>Ga0163144_10001694_pt1 | contig 51750 bp, 67 predicted proteins | sample OliLak19BULKMAT1_FD_123175 | JGI IMG/M metagenome (GOLD analysis project Ga0163144, IMG submission 123175) | Freshwater microbial mat bacterial communities from Lake Vanda, McMurdo Dry Valleys, Antarctica - Oligotrophic Lake LV.19.BULKMAT1 | ecosystem: Environmental > Aquatic > Freshwater >... | reverse complement strand
CGGGCATCTTTCAACGACGTGAACCAAGCCGCGCCGGTCTTGTGAGACGCTTTCCATCGCTCGCCGTCCATCTCCACAACCGCGTGGGTCTGATAGCCGTCGACGTACAGGCGCATCTTGCCACCCTCTTGCTGCCAGTCAGTTTTCAACGCAACCTCGGCTTTTTGATCAGCGTTTCATCAAATATCGTTTTAGACATCGGGAAAGAGAATGCTTTAGCGAGCTGTGCTCGTCAATACTATTTTCTTAACGCTTCAACGACCATAATCCGATCCCGATCGCATCGGCCACATCCCATTTATGCTTCGCCGATCCCGGCCACTCAATACTAGCCAGCTCTTTCTGCGAGAGCTTCGCCTTCGCGCGCTCAGCAAGGATGTACGGGTCGGCTGCGCGAGCGGGCTTAGGAACGCTTCCTTTCCACGCGCGCGGACGAACGAACGTGCGCTTCGACGCGAGCATAGCGACCGCGCCGGAAACGGCTGAAACGTCGATTAGATCGTTGTTGTCAGCATCCCGATAGCCTGGGTACACTTGAGGGATCTCGACAACTACTTCGTCTATCGTTAGCTTTCGTACGTAAAACGAAATCGCGCGAACACAATCGAGCGGTGTTTTAGTCCTCGTCGCATCTTCTTTCACGTACGCCGCGCAGACGAGCAGGGTGCTCTTGAATACAGCGACGCCACAACCATGGACGCCGGGGTCAACGGCAAGGAGGAGGCTCATTTTTTCACAAGCTGCTTCTTAGATCTGCGACCCACACCGTTTTACCGTCGATCTTCTGTTTCTTCGACGGTACTTGTACCCCATTCACAAACACCGGACGCGCGCCTTTGATCCACGTCCGCGTGATAACGGGCGTAGTGCCCACTTCCACATCCGGCAAATAGCGCTTCATCTGCTCGACCATGATCTCCCCCAACCGCACCGCCACGTCAGCGGCTCGCGCTTCGAGCGCTTCTAAAATAAATTCGTCATGAAGAAAGAGCACCATCCGAGCGCCAAACATCGGAGACTGCTTCGCCGTGTACTTTTTTGACGCGATACCGTAGCACTCCTTCGTGATCTCCCACATCGCGGCCTTCGCGCCGTCCGCGGTGAGAGCTTGGAAGTATCCGTTCGCCAGATCGCAGTACCCGAGACGCCCACGCATACGTCCAGAGCGGAGCTGAATCGCATCGGCGTAGTCGTGTGCTGTCTTAGAGCCTATGTGTCGCAAGTACGGACCTGCTTCCGCCCATGTGTTTTTCCACGCGGTGATAACGCGAACACAGAAATCTCGCGAGACAATCAAGCCAGCTTGATCCTTGAACGCGCCGCACAGACGATCTGGCCCCATCCCTCCGATCAGGCCGAAGTTTGGCACCTTACAAAACTGTCGCGTATTCGTGACTTCTTCATCGCCATCGTCGAAGCGTTGCTTCGCCTCCTCATACGAGATATTGAGAATCTGAGACGCGAGCCTTAGATGGATGTCGACGCCCTTCGCAATCGCGTCGGCCATCGTCGAGTAGCCGAGCAGATCGATACATACCTGACACCACGAGCGCAGTTCCGCGCCGTCGTAATCCGAAGACACGTAAACCCCACGCGGCGCGAAACAATCGCGGGTATCCCCCATTTCCATCTTCACGCCGTCGAGCGTCACCGATAAGCTATTGCGCGGAGGGTTGAGAGGGTTGGGATCTCGCGCGGCGACACGTCCAGTTTCGAGAAGAGAAATCCACCCTGGCGTCATCGGCACCGACACACCCAACTCCAGCATAGGGATGTACCGCGACAGCGCCGTGCGGATCTCTGACGTCGCACCGAGACGTTCTAGGTCTTCGTCACCACTCTCTGACAAAACCTCTTCGGATGTCTTCGGCTTTCCCTTCGGGGTCTTCGGACACTCACGACCGTTTTTCTCGTATGCAGCTTCAACGAGGTTCCCGATGAGCGCCATGTCGCGCGTACCGTCCGCGCGCACGATTCCTTTTTGCGCGAGCTGTCGATACATCTGATCGTAAATCTTCTGCGTGCGCTCGCGAAAATCTGCGACCTTAACAGCGTTCGAACGAAGCCCCCATATGCCACAGAGCCTCAGCGACCACGCCGCTTCGTTTTGTTCCGTCTCATTCGGAACGTCGTCACCGCCGATATGTTCGTGTTGGTGCTTCCACAACTGCCACGTTTCGATCGCGTCGTTGAGCGCGTACGTGAGAAAGTCAGAAGGCCACGCGGAAAGCTCCACGCCGTCCAGCTCGCCGTAGCGCAGGCGCGGGTGAAGTGGGTTGTCCTCCCCTTTATCAACAGTACGCCCTGTGTAGTAGTTCACGAGCGTTGAGAGCTTGTAGTCAGTTTTCTGCCGATCTCCGCGCACGATGCGATACTTGTGCTCGCCTTTGGCTATGTCGATGAGCGTCTGACGAATCAGTGTGTCTTTTACAGTACCGCGCTCAATGCCTTCGGAGATCAGCGGAAGAAATTCGTCTTCGTGCCCAGCCGCAAACACAGACAGATCGAACGGTGTGTTGTGGCCGACAAGCAAAATCTTCCCAGCGACGGCTTCTTTCAAACGTTCGAGAAGCCACACGCGCCCGTCGTCGCGATTGAGGATGCTCGCGTGGTCGCCGTCGTCTGTCCACGTCAAACAGACGGGCAACGGGCAGACCATGCCGGGACGAAAGCGATGTGTTTCACTGTCAAAGGCAACGATTTTCATAGGCCGCTCAGCGCGAATCGAACGCGCTCTTCTCGTGTCACCGTGAAGAATTTCCGATCGAGCGGCTTTTCACGTCGGCAGCTCTGTAATACCCGAGTACTGAGCGCAGGTATTTGCCGACATTACAAAACACACGCTACATTGAACGAACTACGCGGACGCTTGCTCTGCGGCGATACCGAGGAAGCGGACCTTGGTAAACGGCGTCCCCGCCTTCGTAGTGATGTTCGACGCGTCGATGTTAAGCAGCGTCCCCTCCAGCGGGTTTTCTGACGAGACGATCAACTCGATCCCCGCCTCGTCAATCTCCGCCTCATCCGTCTCCGTCGCCACAGACGCAAAATGCTTGATGTTCCCGAGTGCCGCGTCTTGATTGAGCATAACCATCCATGACACATTCTTCCCGACCGGATGGTTGACGTTGTTGCTCTTCAAGTGCGTCAACTCGACAACGAAAAACGGAATGCCCTTGCGAGTCTTTCCCGTCTTCACCGCCTCGACGCGCGACGTGTAAAGACCCGGCTCGATGTAAACCCCGCCCTGCGTGACTTGTGCTTCTTTGATCCCTGCGAAAAGTCCCATGTTAATTTCTCCTTCGGTTCGTCTATTTTCTCTTCGATTTATTTTTCAGTTTCGTTTTCTCTTCGCGTTTCGCCCCTTTCCGCCTCTTAGTCTTCGAACCCTATTCGTGTCGCGTAACTCGTGATCTTCTGCTTCTGACCATCGCGCTCTTCGAGCGTTCGTGCCTGCATGACCGAAAGTGCCATCGCCGCTTTGTAGACTTCCGTGTGCTGGCAAACGTCAACAAACACTTCGTCCTTTTCCTGTCCCGGTCGATGCGTGCGAGCGATGAGCTGTTCCCAAGTGAGCGCAGATGGTGGTGGTGACAGCACGAGATTGTGATTCCATCCGTCATCGCCTTCACCTCGGTGCTGTCCCTGCAAGTTCTTCCCCGTGGATTGCGAGATGATCGAACATGCGATCACCGGAAAATTCTTTGAAAACACTTCGCCAGCGTCTTCGCCAGCGCCGAATGTTTTAATGTGGCGTTGGCGAATCTCCGTTTCGATCGCTTGATGCTCGATCCAAAGAATCGAGCGCTTGCCATCTTTCAACTGATCGCATAGCCACTGTTCACCGTAGTCGACGATAAATTTGTCGATCCAAACAGGTTCGACAGGAGGCTCCGGTCTGTCGTACACGGCTTGCCACGCTGAACAAACACTTTCAAGATCTGGAATATCTCCGCGCTTGATTGCGTTCGTTACGAGTAGCGGTGAATCACATCCTGCCTTCGCGCGGCGTTTCAAAAATTGTCGCACCGCGATGTTCCACTCGCGTCGCGCATCCAACCATTCACGATCTGGATTATTATCCGGCCATCGCCACTTGTAATAAAAGCCACACGAGAGCTGTCGCTTAATTCGGGCAATCGCTAGCGCGTCTACTAGTTCTTCTCGGTCATCGCCTTCACCGACTGACCACGTATTTTCAAGTTTTTCAATCGCTCGCGTGACGCTGTGCGGGACGACGGGTTTAACCGCGCGCAAGTACAGCGTGGTGCCCAGCGACCCTTCGCTCGTCGCGACGCATCCGGGTGTCTCGGTCCAGCGTCGACGATAACCCGAGCGCGTGCTTTCGCCTTCGTTGCATAATAGAATTAGCGCGCCTGGACCACGAGCTTCCCGCGGATCGCCGTGCCGGATGTCGTCGAGCGCTTCAGACCACTCCATGATCTCACGATAATTTCCCGGCATCGGAGAATTCTTGCGAAGCGACAGTTCCATAAAACGCGCGTAGTTTCGGATCGAATCTTTCGTCATCGTTCCTGAAAGACCGACGAACGCGCACTCAGGATGTTCTTTCATATACCTTTCAAAGCGTTTCGTTCTCGCGCTGTCGCGCCGCGAAATTCTGTGACATTCGTCGGCGACAATCAGATCTGGTTTCAGCCGCTCAAGAGCATCACCTGTTCGCGCCGTCGACAGCTCTGAGTACGAAACGACCGTCAAGCGTTCCTGCTCAAGCGCGAAATGCTTCGCGAGATGTGGGATGTCCCGTGTCAAAAGCTGATTGCGAATTTCAGACGGAACGAGCAGTACGATGCGCTGCGCGTTCATAGCTTGTCCGACGAGCAAAGAAATTAGAGTTTTTCCTGATCCTACCGCTAGCGCTCCGAACAGACCCCCTTGTGCTGCGGCTTCAGCGAGCGCTGCGTTTTGAATCGGCCACAGGCGCATTTCTTTTCCGCACGAGCAATCGACCGCTGTCTTGCGAAACATGTCCGTTAAATCTCTTACGTTGTTCAGATCGAGAACGCGACGCGGAAGATTGAAGATGCGATCAAATTCTCGCGTGCGACTCACGCCCGACGCTTTCATGATCACACCGACGCGGGAGTTCGATCGAAACGGCGTCTTGAATTTTTCCAAGAGCTTCGCGGACAGCGAGATCTTTGGTAGCGTCGTCGCTTCTGAAGGCGTCGGCGACAGCGACGCCTTCGACGCAATCTTCGCCGCCATTTTTTCCGAAAGGCTCATCCTACTAATAGAGCCCCATCATGCGGGCGTCGAGAAGCATGAGCTTGACCTTGTTTTGAAGATCTTGTGGGAGCTTCACGCGAGGGTCCGATAGCAACTCTCCAAAACCGCGCACGCTTTTTTCTACGTGCTGAATCCGCTCGTTTTTCGATTCGAGGTCTGCCTGTATTGCTGCCAGCTCACTGATCAACTCACTCATGGTTCGTCGCTCTCTCTCACACTCGTCAATTTAGCCCAAACTTTTTTAGTTCATAAGAGTTGAAGTAAAATTTAGATCGTTTTTTTTACTTACCAGTACACTAGCGGTGCCTCTCTCCCTATGCCTGTTTTTCGCGTCAGCGAACGCGAATTTACATAGTTAGTAGATTTGATCATGATCAACCTCGAAATCCGCGAATGACTTGCGCCGCATGTGGAATGGTCGCTTCGAGAAAAATCTCTGCGCCGCTGTACGAGCTGTTGACGAACAACGTCGCGGGAAGGGTGTCGAGCATCTGTTGGATGCCCGCCATAAGCACACCTTTAGACGTGTACGAAATCATTCGGTAGTCGGGAACGTTGTGTTCGTCGGCGAGCAGATCGGTAATCGGCGTCAACCACTCTTCGAAAGGCATCGGTGCGTTTGCACCCTTGAGCGGAAGACAGTCTATGTAGATCGTCGGCGCTACGGCTGGCTTGGTTCGCGCGCTCGTCTGCTTCGCCGCGATCTTCGCTTCTTTCACGGCGACTGTCTTCGTTAGCTTCTCCACAACGACAGCTTCGTTCTGGATCTCAAACGGCACCATCTGACCGTCGTCCCCTTCGACCTTGATCGAAATTACCGACGCGGTGTGAGAGCCCATCGGCGGGGCCGGAATTGCGCGAGGCACTTCAGGCGCGGTTTCTGGCTTCTCTTTTTTCTTCCGCATCTTTTTGTCCGCGGGCGCTTCGTTCGGAGCTGCGAGCGCAGCGACGACTCCCGGCGAAGGCTCCGCCGTCGAGCGCGCGGGTGCGTCTGGCGGTACGATGCCGTTCGCAGCAAAGTCCGAGCCGTGGCACTTCTTACACATCAAAAAACGATCGTCGCCTTCAGCCTTGTAAAACTTCTTCCCCTTACACTGATCACACGACGCTTTCGGTTCTTCGATCGCGACGGCTTTCGGTTCTTCGATCGCGACTGCTTGCGAAGCTATCGGTGCTGTCCCAACAGACGTAGATCCCGCCATCGCGAGCTTTCGTTGCTTCAGCTTTTCAGAAAAAGAAATCGTACCTTCAACCATGTTCGTGTTCTCCTTTTTTGGGGACGAGATCTGAAACAGTGTTTTAAGACCACCGACGCCGCACTCGGCGCGGAAGTAGCACCCACCGTAGTCGTTACAGTGAGATGTATCCGGCGTGACGTCGGTCGCCTTCGGAGGCGGTGACGCAGCGAGCGCAGTCATTTCGACGACGTCGGCGACGTAGGACTGCCAGCGTTCATCTACGTGCGTGCGGTCGACAATCTGACGCGTGGGGAAAAGAACACGCGCCGGGAGCTTGGTACGCAGATAAAGGTGTCCAACGGCCACTTGTTCTGCTTGCGGCTCCATTTCGAACACATACTTCGCGTAGGACATGAGCTGAAGATTGTTGCGAATCTCGTCGGGCGTTTTGGCGTAGCGAAAATCAGACGTGGTTTTGTAGTCGATGATCTCCGCATCGGCGTAGTCGGTGCCCGCGGTATCGAGCAGATCGATAAAGCCCGTCCATAAGGGACCGCCATCGAACGTCGGCATGTCTAGCTTACGCTCGACGTGCAGATCTTTCGCGCGCTCTGGCGTCCACTCAATTCCGAGCGCTGCGACGCTTAGCTTCGTTAACTCGTACCAAAGATCATTCTCCTCCGGAAGCTCGCCAGTCTCGCCCCAATGCTGTTGGCGCGCGTGGATGTCAGTACCCTTTTGCATCGCGGGCGACGGCGGCGATTTGATCCCAACGACGTACGAGAAAAACCAAAGGCGTTGGCAGCGACGGTACATCTCTACCTGCGAGGCGGATACGTGGTGAAGTTTTTTTGGTTTGGTGATGTTGCCGAGGCGTTCAGCACTTTCGAAAATGCTCGTCACTGACAAGACACACACTCCGTTTCGTTTTCTCTTCGCTTCGTTTTCTTTTTAGGTGGAGCGAGAAACACCCTAGTCGACGCGTGTTGAAGTCCGCAAGAATTTTTTGAAGATTTATTCAGATTTTTTAGTGGCAGCCATTTCGATCTTTTTTTATTTTACGAGTTTGATCATGCCGCGTTTGATAGGTGCTCTCTCGCTGTCTGTAACGGTTCGATCAATGAGTGCTTTTATGTTTTCCGGATTTCCTACCATCATGCGGTCAGCCCAATCGCGAAGCAGCGTCACATCTACGCTGTGAAAACGCTGTCCATGAATACGTTTCTCACCTCCAGAAATACCATTCAAAGCGTGTCCGAGATTGCTAACGCTAGGAGTCTTGTCGGAAGTCACAAACTGCTCCCAGTTACTGCTGAGCGCGAGGGTGTTTACAAGACATGCACCGTCGCCGATAAGAACCATTCCTTGTTGCTCGATACCTTTTCGTTTTTCCGTCGTAGCATCCAAAAGTTTAACAAGCCACTCACACACAAGGGCCGGTATTTTCCCCATCGTGGGCAAGTTGTTGTGCAGGCGTGTACGTCGGCCTTCAACAAGAAAACGATCTCCCGGCACCACTTGACGGTTATCGCGAAGCCACAGCACATGAGCCGCAATCACGTCATCATCCACCCACGTCGTTGTGCCCCCGCTCTGACCACCGAGATTTTTCAAAAACTCCACAGGCTCATTCGTCGTCGCGATGTGCAAAAAACGCTTCGCGATTGCTTCAAGATCATCTTTCGAAAGGCTCTCATCGAGAATGAGTAGATCTTCGTTGTTCGCGGCCATGATAAGTCTGATCGCGCCTTTGAGATCTGCGTTCGGCATAAATTTGCGAGATAGCTTTCGTGTCGTCGATCCGATCAACTCGCGGAGCTGCGCGGAATCGTGTGCGTTGCCAAACTTGTGCGGAATTTTTTCGTCTGCGAAAATCACCGGACACGAGAGTAGATCCGCATTGAAATTGTCGATGACCTTATTAAGTGGTGTCGGTCCACCCGTTGTCCATATTTTTGCTACGCCCGTTGCTAGTAGTGTTTTCCCACTCGACGCGGGGCCGGAAAGGTACAACGCACACGTCTGACGATTAAGATTTGTGACGGTCGCGAGCCAATCCAAAAGTTTGTCGTGATCTTCTCCGCCGAAAAGCTCAAGCCACTTCGCCACGTTCGCGTCGTACTTCGCCACGATGTTGCGAGCGGGGCACGCGGCTTCAGTGAAGATCTTCGAGATCGGATCAAAGGAGCTTTTTTGCACTCGTAGATCGCATTCGATGGTGTGTGCGATCGAAGAATAGCCCTTCAAGATCTCGTCTACTTTCTTGTCTCGTTGATCTCCTTTTTGCGTCCATGTGAACAGCTTCACAGAAGCGGGGTGTCCCGGTGAAGACGCTGGTGTCAGATACCTTCGCAACGCGACGTCGAGATTCGAAGACGGAATCGAAGACAGATAATTTCCGCCCATGAATACATAATGCGAAGTCGCACAACTGATCACCCACCTCTGCGCAAACTCTTCGGGCGTACAGTTCTGCGACACCGCGAAGGTATCGAGTTGTTCGTTAGTATATAGATCTTCTTCCTCAACATCGTCTTTCTGGATAGTTTTGAGAAGCGCCTGCAAAAGTCCTGCGTCTTGCTTGGCTACCTTGGCTTGTTGCTGACGCGCTTGTTTTATTTTCCGCGCGGCTTTGTCGAGCACGTTCTCGCGCGTCTGTGCAGGATTTCCAGCATCATCCGATTCGAGACGCATCGCTTCGATCGACGGCGCAAGAATATCTGCGATCTCATCAGCCGCGAGCGCTGGCTCAGTGAACGCAATAATCGCGCATACCTGATTTAACAGCTTGTCGCGTTCTCCGGGGGCCGCGAAGGGCTTTCCCTCCAACACTAGCGCGATAAGAGTTTTGTTTTCCGGCTTGTTCAAACGCGCGAGCTGAAGCATGACGCGAGCGATGCGCTCGTCCCGCGTCTCGTTCGCGCGATCTTTTTTTGTCTTGGAGAAAACCGACGACGTAGCGGGGGAGGCACCCTCCACTACGCCGTCGGGTGAAGAAAGTGGCGCGGCCGAAGACGCAGGAGGGGAGGCACCCTCCCCCACGTCTTCTACCGCGCCTAAAAGAAGAGAAATACCGAGAGCAAGCTCTACGAACGATCGCGGCTTGTTGTCTCGAAAGCGATGAAGTGTGACGGGTTTCATGACGCCTTATGGTTGTGCGTGCCGGGGAGTCGCAACACGCGCGGCGCGTCTGCAAGTATGTCGACGTGCCAACCGCTCTGAGCAGCCGCGTCTTTGGCTTTTTGCTGAAGCGCAAGAAGATCACGCTCGAACGCGGCGACATGCTCATCGGAGAGCAGCGGCGCAACGTCCGCGAAGCAAAAATATGCGTGAAGACCGTGTCCGCTATGGACGATGATGTCGGGTTGCAGATCTTCACCGAGCGCTTCGAGGATTGATTCTGCTTCAGCGATGGAAGTGGGTAAGTTTTTCGCCGCGTGTGCTGCTCCGCTCGCGATGTCTATGTCGAGCCAGAACGCGCAGCTCGCGACGAGTTCTTCTTTGGTACCCCGGCGCTCTGGTGGCAGACCTGGGTAACGCAGCGCAACACCGAAGTACACATCCTTGCCTTCGGCGTCGAGCGCGACGGCGCGTTTAGCTATGTTGGTGATGTCTCCGAGCGGGAGATGGACAGATCGTTTATCAGGGAGCGTCCATAACGTGATGCAGGCTTCGTGGAGTTCTGGATCGGTTAGGGCGGAAGAGTACAGCGTGCGTAGAAAAGCCTCGGTGATTTCGTACATGTGCGGTGCCTCCGCTGAAACTTAGATTGGAAAGGATCTTCCACGAAAGTTGAGATCTTTTTTCGTTTTCAGAATCGAAAGCGAAAGGCACTCTACCCAGTGAAAAAAAGATGTCGAGAAAAAAGTGGATGTAGATCTTGAAAAAATTTTCGGCGGGCGTAGGTGCGTGATTCTACGTGAGCGCTGTGTCTAAATTTCGGTCGTTAGCGTCGTTCACCACTTCCACTTTGATCTTTGGAAGGTGCTCATCGAGCAAGCCGCGCACGACGTCTGCGGGCGTAAGCCCGAGAATTTCAGCTTCGTAGCGCAGGCGCAAAAAAAGATCGAGTGGCATCACCGTCACCTCTCGGTATTTGTTGTCTGACTTTGGGCGATTGAGGCGCGGGCGTCCGACAGGGCGCTTCTCCTTCTCTGGCTTTGGTGGATTGATGCGCGGGCGTCCGACAGGGCGCTTCTTCTTCCTGAACCCCGTAACAGGCCGCGGGATAGTATCGTCGTTAATATCTACGAGTCCTTGGGCTGCGGCCTTGTAGAAGTTACCAACGGCTTTTGCGAGATGTTCAGGATCATCGAAAAGGAGTGCCATGATCGCGCGCTGCGCGGGATCGCGGAAATTCTCTATCATGCTTTCGCGCTTATTGTAGTTGTTTGGAAATTGAGGACACTCCGGCCAAGGCTCATGTGGCGCATGGTGCAGGCAGGCGTTTTCGTAATGTCGACGATCTTGCAAAAAATCAATATCTATCGTGTTTGTCATTACGAAAATTACTATATTAAAGTGCTACAGTTGACAAGAGGATTCGCATTTCAATGTGAGTGTGAGCAATAACAACAACATACGTTGCTATTGTTGGTTAACTTCCTGTAATAACACAGCAATAATGTTCACGCCCCCATAACAAGCAGCACATGCCAGGGCTAAGTAGTTGAAATCATTAACGATACCATGGCGTCTTGGTATCAGCTAACTGTATGAAATCTTTTGCTTTTTTGTATTTTCGCGGGTCTTTTTCCCATCAAAAAACGGCTTCCTATTCTACCCATTACGATTTCTATTATATACAGATATTTAATATATAATATATACATATAATATATAATATATAATATATAATATATAATATATACATATAATATATAATATATATATATATATACACCTAACTAATTTAGAAAAGTAGTGGTAGTCTGGTAATCTTGGAATAGGTATATGTTTTTTTTGCGTTTTTTACGACCAGGCACATCGGTAAGCCCTTGGCAGGACACCAGGCAAGCAGATAAGTATTTGAAATAATAGCTGTTTTTCAACAGCTTCACAAACGGTCCGTATGTTGTGGATGTTGTTGTGTTTTTTTAGATCGTGGTTTTTTGAGCCGCGTAACCTGCTAAACCGGCGGCGATCTTGCTCAAACGCTGTTCGATGACTTCAAGACGCTCAGTCTTAGATCATTCCCAATGCAATGAGGATGCTGGGACAACCATGCTGGCACCTTCCGTCGGGCTCTACTTCACATGACTCTTTGCATAGCGCCGGAGCAACGCTATCGTGCACAATCTCTTCTAGGCACTCCAAGAATTGGTGCTGTCCTAGATTCGACTCACATGTCCCAGGTCGCGATTGATACTGTCCCAGGTCACGGTGAGTGTCCTGAGTGGCGCGGTAGGTGGGGCGTCCTAACATTTTCGAACCCGCTCGACGGCGAACGCTTTCGCTTCGCGGAGCGTTCGAAAACCATCCCAATATCGATCCTCGCCAATCTCGTGAACGGCCCATTCTCCCGCCATCCCCACGAAAAGCGCTCGATCAACGTAGAAGAGGTGTCTCCACGAGCAGGCCACCCGCGCATACAAGGTCAAGTCTTGCGTCCGCTTATTTACTCTCCATCGCGTTTTGATCCTATTTTCGTTTCCCACTGGCGGGCTTCTTTCCTCGCCGACTTCGCGCCCACAACAATCCAAGTTCTCGCAGCTTTGATCCGAGACCGAGATCCTGTCCGCGCTCCAAGTTCTCATGCGCGAGCAATCGCTCGATCTCGGACTTTTCACTATCACTGAGGAGAACTGTAAACGGCTTCCGAGAATTCGGTCCGCGATCACTGCGGGGCGACATGCCGACGATAGTATTCACCCCTTTACTGTTAGCATACTGACACGTCAGTGTCCCGTCAGTAGTTTATTTGCTACGGCGGTCATCGCGCCCGATGCTCGCGTTGTGCCAAGAGAGAGAAAGAGTGCAACGCGGCAAATCAACCCGGTGATCTACGCCCGGATGGTCGCGCGCGAAATGCTTCTCATTTTCGATCTGCTTAGTCGGTTACGGCTGGCTGAAAAGATTCAGAAGGGGCGGCCCAGTGAACTTGCGAGTGTTGACGGCACCGTCGTCGACGACTTTCAGAAGAATTTCCTGTCGCCACGGAGTATGGCGCGTCGACTCCTTCCGAGTTTCATTCGGAGGCAAATTGTTCGATGGGAGCAACTCTCGATAGTCGAGCTCAGGGGGCTGAGTGCCAGCACCGGGAGCAAACGGATTGCGTGTCGGATCCACGCGGAGAGCCTATAGCAAGTTTAGGAGTTATAGGAAGTTTAGGAGTTATAGGAAGTTTACTGACCCCCGTGAGCACTTTCGCAAGTTTGCGAATGTCATGCGTATTTTTACAACTACTCCCGACGGAGCGTAATCGCGCGAACAAATCGAGCGAGCACGAAGGGGAAAGCGCAACTGGCTGAGGGCTGCGCTTTCTTCGGCGGGGAGAAGTCCGCCGCTCCGTGCTCGGGGGTTGCCCCGCTCATTGTTGAAATTCAGCGGCGGTCCGGTGAATTTCAACAATGAGCGGGGCAACCCCGGCTATCCTGCCAAAGAAGCCAGCCCGTCCGCATATCCGGCTCTTCGGTTTCGCAACGCGGCGGCCAGCCTCTTGGGTACCTCTTTGGGCTCCATCGTCACTTACAGGGCGATAGCGACGTGCGGAAAACCAGGAACGATAACGTCGATTGACGGGAACTATAGCCCCCAATACCCTCTTGGGACATGGGATCTATGACACCTGTGAATAGGAACGATGGATCCCGCTCGGAGTCGCGCGTAGTGTCGAAGCAGCGCGTCGCCGACCACGGGGAGGTCTTCACCCCTGCGTGGATGGTCAAGGCGATGCTCAATCTGGTGAAGGACGAGACCGAGCGAATTGACTCGCGCTTTCTGGAGCCGTCGTGCGGGAGCGGCAACTTCCTCGTGCAGATCTTGCAGCGCAAGCTCGCCGCCGTCGAAATCAAATACGGCAAGTCCGATTTCGAGCGGCGGCACTACGCGCTGCTAGCTCTGATGTGCGTCTACGGCATCGAGCTGCTGCCGGACAACATCGTCGAGTGTCGCGCGAGCCTTCTGGGTATTTTCGCAGAGTATCTGAACCTCCATCAGTCCGACGACCTGTATCGCGCCGCGTTCTACGTGCTTTCGCAAAACCTCGTCCACGGCGATGCCCTGGCGATGCGCACCCACAATGCCCGTCCGATCACCTTTGCCGAGTGGGGCTATCTGGGTAAGGGCAGGTTCCAGCGGCGTGACTTCCGCTTCGACAGTCTCACCCAGTCATCAGCTTTCAGCATCGAGGGGACGCTCTTCGCCAAGCTCGGCAAGCACGAGATCTTCACGCCAGCCAAGAGCTACCCGCCGATGACGGTGAGTGAGCTGGCCGCCGTTGCGCAGGACGGCACAGCATGAGCACCCAAGCCAGCTTTGCATTGCGCGGACGTAACCCGGACGTGCTGACCTGTATTGCGAACCTCTCCAACGACGAGGTGTTCACACCGCCTGAGTTCGCGAACAGGATGCTGGATACACTCGCCGAGGCGTGGGCCTCCAACAACGGTGGCGCGAACATCTGGGCCGACAAGACGGTGAAGTTCTTGGACCCCTGCACGAAATCCGGAGTGTTTCTACGCGAGATCACCAGGCGTCTCACCAAGGGGCTGGAGAAGGCGATTCCGGACCTTCAGAAGCGCGTGAATCACATCCTGACAAAGCAGGTGTTCGGCATCGGCATCACGCAGCTCACGAGCCTGCTGGCGCGCCGGAGCGTCTATTGCTCGAAGCACGCCAAAGGCGAGCACTCCATTGCCAAGGGCTTCGCCACCGACGACGGAAACATCTGGTTCCAGCGCCTCAAGCACACTTGGGACGGGGACAAGTGCAAGTTCTGCGGGGCGGGAAAATCAGTTTTCGATCGTGCCAAAGGCCTTGAAACCCACGCCTACGCATTCATTCACACCGACAACATCAAGGATCGACTGGCCGAGATATTTGGAGAAAATATGCAATTCGATGTGATCATCGGCAACCCGCCGTATCAATTGGACGATGGGGGTTACGGCACGAGCGCATCACCCATCTATCAGCACTTCGTAGAGCAAGCAAAGTCGTTGGAGCCACGCTACCTTTCGATGATCATTCCTGCCCGTTGGTTCGCTGGCGGCAAGGGGTTGGATGAGTTCAGAGAGTCGATGCTCGCCGAGGACCGTCTGCGCTCACTTGACGATTACCTCAGTGCGGCTGACGTCTTCCCTAACATCGGCCTGAAGGGCGGCGTTTGTTATTTCCTTTGGGACCGCGACAACCCCGGGCAGTGCCGAGTCACCACTCATTTCAAGGACTGGCCTATTTCGAGCGTCACTCGTACGGTTCTTGAAGCGGGCGCGGACGTGTTCATTCGCTTCAATCAAGGCCTGTCGATCCTCAAGAAGGTCATCGCTGTGGAGACTGGAGAAACCCACTCCATCTCGCTGCCTGAAGGCAAGCGTTTCGACGATCTTGTAAGTTCTAGTAAACCCTTCGGCCTCCGCACGTTCTTTAAGGGCAAGCCTGCGAAGTCGCGCGGGGACGTACTAGTCTATCAAAACGGCGGAACAGGGTACGTCGGCCGAACCTCAATTTCGACGGGTACACATCTCATCGACGGTTGGAAGGTTTACGTTGGCGCGGCTGCTCCAGGGACCGGCAAGAAGGACACTTATCCGCACAAGATTCTCAGTACGCCATTCCTGGGGGAGCCAGGATCGATTTGCTCGGAGACCTATCTCTCCATCGGCCCGCTCGACTCTAGGACTCAAGCATCAAGCGTGTTGTCTTATCTCTCCTGTCGGCTGACTCGCCTCCTGATTCTTTTGCATAAGCCATCCCAACACACAACGCGCAAGGTTTACACGTTCGTGCCAACCCAAAAGTGGACGAGGCGGTGGACGGACGAGGACCTCTACGCGAAGTATGGCATCTCCGTTAGTGAGATCGCGTTCATCGAGAAGGTTGTTCGCCCGATGGACCTCAGCGGATCCTCTGAGGATGAGTAAAACCATCGAACAAATCCTCGTGCCCAAGCCGGAAGCCCGGCCACGCATCTATGCGTACTCGATAGACGACAAAGCGCATAAGGGACAACTCAGTGATCGGAACGCCACGTTTCTCGACCCAGGTTGCAAATCAGGCGTGTTTCTGCGCGAGATTGCCAAGCGCTTAGATAAAGGTTTGGAGGCGCAATCATTGAACCGTCAGAAGCGGTTCGATCACATTTTCAAGAATCAGCTCTTCGGGATCGCCACAACCGAACTGACCGCCCTGTTGTCCCGCCGTTCCGTGTATTGCTCGAAGATCGCGAACGGCCGGTACTCTATCTGCCAAAAGTTTAGCGATGCCGACGGAAACGTGCGCTTCAAGCGGATCGATCACAAGTGGGATGGTGGACGCTGTCTGTCTTGTGGCGCGAGTCAGCAGGATTACGCGAGGGGCAAGGAACTGGAAACCCACGCGTACGAGTTCATTCACAAAGAACCCCCGGAAGAGGTCTTCTCCATGAAGTTTGACGTCATTGTCGGCAATCCGCCGTATCAGTTGAGCGACGGTGGCCACGGTGCCAGCGCCGCGCCGATTTATCACAAATTCGTCGAGAGCGCGATCAACCTCAAACCACGTTACATCGTGATGATTACGCCATCACGATGGTTTACTGGCGGTAAAGGCTTGGACGATTTCCGTGACCGGATGCTCAGAGATTCGCGCCTCCGTTGCCTCGTTGATTACCCAAAACTATACGATGGATTTCCCGGCGTGAAGATTCGAGGTGGCGTTTCATACTTCCTGTGGGATCGCGACTACGACGGTCCGTGCGCTGTTCAGACGATGCGGGACGGGGAACCACTCGGTCGACCGATGCAACGACGTCTAGATGCCTATGACGTTCTCGTCCGTCGCAACGAGGCCGTCCCGATCCTCGACAAAGTCCGGGCCTATCGGATAGGGGGTGAGTCTGAGCCGACATTGGCGGAACGCGTGTCCAGTAGAAAGCCTTTCGGATTTCCCACCAACTTCCACGGCGCCGAGGCGTCCAAGGGTTTGAAAAATCCGATCAAGCTCCATGGGTCACAGCGCATCTCCTGGATCGAGCGCTCGAAGATCGAGCAGAATTCGGAGTGGATCGACGACTGGAAGGTCTTGATGACAGCCGTGCAAGGAACCAGCGCCGCCGTCGAGACTAAGTTCCTGAGCAATCCAATAATCGCCGGCCCCTGCGAGGCGTGCACAGAAACGTACCTCGTTGCCGGGCGTTTCGAGACTGAGAAGTTGGCGCGGCGGTACGCCGCATACCTGCGGACAAGGTTCGTGAGGTTTCTTGTCTCCCTACGAAAGAATACCCAGCACGCAAACCGCAACATGTACGCGTTCGTCCCTGCCATTCCGCTTGATTGCGAATGGACCGACGAGCAGCTCTACAAACGCTACGGGATAACGAAAAACGAAATCGCCTTCATTGAGTCAATCGTGCACGCGATGGACGCCAAAGAATGAACAAGGATTTCTTCCCTCAAGGGGTTTGGCTTTTTGACTAGCGTTTCCATTGATATCTCCAGATGAAAAAATGACGGACTTTAGATTCAATTACAACATGTACCCTCCTTAGTGGGAGGCATTGAGGCAAAGCCTACGCGGAGGCGTCGAGGAGCTGGAGGACAGCGCCCCAATGGAAATCTGGATCGACCCGAAGGGCTCCTGGATCCCAACCCCCGCCTTTGTTGCTGCGAGACAGCGGCGTCAGATCTTCATGACCTAAGAGCCGCGAGGTCTGCCACCACCTTGCGGGGAGCTTCGCGCGCTCACCGAGGTCTTTCGCGAGCATTGATACCATTTGGTGTTGCGCGAGCGTAAAGCGTCCGTACACACGATCACGGGTGGGGGTTGGCAAAAGCTCAACCCCCACAAAAACATTGTTGACCGAGGAGCCAGGGAACAGATGAGCCGGAGACTTAAAACCAGGCCAGCGTTCGCGCCAGCGCGCGACGAGGGACGCGGGAAGCAGCTTCTCCCAATCCCCCGTCAGATATTTGCCACGCTCAGCGAAGCCTACATGTTGAGCGCGCTCGCGTTCGTCGGCCACTTGCACAAGATGACCGTCCCACCCGCAGACGTAGTGAGGAAAATAGGAATCCGGTTTTAGATAGTACGCGACGGCGTAATCAAGAGGGTCAACCTTCAACTTGAGCGCCTTGTCGACGACGCCCGAGCCTGTTGTGTGCACAACAAGCCCGTAGATGGGGAGAGATCTATCTTTGACGTCCCGAGGTTTAGGTACCTGTGTCGCGAGCGGGGAGCGCGTGATCATGGTTTCGTGATCTCATCTACCGTCACGGCGCGAGCTTTCGCCAACATCTCGTCGATGTCGGATTGTAGCTTCTCCTGCTCGATCTTGTCGTGCGCGTCGGCCGCGGAGAAGTGCGCATCAAGCGCGTCTACCGATTTCTGAGCGCTCCTTTGAATGGCTTCTCGCTCTTGAGGAGTCTTGGCCCCCAACCATAAAGGCACGAGCTGTGCGAGGCGTCCAACACCTTTGGAGACGAGCGAGGCGATTGTCAGGATATCCATGGCTTACTTCCCTCCCAGGGAGATGCCGTTTTTTGCGAAGATCTCCGTCGCAGCAACACCCGCTTTGAACAACCGCAAGACCCACAACAACACTCCCTTGTCTCCGCGTTCGGCGGCTGCGACGATCTCACGCGACGCTTGGGCTGCCTGCGCCTCAATCTTGAGAGCGCGACAGACTTTGTTCAGCGTGGCGTACGTGTCGAGCCATTCGTCGAGACATTTTTGAGACGCTACAGCTCCAACAACCCCTGGTGATAACGCGTCACCGCCTAGCAGTTTGTCGCGACACTCGGTGAGCTTGACGTCGTTCGCCAACGAAAGCGCGTCTTTGCAGGTCATGGCGGTGATCGCAGCCGTCGCCGTCGCCTGATCGTAGCGGTACATAAATTCACCCGCAGCACACCCAGGCAGTAGGGAGAAGACCGCGAGCAGCGTCAGTGGTATGCGAACCGCAGAGCGTGTTTTCTTTTTCGCACGAACCACGACGGTGTTTTTAGGGTCTGTCGAGCGACGGTTCATTTTGTCGGGTGGATTTTTGATGCGCGAGTACACGTTGACACCGCCAGCGGCTGTCACGCCAGTGACGAGCCCAGCGAGCACGAGCCCCCATGTGATTTGTGCGTGCGACACGAGCGCTGTGGCGAGCGCGCCCGAGACTCCGCTGAGGAGTGCGAAGACAGCGCCTCCGCGGTCACTGTTGAGAAATTTACCAAAGCCGGGGTGAAGTTTCGGCGCGAGCTTTCGACCCGCTGCGACGATGGCAATCGTCAAAACAGCTACGAGAACGCGCCAATTTCCTGTTTGCACCGCTTCGAGCGCGAGCTTCACCGCTTGTTCGTCAGTCATTTTGAAATCTCCGATTTTTAAGGTAGTGGCGGTGACGTTGGTGGAGGTAAGGATAGAGGCTGTTCAACGGGCCGGTGTACGACGTATGCCCCCGTGCGAATCGCGAGTTGATACAGTTGAGCTTCGATGCGATCGATCGCAGCTAACTTTGTTTCGATCGCAGTAATACGATTGCCGTTAGTCTCTATGATGTTGCGGATTTGATCGACATCAGAAGCGCTCGCTTTACCTGCTAGAAATCCAGCCGCAGCCCAGACAGCCGCACCAACGACAAACGCAATCCCACCCCAACGACGGAGCACTTCGAGGGTTTCCGATTTACTTTCTTGAACTTCGTGTTTGATGATTCGCTGAAAGCGCTGACTGTCTTCGCCGTGAATGCCTTCGTTGCTCAGTTTTTTTTCAGACATTCGTGGTGCCTTATAAACTGCGGCTGTCTGAAACAGTATCATGATTGACTGTTATCTAGTCCAGCAATCGGCATGAACATATTCGATTTCCCCGTTTTTCACTCTTCTCCAGACTGTCTCACCGCGCAGGATAGGTTCATCACAGGTGTCGACGCCGCAGTCGGAGTCGTCGGCGGCGATGGCGCGACGGTACGGATCTGCGGGCGGCTGAGCGCGAGATGTGACACGCACAACAAGATCTACGATGTCACTCATGCGAGGACCACGCGGCGAGTGTTCTGTTTCTTTTTTTGTTGTGACGATGAGATTGTTTTCGTAGATGAGTTTGCAGACGTGAAGGGCGGCGCTCGCGCGCTCTGGGTCTGTCGCTCCCGAGCGCGGCGCTGCAACGCGGATTAGTTTTTCGATGGTCGAGATTGCTTTGTCTGTGCTCACGGCACGGACTTTAGATCAGGCGGCGACGTCGGGGAAGGCTCTGGCTCTGGCTCTTTTTCTTCTTCGATCTCGACGAGCCCCGCCTCGGTCATTTTGAAAAGTTGGTGCGCGGGCGTGTTTCCGAAACGGTTTTTTGTTTCGGCTGAGAGTATTCGACGGCCTTTTCGATCGAGCGAAAGATACAGCGACGTGTCGACGATGTGCTCCAACTCTTTTGGCCCTGCGAAATCGGTTCCGCTTTTGTCCATCTGCGTAACGAGAAAAAGCGCGATGCCGTTCGCTTTGGTGAGCTTCGTGATCTCTCGTGCGCCGATGCGCATCGAGGAGATAGATCCCTGCGAGTAGTCTTCGACGGAAATGGTTTGCACGGAGTCAATGACCGCTACGGTCGGCTGAACTTCGTCGAGCTTGTCTATGATCGCGTCGAGATCTTGTTCTTCGAGCAGGATCATGTGTTTGTTGAATTTTCCAAAACGGTCAGCGCGTGCTTTGACTTGCTGCAACGATTCTTCTCCCGCGACATAGAGCGCGGTGTATCGTTGTTTAGTAAGCTGTTGACATATTTGAAGTATCAGGCTGGATTTCCCACTACCGGGCTGTCCATAAATCTGAGTCGCTTGACCGGCGCGTGCGGCGATGCCGCAGTTCCCTGTCGCGGGGTCGATGCCGAGAATGCGATCGACGCCTGCAAAGCCCGTCGAGATGCGTTCATAGCTCGCAGCGGAGACGTCGGACAAGTGCACCAGCTCTCCGTGCGGCGCTGGACCTTCTTCGTGACCTTCGGATGAGACGGTGCGGCGAATGTTGAACAGAGAGTGACAACCGGGACAAAACCCTGTCCAGCGGTCGCCGCGTACAATGCCGCAACCTTCACAACGGTATCCGATCGCCAAGGACGCGGAAATTACTACGCCACGCGCGGCTGGAGCAAGAGAAGATTATCGCGGCGTGAGGATAACAGACGTACCGACCTGATTTGCACCGACGGTGACGTTGCCTTGAACGTACAGAGGACCGCCAGAACCAGCGACGGGTTCGTTGTTCGCGTCGAGAATCCCAGCGATTTGTGCGGCGACTGGTAGAACGATCGCGCTCGCGCGCGGAGCCGCAACAACAGGCGTCCAGTTGACGAGCTTCGACGACGCAGCAGGGAGTTGTGTGATGGGAGATGCAACGGGTACATTTTTTGCTGCGATACTAGTCGGGTTGATCGCGGTAATGAAATCTCCGTCGGGACTGTTCGCGACGTCATCGAAGGTAGCGCCAACACGGGTTGGATTTATTGCGGCGACAGATCGAGGACCGGCAGGCGAATTTGGTACGGCCATTTTTTTCTCCTTCAATAAGCGTGGCGAAAATAAAGTGTACCATGATGCACATGCCGAGATTCACAATTTCAGAAGTTGCTCAGAAGCTCGACGTGGAAAAAGACATCGCGCGCGGGCTCGTGAAATTTCTCGAAGCCGTTTTCGAAGCCGAGCCCATGGGAGATCGTCCGTCGGTGAGCGGCCGCGGCCGCGCGGAAGGTGTTTATGAGTTTCGAGATGGGTTTGAGAAAAGGATCGAGAAGCGGTTGGAAAAAGCGATTCTCACTGACAGCTAGTCCTCGTCGACGTCGCCAGCGATAGGAATGCCCTCGGGCAGCTCCATAATTTTCTGAGGTATCACTTGCTGTCTCTGCGCGAGTAGATCTTTCAATTTCAAAAATGCGATGTCTGCTGCCTCGGGAGTTTTTGCTTTTTCTCTAAGCTCATCGTGGCACATCTGCAAGCGCAGCGTGCGGTCGATCGCACCGTCAGCGCTTTCGACATATTTACAGTGTCTTAAAAAAATGTCGTCGAGATTTCGGATGAGTTTTTCTTCTTCTGTTCTTCTCTCCACCTTCGCCGGTGTCTTGATCTCGATCGGCATACCCGCAGACTCAGCAATAGGAACGCTCGCTGCGCGCGTCCCCCTGAGCGGCGCTTTTAACTGCCTCAAATACGCCTCTTTCTCGTCGAGCGCGCTGACTTTCTCAGTAGCAGCGAGCTGCACAAACGTAGAGTGAGTAAATCCTAGTCTGTTACAGTGGTGGACGATTCGCCCCCACGTCTCTTCTGTGAACCCCGTCTCGATCCTGCATGTTTTTTTCAGCGCCAAAGATTTAGCCATGTTCAAAAAAATTAGCATTTTTCACGTTTTATTTTTTGGGTAATTTACCCAGCACCCCGAATGGCTAGCTAGAAACCACCTTAACAAGTACGTACCAACAGCTCGAAATTTATGTGTTTACTTCCTGTTTCGTGCTTAGTAGGATTCCTCTCCGAAGGTTGCATTTTTTCGTAACGGGTTACGGGAAGAAGCGACAAGAAGCCAATCGAACGAGGGAGAACGACGACAATGAAGCTGATTTCTGGACTGAGCAAACACCCGACGGGACACGGTTACGGAGTTTTCGCCAACGCTCTTGCGACGGCAGAGTACGCGGCGGCAAGCTACGCGTTCGGTTACATCCAAAACGCATTTCCTGGTCGCGCTCGTATTTTCGGCGTGCCTGTGGATTTGGCAGTTGGTGTTGCCGCCAAGACCGTTTCTATGGGTCTGACGCTCTCTGGACATGGCGGTCAGTTGCGGCCTCACGTCGACGCGGTTGGTAACGCTGGAATCGGCGCGTATTTTCACACGCTCGGTTCTGGGCATGGCTTCAACAAGTCGGGTCGCGTTCGCGCGTTCCTGCCAGCGGGCGCAGCTTCGAAGTTGAAGACGGCGGTCCCTGAAGCGACGATCTTCGGCGTTTCGGCTCGCGCTCCTCAAGGCGATCTGTTGACGGCGTCTGATCTCGCTAAGCTCGCGCGCTAGTTTTTTAGCTCGTGGGTGTTCTACCTCCGCTCCGTGTGTGCGGTAGCTGGATGTGCATTGAAAAATCAGCGTCGTAACAGACGCTTCATAGGAGTTGCAAATGAGCAACGACATCGACATTTACGGTCTTCACGGACGATCACGCACCACGGAGGATGAAGAGATCATGGGAAACGACGAGATCCTCGGAGCAGTCATGGAAATTCTGGGCGCTGGCACCTCGACCGGCAAACTTCAGAGCAATCCTGCGTTCTCGCAAGCACTTGCGCGCCGCGTCGCGGCTCGCGCTCCGATGACTAAGAGCGTTCAGCCCACCAAGAAGCGCCGTTGGCCGATCGCGTTCGGCCCAACGGCCGTTCCGCCGTCCACCACCATCACCGCGACTGCGAATCCGCAGGTTCTTTACCGCGGTGAGAAGCTCATCAACACGGGCGACACCACGAACCTCTTCATCAGCTCGCTGTTCGTCGGGAATCAGCAACAGCTCCCGTCGCTCGGCAATCCGATCTCGGTCATCGCGTTCGGCGCTGGCGTGCTCGACAACGAAATGTTGTTCGATACCTGCCAGCCCGCACTCGCAATCACGATTCAAGTGCAGAATCTCGGCACTCTGACTCAAACGTGGTCGATGACTCTCTTCGGTCACATCGTTCAGTGATCTGAGTTCGGGTCTGCACTACTGACTCAAAGAAACGGGCCACACCTTCACTTTAAGGTGTGGCCCGTTTTTCTTTCACCGAGGAGAATCACTTTGCTTAGGCATGTTCTTTTTGATCTTGAATTGTTCGCGAATGAGGCAGACCGCGAGGACAGCCAAAAGAAAGTTTTGATCCTGCTCGAAGCACTGACGCTTCTCGATCAGCTCTATCTCGCTCAGAATCCCGAGACGCCGCTTCTGTACGATCTGGTGCGTCAAGGAAAGCTCATTTACAAGCTACCCGCACAGTTCGAAAAAGAAACGTCTCCCGACATCGAAATCATCGCGCAGTATTTGATCGCGACAGGCGCTCCGGCGAGCGTTCAATCAGCGCTCAGGACGCTGTCGAATCAGATCGGCGGCGGCGAAACGTTTCGCGACATCCCGCGCATCATCGAAAACGGCGGTGGAGATTGCGATAATCTTTGCGCCTGGCGCACAGCGGAAATTAGACATCACCTTGGCGTCGCCGCGAAGCCTTACATCACATGGCGCAAGCGACCCGACGGCGGCACCACGTATCATTGCATCACGATTTGGCCGGATGGCAGCTCTGAGGATTCGTCGCTTTTATCTGGCATGTCGCCAGAGAGAGTTGACGATGTCCAAGAAGAAATTCGCAAGCTCGCGGAGCGTCGTGAGGAAGCCGCCGCAGAGATGCAGGCACCGATGGCGGAGCGGATTGCTGGAGAAGTGGCGCGGCGCGTGAGACTTCGTCGCGCAACAAACATGTTGCTCGGAGGACGCGGAAAATGAAAAGACGATCATTCAGAACTATTATTGAGCAAGCTCGCCAGAAGGCCGCGCGTAGCTTATGAACGCAGCCGTCGCTGAGGACATGTCTCCATATCTCGACACGCCGGTAGATCTACCATCACCGATCGACGGTGTTACGGCTGAGAAGTGGACGAAGTTTGTGCGGGTTATGTTGACGGCTCCGATCGGATCGGTATCGCCGTCGAACGCACTCGGAGCGTTTCAGATGACGACGCGGAGACTTCAAGATCTCGGCGTTTTGAAAGACATCAAGCGCACGAAGTCGAAGAAATCAGGCCGTACAATTTGGGCTTGCACTACTCGCGAAGATCACGATCGTGCGAAGAAGTTTCTGAACAGCCTATCGCTTCAATTCAAGGTCTTCACACGATCTATCCTCGATTACACCGAGAAGCTGAGCCACGGGAAGATCCCTGAAGGCTGTACGCTCTCCGGCGCGCTCGCGGTCGCTAACCGCGCAGGCATCGCAGGTATTTCAGGTGAGCGTTTTCCCGAGACGCAACGCGCCTATGAAAACGCCAATGGGATTTTCTAGGATCAACATGAACAAAGTCATTTCAAATACCTTGAATATCATGGTAAAACTGCCGACGGAAACCATTCATGTCTGAAGAAAAAACAGCGCTCGTTCCGGCGAGCGCGACGAAAGAGGTCTTGGAGATGCTGTCAGAGGACGATATTGAAATCGGTCGTATCTCCGCAGGGTGGGACGCAGACACCGATTTCGACGCGCTACCGCCTCGTCTCGTCGACATCACGAAAGAGGACATCGAGAGCGCCGATCTGTTTCAAGGCGAGCCGACTGAGTTCGAGCCGCACTTGGAGGCGTTCCCCGTCTTTAAGCGCTCGCTCCGACATTTCCAGAGTCAGACGCCGCAGTCGCGCGCGGTGCGCATCGACACCGATCAGAGCTACGCGGAATTTAGCGTCGACCGCGCTGCGAAAGAATTTGAACGCCTCGCCGAAGATCTACGCGAAGCGGCACATGCCGAAGACAGTGAAACGCGTTGGGGCGAAGTGCTCGGCGCAGTCGCGGCGATTGTGGATTTGAAAAAAGCCGACTCCGCTGGCGAAGCCGTCTCGAAGTTGCCGCAAGTCCCGGTTGGATTACCAGACTTCGCGCAAGGCGCGGTTCGTTGCTGGCGTGACGGAGATTCCGTGGTCGTGTCGATTCGTTTCGCGATGCCGGATGGCTCGCCGCGGATTATCACCACGGCATCAAAGCCGCGCGTTCGTGAAGACGAAATTGAACGATGGGCGGAAAATTCTGGCGTTGACCCCATCACCATTTTGGGTGCGACCCCGGTTATTGCGGCTGTTGCGACGGGAAAGCAGCTCGTCAAAGAAGCGGCGCAGTCGGCTCTTGAAGCGCGCGAGCGTGAAGACGTCGCGTGCATGTGCGAAGACGAGCCGATGGTGCTCATTGGGCTTGGGGAGTCGTCGGCTCCGATTGCGGCGCTCATGCACTTGCAACAGCGCGCGGAAGCGGGCGACGTTCAGGCGGTGAAAGAGTTGGCGACGATGCGCGTCGCAGCGAATACCCCGCTCGGACAAAAGCACGCGGCTCCGGTGTTGGCGGAAGCATCGCGGCGTCTCGCGCTCGGTCGCAAGGCGCTAAATCCCTCGCTCGCGGACGAGTACGAGAAGTTGAGCGCATTCGTGTGAGGTCGTTTGGAATTATTGCGGGTGTGTTGTTCACTGTGGCGCTGGCTTGTTTGCCAATATCGCCGCGAATTGTAAAAGGGGCGTTGATCAAGATGAGCGATTACGATTTTGACGATGATGTTCTCGGTGGTGAAGACGATCTGCAAGACGCCGCTGGCGATGAGTTGGATTTCGCCGCGGCAGTCGCGCGAGCGAATCCGGCGTCAGATCAGCTTGAACATTTCGCGAACATGCGTTCTGCGAAGCACGGGTTTTTGAATGCGCAGGCTCCGTTCGTTCGCAACAATCCAGTCTCGATTTTGACCGGCTCTCTCGGAAATCAGGCGCAGGTGTTTCTCGGACCTAAACCCTCTCTTGTCGCCACGGGTATTTCTTTCCGTGGTCCGACGCAGCAAGTTGCTAGCTGGAGTGGCGAAGATGCGGAAACGCTCCCTGTCACAATCACGCTCGGGCATGTGAGCGCAACGTTGGGAGTAAAGGGCTCTGTTGTTTATGCAACCAAGAATCCTTACGCGATTATTAAGTGGGGTACTCGTGGGAGTTTGCTGTCCGCGGAGATCGACATCGGTCTAGGCTGTCAACTCACAGTTGGCGCGAGCATGGTCACGGTTGAAGTCGGTGAAGAGGGGGCTGTTGCGAATGCTGCGACGCCAGAAGTGCCTTCGGTTTTGGCGGGAATGATCTCAATGCACCAGGTTGTACGCACACAGCAAATTACTCGCACGGTTCGCGTAATTGCGGGCACCCCGGTGACGGTGTTTAAGATCCCAGCATTCGCGAAGTCGGTGGTTGTGGAGATAGTATCCAGCACGGAAGCGGCGATATTTACCTTCTACAATAATTTAGACGGCGCTTGCGGAACTTTCTTGTTTGCCGCAGGTGTTCAAGGAACAACACCGATCACGCTTCCGAATGAAGCTGTAGGGTTTCGTATCTACGACAGCGAGTCGAGCGGAACTCCAAACAACGTGGCTGCTCGCGCCATCTTCAACTTGGCGCTCTAACCGATGCCCGCCAACACCACCAACGCGATTCTGATCAAGATCAAAGATCCGAATTTGCTCGCGCGTTCGCAAGGCGCGACGGCGTCTTTCGTCACGTCGCTCGCGCCAGCGACCGTTGAGAACAAAGTGCTCTCGGAGATCGCGCGACAATTAAAGACCGCGTTGCAAGAGCAGAACGTCGAAGCGGACGTTGCCGTCGTGCAGCCTGCACTTTTTAAGGACGCGGGAATTTCTCATGTAGCGTCGGACATCGGCCTCGCGGTCGGTGGTATGGGGCTCGCGGGGCTCGCGTGGTGGTTGATGAAGAGAGGTAAACGAAAATGAAAGATCCGATCATCAAACACGTCGACGACATCTTCGGCGCAGACGCGTCTTCCTTCATGCCGTTCCTTTCGATGTTGTCGGGCAGTAAGCCCACGAATGCGCTGACCGCGAACGGGCAGGAGCTTCAAAGGCAGATCGATCAGATGCAGAACACGCAGAAAATGGTCGTGTTTGGCGCGGTGGGTGTTGGGGTACTTGGAATGCTGTACTTACTTTTGAAACGCTGAATAGCGGGAGAACGCACAGATGAAAGCGACCGATCGACACAAAGCACGCGTAGCAGCCCTTACTGGATCTTCGATGGATGGGGATGATCTTTTGTCCGGAGATGATTTTCAGCCGTTTGAGTCTTTCGACGGCGCAGCGAGCGGTGACGTCGCTTCGTACTTGCCGCTTGCGGCCGGTATGATTTCTGAGATCACCTCGAAGGAGCTGAAGAAAAAAGAGGACAAGGAAGCAGAAGCGAAGATGAAGGCCACCGAAGGCTACAAAGCGCAGCAAGCTGCGAACGAGGCTCAGAAAAAATCAGCGATGGCAGCGGCCGACGCGATGACGGAGGCAGATCCGAACGGCCCCAAGCATCGCATGGCAGCATCCCTCGCGCTCGAAGCACAAGCAGCACAGGCCAAGGCGATGTATTTCTCGTCGCAGATGCCTGGTCTGATCCCCGGTTACGCGCCTCAGAATCCGTCGATCTTCACGGCGAAGAACGTCGCTATCGGCGGAGCCGTCGTGTTGGCGGTGGGTCTTGTCGTTTACGCAGCGAAGAAGAGAAAGTAAATGAACAACGACAGCACCTTCCTTGGAGCCCCTTTCGTGATCAAGCCCATTTCGATTTTCACGCCAAGACGCGTTGGAATTACGTTTGGGATTTTGGCGAGTCTCGGACTCGTCGCGTACTTTGTGGGGAGAAAATAAATGAGCGACGTATTTGGTGAGGCGATTCTCGGCGATGATGAGGAAGTGTTTGTTCCCGAGGGTGAAGTGTTTTACGGAGCGGCAGCACCTGCTGTCCCCGCGGTCGTGGTCGTGAAGGACACGAAGGCGCTCGTGAAGTACACGGTTGCTGGGCTCATGGGCCTTGCGGTCGGGTACTACGCGCGGAAGAAGCGATTGTTCTAGTTTTCACTGATCGTTTCGGCAATTCCGCCGTCGATCGACCAAACGATTTTTCAGGAGAGAATTAAAATGTCAAACGCAACCACGGTATTAGGATCTTTGTCTCCCACCATTCTCGGCGCGCACCGCGTCGCTGATATCTTCGCGGCGTTGACCCCCCCGGCTCCGGCCGCTGGCGTTCCCTCAGCTCCGGCACCGTCCAATTCGCAGATCATGGACAAGGCCAAGCAGTTTGCGCCAGGGCTCGCCGGAGCTGGCGTAGGCGCGTACGTCGGCGCGAAGCACCGTCATCCCGTGCTCGGCGCGCTCGCTGGTCACGCGGTCGTCAACAGCGCGTATGAGTACTACAAGGGCGACAAGAAGAAAGCGGTTTGCAACGCGGCTGTCGAAGGCGCGGCACTCGCGGGCGCTCTGTACTACAAGAAAGGCCGCAAGCCGCTTCTTGGCTACGCGATCGGCTTGGTTGCTGGCGCGGTCGCTACGTACTTCGTTGACGGCTCGCCGGTCAAGAACGCCGTCGCGAAGTACCGGAAGTAAGCTGTGAGCACTTCTTTTTTCGGCGACAACTTAATGCCGTCCGTCGCTCCGTCGAGTAAAGAGCAGGTCTTGTCCTTACAGAAAGACCTAAAAGCCCGCGGGTACGATCCGGGGCCGCTCGACGGTGTGTATGGCGCTCAGACAGCGGCGGCGAAGTTGAAGTCTGACAGCGACGCCACGCGCGGCGTCTACACCGAATCCGCGCGAGCGGACGCGGTGAAAACCGCGCGCAAAAACTTGGTCACGAACGCTCAGAAGACCGTGGAAGTTGCGAAAGAAAAAGTGGAAGTAGCGACAAGCCCAGCGGCGTCGTTCGTTGCGCAGCGAGAGTTGGCCGTCGCGGAAAAGAAGCTCGCTGACTTGGAGCCTGGTTTCTTCGAGCGCCCAGTGTGGCAAATAGGGCTCGCGCTCGGAGGCGTGAGCGCGATTTTGACAGGTCTGTACCTCGCCATGCGTGGCGGAAAGAGTCGGAGATGAGCGATCCGAATAAACCACGACACCGTTTCGAACTACTCGAAGTAGACGACTCGAATCCCGGCAGATCTGTTACCGGACACGACGTAGCGCTCACGGAAGCAGAGCAGCGTCGATCTGCGGCGGAAGTTGCTCGCTTGGAGAATCTTATTCGCCTTGAGCGTGAGGGGTTGGCAGCAACTGAGCGGCGGTCTGCGAAGGGTAGGGAAATGACGGATCGACGTCGCACGATGGCTAAAGCGCGTCGGAATAAAGGCAGAGCCTTGGACAGCGTCAACGAGAAAATTAATTCTCTCGGTAGCTACGTTTCCAATGTTGAGGCAGCGCTTGATCAGATCTTCGCTTGGTGCGAGGAAGAGGGTTTTACAAAAACCGATGAAACAGTTTCTCCGACCACGATAAACGGAAACGTGCGCAACGTATACTTTTTCGAGGATGATGAAGGTAAGAAGTACGGCCTACTGTTCAGCACCTATAAGATGCTTAGTTCGGGGCGTACCGAGATCACGGCGTATCTGTCATGAGCGACGAAATCGACACCGCGCTCGCAGATTTGTGGGAAGAGTCTCTCGACGAATCCTTCGAAGGGGTCGATACCTCCGTACGCGAAGAGCAAGAAGCCAAGCGCAAGCTCGCTCACTTCGAACGTCTAATCGACGCAGAAAAGAATCCTTCCGGGCCACGAGCGGCGAAGTTGGAGCAGGCACAAGCGCGGCTGAAAGCTACTCAAAATCGCTATGCAGCGTTTAAGGCGTCACCGCTCGCGTTGAACAATCCCGTGGTCGAGCCGAAGTCGTTTTTTGACGAGCACAAGACGAAGCTGATCGGCGGCGCGGTAGTCGCCGCTGTCGGATTTTTCGCGTGGAAGAGGATGAAGAAATAAATGATCGACGTTCAAGAATACGTAGCGCGCATGGATTCGCTGAAACAGGTTCCTGTTTCGGTCGCGCGCGTGCTCTGCAAAAACGGCGGTGACGTGATCTATCAAGCCACCCTGCTCGCGATCGCGAAGAATCTCCCCGGCATGTCCGCGCGAAAAACAGCGACTGGAAAATTGCGTTGGCATGAGGGAGAGCTATCGAAACTCTCTGATCCGAACGCGATATACTCAAGCGGTGATGATTTGAAAAAGTGGGTACTAGCAGCATACGTCGAGGCAAACGCGGTAGAAGAGGGATTGGGATGGGTCAGTACCGCGTGGGGCAAGATGTGGAACGAGATCGGGGCAGCGATTGCGAAGTTACCTGTTCAGATCGCAATGCAGATCAATGAAACCGCTGGCGCGCTTCTCGGAGTTCCAGGGTGGGCTGTCGGCGTAGCTGTGCTTTCGATCGTCGGCGTCGGCGTCGCAGCGTACACAGGTGTTCTCGATTATGGACGATCTAAAATTCTGGGTGGTAAACGATGATCTACCAGGAAACTTTTCTCACACTCACTATCGGGAGTGGTTTGTAGCATGACACTACATCTTCACGAGAACAGAGACGAAAACGACTATAACCTGTGGGTCGATGATGTCCCATTTGATTTTAGTGATTCAGATGTGAAGTGGAATGTCGAGCAGTTGGCGAAAGAAGGAGATCGCACGGCAAAACGCGCTCTTTCGTTGCTTCCTAGCGCGTGGATTTCTATGAACGGTAAGAAAGAAGAATATCGGGTGTATTTAGACGGAATGCTACCGAGTGTGCGTCGGTGAAAAAATCCGCAGCTCCATGGTTGATCGTCGGCGGGGGAATTGCGTCTCTCGCCGCGGTGTTTTTCGCGGTGAGGAAGAGCAGCGAGACGACCGACGCGATTAAAGATGCGCTCGCGCCTGTGTCTCCGTACGCACCTGCTCGCGCACCTGCACAGCTCAACGCGGTGCTCACACATTACTGGCCTTTCAAAGAGAATCTCACGGCGAAAGAGCGGCGCATGGAGGGGGGAGTTAATGATTCCAACTCCCAACCTCTCAGCACCGTTGAAGACTTTCTCTCTGGAAAATCAGACCACGTCTCCATCGCTGGTGACGACGCCATTTTTCCGTACGGTCAAAAAGTTCTCATCCCGTGGGCAGGAAAAACGCTCGTTGGGCGCATCACAGATACGGGCGGAAACTTTCGAGGTCTTAATAAGGTCTATCGTGTGGAGGGTCGAGAGCCGCTCGACGTCTGCGTATTCTCATCGGCGAACAAGCCCCCAAACAAGAGAGTCACCGTCACGCTTGTTCCCGGCGACGATTGGGCGAGCCGCAAGAAAAGAACGGGCGTCAAGAGCATTGTCGCCTCGAAATTCAAAGATCAAACTGTCGTGATCGGAGTAGAAGCTGTCGCCGAAGCACTCGTGGACGCGTACTATGCTTCTCTCGAAGAGGGTCTGTAAAAAATGAGCGCGTACGATACAGGATTGGATATTCTCGGTGCAACGGGTGTCGCGCGGGCGGCTGTGAGCGCAATCCGACGTGCCGGTGTAGACACAGGCCGCGCGTCCGCTATTTCGAAGCACAAAAAAGCAGCGCAGCGCGTGATCGCAGCGGGTCAGAAAATTGCCAAGAAGCGATCTAAACTCGGAAACGCTTTTTTGCGCGTCGGGAACGCGCACATGAAGAAAGCAGATCGCGCGACGAAGATGGCGAAGGTATTGAATGCGCGCGATATCGCTACTGTGAGAGCGTTGGCGAAATCAGCGCAGGCAGCGAAAGCGATCACGGCTCCGTTACCTACAAAAGCGCCAGTAGCAGCCGCACAGCAAACGGTGGCAGCGAAAGTAGCGTCGTCGCTAGCGCGTGTGAGCGCGACGACTGCGAAAGTGGCGTCTCCGATCTCGCGTGCGATCGCACCGCCTCAGATGTCTACACGAATGAGAACATTAGTACGCGGGGATGGTCGCAAGGGTGTGAATGTGAACCCTCCGCTTCCTCCCGCCCCCCCAACACAAACGCAGAACACATCACCGCCAGCGGGCGGTTTTCAGACCATTCCCGAAGACATGATGTGGCGAGGCGAGGACATGGGACCAGCGCCAACCCCGATTGAAACGGGCGATCTGGACGCGATTGCGTCTCTGGCAGAAATCGTTGCCGAGGGTGGAGGCATGGGCGCACTTCTCGATCAGCTCGAAAAAAGCGGCTCTAAGAGCGCGCTGTTAGATGAAGGCGTCGGGTTGAACAACAACATCGTTTCAGCACTCAACGCGGAAGCAGCATCTGTTGAGTCACTTAGCAAGGAAGGCGTTTAATGTCCGCCGAACGTTGGGATTGGTGGGGCTCGAAGGCGCAAGATTGGGCAAAGCGTGTTCAAGCCGAGCTTGGCATCGCTCAAAGCGGCATCACTCCCAAAGCACCGACAACTGAGCCTGACGGTTTGTGGCATCCGAACACCGCGTATCCGATGGGCGCGCAGATTGCGAACGCGGGGTATCCTTATACTGTCGTACAGCCTGGAATGTCGGCAGCGACTGGTACAGGGCCGAGCGGTGGTGACGGCTACACACCCATTCAAGACGGTACCGTGTATTGGATGGCTATGCAGCCTAGCCAACAATCAGATCCGTACGCATCTGGCGGCGGAGATAGCGGAGGCGGAGGCGGAGGCGGAGGCGGCGAAGAGGGTGGAGGCGGAGGCGGAGGCGGAGACTACGAAGAAGAGCCCGCGCCTGAAGCGGCCGAAGATCCGTTCGCAGATGAGGGATCTTCAGAGTTGCCAGAAGATGGCGGCTACGCAGCCGAGCAACAGGTCGATCCGTTCGACACCGAAGGATCTTTTTCTTCTGAAGAAACTTACGATCCGTTCGCACAAGAGGACGACTCGGAGCTATACGAAGAACCCACGACTATCGACGAAGAAACTTACGATCCGTCCACCGAAGAATCCACCGATCTTGAAGAAATGCTAGGCCAAGATTTCAAGGTGGAATACCTCTTCATGCCTCACCAAGCTATCTCGGACGCAGCAGATGAGAACGAGAAAAGGGGATGGGGCACGGGCGCACCGGGAGGTTTGGTAACGCCCGCAGGAATGAATCCGAAGAAACAAGATCTGTCGCCAGCGCAACAGGCGCGCTTGAACCGCGCGCTGCAAAAGCTGGCGGCGGCGCGCTCGCGGCGCTTGTCACAAGGCGAGGCGTTCGTGATGGATGAGTACACGATTGCGCCGGGTGAGACGTTGGCAGATCGATTGAATGTAACTAAATCCGCGTGGGGCACTCCCTACGCCGAAGGGGAAACCGTGGCTGGCGAAGACATTTTACATGACGTGAACGACATTCTGATCGATTCGTGGGGCACCGACATCACCGACGAGCCCGCAGATCCAACACGCCGCACGGCTTCTTTGCACCATGGCGCAGCGTACCTCGAAGAACGTGTGTACCCGCGCGGCGGCGCTTCGAGCGGTCAAGAGGGAGGAATTATGTTTCCGCGCGTAACCATCAACACAGGAGCCCGCATCGTGGCAAGCGATCTACACCCCAATGTCGACGATTATGATCACGGCGCGGACGTTCTAGGCGGAGGAGCCCCTGTCACCGCGACACGCGCACGCGTTCAAGCGGCGAAAAAACCGCGCGCGCAGTTCTTCGCGCGCAAGACGCCAGGCGGAAACAAGATCACCTCGCTCGTGACGACAAAAGGCCGCACGCCGAAGCAGACGCTCAAGAACGCCAAAGACGTCGCCAAGCGCGCTTTCAGCATCGGTAGCAAGCTCAAAGCCGCAGTCGCCAAGGGCAAGATGAAAAAGCCTGGCGCTCCCGTGACAAAAGTTCGCGGGGATGAAGACACACTGTTCGGCGCAGTACGTAAAGCTCTCGGGGTCGCCGCTCCTTCGCGCAAATCTGTGGCGACGCGAGGGGGCGTGCGACCCTACCAACGCATGAGCCCTGCTCAAGCGATGAAGATCGCAGAGAAGACCATCAAAGCTGCGAAGGGTCTTCAGACCCACGCAGGTACGTTCACCAAGCAGCTTGGTGCGGGCGCGAAGCGCAAAGCAGCGGCGGCGGGGGCGGCGCGTAAGCTCATCGCGTTCACTAAAGGTAAAACCAAAGTCCGCGGCGAAGATGTCTTGGGCGAAGATCCGATGGAAGGCGTCGATCTGTGTCACGAAGCAGCGAGCACGCTCATGTACGGCGCGCTAGAAGATACCTACGCAGAGGAATTGGTAAACAGCGCCTACGCCGATGCACTTCTCGACGTGGTTGAAGGCAACGTCGTGACGTACTCTGAGCCGACTCCGATCGGACCTGGCGGCGGAGCGCCTCCGAGTGCAGGCTACGAAGACGCGTACGTTGAAGATCCGCTCGACGCGTGCGGCCCCATGCCGACGATCGAAACGATGGAAGCCCCTGCGTACGTCGCAGCTCCAGCGGGAGCCAACGACACCGACTACAAGGCGTTACCAGGCGGCGTGGATGGCGGCGCGATCGTATTTGACGGTTCGCGAATGCCAGCTACGAAGTCGATGGGCTCCGCGAGTTACTTCAAAGACGGCCAAGGTATTGTGTGGCAGTCGGACGGCGGAACGGGACACTGGAACGGCAACATCAATAATTGGTACGGCACGATCGACGATTGGGGTCGTGAGTCGGTAGGCATCACGAAGTCGACGCCAAAATCAGATCAGGGCAAGCGTTGGATGAAACAAAACGGGATAGTTCCGCGTCCCGATGCGACGTATGCCGAGATGAACGCGATTTCGATCGCATCTGGATGGGGTCCGATCATCGGCAACCCAGCCGACGCGGATTTCAAAAACCTCCACGTCGATTCGGGTGGAAATCAGCTTTTCTGGTTCTACGATCAAGCCCCACAGTGGGCGAAAGATCCGAGTCAGCAAGAGCAGCTCGCCAAGGCGATCACTGATTGGAAAGCCTGCGTTGTGACGGCTCAAGCGGATCAAGCGGCACGAGCCATTCAAGATCAGCTCGATGCCGAAGAAGCCGCTGCGATTACTAAGCAGCAAGCGAAAGAAGACGTCGCGCTCGAACATCAAATCAGCCTGGATCGTAAAAAATCGGAGCAAGACGCCGAAGTACAAGCAAAGGCCGATGAAGCCTACTCACGCCAGCAACAGACCGCTGACGACTCTTCAAATCGTTTGGCCGATGCTCAGATGGAAAGCGAGATCAAAGCGCGACAGGCGGAGGCGGAGATCGAACGCGCGCAACAACAGCAAGACTTCGAGCAGTACCAAGCCTTGCGAGCACCGACGGGCGACGACGGCGCGGAGTTTGAAGAAGCCGCCGCGTTTGAAGAAGGCGCGACGATGGAAGAGGGTGTTTCAGTTCCGGGGGGGATGATCGATCTCGAACAAGAGGGAGTTGAAGCTGAAGATCTTCCTACGGAAAACACTCAAAGCTCTGAAGGCCCAGACACGGGTGAATATAATTTCGAAGATGAGATCTAGAAACTGCTTTAACTGTTGATTCTTCGCTCATCGGCCTCTAAATTGACGACCGATGAGCGAACGGACCACGGAAAAACAGCTTTCACGCAGCGATCGCCCCACCGTCACCCCGCAACCTACCCGCCAAGCACTCTTTGAATGGGTCGAAGATAAATTCAAAGGCAAAGACTCTCGCCCGCGATATTTCGAGCTTAAAATTGCGTACGGACCTGGCGGTGCGCACTATCGGCCCGAAACACTCCATCAGATCGAATACAAGCCCAACGCCAAAGAGCCAGAGCGCGAGCAGATGGTGGAGCACGCCAACAAGCTAGACGCCGTCGCGCAACAACACTGTAACGAGCTGGGTAAGCCGCAGATGTACGTGGTACATGCGATCAATCACATCAAAGGCTCCGGCCCCTACGGGGCGTATCTCATGAAGGTACGTCCGATGACACACATGGGAGGAGATGGCGGCAACATCGGCGATTTCGACGGCGGAGAAAGCGACGTCCAAAGCGACGGCGTTCACCGAGATCTACTTTTGAAGCAGTCGCTTGAGCACCAACGCTCAAATGACGAGCACACACGCTTCATGCAGGATTCTTTTCAAAAAGGGACCGGCGCGCTGATCACTTTGCAGCAAGAGGTCATTCGCGAGCTTCGCGCGGACAATCAGCTCTACAAGAGCAAGGAAATGGACTATTTCAAGGCTATTCAGGAAGCGATGAATCAGACCGAAGACCGCAAGATGAAGAACGACATGCAGCGCGTCAAGATGGAAGTGATCGAGCGCGGTGTCGGTCTGCTGATGCAAATGATTCCCGTCGTTGCCAAGTCACTCGAACGGGGCAAAAACGGCGGCGCACTCTCCGCGGCAGGCACGCCAGAGACGATCGAAGAAAGTCCAGAGAGCATCTCGATCAAACAATTCGTCAAAGGCTTGAACGAAGAACAGCGCATTTCTGTGTTCGGATATTTCACGGAAGACGGAAAGCACAACGTCGGAATATTCACGAGCGCCCAAGTCAAACTGTTTGCAGACGTCGGCGAGCTTCGTGTCCCTGCAACAGCTTTGGAATTGTTGCTACCAGAAGGAGCGCTCGCGATCACGATGGAACAACTGACTTTGGCGCAAGCTGCGATCCCGTTCGATCAACTCATGCCTCTCTACGCCATGATCAAAGAGGGACAAAACCAAAGGAGCCAAAATTAAATGACCCCGAATGCAGACGTTTTCAAGAACCTGTTGAACCAGATCCGTGCGCAATACCCTGACGAAGAGCGCAGCCTTCAGCTTCGCAACGGCAACATCGTTGGGGAACGGCATTTGCTTATTTCGTGCGTCATCGCGTGCGCGGAAGCGGTCGAACGTCAAGAGCGCGTTATCACCGAGGTCATCACCCCGGCGCTTCAGATGCTGCTGAACGGAAATAAGTCAGCGGCGGCGGTACCCGCGACAGGCGCGGTGGAAGAAACCGAAGACATGCCTCCGATCGCACACTCGACGGTAGCCGGATCTTCGCCCGCGACGAAGGCGGGCGAGGGGGGGATGGTAACGATGTCCGCACCGCAGCCGATCGCGCCAAACTCGAACGGTCGAATCGTCACGATCTCGGAGCCGACTCCGATCCCACCGAGGTCTTAAATGCGCGGCTTGATCAGTTTAGTCATGATCGTGAAGGACGAAGCGAAGTCACTTCGCTCCGTCCTAGAAACCGCGAAGCCGTTTTGCGATCGATACACGATCGTGGACACAGGCAGCAACGACGGCACGCAAGAAATCGTGCGCGAAGTCATGGGAGACATGCCGGGAAAGCTCTACCATGAGCCGTTCGAAGGCTACATGAAGAGCCGAAATCGCGCGTTAGAGCTCGACGGCTCAGACAGCAACAGCGCGATCTTCTCCCTCTTCCTGAGCGGCGACGAGATGCTGCGCGACGGCGCGAAGCTGCGTGAGTACTTGGAAACACAGCGAGACACCAACATTGATTGTCACTTCATTCGTCTCGCGCTCGAAAACGGTATGTCGTATCAGGCTCGCATTTTGCGCACGGGCTCGAAGTGGCGATACGAGGATTTTGATTGCGGCGTAGACGAAGTTCCGGTCTATCCCGAAGATGGCGGAGTTTCAGCCGCAGCTACAGGAGGCTTTATCGAACACCAAGTCACAGATCCGATCGCTCGAATGGATCAAATCTGGGAAGTACAGATCCCACTACTTCGCGCAGCGCTCGAACGCAATCCGAACAACGCACGCGCGCTCGGCTGCTTGATCCAAAAGCTCGAAGCGTTCTTCCCGCATCCCGTGTGGGAAGAGGGAGAGCTTGAAGAGACAGCCGCGGAGGTGGTCGATCTGTACCGTCGTAGATTCGAGCTTCCGTTCACGTACCAAGAAGAACGCGCGCTCTTCATGCTGCACTTCATCGACACGGCCGCGGTCAGTGGGATGTTCACGCTCGCTGAGTTGTTCGATATGACTGATGCGCTCTGCAAGTCTGACCCAACGCGCCCAGAGCCGTTTCTCATGCGCGCTGAATTTGCGTCGAAAATCGAAGGCAGCAAAGTCGTCGATGTGTATCAGTTCGCGCGCGACGCCGCAGAAGTCGCGGAGAAAGTTCGCGCGGCTGGCGGTCTGAAAAACTCCTCTCCATGGGATATGTCAACAGAGTGGCGTGCTCATCGCTTGGCGGCGATTGCCGCGTCGAACATCGCTAAGAAATACCCCGACAACAAAGAGCAAGCGCAGCTCGTCAAAGATCACATCTCTGCTGGTCTGTCTGTCGGAGGTCCGTGGTTGGCGTTCAAGAACATCGTCGAGGAAGAAGCGCAGCCGTGATTTATTTGTTTGCCGCTGTTGCTGTTCTTATTCTCGTTGGTGCGTTGTGGGATCTTGCGCCGTGATTGCTCTTGCGCTCGTGCTCGCGTTCGTTTGCGGTTGGTTCGGACACGGAAAGTTCGTCGCACGGTGGTTGAGGTGGACCGAGAACGCTCTTCGAGATCCCACAATATATTCCAACGAACAATTTGAAAAAATGCGCGACTCTCTAACACGCGAGCAGATTATCGAAGTGTTTCACCGGGCTCGCGAACGCTATGAAAAGGCTCCTTTATGATCAGTGTGAACGAGGCTCTATCACTATTATCTTTCGACGCATTAGAGCTACAGAAAATCGCGAAAATCGAGGCAACCCTCGACGATGCTATCGCGCGCGAGTATTCCACGGGCAAGATGGCGGGAGCGCCTATCAAACTTGAAGTGAACGATCATGTCGAAGCCAAGCTCGCCTACGCAGTAGCGCGCAGCTACGAAGCCAAAGGTAACTGGCGTGTTGGCGTTCTATCCATCACACCGCTGACGCTGCAATTTATCCCGCAAATACTGCCTGAGATCTTAGGACGTGGTGCCAAAAACCTCCCCCCGATAGTACGCATTGAAGCCTCGAAGATCTCGGCAACCAAGCGCTTGCTCGTGCGCATGGCAACGCGCAGCCGCCCAGAACAAGCGCTCGAAGTACTCACCAAGTATCGCTCGATGGCGGGCATCCCCGTCACGATCGAAGTAGTTATTGATGAAGATGATGAAACGATGATGACCGCGCCCATGCTTCAACGCCTTCATGCGCTCGAATGTGTCGTAACGGTCGGTCGGCACAAGAACAAAGTAGAAGCCTGCAACGCGGGTCGTGTCAGTGACTTCGACGTGTTGCTACTCGCGAGCGATGACATGGTGCCGGTCAAAGACGGATACGCCGCACGTGTGCTCGCCGCGATGGGAGAACATTGGCCGTTTCTGGACGGCGCGATCTACTTTGATGACGGACATCAACACGCAAATCTTGTAACGCTTCCGGTCATGGGTCGACGTTTCTATGAACAATGCGGATCGTTCGTGTATCACACGAGCTATCAGAGTCTTTTTTGTGACACTGAGCAGCAAGATTTATGGTCGTTGATGGGCAGGCTTCACTACGTTGATGAAGTCATCATTGAACATCGTCATCATGTGTGGGGAAAAAGTTCAAACGACGCGCTGTATCGTCGCAACGACGCGCTTTACAATGCGGACAAAGAAATTTTTGAAGCTCGCTCGACACTACGCTTGCCAGACGCACAATGGACCTTCGGAACATCTCCGATGTGGCTATCCATCTGCATCGCTACTCTTCCAGAGCGCGGCGCGTCCCTGACGTTGTTGGTGGATGAGCTGTACCGGCAGATCGAACGGTATTGCGATCACGGCGAAGTCGAAATCATCATCGACGCGGGCGGCGGAAGCATCGGCGAGAAGAGGCAACGACTGCTAGAACGTGCGAAAGCGCACTACGTCTGCTTCGCTGACGATGACGATGCTGTCTCCCACGACTATGTGAAGCGCATGATGCGGGGCATCCATTCGGAGTCACCACGCGCGGATTGCGTGTCACTCTCCGGTGTGATGACGACGGCGGGTGGAGTGCCCGAAAGGTTCGAGCACTCGATCAAGAACGTAGAATGGGATTTTGTAGACGGGAAGCATATCCGCGGCGTGAACCACTTGAATGCTGTAAAGCGTGATCTGGCGTTACAGGCGGGGTTCCCCGCGCTCGATCATGCCGAAGATCATGCTTACGCGATGAAGCTCGCGCCGCTGCTAAAAACTGAAGCGAGCATCGGAGACGCGCCCGCGTACTTGTATTTTTTCCAGCCCGCGAAAAACAAGCAAGCGACTCCATGACTCCTGAGCGCGTGGTTTTTTACAACGCTTGCAATAACGGTGACATCGCGGTGAGCCGCGAGCTTATCAAAGTCGCTGTTGATTCGTTTCGCGCGATGGGGATCAAAGAGTTTGGATATTCCCATAGCAAGCCCCCCGAAATTTTGTTGGATCTGGATCTGGATTATTGGCATCCGTCACGCCTTCCTGTTGAGCAGGCGCGGGTGAAGAGCGAGCTTATTGAAGGCAAGACGCTTGCGCTCAGTACTTGGTACGCGCACAGTCCTTTGTGGGGTAGGAACGGGGACGGGTTTGGGATGACGCTCAATACGCTCGTCGCGCTGTTCAAAGAGCATGTGACGAAAGCTGGTGGAGCGTTTCCCAATGCTCCGGTTGAGCGGTTCATCCCGCAGGTTGATTGGAAGTATTACGCGATTAGAAACGTCGACGGCAACATGCCGATATTCTCGCGTTTTTCGAAGCGCGTGCTTTTTTGCAACGGTCCCGCGATGTCCGGGCAGACAAATGTCGCTGACTACATGATGAATGGGCTTCTCGAAAAGCTCGTGGCGATGCACCCCGACGTGGTGTTCTTTTACACCGATAGAAAAGTCACCGAGAAGACGCGCGAGTACATCAACGCCGTGTCGACACAGGATGTGATCGGACCTGTTCCTTACGCGAGCGATCTGAATGAGACGGCATACCTCGGCACGTTCTGTGACGTGATCATCGGTCGCTGCTCCGGGCCGCAATCGTTTTGCTTCAACACCGACGTGCTTTTCGATCTGTCGAAAACGATGGTGTCGTTTTCGACAGACGAGCGTCCCGCGCGCTGGGTTTACCAGAGTGAGAAACCGCTGTGTCGATCGGTATGGTCTACGGGAACGCAGCTCGACGAAATGTATCTTGTAGTAGCACAGACCTTTTCAGAGGAGTGACCACCTAAATGGCCGACACGATCGGAAGTCTTGTGGACAAGCTAGCCACTACCAACACGAAACTTTTTCTTTCACAAGAGCTGCTTTACGACATTCGGCGCATGAGGAATTTCTCAGAGTTCAAAGAAACATTTCTCGACTCTGAGCACGGCGGGCGAAAGTTGTGGGACACGCTCACCAAGCTGAGCGATCTAAACCTGCAACGCACGGCGCTCGTGAACGAAGTCGACGCGAAGGTCATTGAGATGATTCGCGCGGGCGTTGCGGGGCAGGAGCTGGATAACGGCGCAAACATTCAACGTGCGCACAAGACACTCTGATGCTGATCACACGTAAAACTTGCCGTGCGTGCGGTTCGTCTGCACTCGCACCAGTCATGTCTCTCGGAAATCAGTATCTGGCGAGCAACTTCGCGATCTCGGAAAAGTTTCCGATGCTCGATTGCGCCATACCGCTTGATCTTGTTCGCTGCGACGTCGAGAAAGACGAAGCCGCGTGCGGGCTCGTACAGCTCCGACACACCGTACCGCCGAATCTCATGTACTCGTCCTATGGGTATCGCTCGGGAGTGAACGAGACGATGACGAGGCATCTGAAGGGGATCGTAGACGAAGCCGTCGCGCGTGTTGGCGGGCTCGGAATGGGAAATCTTGTGCTCGATATTGGGGCGAACGATGGGACGTTGTTGAAACACTACGTGGTAGACAAAGAGAAGCAGTATTACCGCGTGGGCTTTGAGCCGTCGAACATCCAACCCGACGGAGATTTTCTCAAGCGCGAAAACAGAAAACCGACGTGGACTACCTACGTTCGCGATTACTTCTCTGAGCAGTCATATGCGAAAATCTTTCGCGATGCTTCGCTTATGTGGAGCCCGCGCACCGCGGACATCATCACGTCGATCGCGATGTTCTACGATCTCGAAGACCCAAATCGCTTCGTTAAAGACGTAGCAGCGGTTCTTGCTCCAAAAGGTATCTGGGTGTTCGAAATGTCGTACATGCCTTCGATGCTGCGCAACGCTTCGTTCGACACCGTATGCCACGAGCATCTTGAGTACTACTCGCTCTCGGTAATCGAGCGCCTGCTGCACAAGCACGGGCTCACAGTTGTCGATGCAACCCTGAACGACGCGAACGGGGGAAGCATTCGCATCACAGCGGCACACGCCGGAGCTGTGATGCGAACCGAAGAGGTGAAAGAACGCATCTATGATATCCAGCGCAAAGAATTTGAGATGGGGCTTCACACGTCCCAACCGTACACAGCGTTCGAAGCTAAGGTGCTGGCGATTCGCAACGATCTGGGAGCGCTGCTTTTGAAGCTGCGCGGCGAGGGAAAAAAGATCTACGGCTACGGCGCGTCAACAAAGGGAAATGTAATTTTACAGTATTGCGGCATCACTCCCGATCACATCACGGCGATTGCCGACAGAAATCCGCAAAAAGTCGGCACGAAGACCATCGGCACGAACATCACGATTGTGTCGGAAGACGAGATGCGCGCAGCGAAGCCGGATTATTTGTTGGTTTTGCCGTGGCATTTCATGGATGAGTTTCGACGTCGTGAGGAAGCGTTCGTCGCGCGTGGTGGGAAGTTCATCGTTCCGGTTCCGGCGGTGAAAATTATTTAGCTGGACCACGCGCTTACTTTGTTTTTCTCTCTCCTTATTTCTCACGGCGGAAAATGATCATGACACGGCGAGCGTTGATTACTGGCATTTCTGGACAAGACGGCTCCTACCTCGCGGAACATCTCGATATCGACGATATTGCGGTCTGTGGCGTCTCGCGCGCCGGTCCTTACGCATCGCCGTTCGCGAGTGTGTTGCGTCTCGATCTGACAAAACCGGATGATCTGGATGATCTCATAAAACAATTTCAACCTGACGAATGCTACCACTTAGCCGCATACCATCGCTCGTCACAAGCGCGAACAGATCTGACCGAGAGTGTTGAGGAGCGCTTATATCTCTACACCAACCTTGTCGCGACACAGCGCATCTTGTCCGCGCTCAGAGAGTACGCGCCGAAGTGTCGCGTTTTTCTTGCTGGGTCTTGTCACATGTTCGGAAATACTGCTGACACGCGTCAGAACGAGTTGACGCCGATGAACCCGACATCTCTGTACGGCATCACCAAAGTTGCCTCGATGCAGCTCGGTAGGCTGTATCGCGAGCGCTACGGTCTTTTCTGCGCGACAGGTATTTTGTTCAATCACGAATCTCCGCTGAGGGGTCGGTCGTTTATCACGACACAGTTGGCACAAGGCGCGGCGAAACGCGCGAGCGTGTCGGTCGGTGATTTAGGTGCGAAGGTCGATTGGGGTTTCGCAGGGGACTACGTTCGCGCCATGCGTCTGATGCTGGACGCTGAGACGGCGGACGATTATGTGATCTCTTCGGGGGAGCTGCACACGGTGAAGGATTTCGCAGAGCTTGCATATGCGCGAAACGGGCTCGATTGGCAGGATTATGTGACTGAGGAGTCGCATGTCTACAGGCCCGTCGCTGCGTCGGAATATTTTGGAGATAGCTCGAAGATTAAAGCAGCGCTCGGGTGGAAACCGGAGATGCAATTTGAAGATCTTGTCGCGATGATGGTCGACCACCACCTCAAAATCGCGTAGATTTCTCTTTATGGATATTCCGAATATGCAGATCGACTGTCTGCGCTGCAAACATTTTGAGACGCTCAACGCTCCGGTTGCGAAACGAGACGTTGACGGTAAGTGGATTCCGCTCAACACGAAGCGTCCTGACAGTTGGAGCGTAGGCCCAGCGAACCCAGCAGATCCGACAAAGGGTTTATGTCCGTCCTGCGCTCCCGCGTGGTTAGCGTTGCAAGAGCGGTTTTTGACAGACGATCCGATCGAAGAAGTCGATCTTCGGAGGCAACGGAAAGTTGCGATCGTTATCGATCATCCAATTCCCATCTCAGTAGGCACGCTCCTGAATCGCGACATCCCTGAACCAGCCGACGCCCTGCCACCACCCTCCGTCCCGGTGTCCGCTGTTTTGATCGAGCTTCCACAAACTGTGCTACTCCCAGAAGTCGCCGCGGTTGCGATGCGCCACTACGCCCCCGCGCACGAACGCACAGTCACAAAAGCACCGACGAGACAAACACTCGAAGCAGCACCCCACTTACACGCGACGACCATGATCGCAGCAACACCACCAGCAACAACATCACCCATCGTGTCGAACGCGCAAACTTCGCGCATCGGAGCTGCACCCATTCAGCGAGTTATGTCGGCTCCCATTTCGCAAGTTCGCCCTACGATGGCGAACGCCCACCTGTCCCCGGTCAAGGTGTCGACGCTCGTGATGCAGACACAAGCTGTCAAAATAACCGCGAATCGCGTGGGGTCCGTACCGGCGACGCGCATTCAAGCGATTGCGACGATCGCACAACCCATCAACGCAGTTCCTACGTCTACGCTACAAGGGGCCAGACATGCGGCGGCTCCGATCAACAGCGGCGGCGGGATGGTGACGGTTTCTGCGCCGGTTCCGATTCGCCAAGATGCGAGACAGCAAGGCTGTGTCACTATCAGTGAGCCTGTTCCTATCGAACCCCGTCCTGATCTTATTTCGAATACGGTGAAGTAATGATACGATTTTTTCAACGCAGACGAACCGACAAAATAAATGGAGAAACAGAGATGACCAGAGATCAATTTGCAGCAGCGGCAATTCAAGGTCTGTTGTCCAACCCCGGAACACACTCAGCAGACCGCGCGAACGAATACGCGAGCGCCGCGTATTCGTTTGCAGACGCGATGATTACAGCGAGTGCGCCAGCGATCGTTGCGGAAGAATCTTCTGAAGAAACGTCGAAAAAAGCGCGCTCGAAGAAGTAGTCACCTCATGTATTACGTCAAGAACTATTAGACAACATCGCGTATCTCCGTGTAGTCTGTGAACTTCGATACACTACACGGAGGAATTTTTTCATGCCCAAGAAACGACGTAAAGTTCGCAAGACCACCAAGCGCAAGAAAGCCCGCAAGCCTGCCAAGCGCAAGAAAGCCCGCAAGTCTCCCAAGCGTCGCAAGAAGTCGTCGGGCGGTTGGACCGCTGCGAAGCTCGCGAAGTATCGACGCGCGAAAAAGGATCTGATCGCGATCGTGAGTCGCGGCGGACGCGTGGATTTCAACTAAGTTTGTGCGTTTTCGATCGAGCGCGAGCTGCGCCAAGCCTCGCGCTCGATCGAAAAATTTTTGAAAGGGTTAATCATGGATAAGCGAGTCAACGGTTGGAAGAATCGCGCGACGTGGAATGTGTCGCTTTGGGTTTCAAACGATGAGGGTCTGTGTCGCGAGGCTGTCGAATACGCGAATCATTGCAAGCGCGCAGGCAAGCGTCTGACGTGGCGCGGTTTCGTTACTGCTGCGGGGCTCGCCGGGACCGATACGCCCGACGGATTCAGGTACGACGGATTTAGCCTCGATTACAAGGCGCTTTCGGAAATGCTCGCAGAGATGATTTCATAGCGATGCGTGAACCCGTCGACATGGACGCGCGCAGAAGCCGAGGATCAATTAAGTGACCCCCGCGCAAGCAGCTTTGAAAAACTACCTCTTCGAAAAGCTCGGTGAGGGTGTTTTCATCGGCAAGACATCCCCCGGCGACATCATTCGCAAGGCGTCGGCTGAATTTGCCGCGGACTTGCCCGTCGCGCTGTCTGATCTGCTTTCGATGATGGGTGACAACGCCGTCACGATGCTCGGGCGCATCGCGCTTGGTAAGATCGGAGACATCGCGCGTGATGTGTCGAAGCGCGGGATTCGCGTCGTCGCAACCGAAGTAAGAGACAGTGTCGACATGCAGTATCAGCGCGGTGTCGAACGCAACCGCAAGAACGGTAAATAAGCGATGGCGCGGAAAACAGTCCTCACCGGCACAGGAAACGCAATCACTCAAGCCTTCATCGAAGAGAACCAGGGCGGCGGCACGGGCGGTGTCGCGATCGAAGATGAAGGTATCCCAGTAGCCACCGCGCTAACTCTGGATTTCTTGGGTGCTGGCGTTACCGCCGTAGTCGACGGCGGAGATCCGACAAAAGTCAACGTCACTATCCCAGGCGGCGGCACGGTAACGGGCGTAACCGGCACCGCGCCGATCGTGTCATCAGGCGGCGCAGCGCCCGCGATCTCAATTTCCGCCGCGACGCCGAGCGCAGCGGGCAGCATGTCAGGCGCGGACAAAACCAAGCTCGACGCGTTTAACGTATTCCGCAGCGTCGCCAACCGCGCCGCGCGTGACGCTATTTTGACGTGGTCCGCCGGCGATCGCTGTCAAATCACCGGCGAGAACCAGTTCAACCTAGCGGGAAATGTCTACGAATACTCATCTACCGGGTGGCAGCTCCTCGGTACGATCTGGAACGAGGCGATTTACGGTGGGTGGGACGCGGACGGGGCGCAGCTATTTTATTACGCGGCGCTGACAGAAGAGTGGGCGCAATCCACCGCTTATAGTATTGATGACGTTCGCCGTGCGCCCGCAGCGATAGGAGAGCATGTCTACACGTGCACGACAGCGGGGACGTCGGCGGGGGCTGGGACAGGACCGAGCGGAACCGGGACCGGAATTGCTGACGGTACGGCCGTGTGGAGTTTTGTTGGTCGCGCGTTGTTAGCGATCCCTCAACTAATTCACGGCGGCGCATTTGTCCAGCACGAGATTGAGGGGCCAGGCGACGGTCTACCTGCTGGTATCGTGTACGACGCGACCGTGCCAAAAAAACAGGGATTCATCGCGTACCTCATCGGAGGGGCCAGCGGATTTAGCGACGGCATCTCCTTCGGCATCACTCACTTCTTGCACGCGGATCAATAGCCATGTCCATTAGCCGAATAAATCCACTCGCCGTCGGTCCCGAGTCGCTCGTGTCATCGGCTGTAATTTCTCAATACGCGCTCATTAAAAACAGCGCGGCGGGAAAATATGCCACGCTCGGGACGGGCGACGATCCGAAGTATTGCGTAGGTGTCGCGACCACGAGCGCAATAGGCGCGGATCAAGCGTTCTTCGCGTTTCGGAATTACGGCTCACCGGTCGTCATGATCTCCGACGGCAACGCGATCATCGCGGTCGGCGCACCGCTCATCGCGTCACCGTCAGTTGCGGGTCGCGTTCGCTCGGGCGCAATCAGTGACGCAGTTGTCGGGCACAATATCGGTGCACAGGTAGCAGCAACACTCAACGCGCAAGTAACCGCTGTATTCGGCGCGGGCGTCGGCATGTCGTCGGGCGGCGGCGCAGGCACTCTCGCAGCACTCTACGCGCTCGGAGCGAATACGGCCGACTCTACTCTCACTCTCGACGCAACACGCGGCCCTCTCGCGCTTGTGTACGCGGTGGGCGTTGCGCAGACCGTCGGCCTCTCGCTGCAAAACATCACGGCGGCGACGGCGGCAAATCCGAAGTACTCGCCCGCGATGGAGTTTCTCAACAAGGTTCACGACGGCGCAAACAGCGTCACGAGTGGATGGTTGGTGCAGTCGCAAGGTATCGACGCGTCTACACGTAGCAAGCTCTCGTTTTACAGCAACCGCGACGGCACGCTATCTGAGCGCGTATCGCTTCGCACACCTACCGACGCTACCTATGATCAATTCGGCCAGGCGGCGTCGTTCGTTGAATTTGGGGCTGTGTATGCCACCGCCAGGCTCGTTGGAAATTCGTCAAATTACATAGCGTCGAATTACAACGTCACAGGGTGGGAATTTCGCACGAGCAACGTAACGTCGCTTATCGCAAACTCGACAGCCGTATTCCCTGACGCAGTTTACGACGACGCGATCTCGCTGGGAAAGTCCACCTCCCGGTGGTCGCAGACACATTCTGTGGATTATTACGTCGGCGCAGCGGGCGGCGCAGGGCTCGGTAGCGGGCGCGGGCTCGTGTCTATCGCGAACGCAATCACCGTGCCCACGACAGATCCAAGTGGCGGCGGCGTGCTCTATGCCGAGGGCGGCGCACTCAAGTATCGATCGGCGGGCGGAACCGTTACCACGGTTGCGCCAAATTAAGGAGACTACAAAATGACTGACGAACTAATAGCAGCAACAGACATCGAAGCGAACCTCGACGAGCGCAAGCCTGTTTCCGGCGGCGCGGCGGAACCGAAATTAGTCGGAATCAGTTTGCGCGGCGGGGAGCTTTTGTTTCAGGTTTTCGTCGGGGGGCGCGTTACGCATCTCAGCTACGGAGCGGACGGCAAACTACGAAACGAGCATGGCAAAGAAATGCCCGACGAGGCTAACGCTGTTGCTGCAAAGGGCATGGCGCTGATCACCGAGGCAGGCGCTTTCCTCGTCGCCAATCTTTTTGCCGGCGTCAAATGAACCTCGCCGAAAAAGTAAACGAAGAACCCGACGCGCTTCCGACGCATATGAGCGAGCTGGACGCCTCGCGCATGGAATGCGACCTGTTGAAGTTCCAACAGGCGGCGGCGGCGCTCGAAGAAATCCGCGCGCGCTTGAAAGCCGCTGATGAGAAATACCAACTCGGACCGACGGCGCGAGTGGATTTCGCCACCGGCGAGATCCACCGATAGATGATGCCCACCAACTCACTCTACCTGTACCCGCAATGCGAGAGTTTCGTCGTCAACGGTCGGTGCGGCGCGGAAATAACCAAGAGCGGAATGTGTCAAGGGCGATGTGAGACGAGCATGGCAGATGCCGAGGGTGACGCGGACGAGATTTCCGTGCTGCGAAAAGTCACCGCGTCGAGGGAACTCGTCAAGCAGATGATTACGCGCAAGAGACTAGACCCGTGAGCGAAGCCGAAGACAACCCGACTCACAGAGCAACCGTAATCGCCGCGCACAGAACGGCTGATACGCTCTTGCTGCTTTCAGATCTACAGCGGAAAAACACGGAAGTGCTCCGGCGCTTGCGCGATCTCATCGATCGTGAGGGCGATCTCTCGCGGGAGACTCTGAAAGATATTCGACGCGACATATCGGCACTGAGCATGTCCGTTGACAGGGTGCTCTCGCATATCGGCGAGGCGCGAGGAACGCAAAAGGACGCGATCGGAAACGTCGACAGAAAAGTAGACAACATGCAACGCGACATTACCGGCGAGCACAATCTACGCGCCATCGAGCGCGGGCTAAAGGACCGACGGCATCGCGACGAACCGCGCACGCTCGGAACCATCACCGTCGGCGAGGTGGTCAAGGTTTCGTGGCCGATCTTTCGCAAGCTGCTCCCGTTCCTCGCTACCACCGGCGCGGGAATGCTTGTCTACCGTTTTATCCGCTGGCTCAAGGTGCACTAATGAAGGCGCTTCTGTTTGCGGTGCTCATCGCGTGTGGCGGCAATCCACCTGTCCCGGAGAGCTACCCGAAATGGTGTGAGCTACCGATTGAATTTTCGCGCCGCTGCGAGAATCGAATCCTGAAGATCGGATTGTCGCCGTGCGCGATCTGCTATTACCGGGAGTTTCCAATTACCAACCCCGCGTTCGTGATCAACTGTTACGACGAGGCGCGCGACGTGTACTGCGTCGACATTGACAACGGCGGGTGCGATGACGGCGCGTGCAAGGTGGGGCCTTAACCGCGGCTGCGACGCAGGATTTCTCGCTCGACGTACCAACGTGCTTTTTTCAAATCCTCTACAACATCTCCTTTCTGACCCGCGCGCCACAGATACTTAATGGCGTTGCCGACATTAAAATTGAAATGCTCAGTGACCGTGATGCACTCTACCCCCGAAGGGTGTCCTGTGTAGTGCGCTGGGTGATTGACCGCATCTGGTTTTTTCATTCCCCATCCAACCCTTTCATCACCGCATTCTCGAAAAATCTCTCACGCTCGATGCGCTCACGTTCACGTTCAGTATCCGCCGCGTTCTCTAAGGCCAGCCGACATTCTTGGTGCATCCACTCAATCTCACCGTTCTTGATCCTCATCCATACTTCCAGATCAACGCGCGTTCCTCGCGTACACGCGATGCCGACACACGGAGGCAACATCGACGACAAATATGAACGGAACCATGGGACGTCTTCCGCGAGCGTCGGTTGCGGCACGTCCTCGCCCTTTTTCTTCGCTTTGTCTTCCAACGCGACGAACAAATTAGCCGCGGCGAGTCCCGCGCTGATTCGTTCGGCTTCAGGAGCGCCGCTTGATCGCGCCGCAAGCCGCAGAAGTTTCTGCATTCGCGCGATGGTTTTCTGATCGTCTTCGTTCGTTTTTATTTCGCTCATTTTTTCTCGCTCCTAAATTTCGCCACGGCATCCGTTACACCGCCTCCGCGCACGCCTCGGTCATATCTCTGAGTTGTGACTGGTGAGCTGTGATGCACGCTCGCTTGTACTTCGTGAAGAGGTATTCCCGCGTCTAACGCACTTGTGACGTAAGACGCGCGAAAACGGTGCGGGTGGACGTGGTCCACGCACGCTAGTTTTCCATAGTGAGCGACCATTTTGTTGATAGACGTCGGGTGCATGTGACCTTCCCCGCGCGCGGACGGAAAAAGCCACGGAGAGGATTCTTCTCGACGATCTAACAGCGCAATCCAAAGTTGGAGCGCACGCGCTGTGATCTCTGGCAACTCAGTCTCTCTTCGTTTGCTCCCTTTGACGATGACACGAAGCACTGTTGTCTCTCCACGCACCACCACGTCTGCGCGCACAAGTGCTGCGACAGACGAACACCGAAGACCTGTGTCGTAGAGCAGCCGCAAAACTGCGCTGTCTCGTGTGTCGTCTTTCGCTTTTTCAATTATTTTTCGTACATCGGTGTCGCTGATTGCTTCTGTCTGTGAAAACAGATCTGACGAAGGTCGTGGAAGTTTGCGGAAGGGATTCCATCTCGCGAGCGGTTTTTCTCGATCGACCGCTGCTTGATACATTGATGACAGCGCTGATAGCGTCCTGCGAACCGAGAGTCCTTTGCGCGTTTTTAACAGCAGATCTCTAAACGCTGTCGCGACTGTAAGCGTTGGCTTGGTAGGATCTGCCTGTGTGATCGCGCAGTAGTCGATCCACGTTTGCAAGTCATAAGCGTAAGTCTCGCGCGTGCTTTTAGCTCCGCGCGAGCGCGCGTGCTCAAGCGCGGCTTCTTTGAAGGCATCTGTCGGAGTCCGCGTCATCTTGCTTTTCGCGCGCTGGTCATCGCTTCCTCATGAGAATAAAACTAAAAAAGTGGTCAGTAACCACCGATATAAAAAACCGCCACGCGCAGGTTAGTCCTGCGCGTGGCGGCTTGTCTTCAACAACCCTTGTCTCGTCTTGTCCAGTCTGGTCACGTCCTGTCCCGTCTCGTCGCGTCAGGTCAAATCTGAAATTTCCGTGCAGCTCGACAAGAAACCAAGGGTATTTATCACTTCAACAACCCTTGGTTTCTTGTCGATCATTGTGAGGCTCCTTGTCTCGTCTTGCCGTGTCGCGTCAAGTCCAGTCACGTCGTGTCCCGTCACGTCCCGTCAAATCTGAAATTTCCGTGCAGCTCGACAAGAAACCAAGGGTATTTATCACTTCAACAACCCTTGGTTTCTTGTCGATCATTGTGAGGCTCCTTGTCTCGT
>Ga0163144_10001692_pt1 | contig 51761 bp, 61 predicted proteins | sample OliLak19BULKMAT1_FD_123175 | JGI IMG/M metagenome (GOLD analysis project Ga0163144, IMG submission 123175) | Freshwater microbial mat bacterial communities from Lake Vanda, McMurdo Dry Valleys, Antarctica - Oligotrophic Lake LV.19.BULKMAT1 | ecosystem: Environmental > Aquatic > Freshwater >... | reverse complement strand
TCGGTAATTCAAAAGCGATGCATATACTACGCATCGCTTTTTCGTTATATAGATTTTATTTTCAAAACAGTTTTTCTATTTTTGTCTATCTTGGGAAGCTTGATGATGAGCATACCGTGGCGCTCTATAGCTTCAGCTTGGGTGATATCTATTTCATCAGGCAATTCTACAGTACGAGCAAATGCTCCCCAGTAAAGCTCTCTAATATAATAGTTTTCATCTGGAGTACCTTTGTTTTCTTCTCTACGTCCAGAAATACTGACAACGTCACGAGTGATATTGATAGATAGATTTTCAGGAAGTACTCCTGCGATTAGGGTTTGTACTATTATTTCGTTACCACTTTCATACATGTCTACTGGAAGCTCACCGACTTCTTCGCGTAATGGTTCTGCTTCTTGAACAATAGGCTTAGTTGCTGGACCAGAGTTCACAGCGAGCTCACGCTTCGGTTGTGGCTGTTGTACAGGAGTCATAGGTCGCTCCATACTTTTTGGAGACACTACTTCTTCAGTCTCATCAAGACTATCATCAAATCTCAAATTACCAGCAAGTCTTTCAAAAAATGATCTTTTTTTCATAACTATATTGTAGCAGGAATTTTTAGAGGAGGGAACCTTCTCAATTTTTCCAGGATAACGTGAATAATAATAGCGCTGACCCACAAGTACCCGTATATCTGAAGGAAGCTTGCAGTATCATTTTTAAGTATAAAGAAGTTGAATGTGCTGTGCAAGAATATCGCACCAACTATTCCTACAAGTATACCTAGTCCACGCCACTGTCTGGGTGTGAGAGCGATTATGATACCTATGAAGCAGCTCGCAATGGTATGAAGTAGTGTAGAACCAAGGAAGCGTAGTCCACCCGTGAGTAAACTTGCTGTGACATTGAATGATTGAGCAGGCTTCAATACGTAAAATATATTTTCTAATGCAGCAAATCCTAATGCCACAGCGATTAGATATATGGCTGGATCGAGAGCGTGGTCATTTGCATAATCAGTTTTGAATGCAACGAAATAAAATACACCAAACTTCACCAATTCTTCAATAGAAGCCCAGATTATAATTCTGTTATTGGTATCATCAACTATTCCCTTGGCATACTTTTGCAAAAATGTAGCTAGGAGTACACTTGCTCCACCTAGAATGAAACATATGAGAATGAGACCAAGTGGTTCTTTCTGACCTTTTGTGAGATGCAGCCAAAAGAAAAGCCATATGAAAGAGGGGACTAGTCCTAGTAATATCGCAACTAATGCTGGAGAATTTATTATTTGATCGGCCATGTTGATATCATTAATATTTTTTTATTACCCCCTTTGATTTTTTCGGGCAATGTTTCCCAAATAGTTTCTGTAACAAATGGCATGAACGGATGAAGTGTGATGAGTGATTCCTGTAATATTTGAGAAAGCAATTTTTGACGTGATTTTTTGATTTTTTCATTAGAGTTTGCAAGTAGAGCTTTGCTATCTTCTATCACAGTAGAAGCGAAGTGGTCCCATATGTAGTGGTATATGGATTCTCCTGCAATGTGAAGGTTGTACGAATCTATCTGTGTTGTGATATTTGAGAGAACTTCTTTCCAAGAATCGTATTCTTTTCTATCTTCGTCTGTAAATTCTGAATCACTACTAAAATCACTTGTATTACTAAGTACAAATCTTGTAATATTCCAAATTTTATTTGCAAAAAGTTTGTAGCCTTTTATCTTGTCTTCAGAAATTTTACTATCTGTACCTGGTGCAGTTCCTACTACTAGCGCCATACGCCCCGCATCGGCACCGTACTTCTTTGCTATATCGAGTGGGTCCATATTGTTGCCTAAAGATTTAGACATTTTCTGACCTTTGCTGTCACGCACCATTCCATGTAGATAAATATTTTTGAATGGTACTGTACCTAGTGTGTATTCTGTCATCAATATCATTCTCGCAACCCAAAAGAAAAGTATATCATAGCCAGTCTCAAGTACATCTGTTGGATGATATATCCTGAAATCATCCTGTTGCTCTGGTCTGTCCTCAGCATTGACGAAGGGCCACCCGAGAGTAGAGAATGTCCACATAGCACTAGAGAACCATGTATCTAGTGTATCTTCATCTTGCGCCCATCCTTCACCAATAGGGTCTTTTGTATCACAAAATATCTCTCCGTCTTTGTACCAAACAGGCACGCGATGCCCATACCAAATCTGTCTAGAAATACACCAGTCTCTCAAGTTGCCTATCCAGTGAAAATAAGTTTTGTCAAAATATTCTGGGATCACATTTATCTGTTTTTCTGCAATAGGAGCGCGCATGAGCTCTTTCAAAGTTTTGCCATCTCTATCTGGGACGGGCTTATTCACGGCTATAAACCACTGCAATTTGATCTGTGGTTCTATTACTCCACCCGTGCGTTCTGCTGTAGCAATATTGTGTGTGTAATCTTCTTCTTTTACTAGCAATTCTTTTTCTTTCAATTTTTCTATTATTTTCGCACGAGCGTCAGTGATTTTCATACCAGCAAATTCGTTGGCAATAGGGAGGAGTTTGCCACGTTCATCTATGATTTGTTCTTTGTCCAATCCATGTCTCTCTGCTATTTCGAAGTCTACTTGAGAATGCCAAGGAGTAATAGTCATTACTCCAGTACCAAATTCCATATCAATGGACTCGTCTTTGATCACGGTAGCGGTGATTACGCCATTGATCCACTCAACTTCTATTTTTTGTCCATGATCATATTCTTTGTAACGAGAGTCATTTGGACTCATCACTACATACTTGTCACCAAATTTCGTCTCAGGTCGAGCGGTACCAATAGTGAATGGCCCGTATTTTAGATAGTAAAATTTTGTTTGCTCTTCTTTGTAAACTATTTCATCATCAGAAATAGTGGTCTGACCTTTTGGATCCCAGTTTACTATTCTATGACCACGGTATATAAGTCCTTCGTCATACATTTTCTTGAAGACTGTTCGCACGGCAAAACTTCTCTTCTCATCGAAAGTATATGCTTCACGAGACCAGTCACATGATGTACCCATCACTTTCATCTGACCTTTGATAATGTCATGACTCTCATTTGCAAATATTTCTATACGTTTCAAAAGTTCTTCGCGACCTAGATCATAACGACTCTTTCCTTCATTTTTTGAAATTTCTTTTTCAACTTTTGATTGTGTAGCAATAGCAGCATGATCTGTTCCTGGAAGCCATAGAGTGCGGAATCCTTGCATGCGCTTGTACCGAATGAGAATATCCTGCACTGTCAGCATCATGGCATGGCCCATATGGAGACTACCCGTGACATTTGGTGGAGGAAGAACAATAGTAAAAGGGTCGTCTTTGCGAGCTAGACCATCTTCTACGCATTTATCAGGATTGAAATATCCAGATTTCTCCCATATCTCATATATGCGAGATTCCTCCTCATTTGGGTTGTACGGCTTCAATAATTTTTCTGGGATAGAGTTTTGATCCATGGCAAAATAATACCAATTTTAAGAGTATTTTGAAAGTTTTATATGTTTAAGATATATTAGAGATAGATAGATTACCATTGGCCTTCAGGGGTATAGTCTCAGTCTCTTCTAGCCAGCCTATTGCGAGTTTCAATATTCCTACAAGTCCAATCATTACAGCATTGTCAGTAGCCATGGCTTGCTCAGGGAAATATACTTGTGCATTCACATTTATGCTGTTTATTTTTTCGATAATGCTTTTCTTTATATAAGTATTGCTAGCTACACCACCCCCTACAATAATACTTTGTGCACCGTACTCATCTACTGCATTCAAAAGTTTCTTCAACAAGACTTCTGTCACAGCATCTTCAAATTCACATGCTATCATTTCTTTTTCTTCATCTGTGACATTGTTGTCTAGGTCGCGAATCGTGTATAGTACCGCAGTTTTAATTCCAGAAAATGAAAAGTCGTAATCTTTTGAATTGAGCATTGGTCGAGGGAGAACAAAAGGATTCTCTATATTTTTTGCATGTAATGATTCACGGAATTTATGTGCCAATTTTGAAATAGCAGGCCCTCCTGGATATGGAAGTCCGAGCATACGCGCAACTTTGTCAAAAGCTTCTCCTATAGCATCATCACGAGTTTGACCTATCTTTTTGTATTTACCAAAAGTTTCTACCAATACGAGCTCTGTGTGTCCACCAGAAATGAGAAGTGAAATAGCAGGAAAATGTATATCTTCAAAACAGAAATTTTTATCATCTAATCTTTTCAATATAGGTGTGAGCAAATGTCCCTCCATATGATCTATTGGTATCACCGGAATATCCCAGATAGTTCCTAGAGTACGAGCAGTATTGACTCCCACCCAAAGCGCTGGCTCAAGTCCTGGTCCTACAGTGACAGCAATATAGTCTATGTCTGGCTTCTGGTATTTCTGGAAATATTCCACAAGTACAATTTTCAAATCTTTTTCTTTTTCATCTAGAAAAGAAATTTTCTCGAAATCTTTAGTAGAAATTTTGTTTTTCTTTTCAATTAGTAAACTTGATTGCTCCAATGTTTCAATAATAAGAGGAATTATCTTTTCTGCATGAGCGCGTTTTGCCATAGCAGGGAAGACTCCACCATACTGCGCATGTAGCTCTATCTGAGAGGCTAGGGTATCGCCCAATATTTTTATATTTTTGGATTCCAATGAATATTCCAAAATACTCACCCCTGTCTCGTCACAACTTGTTTCAATACTTAGTATTTTCATATAGTCAAAACACTATAACATGCATTGCTCTTTTTGGAAGTTATGGTAATGTAAGTAAAACTTAAAAACCCAAAATAATGGAAAGAAGAAGATTCAAACACATAGCTATTGTAGCTGTTTCTGGTACAGGTAAGGGCACGGTGATAGATTCTATTATAAAAGATCGCTCAGAGTTTTATTTTTCAATTTCGGCAACTACTAGAGAACGTAGAGCTGGAGAGATTCACGAGGTTCATTATCACTTCCTACAACTGGATGAATTTAAGAAAAAAATTTTAAACAATGAGTTCTTGGAATACTTTTCTGTTTATAAAAATACTTATTATGGCACTCTCAAGTCCGAGATCGATAAAATCGAAAAATTGGGGAAATCTGCTATATTTGATATTGATATAAATGGAGCTATAGAGCTCAAAGATAAGTTGCAAGATGAAATCGCGGTATTCTTTCTGTACGCACCAATTGAAGTCATAGATTCAAGACTTCGAAAAAGAAAAACAGAAAGTGAAGAAAAAATTTTGGAAAGAATTGTCACTGGAACAAAAGAAATTTCCAGAATAAATGAATTGATAGAAAAAACACAATGCAGGATAATACACTATGGAGACGGCAAGGTTCCTGAATTTGTTGCTAATGAAATTATCAATTACTCGCTTCGTAAAAGCCCTATCTTGAGATAGGGCTTTACTTTTTATCATATATGTGTTATTATTCTACAAACCTTAAAATAAGATATTATGGTACAAACACATAAGCATATTGCAATTGTAGGCCCTGTAAATGACCACAGAACAGCCGTTTACAAGGAACTCTTGGAAAACCCCGATCTTCGTGTCTACGAGCCAATCCATGGGACTACCCAAAGTGTCCCTCCTGGTGAAATACCAGGGATGAAGCGTCATTACTTTTTCACTCATGAATTCGAGTCATACAAAGACACTCTATTTGTTGAGTGGATTCAGGATGAAAACAGTGACTATCACGCCACTCTTTTTGGTGAGATTATGTATGCAGAAGAATCAGGTAGACCTCTTATATTTGATGTAGGTCTTGCTAGAACTTTGAAGTTGAAAGAATACTTTGGAAATGATCTAATGGTCTTTTTTCTCAATATTAAATTTGACCGAAATCTTTCTGCATCAACAAAAGAGCTTTTATCAAGAAAAAAAGCTTGTGACTTCATATTGTCATACGAAGAAACCGAAGACCCTATTGCTGCTGTATCAAGTATTACCAGCAAAGCTAAAATCCAATTACTTAACCCTCAGCTTGTCTGAGGGTTTTTCTTTTCTATAGAAGGTGTATAATAACAAAAATACTAAACCCCGTTCTTATGCTAAAAGCTATAATTATAGTTTGTCCTATTTATCTTAGGAAAACTTTTTATGAAAACTTATTTGAGCTTTTAAATAGCTCAGAATCGAAAATCTCATTCATCAGGTATACCCCAGAGGTTACTGAAAAGATTAATGGTCTACAAGATGGCAAAGATTACACTTTTGTAGAAAGAGATTTTTTCGAGGACACATTAAAAAATGTGCCAGATTATTATATTGCTCAAATCAAGACTGGTCTGAATGGGCATGCAAAACTCTCAGGATTTCCTATAGAATCTTTTCATATGGCAAATAGTCATGACGAAACTATAATTTACGACACATGGGAAGAGCGTCTTGCAAAAAAGGTCCAAGCTTATTACAAAGACCGCTCCAAGATTACACCAATGAAATTTGTCATTGATAGTTTGGGAGTAGAAAATCAAATAAAAAAACATAAAATGTTTCTTATTCAAGGACCAGACACAGCTTACAAAGTATTTGATTATGTTCTGGATCTTAACAAGAAAACACTAGTATGATTTATACCCCTTCACTAAATTGAGGGGGTATTTCTTTTGTGAGCGATACAGGACGCTTCGCTATCTCACTCCTGGGAAACCCACAGTTTTCCCAATCCTTCCTCCACGGGAAAACAGAGTGTTTTCCCGACCCCTTTCCTGTTCGATTCCCGTATCGAGAATATTCTTTGTGAGCGATACAGGAATCGAACCTGTGACCTCAGCAATGTCAATGCTGCGCTCTAACCATCTGAGCTAACCGCTCGCTCGCGCTTAAGAATAGAACAATTTTGTGATAGAATCAAGGAAATTTAAACCCCTTAAATCTATGAAAAGACAGCTCAACTTAAAGGCTCCTTTGTTATTAGTACCATGGATAAATAGTTTGAGTATTTTGAAATTTGAAAAAAGAGAAGATTGCCCGTCACTTAGTTTTTCTAGACTAAATCAAGATCGCGTCTTCTTACTGTCCCAATCCATGTCTGCTTCAATGTTAAATTTTCTGTGTGATGAGAAAGCGAAAGATATTTTTTATAAAAATAAAAGGATAGTGCCCTGGGCATTGCCTCCCAATCTTTCAAAATCTTCTGATCAAGAAATCGAATGGTGGTTAGACATGGAAAAAGAAAGGATAAATACTTATTTAAGTAAGTCTATGCGTCAGCCACAAATTTGGTTTTTTGGCGAGGCACCTATTTTGAAAGATTTCAAACTCTTTTTCAAGGAAGGAACTGTAGAATATTTAGATCCCAATATATTACAATCAAATTTTGATGTATTTGGATTTAATCCTTATTTAGGAATAACTAAAACGTGTGGTGGTTTCATCAATTTTAGTCTTGTTCCATGGAGAAAGGGTTTGCTGTTCAACCAATAACACCGTTAATAACGGTGTTATTTTTATTTTACAAAATTCTTATTTTGTGGTAAAAATAACAAAACTTCTAAACCCTAAATTTATGAATTTACAAGCTCCTTTTATCTTAATTCCTTGGGACTGTTGGTTCTTCTTGAAATCTTTATCTAGAGAAGGATACATAGATCACCCTGGTGTGAAGCACACTGTGGTAATACCACATGAAATGTCTGATGATTTTCAACATCTACAAACTATTGAATCATTAAATATCAAATCCATCCCAAGTATTGATGGAAGAAAGCTGATCAAATCTGAATTACTTCAAAACAAAGAATCCATCGGATCAATAGAATCATTTGCTGAATCATTAATAAGAAAGCAAAAGGCAAGTGAGAGATCTTTTCGAAGAGAATTCCCTCAAACTCAGTACTGGATTTTGGGAGATAGATTCTCTCTTCTAAAGCTTAGAAAATATTTCAAAGCTAAAAAGAAAGCTAAAGAGGTAGAATATATCAATCCCAAAAAGATTGTTACGCATTCAAAGATTTTTGAGTTGAATATCGGAGAAGGTGATAGGAGATGTAGTCTAGTGGGAATAAGATATCAGAATTGTTAAAACCACAAAATAGCGCCAATTAGGTGCTATTTTTTTTATTTGTGTCACGATTTACTAAGTATAATTCTTCACACCGGTATCACTTCGTTTATCTTCCTCGACTAAACATTTCTGCTTGTGTCACGAATCACTAAGTATAGTTTGCCACAGTGACCACAATAATTTGTTCGCCAGTCGCTCACAAATTTTCCAGCCCCGGACTCAGCTGTTTCTCTTGCTAGAGAAACTATGCTTCCGTCTTCACCATGTAGCAAAAAACCTCGTGCAGACGAGGTTGATTTGCTCACGGTGACCCTACCGGGAATCGAACCCGGATTAACGGCTTGAAAAGCCGGCGTCCTAACCGTTAGACGATAGGGCCAATTGTGATATTGTAACAGCAAATCAGGAAAAATCAATTCTGTTCTCACCAAAGGTTCTTTTGTGTTAAAAATATGGAAAAATCCCCGCATTTATGCGGGGATTTTTTCTTCTAAGCTTTTGTAGTTTAAGTTATTATTCTTGAACCAAAATTGTTGCAACATTTTGATAAGCGTCACAATCAACCAAAATAGTCTTGTTTTTCAAATAAATATCAGGTAAAACTACAATTTTAAAACTATAAGGTTTTATTGTATAAGTAGTACCTATTTTCACAGTGAGAGTCTTTTCTGATCTATTATCGATCATTATTCCAGTATTATCCTTGTAAGTTACAGAATTTGGAGTAGCCTGACAAGAACTGTTCAATTGTATTCTCCTAGTAGCATATTTAGTTAGAGCATTGGTATACGAAATAGATGCCGCACCGATTCCCGCAACACCTACTGTGTCTTGAGTCGATTCTACCAAAGTTGTATTATCTTCGGTACCAACTATATTCTCTGCTGATTTGTCTTTTTTGAAAAGAAAGACAAGAGTAACTATTATAGCCAAAACAACGACGATCGATATCCATACTCCATTTTTATTTTTTTCCATATTTTATTAAATTAGATTGATAAATAGACTAACCAGCAATGTATATAAATACGATCTTAACTAGTTACATAGTTGCTATTAAATTATACAAATTATACAATATTTTCTACTCAAAGTCTATATTTAATAATTGACATTTTATATAAATGTAATATAGTAAAGAAAAAATGAATCAATATTTTCTTCACAATTAAACAAACATAAAAAATGGAAAGAGTAATAGAAAATGTGTATCTAATTGGATTAATTTTCTTAGGGGTTGCGTGCTTTATTGGCATTTTTTTCCAAAAGATACAAGGTAGTAGTTTGTTGAATTGGATCTTTTTGACAGTAATAGGCCTGATAGCAGGATTTGCATCACTTAATGATAACAGCGATGTTTATTTCCTGCTCATAATGATTGTGACAAGTTTCTTGATATCAATGAGTCTTGTCAAACAAGGTCATACGTATTGGGGGAAGTTTGAATCTTTCAGTTTCTTTCTAACTTTTATATGTTTGACCGTCTCTTCATTTGGAAATGCAAAACTCACAATTTGGGTGAGTACTGTGGCAATGTTCGTAATAGCAGTACCGTACTTGTTCTATTTACGAGGACTATTGATGATCAGCTATATAATCAAGACCATCAACATTCTTTTATTGATTGCTACTCTACTCTGTACTGTAGTCACATTTGCACTAGGGCAGAACCCGATATTTATTTCCGCATGTGCTCTGTACTGGATTATCGGAGTAGGGCTCAGTATGAAAAAGGCGATTAAAATAGTACATTGAAAAGATCTTTTCTCAAACGTTTGAAATTAAAAACTTCAGGCGTTTTTTGTTTCTATCTTGTTTATTTCTTCTGCAAGTTTGCTATCTTTTTCAGTAAGTTGTCCCAGATCGTGAGTGAAGAGTCTCAAAGTCACTTTTGTATAGTCATTGATTATTTCTGGGTGATGATTGAAACGATTTGCAATTTCAGCTACTTTGTTTACAAATGCTATTGCTTCTAGAAATGTATCAAATACATAAGTCCTCACAAGTTTCCCATCTTCTATTTTCCAACCCTGAATTTCCTCCATTTTACTTCCTCGTCTTTATCCAAATATACAGATCCTCGATAGCCTTAACTGCGTCGCCTGCGGCAATGTTGTTTTGGTGATATAGGCCGTTTGTACAGTCTCCAGCTGCCCAGATGCCGTCTGTGTGAGTACGTTGGTTCATAGGGTCTACTACGATCTTGCTGAAGTTGTCGAGACCTACGACACCTCTCACGAAGTCTGTGTTTGGAAGCTGGCCTATTTCTACAAATACTGCATTTATAGGTAGTTCAAAAGTTTCATTAGTAATTTTGTCCTTGTAAGAAATTCCATTTACAAATTTGTCACCCTTTATTTCAAGTATTTCAATATTTGTTTTGAGTTCTACATTTTTGAGTTTTTTCGCTTCCTCTACTGTAATCTCATCAGCATTAAATTTGTCACTTCTGTGTAGTAGAGTAACAAAAGAAGTGTATTGAGAGAGCTGTAGTACTGCATCGAGTGCAGCGTTGCCTCCACCGACTACTACTACGGGCATTCCAGAGAATAGGGGACCATCACACGTAGCGCAGTACATCACACCTTTGTTTTCAAATGTATCAGCACCTGTGACTTCAATCTTCCTACTGCGTGAACCAGTAGTGACTAGTATTGTACGAGTCTCCACTTTCTCACCATTTGATTTTGTGATTTCAAAGTTTTCTCCCACCTTATCTATTTTTTCAGCGCGCTGTCCAGTCTCGAGCTTGAGAGTGTGATCTGTCGTGAGATACTGTTCCATGTGTTTTTGGAAACTTTTTGCTAGCTCGGAGCCAGAAATAGTCGGAGTGCCTATCCAGTTGAATATTTCATTTGATACAGAAGACTGTCCACCTATTTCTTCAGCTATTACGAGAGTTTGAAGTCTCTTTCTCGCAGCATAAATAGCTGCCGAAGTCGCAGCTGGTCCACCACCAATTATCACTAAATCATAAATCATAGCTGTGATTATAGCACAGCAAGTTAAAAGTTTTTAAAGTAGAAAGTTATAAAGTGGGCTACACATTCTGTAACTTACTTTACAAACTTTATAACTTTATGAACTTGATAACTTACTTCTTATTTCTTCTCAAAAATGCTGGGATTGCACCGAAACTGTCTAGATCGTCTTCTTCTGTACTATCTTCTAGTATTGGTTCAGGCTTCACTTCTGGCTTCTGTACCATTGGCATTATCTCAGACTCTTTTGGTTGTCTATTGAAAAGTTCACGAGCAGAAGGATTGAAAAGGTTTCCTTTCTTAGTACTATCAGTAGGGAATCCAGTAGCGATCACGGTGATTTTCATTTCACCTTTTTTCATTCTTTCATCTTGGATAGTACCAATGATCACACGAGCATCCTTGTCTATAGATTCAGTAATGACTTTTGCAGCATCTTGGAATTCAGCCATAGTGAGGTCATTGTTTGAAGAGATAGCAAAAAGTACTCCTTTTGCACCATTGATAGAAATATCGAGAAGTGGGGAATTGATTGCCATGATAGCGGCCTTTTCAGCGCGACCTTCACCCGCAGAGATACCTACACCCATTAGTGCTGTACCTGCATCAGTGAGGACACTCTTCATATCGGCAAAGTCTACGTTGATGATACCAGGGGAAGCAATGAGCTCACTGATACCCTCTACTGCTTGTCGTAATACTTCATCACATTTTGCAAATGCATCTTTGAATGTAGTATCTTTGCCAGATATAGCGAGTAGTCTATCATTTGGAATAATAATAATAGCGTCTACTTCTTTTTCCAATTCTTCAATTCCTCTTTCAGCTATTCTCATTCTTTGATTACCTTCAAAGAAAAATGGCTTGGTCACTACTGCGACTGTAAGTATGCCTTGTTCTTTTGCAGCTCTAGCTACCACCGCTGCTGCGCCTGTGCCAGTACCTCCTCCCATTCCGCAAGTGATGAAGACCATGTCAGTTCCTTTCATCACGTCCTGAATTTCCGCTTTCGTTTCTTCTGCTGCACGAGCTCCTATTTCTGGATTCATTCCAGCACCGAGTCCTTTTGTTAGATTTTTTCCAAGATGGATTTTCTTTTCTGCGAGAGCATTATGCAAATCTTGCACATCTGTGTTCATAGCAATGAATTCCACAGAGCGTACCTTTGCTTCTATCATATGATTCAACGCGTTTTTACCAGATCCTCCCACGCCAATAACCTTGATTCGTGCTGCTGTTTCTATCTCTTGGTTGACTTTAGACATATGGATATATTGCTAGCTGTTATAACAGGTATAGTAGCAGAAGATTCCGTAAGCGCAATTGGTATTGACAAGTACAGCTATTATGGCATTAACTGCTTGAAAAAATTTTTGATTGTATCTATGAAGTTGTCATTATCACTTCGGAATGACTTTGCAGACTTTGATGTTTCATATTCACCAGAATTCACAGCTACAGAGTACGCCACGATCAATCTTTGATCTTTGATTTGGTTTTTTGTTCCAGCAATTTCAAACCTACCTATTTTTATAGGAATTTTGAGCATACTTTTTGCAACATTTTCAATCATACTAATATTGCTTCCACCACCAATGATGATAGCTCCTGCAGGGAGTAGTCCGCTTCGTCCAATCTTCTTCAAATACTTATCAATAAGTTCAAATACATCAGAGAGTCTAGCTTCTATGATTTCATCTATCTTTTTCTTTGGAATAGTTTGGAAACTTAGTACACCACGTTTTATATTTTCTGCTTCCTCTGGAGAGACTCGTAGTCCGAGCGCTATGTCTTTGGTCACATCGAGTGAACCAATAGGAAAGATGTGCATAGAAGTAATTGCATTATTTTCAAATATAGATACAGATACTGTCTCAGCACCAATGTCTATGAGAGCGCAGCCAAAATTCTTTTGTAAATCTGTGAGAATGGTTTTGCTCGGTGCAATAGGTGTAGCAGTAAGGTTTGTAACTTTGATTCCAGCATTTTGTACTACAGCAAGTAAATCTTCTATGTGTTGCTGGAAGCATGTGATAAAAATTATTTTTGTTTCTATCTTTGTACCTACGATACCATCGGGTCTAGTAGGGAGCTCTTTTCCATCTACTCTAAAAGCGATAGGGAATGCGTGAAGAATAGTTTTGTTTTTCAAATCTAGTTTACTCTCTGCATCCATTATAGATTTATCAATATCAAATCTTGTAATGATACTGTCTGCTCTCGTTACCACAGAGCTCCCTATGCAAGTCTCGGCATTCAATCCTACTCCACCAATAGCGAGACTAGCATTTCTGATTTTTGTTCCGGAATCTTTTTCAGCTTCAGAGATTGCGCGGTGCACTGTGAAGGTGGCTTCATCAGTGTTCAATACATAGCCATTTTTCATACCCTTGGTCTCGACTATTCCTACGCCGAGAATTTTCGGGGCAACATCAGTACTATCATCTCTCTCACATACCACGACTTTTGTGGCATAGCTTCCAATATCAATTCCGACTGTTGTTTGTTTTTTCATTAGTTTTTTTGAAAAGTTTGAAGTAATACTTCTCCTTGCTCTCCATTGTACTACCGTGAACGTATCCTTTCAAATGGAGCATGCTGTGGAGAACGAGAAAAATAAGATAATTCTCATAAGTCATGCCAAACTTTTTGTACTGTCTACGAGCCTCTTTCAAGCACATTATGATTTCACCATTTTTTTTCCTAGGAATTTCACAGAGAGAAAATGAAAGAGTGTTGGGAATGTAATCTTTATTTCGATGCTCAATATTTATTTCTTGAGCTTTTGTTTCAGATACAAAAGAAATGGATAGTTCATAAGATTTGCCGAGTATTTTTTCTTTTAAACGAAGAAATGGCACACTAGGAAGTGTGCTTTTTGATATCACTATCAGATTTTTTTTCTCAAGAATCATTTACAAAACCATCCTACCAGATTTCAAAAAATAAAGCGATAAATAAACATCCCCCACAAATTAGTGGGGGATTTTAAATAATCATTATAAAAAAGATTCAGTCATCTTGAGAGCAACTCTTAGCTTTTGTACTGTCGCTTCGTGTTTGTCACCCCCGAGTTCTTCCTTGAGTTCTTTCTCAAGTCGTTCATACTGCTTTTTGTAAAGTTTCTTGAATACGATTTCAGAATCTAGTGGATAATCAGGATCTATTTTTCTGAGCCTTTCTATTAGACCACAAACATTCTTTTTATCGATCAGACCGAGTTGGTATTCACTTGTGAATGAAGTAATCACAGGACAGTCAGCGAATATTAGTTGCCAAGATAGATAGGAATACTCGTTGATGAAAGTCTTCGTCTTGATGCGAGCTTTTTCGTACTCTTTTGGATGTCCCCACAGGCTAATTACTTTCTCATTTATCCCAAAGTCGTCCGGATTATCATCATATGATGACTCTTTAAAGAAGACCCCAAGCAATCTTGATAGACAATTGGAATCACCCAATTCAAGTGCTCCATTAATGGATATTTTCGAAAACTCCCTCGTTTCTTTTTTCATACCAAGTTTCCATAGTTGGGAGTAGAAATGAGAAACACTATGGACCCAATACCCATGCTGGGAGCAGATATCCTCTCTTTGATCAACGAAATATCTCAATACTTTACTGATAAATTCAGGTGATTTCCTAAAAACATTTTCATCAAGAGCAATGTGTACATAATTTTCAACATACCCATATCCTTTTATTTTACCAATCAGGCGAAGCGCTAACTCGTAGTCTTCATTTTTTACTGACTCCTCAAAATTTTCAAGGTTTTTCTGGTAACTCATACGTCTGAAATCTTCTGTTTTTATATTCTCTACAGCACTGTAAAGACCAAAAGGATGCTTACCAGCATGTTTAATTACTTTTGTATCACGGAAAAGTTTGGCACCATTATCCCCAGTGTTGGTAATAATAATTCCTTCACACCCCCCATTTTCCAAAGCCTGTACTATTTGAACACCATTTGTCACACCATCTAGATAGTAGGCAACAACAATGATAGTTGGCTCATTTTTCTTTATCAGATCCAATGTTTCTTGAATTGAAACAAATGGTGTAAATTCGATCATTTCATGCTCCCAAGATAAATTTGACTTTTTCCATTGGTGCGACACCTCCTCTAAGTTGTTGTCTACAAAAAACAAAATCGGTTTTATCTTCTTCATAATTATTTTTTTAAGGTTCATGGCAATATTGCCGTATTTAAACCAAACATTATTACAAAAGTCTTAGAAGTCAAGCAAAAAGAACCTTTCGGCTCTTTCCATTACATCTTTCCTAATTTTTTCAATTTCTCAACTTCAGTTCTACGAATGAGCTTTTTCAATTTCATTTTCTTTTCAGAAACTTTTGACATAGGTCTTACGTTGTATCTATTTGTCTTGACCTTGATTATGATTCCACTCTCTATCATCTTGCGTGAAAAACGACGCACGAGTCCTATACCGTTTTCGTTGTTGTTTTTCTTGATTTCTATATTAGTCATTGGCATGGGCAAAATCTTAACACATCTGTTATGTCTACGCAAGGAAATATAGGTATATACCTAGAACCTTTCAGGATTTTGCTCGATACGGTATGGGAATTTGAAAGATTCTAAAAAATCTCTCATTTCAAAACCCTCTTCTTCAATGAAATTGTTAGACACCTTCAATATCCAAACCATCAATATTTTCATACTACCTAGACTGATACGCCGTGCTGGCATTGCTACTATTTCCTGATCCTTGTTATTTTGTTTGAAATATTCATCTATAGAGTCTTTCACTCTATCTCTATATCCTTCCGGAACTGTCATAGATATTTTAACCACACTTCCAAATGGTGGATATGACAAATCTTTGCGAAGCATCAATTCTTCACTAATAATATCATTTACTTTTTGCTGAGCGAGATTTTGAGTAAAAGAGAAGTCCGGTGATCTTGTGATCGCTATTACACCATCTGTACTTCTATCATCGAGCTCCATTATGAGACGCAAAATATTTTCAGTTGTATATGGTGAGGGAGTAGAGAGCATCCTATCAAAATATGGGAGCATGGCGTATTTGATGCCTTTTATATACGGCAGAGCTTTGATAGTACCGATGATGACTGCAAACTTTTTGCTTTGAATTTCAGATACGAGTTTTTCTATTACTTTACTATCAGATGTGAGATCATCATCTATTGTCACGACAGCGCTTGCTCCAACTAGAGATATTATTTCATTACTAAGACTTTCTGTACCTATTGAAAGGGGCGTAATGTTCCAGCTTCCACAATATGTACACAAATATTCTGGTGGCAATGTTTCTCCGCAATGAGTACACAAGAAGCTTCTGACACTTTGCCCTTCTTTTATCTTGTTTCGTAGCACCATAGGGAGCTTACAATTTGGGCAGTCAACGAGTGTGCCACAATCACTACATCTAGATAATGGAGCTAAACCTTTTCTATTTGTGTATATAAATATTTTATGTTTTTTCTTTTCTGCGTGAAGTACCAAGTCTATTGCTTCACTTGGCAAAACTGTTCGATAGTACTCTGTGGATACAACATGCATCTTTGTCGGTACATATGATCTAGGCAAATCACTCTTCCCGAGTCTTTGCAACGTTTCTATTCTCGGCAACACATCTCCCCAAATCAATTCTATATTTTCATTCTCACAAAAGTGCTTGATGAAGACACGCAAGTCTGTAGCAAACCTATCTTGAGTTTTGTATAGACTACTACTCTCGTCTTCCGCTATAACAGTGCCAAGGTCGGACCTTGGAATACAAAAGAATCCAGGTGTTGCAAAAATAACCACAGGCACAGTACTTGTCTTGATTGTAGATATGAAAGTACGCAGGTTTCTTTTTGTAGTTTTACTGTGAAGTATTACTACATGTTTTTGAATTCCTTTTTCAAGAATCTGTTTCCATTTTTCTAACTTGGATATTGTAGGACATGTAAACAGTACACTTTTTTTATTTGCCAAAGCTTGCCTAATAGTTCTTCTATATGAATCTACTCGATCTTCTTCTTTTCCTATCACTGTGTGTTCGGTAAATTGATTTGTTCCGTTTTTATTATTATTCAAAACATCTGCAATTTTTTCTCCACTCATGTATTCAAACAAAAAGTTTGGTATGACATCTCCCGCCACAGAGCCGACCGGAGATAGTGTGAGGAGTGATGTGGTGTTCACCGCTTTCATTACGCTTTCAAAATATGGAAGATGTCCCAACGCCTGCTTCACTTTTCTTAAAGAAAAGGCAGATTGCTTTATCAGAGCCTTTGCTTCTGCCAAGGGTGTCGTATCAAACACTAGTCCAACTATCAATTTGTTACCAAAAGGAATAGATACAAGTGTTCCAGGAATATAGTTGTCATTGGAGTAATAAGTTAGCACATCGAACGGAATGCCTTTGGATATGGGAATGATGGTTGCTACATACATAGATGCAATATACTATATTGTACAAGAATATATAATGTTTAATTTATTCAAAACTAGTAAAATAGGAATCGATTTGGGTACAACAAACACCCTGGTTTTTGTAGCGGGCAAAGGTGTCGTACTAAATGAGCCCACAGTGGTTGCAATAGATAGAGTATCCAAGAAGATCATTGCTATAGGAACAGAGGCAAAAGAAATGATAGGCAAGACCCCTGATTCTATTTCTATATACAAGCCAATGCAAGATGGAGCGATAGCTGATTACAATATTACATTTGCAATGCTCAAATATTTCATCAATAAAGCGTTGGGTAAAAATTCATTTTTTAAACCAGATGTTTTGGTATCAGTACCTGCCGAGATTACTTCCACTGAAAGACGTGCGGTGATAGAAGCGACAACTGACGCAGGAGCAAGAAGTGCAATCATTGTGAAAGAAGCAATACTCGCAGCAATCGGAGCTGGTATTTCTATTAATGATGCAAAGGGTTGCATGATTATCGATATTGGAGGAGGTACTACTGATATAGCGGTGATATCTCTCGGCGGAGTAGTAGCATCTACTTCTGTGAAATGTGGCGGCAACAAGCTTGACCAAGCTATTCAAGACTATATTAAACGTACATACAATGTGATCATTGGAGATCAGACAGCAGAAGACGTGAAGAAGACTCTAGTCTCAGCCCTCCCAGTGAATCCAGATCAAAAAGGAATAGTGAAAGGAAGAAATTCTGTCACAGGTTTGCCAATTACTCTCAATCTCACTACCAATGAACTTGTTCGAGCAGTGGATTATGAATTAAAAATTATTATCAAAGCTATCAAGAGTGTATTAGAGAAGACTCCACCAGAGCTAGCTTCTGACATTATAGATCACGGTATAGTAATGAGTGGTGGTACAAGTGGACTTGCCAATCTGTCGAAACTAATCGAGCAGCAGACTGGTATCAAGGTGCGTGTGGCCGACGACGCTTTGTTTGCTGTAGTGCGCGGTACCGGAATACTTTTAGATCACTTAGATGATTACAAGAGAAGTATTCTCATAAAACGCTAATGAAAATAAAAGATTTACAAAAGTATAATCCACAAAAAGTTTTTCTCTTGCAAGGAGATAAAAATATTTTTGAAGATATATTACAATCTGCAAAAAATGATTATGAAATAGTGCGATCGTTAAATGTTCCAAGATTTTCTATTGACCTAGCGCATGACGTAGTCGCTTTTGTTAGAGAGGGAAATGGAACAGAGAGAATTATCATTATTTATTTCTCCGTTTTTTCTCCAGAGAGTGCCCATGTCCTTCTGAAATCTTTAGAAGAACCAGATTTGTACACTACAATAATATTGATAACACCGTATCCTTATATGGTCCCACAAACTATTCGTTCTCGTGTGATTATTATCAACCATTCCATGGAGTCCACTACAGAACCAATCAAAAAATCTGGAATAGAATCATTTGTCAAAAAAGAATTTGGAAGCGAGTCAGAAGATGATGCTGCGACCAAGCGTGCCAAAGCGGTAGAGTATTTGGATATACTGGAAAGTACATTCAAGAAAGATATTGAAAAATCAAATATTATTTATGAAGCAAAGAAAATGCTTTTCAAAGCCAACATTCCAACAAAGTATGTAATGGAGTACATTGCCGCAATGGTTGTATAAATAGAAAATTGTGTTATAGTTTTCCCAAACCAATCATACATACAAATGTTAAAAATATTTAAAGAAATCTTATCTTTTAAAAAAGATAAGACATGGATAGCAATTTTGATAGTAATATCATTATTTGGACTAATTTACTTTATATTAAAAACAATAAAATAGCCCAACGCTTGATCCAAGTCGCCATACGGCGACTTTTTTGTTATAATCATCCTCGCAATATGCATAATTTAGAAACATTCAAAAATGAGATGAAAAAAGCCGAAGAATGGCTTTTGAAGGAATATTCTCAAATTCACTCAGGGCGAGCGACTCCGATGCTCATTGATGGCGTACAAGTAGAGATTTATGGAGCATTTCAGCCTATCAAAAATGTAGCAAGTATTTCTATCGAAGATCCCAAGACTTTGAGAGTATCTCCGTGGGATAAAGGTCAGAACAAAGAAATAGAGAGAGCACTTCATTCCGCAAATCTCGGATTTTCCATAGTAGTGGACGACAATGGTGTGAGAGTCATCGTGCCATCACTCACAGAAGAGACTCGAAACAACTTAATAAAGCTCGCAAAAGAAAAAATGGAGGACGCGCGAATCACCATCAGAAAGGCTCGTGAGAATGAACTTGGAATTTTGAAAGAAAAATCTCTTCCAGAAGACATTGAAAAAAGAACAAAAGAAGAAATCCAAAAGATAGTAGATGGAGGGAACGCAGTATTAGAAAAATGTTTTGTTAATAAGGAAAGTGAGATTTTGAGTTAGTGTATTATGACTATAGTTATATTTATAGCTGTCCTACTTGTTGTAGTCATAGCTCATGAGTGGGGACATTTCATAGTAGCCAAAAAGAGTGGAATGCTTGTGGAAGAATTTGGCTTTGGTATTCCACCAAAAATTTATTCTTGGAAAAAAGGAGAGACGACATATTCTATAAACGCATTGCCGATAGGAGGATTTGTAAAGATTGCAGGAGAAAATGGCATGGAAGATAGCGTACCAAATGATAGACAGTTTGAATCCAAACCTTGGTATAAAAAAAGTGCGGTACTAGTAGCGGGAGTGGTTTGTAATATCATTCTTGCATTTGTATTGTTTACCATTTCTTACATGATAGGCCTACCCGCTCCCACTGACACGGGGATACCAAAAGCGGTAGTTGTAGTTAAAAATACTCCCGCATACAACGCAGGAATTGCAGTAGGAGACACTATAAAAAGTATATCTATGAATGGTAGAGAAATCACTCCAATAGATACAACTACGATACGAGGAATTTTGCAAAGCGATGTGAAAAAAGATCCGAGTCCACTGGAAATAAAATATTTACATAATGGAGAGGAAAAAATAGCTACTGTTGTACCAGATAGTAAAACCAAAACAATAGGATTAGGAATTGAAAAAATAGAAAATGTAAAACAAAATTTGTGGCATGCATTGGGTAGTGCTTTTAAACAAGTCATCTCAATTAGTCTTTCAATATTTACCACACTCGGCGCTCTCATATCTGGAATATTCACAGGAGGTTTCTCAGCTGATGGACTCATGGGGCCAGTAGGATTAGCAAAAGAAGTGGGAAGTGCCGCAACCTTTGGCTTCGCATATTTACTCGCTTTTACAGCCGCTATATCAGTAAATCTAGCAGTGCTAAATATCATGCCCTTTCCTGCACTCGACGGAGGAAGACTCATGGTGGTGCTTTTGGAGGCTATTTTTCGACGCAAATTCTCCAAGGGTGTGGTTGGTATTATTCACACTGCGGGCTTCTTTTTGCTCATATTATTGATGGTAGTACTCACGGTATCAGACATAAAAAAGAGCTTATAGTCTAAAGTTTGACTTTTTTGATATCCATGATAAAGTTATTCAATAGTAATTTATGAATGAATTTATAAATCAAATAATTATATGGTAATAATTAGCTTTAAACCAAAACAGGTCACAAAACGCCTACTCTCAAATCTCCAGAGTAGAGCTTCAGATATCATTATCAATAGATATGGTTTGAATGAGACAGCTGATTCCAAAACCCTAGAATCTATCGGCAAGAAATACGGCATAACCCGAGAAAGAGTAAGACAAATAGAAAACGCTGCACTAATCGCTATTAGAAAAAGTGAATCTTTCAAAACTGAACACAAAGTTTTTTCAGAATTAAAAACTCTAGTTGAAAATACTGGTGTATTGGTACATGAAGATGACTTTCTTTCATTTGTTTCAAAAGACAAGGCAATACAAAATCATGTGAGATTTTATCTAGTACTTAGTGAACACTTCAAAAATCTCAAAGAAGATGAACATTTCAAAGGACGCTGGACAGTAGATGAAAATCTTTCAGACATGGTGCATGAAGGTTTGCACAATGTTTACAAGGGTTTGTCTGACAAAGAACTTCTTAGTGAAAATGATTTGGTTCTAAGATTCTTGAAAGAATTAAAAGATGTATCAGCTCAGTACAAAAATGAAGAAATAGCTCGCAGATGGCTCGGCATATCAAAGAAGATTGCAAAGAACCCACTAGGAGAATGGGGTCCAGCTGATTCTCAAAATATCAAGACTCGTGGTATCAAAGACTACGCATTTCTAATGATGCGAAAACATGGTTCACCTATGCACTTCAGAGAAGTAGCCAAGGCTATCACTGATACATTTGCAAGAAAGACTCATGTAGCGACTACTCACAACGAACTCATCAAAGATCCAAGATTTGTTCTCGTTGGACGAGGATACTACGCTCTAGCTGAGTGGGGATACAAACCAGGAGTGGTCAGAGATGTGATCAAAGAAATTCTAGTAAAAGAAGGTCCATTGAACAAAGAAGACGTAGTAGATAGAGTCTTGAAAGAAAGATTCCTCAAGAAAAATACAATATTGGTAAATTTGCAAAATCCAAAATATTTCAAAAAGCTAGAAGACGGCAAATATGCTCTCGCAGGTAAATAATATTTATGGCAGACGTAAAGCCTACAAGTAGCGAAGGTGGAGGATGGGGGACTTTTGAAATAATATTAGGAATTATTCTTCTTGTATCACTGCTAAATTATCTAACTGGTGGCAGGAGCTTCATAAGTAATAATCAAACTGTAACTCCTATTGATACCACTCCTACAAAGAAGATTTTGTGCGGACTTTCTATAAGTAAACCGAAGTCAGGAGAGTACATAGGTACCACTTTCAATCTTACAGGCAAGACTGATGGATGTGATTGGTGGAGTACAGAAGACACAGCTTTGTTTGCGCAAGTAATAGATAGAAATGGTAAACCTGTTTCAGAATTTATAAAAATACCACCACTTACTTTCGAAAATGGTAGAGCAACATTCAATTCGACTATTGGCATCAGTGCGACACCAGCAAAGGGTACAGGGTACTTAATATTGGTACCAGCACAAAATGATTCTTTGTATGCTCAAGAAAATGCTATTACTCATCGCATACCGATAAAGTTTAAATAAGCGTCACACGGGCGAACATGATATAATATTCCCAATGTTGGATTCCAATATTGTCCCATTACTTTCAAAAATTTTAAGAAACGGAGCAGTTTTTGTTGCGCTATTTGTTGCAATAGACATGGCTTGGAATCTTTGGCTTTCTTATATACAGACTGTGTTTTTGAAATCTTTGAAATGGGTAGTGATAGAAATCAAACCTCCAAAAGAAGTATTCAAGAGTCCATTAGCTATGGAGCTAGTTCTCAATTCTCTTTACGCAGGAGCACAAGGTGGAGATTGGGTTACAAAATATTGGAAAGGAGAAGTCAGTCTCTACTCATCTCTAGAAATAGTTTCTATAGAAGGAAGAGTTAGATTTTTCATGCGCATACCTGAAAAGTTTAAAAAAATGATTGAAACACAAATATACGCTCAGTATTCTCAGGTAGAAATATCAGAAGTTCCTGATTACACCTCAAATGTTCCTGATTTTACAAAAGATGGACCAATCAATCTATGGGGTACCAACTTTATTCTTTCCAAGGATGATGTTTTCCCAATCAAAAGCTATGTTGATTACGGTCTAGATAGAGCTGTAGGGTCTTTGGAAGAAGAACAAAGAATCGATCCGATCACACCTATGCTTGAATTCATGGGATCCATTGGAGTAGGAGAACAAGTTTGGGTTCAAATTATAATAAGACCAGATACAAAGCGTTTCGAAGTTAAAAAAGGTGATGTAATAGAGGGTGGTAAAGATTGGAAAGAAAAATCAAAAGAAGCTATCAAAGAATACAGAGAAAAATTAAAAGAAAAAGATGCTGATGGCAAATCAATACCGCTCACACTAAGCGGAGGTCAGAAAAACATCATAGAGACCATAGAGAGACACTCAGGAAAATTTGGCTTTGATTCTCATATTAGAGCTATTTATATAGCAGAAAAGGATAATTTTAATGCAGGAGTGAGAGCTCCGTCTCTCATAGGATCATTTCGTCAATACGCGTCATCTGAATTAAATGGATTCAAACCAGACAAGTCAACAAAAATAGATTTTCCTTGGCAAGATTTGTTTGGTAAAAAAATAATCGAAATGAAATATAAGATTCTAAAAAGTTATAAGTCTAGAAGATTTTTTTATGGTGGATTTGATATGGGAAATATAGGCTCATGGTTTACACATCCAAACAAAAGCGGAGGTAAACCGTACATCCTTTCTACAGAAGAGCTTGCTACAATATTCCATCTACCAGGTAGAGTAGCAGAGACCCCTACGTTTACTCGTATTGAAACCAAAAAGGGTGAAGCTCCAGCAAATCTACCTATTTAATATATGTCTGATCAAAATAAAAAAACTCGTAGTGTTGCGCTAATTCTTACTTGGTTACTCTTGATACTGATCTCTCTTTTGATAGTGAAGTCTTTTATATTATCACCAAAAGAATTTCCAGTACCTTATAGACTGACTGTAGAAAAAGGGCAGACACTTTTTTCTATTTCACAAGAACTCTATGATGCACACGTCATAAAATCAAAAAGACTTTTTGAAATTTTTATGATTAGTCTCGGTAGTGAAAAAAGGATAAGTCATGGAGAATATTATTTTGAAGAACCACTAAATGCGATTGAAATAGCTTTTCGAATTTCTGGACGAGAATTTGGAATCAATAGAAAAAAGATTACTTTTCCTGAAGGATTTACAATCAGAGAAATGTCTGACAGATTGGTAACATATTTTCCAAACTTTGATGTATACACTTTTAAAGCTCTCGCTAATGGAAAAGAGGGATACCTATTCCCTGATACCTATACATTTTTCCCTTCAACTACAGCAGAAACAATATTCTCTACACTCAAAGACAATTTTGACAGGCAGATAAAGCCACTTCTTCCCGATATAAAATCTTCTGGTAGGAGTCTAAAAGAGATTATTATTATGGCTTCAATCATAGAGAAAGAAGCATCGGGAGATGGTGATATGGATATGATTTCTGGTATTCTTTGGAAGAGATTGGATATCGGTATGGCTCTTCAAGTGGATGCGCCCTTTCTATATATATTGGATAAAAAAAGTAATGAACTCACATCCCGTGATTTGCAAACCAAATCTCCATACAACACATACCTAAACAAGGGTCTCACCCCAACCCCTATTGCCAATCCAGGATTAGACTCAATCAAAGCCGCAATTTTCCCAAAAGATTCACCTTACCTTTATTATCTTCATGATAAAAGTGGTACTATTCACTACGCAATATCCTATTCGGAACACAAAGCTAATATAAATAAGTATTTAAAATAATATGATATTGAACCAAACCCTAGCATTTGTAGATATAGAAACTACAGGACTCGATCATGAAAAGAATGAGATTATAGAGCTCGGTGTTGTACTAGCAAAGCTAAAAGATGGTGAGCTCACAGTGATAGATACAATAGATATGAAAATCACACCAAAGCATATAGAAACAGCAGAAGCAGTAGCACTCCGAGTCAATGGATACAATGAGGCCGACTGGCTTTTTTCAGTGAGTATTGAGAGTGCAATGGAAACTTTTGTAAAGAAAACAGATGGAGCAGTATTTGTAGCGCACAATGTGACATTTGATTATGGATTTATTGAGGCCAATTTGAAACGTTTAGGAATGGAAAACAAACTTCATTTCTACATCATGGATACTCTTTCTATAGCTTTCGCAACTCTGCACAACAATAGTGATTTGGGCAAGCTTTCTCTTCGTGCTCTTTGTGAGAAATATGGTATTGAAAACAAAAAAGCTCACAGTGCCTATGCCGATGCTTTTGCTACATACGAAGTCTTCAAGAAACTTTTGAATTTGAAATAAAAAAGAGTATAATTAGAGTAAACAAAAAGCTTTTAAATATGAAAAATATTCAAAAAAATTTTCATAAAATTTGTATTCAATTCGAAAAGAATACCAACAAAACTCTCAAGGTTTTGAAAAAAACAATAAAAAGAGAATTAAAAAAGAGGGGATAGCCCCTCTTTTAAGTTTCTAAACTCAACTAACAAAATCAGTGAGTGACTCGCACATCTCTGTCATTCTAGGAGAAACCGCCATATGTGTGTGCACATTACCTGAGTACATTGACAAATCAAGTTTAATTTGGTATAATATAAAAAGTAATATAAGTTGTACATTGTAAAACCTTAAAACCAAACATAATGGCAAAAGCAAAAACTACGTCATCTCCATTATTATCAAGATTTCGTAATGGAATAAAGTACACAGAAAGACTTCTCCAAAATTGGGGCAGAACTTTTTCATGGACATACAGGAATTTTGTTAGCATAAAAACGTATGTCTATGCCAATACAAATTCAAGTAGCAACAGAGATAAAGTGCTGAGATTTGCTGGAATGTTTGGGAACATCATTCTAAATCTCTTTCTTCTATATGTACTCTTGCTGTGGGATTTCCTTCGGTCAATATGACCACAAATAAAAAACCTTTTTATTTGTGGTTTTTTATTTTGTGCTAATATCATTTTGTGAACAAAAAGACAAAAGTTTACTCCGCCAATAAGGCGCGGGTTTTTGTAGGGATATCAGGCGGAGTGGATTCGTCTGTTTCGGCATATTTGCTGAAAGAGCAAGGCTACGAAGTACATGGTATTTTTGTAAAGACTTGGTCTCCAGATTGGCTCCCTTGTACTTGGGTTGCAGAGAAACGTGATGCTATGAGAGTTTGTGCCACGCTAGACATTCCATTTCACTTTCTAGATGCAGAAGAAGAGTACAAGAAAGGTGTAGCAGACTATATGATCGCTGAATATAGAGCCGGTCGTACTCCAAATCCAGACGTGCTTTGTAATCGTATCGTGAAGTTTGGTGCTATGTGGCAATATGCACAAGCTCATGGTGCAGAATTTCTAGCGACAGGACATTACGCTAGAGTAGAGGATAGAGGGCAGAGTATAGGGGATAGATATTCTCTGTGTACTGGTTCTGACTCCGCTAAGGACCAAGCGTATTTCTTGTGGATGATAGAAAAGAATGAATTGAAGCATATACTATTTCCCATAGGACATTTAGAAAAAAGTGAAATCAGAAATATTGCAAAGCGCGCAGAACTATTCACATCGGAAAAGAAAGATAGCCAAGGTATTTGTTTCTTGGGAGATGTAGATATGAGAGAATTTTTGTCTCATTATATTGAAGAAAAGAAAGGGAATGTTGTAAATGAAAAAGGTGATGTAATAGGTGAACACAATGGAGTGTGGTTCTATACATTAGGAGAAAGACATGGTTTCAATATCAAGGTACAGGGGACAGAAAGTGAAGCACACTATGTAGTAGGAAAAAATATTGAAAAAAATGAGCTTACCGTATCAACAAGTCCAAAAAGTATTTCTAATAGTAGTGGGGAAGTGAAAGTAATTTTGCGAGAAGTAAATATTTTGGAAAAAATAGATGAAACCAAAAAATATACTGCGCAGATTCGTTATCACGGGACACTCATCCCAGTGTCAATAGAAAAAGAAGAAGTAATACTAGAATACGATGGTGTTGTACCACTAGGCCAATCATTGGTTGTATACGACGACGACAAGGTAGTAATGGCTGGAATAATCGATAGAATTGTAATATAATCCTTATATATGGATACAATCGTTATGTCTAATGTTTATATGAGTTTGATTTTGGCTATGATACTCGGCATGATTTTGGGTATGGAGAGATTTCTAGCTCACAAGACCGCTGGCATGAGGACCTATGCTCTGATTTCAATAGGGTCTGCAATGTTCGTCATTATCTCTCAGATTGTGGTAGGACAGAGCAATTTCTACAATTTTGACCCTATGAGAATAGCTGCACAAGTTGTGGCAGCATCAGGATTTCTCGGAGTTGGAGCAATATTTCACAATGACCAGAAAATCAGCGGCATTACTACAGCTAGTGGGCTATGGGTATCTGCTGGTATAGGCATGGCTTGCGGATTCGGACTCTACAAGATCGCATTCTTCGTCACACTACTCGCGCTAGTAGTATTTGTTGCACTTTGGTTTATAGAAAAGAAAATCCGCAACATTCCTGGAATGGATAAGGAAATAAATTCTCTGTAAAAATATGACAAGTAGTGAAATAAGAAAACGATTTTTAAAATTCTTTGAGAAAAGAGGACATGCAATATTGCCTAGTGCTTCTTTGGTGCCAAAGAACGATCCATCAGTACTTTTCAATACTGCTGGTATGCAACCGCTAGTGCCGTATTTGCTCGGAGAAAAGCATCCACAAGGAGTGCGCCTAGTAAACTGTCAGAAGTGTGTACGTACTGGTGATATTGAAGATGTAGGAGATGCGAGACATCTGACATTTTTTGAAATGCTCGGCAACTGGTCACTAGGGGATTATTTCAAAGAAGACGCTATCAAATGGAGCTATGAATTCCTCACTTCAAATGAAGAAGGGTTGGGACTAGATCCGAAGCGCCTGTACATCACAGTGTTCGAGGGTGACAACCCTTCGGTCCCAGAAGACCTCAGGACAGGCGCACCACGTGATATGGAAGCGGTAGAAATTTGGAAAAAATATATTCCAGAAAATAGAATTTATTTCCTTCCCGCAAAAAACAATTGGTGGAGTCCAGGAGACAACGGTCCATGTGGTCCAGATACTGAAATGTTTTATGATGTCACAGGCAGTCTTGGTGATATGACACACGATCAATATGTAAAAGCAGATGATGAGGGACAAGTTGTAGAGATTTGGAATGATGTATTCATGCAGTATTTGAAAAAGGATGGCAAAGTAGTAGGAAAGCTTGAGAAACAAAATGTCGATACTGGTAGTGGATTAGAGAGAATCTCAATGATTGTGCAAGGCAAAGACAATGTCTATGAGGCAGATATGTTTGCTCCAGTGATGGCTTTAATCAAAGAAAAGAGTCTAAATTATAATGAAAAATCAGCACGTATTTTGGCGGACCATACTCGTAGTGCGATGTTTCTAATAGCAGACGGAGTATTCCCAGGGAGTAAAGATCAGGGATATATTTTGCGTCGTCTTGTAAGACGTGCGGTAATGCAAGCAAAAAGTCTTGGGCTTCAAAAACATTTTGCATCTAGTGCGATAGAACTATTTGGTGAAATATACAAAGATCAATACCCTGAAGTTCTAAGTGTAAATATTGCAGAAACTATAAATATAGAAGAAGACAAATTTGCAAAGACGCTAGACGAAGGATTGAAAGAGTTTGTTAAGGGCACAGACCCATTTGTTTTGGCTACTACATACGGATTCCCAATAGAGCTCACGCAAGAGTTGGCAAAAGAAAAAGATATAGAGATAGATGTGGAAGATTTCAAAAGCAAAATGTCTGAACACCAGAAACTTTCACAGAGTTCTTCGGCGGGAATGTTCAAGGGTGGACTTGCCAATACCAATGATGTGACTATCAAGCTTCACACAGCACACCACTTACTCCTATCTGCATTACAGCAAATATTAGGAAAAGAAGTTAAACAAAAGGGAAGTAATATTACCGAAGAGAGGCTCCGCATAGATTTTGCATTTGATAGAAAAATGACAGATGATGAGAAGAAGCAGGTAGAAGATATCGTGAATGATTACATAAAGCGAGATTTGAAAGTAGTGAGAGTAGAAATGGCTCGTGCTGATGCAGAGCATATTGGAGCTGAAATGGAATTTGGTACGAAATATCCCGATGTTGTTTCTGTCTACTTCATAGGCCCTTCGACTACATCGGAGAACGATATTACTAGCAATCCTATCAGTATCGAATTTTGTGGTGGTCCACACGCGACACACACTGGAGAGCTAGGTCATTTCAAAATCCAAAAAGAAGAAGCGTCTTCTGCCGGCATCCGCCGTATCAAGGCAATATTGGAATAATGTATTGACATATTTAAATATGTCTGTAATATAGGCAAGAATTTCATTAACCTAAACCACCCTTCAGGAGAGGGATAAAAGATTATGAAAAAGTTCTTAACACCTATGTTTGCCGTCATTTTGACCGCATTTTTATTTATCGCTTGTCAGCAAAAAGCCGATACAGCTACAGTTACTACAGATGACAATTCCATTGCCGGAGAACCCATTATTGATTCCGATCAGTTCGGTTCTATCAATGAAATGGTACTTGTTACCACGGAAGAAATCATAGTATCTCAGTTGAATGCCACTGGCACAGGTTTCGATTTAGTATTGAAATTTTCAGTCGGTACACCAAAGATTATCAAATTTACCGAAGTCAACACTGTCCCTACTGTCAATGCTTCAAACAATAATGACGATGTGCAGTGGGAAGTAGCGGAAGACATTACATCACTTCGAGATTTGTTTTTAAATAACACCAATACTCCAGAAAATTTAGAAGTGTATATGATTGGTACAAGAGTCATGAAGATTCAATCCAAGGATACTAGCCAGGCGACATGGGAAGCAATATATTAATAAAGCAATCCATCTGATTCAATGCCGTTATCACCAAGTGGTGGTAACGGTTTTTCTTTTTTCGGGTTATAATTTAAGTATGAAAAGCGATAAACTTTTTGCTGTCTTTGATATTAGCTCAAGCTCTGTAGCAGGAGCTCATGTTCTAACCAAAAATGAAGCTGTAACAAAAGCAATATTTCTCGCATCTTCTAGACGCGACGCATCTTTTCATGAAGATATGGATATAGGGAGATTTGTAGAAGAAACTGTAATCAATCTAGAAACGGTAATAGGTACAATACAAAAAGCAGATATTCATCATCCGCCGTATATTCAAGTAGTACTAGCTTCTCCTTGGTACAGAAGTCAGACTCGTTCCATTGTTTACAAAAAATCTACAAACTTCACTTGTACAAAAAAGTTGGTAGATTCTCTCATTGCAAAAGAACTTGATTATATTATTGACAATGAGAGCGGACCTTTTGGAAGCTTTGGCAAAGAGAGTGTGATCATTGAAAGACAAATATCTCAAATCAAACTGAATGGCTACATCACTCAGAATCCTTATGGCAAAAAGACTGAACAGTTGGAAATATTTTTGACCATTACTATGGCACCGAAACCTATACTTGATCGGTTCACTGACACACTTCGCAGATTTTATGGTACTAGAGAAATAGGATTCACAACCTCACCATTCACAGCATTTATAGTGATCAGAGATAGTATGCCAGAGATCAAAGATTGTGTAGTGATAGACGTAGGTGAAGAGGTGACTGACGTAGCATTTATAAAAGAAGAACTTTTCTCTTATCAGCACTCATTCCCAGTAGGCACCTATGCTCTATACAGGAAGCTTAGTGAAAATAGTGAGCACAACATGCAAGAAGCCAAGTCAATCATAGAAAGTTATAGACTCGGAAAGCTGGCAGATATGCAAAGGCAAAACGTAGAGAAAGCAATCAATGATTTTATAAAAGATTGGCAAACCTCACTACAAGGAATTTTGGACAATGGACATTATGGATTTTGCATGCCAAACAATTGTTTCGTCATTTCTGACCCAAGATTTGAAAAGATTTTCATAGAAACAATCAAGACTGACCCGTACATTCAACACACTTGTGGCACAGGAGATGTCAACTCGTATTTCATGACGACCGATGTAATCAAAGACCAAGTAAAAACCGTAGATAATAGCGTAGTAGACACCCCACTCGCTACTGCCTCGCTTTTTGTAGATAGAATTTTATAAGTGTATATATGATGAAACTATATGATGTAATTAGAAAAGAAGAATTGGAAAGATTTGAAAAAAAGGGAAATATAGATATTGGTAACAATAAAAAAGTCCCTACGAGTAGTGAGCACTATCATGAAAAGAAATCTTCTACTCTCAAAAAGATAATCATTGTATCGGTAGTTGTGGCATTTGTATCTATTATTTATTTGACTGGTATCAAGTTTGTTCACGCCAAGGTCATCATCACACCTCGCGAGATACCTTTTTCTGCAAATAAGATTAAAGTAGAACTGATAAAAAATAGTGGAAATGATGACAAGCTCGCATCTTTTCAAGCTATGGTAGTTAGTGGTGATGTATCTAGAGAAGTTTTCGGTGGAGATTTGAGAACAAGTACAGTAAAAGCAAAAGGAAGAGTGGTTTTCTTTAATGACTATAGTAAAACTGCTGTAACAATCAAAGCAAAGACTACACTCATTGGTGCAAATGGTAAGAAATACACAACTGATCAGACTGTGACAGTTGCTGGTTATACAGTAAAAAAGGATGGTACAAAGGTGACTGGTACAAGTCCACAAGTTTTTATTACCGCTCTAGATGTTGGACCAGCTTTCAATTCTACTAACATGAATCTCACTGTGTCTGGATATACAAGTGCAAAAAGTAAACTTTTTTATGCACAAACTGCGAGTGAAATTACAGGAGGAGATTCTGGTACAATATATGTAGTAAGTGACAAAGAAAAGCCTAACGTCTTGGCGACACTCAATACCCAGCTCATTGAGAAACTGAAAAGAGAAACTAGAACTCAAATACCAGATGGTTATGTGGCATACTCTGATTTACAATTTATATCCATAGACAACAGCACAGCAGTACTTCTAGGTACTACTATCAAATTCCCAGCTAGTATCAAAGGGAGCATGGTCTCATATTTGATACCGCGTAATCTTTTGGAAATTGCTATAGCAAACAAAGTTATGAGCGATCACAATTATGGCGGGGTAACTATTCCAAATATTTTAGATTTAAAAGTTGAACCAGTCACAGCGATACCAACAGATCCAAAATTGTCTCCCGAAAGCATTACTATCAATATTACAGGGAATGGTAAAATTATCACCAAGATCCCCACAGACAATATCAAAGACTCATTACTAGGTATCAAAAAGGAGGATTTTTCTCAAAAGTTATCAAATATCTACGAAATAAACACAGCAAAATATAACCTTTACCCATTTTGGTCACCATTTTTCCCTCATGATTTGAACAGAATAAATGTGACAGTTGAATAATGATAGTTTATAATATCCCCATGTCTAAACAAATCAATTTTTCAAAACCATTATCATTTTTGCGATTTTAATAGCTTTATTTTTTGTATTCACAATCAATACAAACGCTGCTTATGTATATGATAGTCAATTCGGAACTTCCTGTACAGGAGATGGACAATTCTCGTATCCTCGAGGTATTGCGATAGACTCTTCCTGTAATATTTATGTAGTAGACCAAGGAAACCACCGCGTCCAAAAATTCATAATATACACAGCACCTACCACAACGAACAGAGGAGGATCAGGACTATTGATCCATCTTCAGCAAACAGGACAATTAAATTCATATAACAGCTCTTCATACGCTCCTGTAGCTATAAACACAGTTGCACAAATTCCAGAACAAGCAACAAATATTATCAATTTAATATTTACTCTCTCTTTGAGACTTGGTTCAAAAGGTACAGAGGTCATGGAACTACAGAAATACCTAAACACTCACGGCTTCTTAGTTTCTACTACAGGACTAGGATCACCAGGACAAGAAAGTAGCTATTTTGGTCAGAAGACTAAATCAGCTCTTATTAATTTCCAACAGTCAAAAGGTATAGATCCTATAGGTATCTTTGGACCAAAGACCAGAGCAGCTGTGAATCAGAAATAAAATAGTACAAAACATTTGACTAATATTTTAAATTATATTACTATTATCCTTGCAAACTAATGGCAAATCAAGTAGAAGGAATAGTAAAAGGCGTGATATCTGAAGCATTACCAAATGTGATGTTTAGAGCGACACTAGAGGACGGTACTATCACCACTGCTTATTTGTCAGGAAAGATGAGGCTGCACAGAATCAAGGTTTTAATAGGTGATACGGTAGAAATATTACCGGATTCATATGGTGGAAAAGGACGTATTGTCAGAAGATTATAAGTAGTGTATACTCTCCCAGCTACAAATTTAGGCATGCCAATTTTATTATGAAAGTTAGATCAACAGTCAAAAAAATGTGTGAAAAATGCAAGATTGTAAAACGCAATCGCCATTTAATAGTGATTTGTGATAATCCAAAGCACAAGCAAAAACAATAAGATATGCGTATTTTAGGAATTACAATCCCAGACAAAAAAAGATTAGACATCGCCCTCACAACTCTCCATGGCGTAGGTCTTTCGACTGCTGTAAAAGTATTGAAGACTGTAGGTGTATCTAGAGAGATAAAGTCTACTGATCTAACTATCGAACAAGAAAACGCTATCCGTAAACTCATAGAAGAAAGAACAATAGAAGGCAATCTAAAACGAGAAGTCTCTAGTAATATCAAACGATTGAAAGATATCAAGGCTTATCGTGGAATCCGTCACGCTAAACGCCTACCTGTAAAAGGTCAGCGTACAAAGACAAATTCTAGAACAGTTCGAGGTAATACTAGAAACACTATGGGAAGTGGTCGTCGTAAAGAAAGTAAAACATAATAATCATGCCTAAAAAAATAATCAAAACAGAAGAAAAGAGTAGTAATAGCGCAAAAGAAGTGCGCGCTGTAACAAAGGTTTCAAAAAAGAAAATAGTGACAGCAATACTCGCTATTGAATCTACTTTCAATAATACAAAAGCAGTTGTTTCTGATTTAAAAGGAAATGTTATTTTCTGGTCTTCAGCTGGTTCTCTAGGATTTAAGGGGGCAAAAAAGGGTACACCTTTTGCTGCTTCCAAAGTAGGAGAAGTTTTGGCTGAAAAAGCTACAGCAATAGGAGTCAAGGAATGTCACGCTTTGGTAAAAGGTGTTGGTTCAGGACGAGAACCACTGATTAGAAGCTTTGTAGCTACTGGAATAGATTTACTTTCTATCAAAGATCAAACTCCAGTGCCTCACAATGGTCCAAAGGCAAAGAAGCCAAGACGAGTATAATAATTTTTTAAATAATATATGAAAATAGGAGCAAAATACAAAATGTGTCGTCGTCTAGGAGTAGGAGTTTTTGAGAAGTGTCAAACTCAAAAATATACTCAGTCTGAAATGAGAAAAACTCAGGCTTCTAATAAGCGTCCAAAACAGCTTACAGATTATGGTAAGCAATTGATTGAGAAGCAAAAAGTCCGCTTCTCTTATGGTATTTCAGAAAGACAACTTTCAAACTATGTTGAAAAAGCAACAAATACAAAAGGTATGAATGTGTCCGACAAACTTTTTGAATTACTCGAAAGTCGCTTGGATAATGTCATATATAGACTAGGTTTTGCCAATACTCGTCGTTTCGCTCGACAACTCGTCTCACATGGTCACTTCACCATAAATGGGACAAAGAGCACTATCCCGTCTTATGAAGTGCGAGTAGGGGATAAGATAAGTGTGAGAGAGGGAAGTCGAAAAAGTAAAATTTTTGAAGGTTTTGCTAAAAATGTAAAAAACCTTACTTTGCCAAAATGGCTCAAGCTTGATGAGATAAACCTAAACGCTGAGGTTGCAAGCAAGCCGAAGAATGAAGAGCGGTTTTTGCAATTAGAAACAGTGCTCGAGTTCTATAGTAGATAATAAGTAGGACACGCATTTGCAAATTTTACAAATTAATTGTAGTATATATTTTTATGAGTGAACAAAAAATAATTCTTCCATCTAAACCAAAATCAATTTTCGAAGAGGAAAACAAAGGAGTGTTTGAAATAGACGGTCTTGTTCCAGGATACGGCTATACATTGGGCAATTCTTTGAGACGCATCATCCTATCTTCTCTAGGAGGAGCTGCTGTTACTTCTGTAAAAATAGAAGGCGTATCGCATGAATTCGCAAATATTGAAGGTATCAAAGAAGACGTCATTACAATGCTACTTCATTTGAAAAATGTACGCTTCGCCCTCACAACTTCTGAACCACAAAAAATCTCCCTCTCTGTAAAAGGTCCGAAAGTGATTACAGCAGAAGATATATCTACAAACGGCTTCGTTACAATTGCAAATCCTGATCAATATATCTGCGAAATCACAGGCAAGACTCCACTTAATATTGAAATTACAATAGAGCACGGACTAGGATTTGTCGCTCGTGATCAACATCACAAGCAAAAAGCAGACATAGGGACAATTTTCTTAGATGCTATTTTCTCACCTATAAGAAGAGTGTCATATGACGTAGAAGAAATGCGAGTAGGAGACAAGACCAACTTCAACAGACTTCGTCTAACTATCGAAACAGATGGTACTATTTCTCCTCGTGAAGCTCTTGAGCAATCAGTGAAGACTATGATAGAGCAGCTCGCATCTATGATTTCTGTAGAAAGTAAGACTATGATAGACGAAGTACAAGCTCGTATGAATCAAACAATGTCAGCACCAATGAGTCTTGATTCTGGTTCACAAAGTGGAGAAGATGCGGGTGTAGATGTGACTGATGTTTTGAAAACTAGAATAGATTCTATCGGTCTATCTACTCGCACACTAAACGCTCTCTCCAATGTTAATATTCGTACAGTAGGAGGTGTTGCACGCAAGCACGTAAATGATCTTTTGGAAATTGATGGTATTGGAGACAAGGGAATCCAAGAGATAAAAGAGGCATTGAAGGCTTTCGACTTGTCTTTGAAGGATTAATAGAGTATAAATTAGCATCTATGCGACACCACAATGCAAACAGAAAATTCGGAAGAGAGAAAAATGGGCGTATCGCTTTGATGAAAGGGCTTGCCTCATCTCTGATTTCTTACGGAAGAATCTTGACTACAGTTGCCAAGGCTAAAGAAGTCAGACCAAAAGTAGAAAAGATGGTAACAAAGGCAAAGAACGATACTCTTGCTACTCGCAGACTCCTTCTTTCTGGTTTTTATAACAACAATATAGTAGTAGAAAAACTTATCAAAGAAATCGCCCCAAAATATGCTGATAGAAATGGTGGCTACACTCGTATTACCAAGATTGTATCTCGCAAAAGTGACGGAGCTCCTATGGCAGTCATAGAATTTATATAATTATGAAACACACAATAGACGCTACAAACAAATCTCTCGGTCGCTTAGCTACAGAAGTCGCTTCAATTTTGATGGGCAAAAATTCTGCAAGTTTTGTAAGAAACGGAGTTTCAACAAATACTGTAGTAGTGACCAACGCTTCCAAATTGAAAGTATCTCCTTCAAAAATGCTTGAGAAAAAATATGTAACATACTCAGGATATCCAGGAGGACTCAAGTCTAGTACTATGGCTCATGTTGCAAGTACAAAAGGGTATAAAGAGCTCGTAAGTGTAGCTGTAAAAGGAATGCTCCCAGATAACAAATTGAAAAAGGAAATGCTCAAGCACTTAACAGTTACCGAGTAAATCAAACAGAAATTTATGGATAAGACAAAGACAAAAAAGTATATAGAGACTATCGGCCGACGCAAGACTTCTACTGCTCGAGTAAGAATCACAGAAGCTAGTAAGCAAGCATTTTTGATAAACGAAAAAGATCTAGCTACTTATTTTCCAACAGACGAATTGCAAAAGATAGTAAGTGATCCATTTGTAGTAGCAGAAGGAGAAAAGTATTCTGTAACTGTAAAAGTAAAAGGTGGAGGAATACACTCTCAAGCTGAAGCTGTGAGACACGGTATCTCTCGTGCATTGGTAAAGGTAAACGAAGAAGACAAAACCAAGCTCAAACAAGCAGGATTCCTCAAGCGTGATCCTCGTGCAAAAGAACGCCGAAAATTCGGTCTCAAAAAAGCTCGCAAGGCACCTCAGTGGAGTAAGCGTTAAAAAAAGTCCCTTCGGGGACTTTTCGCTTACTCTTATTCAAGCCGAGGGCTGATAGATTGACATTTTATATTATCCATGATATAATTTACTAAATTAACAAATATACACATGAAAACAACAACATTTTTTTCTAGTAGAAATTTGATTGTCATTTTTCTTCTAGTATTGTTTATTTTTTGTCTCGGTGTTCTTTTGATCCCTACACATTTTTTTATGCTGCACTTCGAGCTCTGGCTTGTCGCAGCTGTAGGAATGCCTTCTAGCTTCTTTGCTCTCATGAAGGTTCTTGGAATTAAATTATAAAATTATAAAAGTTCCCCCAGACCAAGTATTGGTCGCGGGGGTTTTTTTTATCCACACACCTACTTTTTACACATAGACATACTAATTAAAAATATAAAAAGTTGAAAGTAGGTGTGTGGATTTATTGCGAAATTTTTGTATAATGCCCAGCATGGATGAAAATGAAGATGTGATAATAGACGAAGAAATTGAACCGAGTACTGAAGAAGGCGAAGCTCTTGCTGGCAGTGCCAAGATCAAGAAACTTCAGGAAAAAATCAAAATTCTAGAAAAAGAAAAAATTGAGTACTTGGACGGTTGGCAGAGATCTCGCGCTGACTATGCAAACTTGCAGAAAGCAAATGATGAAGACAAGAAACGTTTGAAGACGATATTTACTGAGAGCTTTGTAGAGGATCTCATTCCTACAGTAGATAGTTTCCTCATGGCAATGTCTAACAAAGAAGCATGGGAGAAGGTAGATCCAGCTTGGCGTAGCGGCGTGGAGTATATTTATCAACAATTGATGAATACACTAGAGTCTCACGGACTCAAGCTATTTGGTGATGTAGGGGACACATTTGACCCTGCTCGATACGAAGCTATAGAAGAAGAGGAAACTACAGAAGAAACTTCTGATCACACAGTATCAAAAGTTATCCAAAAAGGCTTCATGCTTGGAGAACAAATCCTCCGTCCTGCACGAGTAAAAGTTTACATTTTGAAGAAGTAGTTACATTTCACTTCGTTCAGTATCTTCATCTACGACATCTTCATCAATTCAAAGAAAGATTTTTCAGTTTCTTTGTCTATTTTGTCAGTTACGAATATCATGAGCTCTGTCGTGAGATCAAAATCTTTTTTGATATTTGCAAAAAGGAATTCATATGGGAGTGGGGAAATCCAAACAGAATTTTTGAGACATACAAAGCCAGCTTTTTTCAATAGATATCTGAGTGCTTCTCTTTCATCTTTTCTATTTTCGGGTAGGTCTAGTATGAGGATACGCCACTTGCCATCCCATGAAGGGTTGAGGAGAGAGCTACTAGCGTCTAGTTTGTGGCTACTAGCTTTTGCGCGACCTGAATGAGTGAGTCGTAGGTAGTCATTTTGACCTGAGAAGTGAGACTCAACTAGGTTGGAGTCGATAAGTGTCTTGAGAGAGCGTTTAAGAGCATTCTGGGGCCCAATATGAGCAATATCATTGGTAGCTAGGGCTGGTTTTTCAGCCAATAATTTCAATATTTTTTTGGAATATTCTGGTTTATTTGACATACAGAGAGGATAACACTATACTCTATTTCGTACAAGTATTTCGTGACCACGAAAACAAGGTGAAATACAGTATTGAATATTAATTAAATAGTTTTTCTTAAGTATATTGTCCTCGAAAGCCAGAGACCGTCGAAGCCTAACCACTTTCTCGTACAACATACTTCAGAAAAACTTTCGAAACACTTTATAAACTTTACAAACTTTATAACTAACACATATGTCAAAAATCATTGGAATAGACTTAGGAACAACAAACAGTGCTGTATCTATCATAGAAGGTGGACAGCCGAAGATTATAGAAAATATCGAAGGGTCTCGTACGACACCTTCTATTGTCGCAATTTCTAAAAATGGAGACAGACTTGTAGGACTTCTTGCCAAGCGTCAGAGTGTCACAAATCCCAAAAATACTATTTACGGTATCAAGCGATTCATGGGTCACAAATATGATGATCATGGAATGGAAAAGGTGATCAAACATGCTCCTTATTCTGTCAAAAAGGGTGCTGACAGTGGAGTAATAGTCAATCTTGGAGACAAGGACTACAGACCAGAAGAAATCTCAGCAATGATACTGCAAAAGATCAAAGCCGATGTAGAGAGTAAGCTCGGTGAAAAGGTCACAGAAGCAGTCATCACAGTTCCAGCATATTTCAATGATGCTCAAAGAAAGGCAACAAAAGACGCCGGTGCTATTGCAGGACTCAACGTGCTCCGTATTATCAACGAGCCTACTGCTGCCGCTCTTGCATATGGATTCAATTCTCGCAAAAATGAAAAAATAGTAGTGTATGACTTCGGAGGAGGCACATTTGATGTATCAGTACTTGAAGTCACAGAAGATGTGATAGAAGTGAAGTCTACCGATGGAGACTCACTCATGGGAGGTCGCGACATAGATTTGAAAATAGTCCACTTCATAGCAGATGAATTCAAAAAGCAATCAGGAATAGACATCACAAAAGACGCACTCGCTCTTCAGAGACTTGATGAAGCCGCTGAAAAAGCAAAGATAGAACTCTCTACAACACTTGAAACAGAAATCAACATTCCATTTATCACTTCTACTGATGCTGGACCTCAGCACTTACTACTGAAGATGACTCGTGCCAAACTCGAAGAACTCTCAGCAGAATTCATAGATCAATCTATTGCTATCACAAAGCGTGCAATGGAGGCTTCTCCTTTTAAGAAAGATGAAATCAATCAAATCATTATGGTTGGAGGTCAAACTCGTATGCCAAAGATAATAGAAGAAGTAGAAAAATTTTTTGGGAAAGTTTCAAATCGTTCTATCAATCCTGACGAAGTTGTAGCACTCGGTGCTGCGGTACAAGGTGGAGTATTGAAAGGTGACGTGAGAGATGTACTACTCCTCGATGTGATACCACTCTCTCTTGGCATTGAGACTCTAGGAGGTGTTGCGACGAAGCTGATTGATAGAAATACCACTATTCCATCATCAAAATCTCAAGTATTTTCAACTGCAGTAGACAATCAGCCTAGTGTAGAGATCCATATTACTCAAGGAGAGCGTCCAATGGCGACTGACAACAAATCTCTCGGAAGATTTGTGCTTGATGGTATTGCTCCAGCACCACGTGGTATGCCACAAGTAGAAGTGACATTTGATGTAGATGCAAACGGCATACTAAGTGTGAAGGCAAAAGACAAGTCTACTGGCAAAGAGCAATCTATTCGTATCGAAGCTTCATCAGGACTTTCAAAAGAAGATATTGAAAAAATGACAAAAGATGCAGAAGTCCATGCAAAAGAAGATGAAGAAAAGAAAGCTTTGGTAGATACAAAGAATACTGCTGACATGATAATCTTTTCTGCAGAAAAAGCTCTCATTGAACACGGAGAAAAAATCACAGAAGAAATAAAGTCTGGTGTACAATCAAAAATTGATGAAGCCAAAAAAGCAAAAGATGGAATAGACAAATCTGAAATAGAAAAAGCAACCCAAGCATTATCAATGGAGATGCAAAAGATAGGTGAACATATCTCAAAAAACCCACCAGCTAGCGGACCAGAAGGGGAAGAAAATAAGCCTTCTGAAGGTTCTGAAAATGCCGAAGGTGCTGAACGAAGTGAAGTCAGAGATGCTGAAGGTGAAGAGAAAAAAGACTAAATATTTTCGGTTGCAATTATTGAATTTCGGGATATAATTGCAACATGGCTAACAAAAAGCGAAAGATTGCAGCGAAGAAGAAGAGAAAGAAAGAAGGCAAAACTGTCTCTCTTCGCTACAGATAAAACATACAAAACCCGAAATATTTTTCGGGTTTTGTATTCTCAAAATATACCTACACAATTTTATGAAAAACTATTACGATACATTGGGAATATCAAAGAGTGCTTCAAAGGATGAAATAAAAAAAGCCTTTCATAAACTCGCGCACAAATATCACCCAGACAAGAGTGGGGGAGATGAAGCCAAGTTCAAGGAGGTCAATGAAGCCTATCAAGTACTCCATGATGACCAAAAGAGATCTCAATACGACACTTATGGTGACAATCCTCCATCAGGTGGAGGGTATGGGGGCGCAGGTGGTTTTGAAGGATTTGACTTCTCAAACTTTGGTGGCTTTGGCAATCAGTCTTCTGGTGGAGGTGGATTTGAATTTGATCTCGGAGATATGTTTGGAGGAATGTTTGGTGGTGGTAGGCAGTCACACGCTCGTAGAGGAAATGATTTGCAGACCAATATTAATATCGATTTCAAGGACTCTATCTTTGGTATAGAAAAAGAAATCCAAATCAAAAAGCCTAGTACTTGCAACACATGCAAAGGTACTGGTGCAAAGCATGGTACAGATTTAGAAACTTGCACCCAGTGTAGTGGAAAAGGATCAGTCAGAAATATTCAACGCACCATTCTCGGCTCTATTGCGACGAATGTCACTTGTGACAAATGTCATGGTGTGGGAAAGATTCCGAAGTCTCCATGTGAGCATTGTCGTGGGTCTGGTGTAGTCAACGAAAGTCGTACTATCAAAGTTTCTATTCCAGCCGGCATTCAAAACGGTGAGACACTTCGTATCAATGGTATGGGCGAGGCTATATCTCTAGGTACATCTGGTGATCTATATATCCGACTCGGAGTCTCTCCTCATAAGACTATTGTTCGTCAGAAAAATGACTTAGTCACAAGTCTATCTATCAAGCTCACAGATGCTCTACTTGGCGCACAGTACGCCATAGAGACACTGGATGGCAGTATTTCAGTCACTATACCAACAGGCACTCGTGTAGGAGATGACATAGTACTCAAAAATTATGGTGTTCCAACTAGTCACAACAAACGTGGCAATTTCATCATCAAACTCAATATCACCCTTCCTTCAAAACTTTCCAAATCTGCAAAAGAAATTATCGAGCAACTCAAACAAGAGGGGATATAAAACATGAAAGAAAATTTTTTACAAAATCACGAATCACAGATCAATTTTTTCTTTGATATTACAACCTGCAAAGCTTTTGTCAAACAACAAGAATTCAAGCTTTATAAAACTATATTTTTTTGTTAGAATAGAGACACATGGCATCCATTGAAGAATTGAGAGATGAAAGATTGAAAAAGAAAGTACTTCTTGAGGAGAAGGGTATAAATGCGTATCCGAGTACTACAGCACAGACAGATACTATAGAACTCTTCAAAGACAAATTCTCATTATACGAAGTTGGCAAAGATGCAGTCACTCTCGCAGGACGCATAATGAGCCAGCGTGGACAAGGCGGGCTGATCTTTTGTGATATTTTTGATGGCACTGGAGCATCTGGGACCAAAGCGCAAATAATTTTGAAATTGGATGAAATGGATGCAGATGCATTTCATTTCTTTAGTGCAGTGACTGACATAGGAGACTTCATAGAAGTGACTGGTACTGCATATACGACCAAGCGGGGTGAGCAAAGTCTCTTTTTGCAATCTTGGAAAATGCTTACAAAGAGTTTGCTCCCACTTCCAGAAAAATGGCACGGCATCACAGATCCAGATGAAAGATATCGCAAAAGATATTTGGATATCCTTACAGATGGAGATTTGCGAGAACTGTTTGTGAAGAAAGCGAAGTTTTGGGATTCTGCGAGAAATTTCATGAAAGAATCAGGATTCTTAGAAGTAGAGACTCCGACACTTGAAGTCACTACTGGTGGAGCAGAGGCGAACCCTTTCAAGACTCATCACGACGACTTTGATATGGATGTATATCTACGTATTTCAGTAGGAGAGTTGTGGCAGAAGCGTCTCATGGCGGCAGGTTTCCCAAAGACTTTTGAAATAGGTCGTGTATATAGAAATGAAGGATCAAGTTCAGACCACTTGCAAGAGTTCACCAATTTAGAATTTTATTGGGCATACGCTGATTACGAAAAAGGGATGAAGTTGGTAGAAAGATTGTACAAACATATTGCACAAGAAACTTTTGGTACAACAGCATTTACTACTCGTGGACACAGCTTTGATCTCGCAGATGAATGGAGAAAGGTGGATTATGTCGGAGAAATAGAAAGGCAAACTGGTATCAATGTACTCGATGCAACCGAGACTGATATGAAAAAGAAACTCGATGAGCTTGCTGTGAAATATGTCGGAGAAAATATTGAAAGACTCACAGACTCACTTTGGAAATACTGTCGCAAGTCTATTTCTGGTCCAGCATTTCTCGTGCGTGTCCCAAAGATAGTATCTCCACTTGCAAAGGCGTGTGTAGACGACCCTCGTGTGACAGAAAGATTTCAAATACTTCTTGCAGGTAGTGAAGTAGGTAATGGATTCTCAGAGCTCAATGACCCCGAAGAACAGCGTGCTCGCTTCAACCTTCAGCAAACTCTCATTGATAGGGGAGACAAAGAAGCGATGATGCCAGAATGGGAATTCGTCGAAATGCTTGAACATGGTATGCCTCCTACGTGCGGATTTGGCTTTGGAGAGCGACTTTTTGCCTTCCTAGTGGACAAACCTCTTCGTGAGACCCAAACCTTTCCATTACTCAAACCAAGAGAATAGTAGCTTTTAAAATACCTTTTAAAACAAGGGTATTTTGCTGTATGGAAATATACTTGACAAATATATAAATATATTGTAATATATACAAAGAGTCAACATAAGTTCTTAAACAATAAACCTAAAATAACTATGAAAGCTAACACGATTACTACCGACAAGTCTCAAAATTTAGGAAAGAAGGCTGGTGAGGTTGTTAACATTATTATTGCCATTGCCGGAGGCGCTTTCTGTGTAATAGGCATATACATGCAGTTTGCACACAATTTCATGTAGTAGTTCATTACGTAACAATTAGACCGCCAACTCCAAAAAAGTAGGCGGTTTTTTTATGTTTGATTTTTCTATTGGAGTTTTGTTTTGTATTTTGTATAATAATATCAATGAAAATTCTAAAAATAGCACTCGGTTCACTACTCATTATTGGTGCTATCAGTGCTTTTGTTTTTGCTTCTGTTTCCGAAAATGTCTCTGGATGGGCGTGGTCATCAAATGTAGGCTGGCTACAGCTCAACAATTGCAGTGATCCGTCTGATGCTGGGACATGCGTAGGTCAGGATTTCGGTGTGAATTTTGATCAGAGTACTGGTGTGGGTAGTGGCTACGCTTGGTCATCGAATATCGGCTGGATTTCTTTTGACAATAAAGTCTGTCCTACAGATTTTAGTAATTGTGAATTGCCACACATACAGTGGCTCGCAGATGGTGCTGGACTCATGAGAGGATTTGTTAGAGCTTGTTCTGTATACGAAATAGGTTGCAGTGGAGTATTAAAAAATAATTCTTTGAGAGGAGGTTGGGATGGTTTTATAAATCTCGGAGATGGTAGTACAGATTGGGGAGTGAAGATTTCTCCTACGGGATTGATTTCAGGATTTGCATGGGGAAGTGAGGTGGTGGGCTGGGTAGATTTCGCTGGCCAAGGTGATACCAAAATAATTTTACCACCGAGCTCTTGTGATCTTCCAAAAATAATAAATCCTACCAACAACGACGCCTGTGAATTGCCACCAGACTGTCTCGAAACTCAGGTCTTTGACGTGAGTATATGGCAATGTGTAGATATACTTCCTCCACCAGAACAAGGCTGTCCTATTGGTCAATCATGGAATGGTACGCAATGTATAAATGGCGGATTGGGAGGTGGTGGTACTGGTGGCGGCGGTACGGGTGGTGGAAGTGGTGGAGACAGCAGTTGTTCAGCACCATTTGTGAAAGATTCAGCTGGCACATGTGTAGCTTGCGGTACTGGCAAGGTTTATGATTCTACGAGTAAGTCTTGTGTGAACAAACCCAAACCAGGTTTCAAAGAATTTTAAACAAAGTCTCACTGCTGGGTTGACTATATATCATATTTATGATATAATACACAAGAATTAAACCCATGTTCTATGAGAAAATATATGACTTTGTTACTAATGGTTTTTGTGACCGTAGTTGCAAAGGCCCAAAATCTCTTTGCTTTTCTGGATCATTCCACCACTCAGCCAGTGAAGGAAATCAGCATCTCTAATGTAAATGAAAATTATTACACTTGGCAATGGCTTGGTTTACAATTTAAAAATGGTACTGGACTGCTCGTACAGGCTTCACAAGAGCCGGCATCGAACTCTCTAGTAGCTGGATTTTTTGTAAGCAAGACCTTTGGCAAAGATGATAAGCATTACTTAGAAATCGGAATTTCTAGCGGTAGGGAATGGAACGAATTTGAGATAGATTATTTTGCCACCTCAGGATATCTCTGGTATGAAAGTCATCCAGAGCAAGTCCGTAAAAGAGGTAAGGTAATGATTCAAATCAGTCCTTATTATTCCAAATCTACAGAGTTGTGGTTTCAAGGATTTGCACTAGTATCACCAATAAAATTAATTTCTATTGGCGCATATTATCAGACTGGCGGTACTATTGGCCCACGCGCGCAAGTCAATTTGCCGGGCACTATTAGTTTGTGGACAGCTTACAACCTAAACAATACTAATAATTCTCCTCAAATGATGACTTTTGGTCTCCAGTTTATAAACACTTGGAGTCTCAAGAAAAAAGAAAAATCCCCCTACAGGTAAAACTGAAAGGGGGATTTTATTTGACAAAAATTAGAAAGACAGTACCATTCACCACAGAACAAGATTGTGTACATTGTGTATACAACAAAACAAGGTTCTTGAAAGGAGAATAAAAAAAGCTATGAGAAATATCTTTTTTGGAGGCATTCTCTTCCGTGGTGGTGGAGACGATGGTGGAGGATCTGAAGAAACTACTGATGAAGAAGGGAGTCCTGACATGCCAGATTACGGGACAGATAACGAAGGTGGTGATGGGGAGACATCGACTACATCAGAGTAAACATAGAAATTCTTTGGTATTATAAAATACCAAAGAATTTTTTTAATTTACTATTATAATAATGTTTCTTTTAGGATCTATGTATTTTTTTACTACATCAAGAAGGTTTTGATAAGTTGTTTTTTCGACAAGACTAATATATTGTTCTATTTTTTTATTATTATCAGGAGCAAAAATTTCTCTATCGCTATGGAAATTTACCCAATCTTCTGATGTTTGCATTGTACGAATAAGTGATTTCACTATATTTTTTTTTGCTCTTTCCAAATCTTCTTCTGTTATTTCAATGTTATCAAAACAATTTTTTAATTCGGTTAGCAACAAATCAGTCTTCTCTTTTGTTGTATCTGTAAATATTCCTACAACACCAAAAGGTTCTCCTTTGTATTTATTCCAATTTAGACCGTATATTAAACCTTTGTCTTGACGTAAAATCTTATAAAATTTACCAGATCTTACTCTGGTTATAATATTTCCAAGAATACCAAGATATGTAGCTTCTTCAGAAAATCGTGATGCATCTTTAAACCCGTAAAAAATAAAAGATTGCTTAAAATTATTATCAAAATTTCTAACAACCCCGGTTTTAAATTCTAAAGAATAATCTATTCTTGCAATAGCACTGCTATTTGTGGTTGGTAATAAAAGCTTGTTTAACTCCTTTAATAAATCTTTTAGTTCTATATCACCGGCAACAACAAAATTCATTCTGTCTGACCCGATGAGCCTATCCTTGGCTTCTAAAATATCTGAATATACAATTTTTTGAACTGACTCTTTAAATCCTATAACAGGATGCCCAAAACCAGAATCTAAAAACTCATGCTTTATAGCAGTATTGTATAATATCTTACTAGGGTTTGATTGAGATCTTCCTAACTCGGCAAGTATCACATCCTTTTCATTATCAAATTTATTTTTATCGAGAAGTGGGGTAACAAGAAAAGAATCTAATAATTCAATAGCAACATCAATATCTTTTTTTGAGGCAATTTCTATATTTATATTTATCAACTGATTATTTATAAATAGTCCATATATGCCACCAACTGAATCTATTCTTTCAGATAACAAGTCTTTTGATGGGAATTTAGTAGAGCCATTACAAATCATATGTTCAAGAAAATGACTCAAGCCTTCTTTGCCCTTAGGGTCATAACAAGAACCTGCTTTTATTACTGTCCTTATATAGATAGGGGACTTGTCTTTTTTAAAAAGCACAACCTTGATACCATTATCGAGGGTGCCTTCATGTCTTAAAACATTAAATCCTTCTATTTTCATAGTCTAATATTATCAAATAATACGGGAATGGTTTATTGACAGAAATATATTTATGTGATATAATAAGCTCAAATAAAGTAATAGTGCATTGAAAAATAACTCGTTCCTACCTAGGACTCTTCGCTTTGTAGCAGGATTTCTAGGATTGCAAGGGTTTAGCTACTTTTTTGATTATGTAATTTATCCGCCTGTATTAGTGTGGCTTGGATTATTGAATGGCACAATTGTTCTCTTTCTAGTACTTTTAGTTCTTAATTATTTTGTTATATTAATATATGACAAATTGAGGACTGATCTGTTTGGGTTTGAACAATTGAAAGAATTGAAATCCCAAGCAAAAACAAATAGTAAGAAGACGTTTATTCAAAGAGTAATTTTATGGGGAGATATCCCGGCATTCATTGCTTTCTCTTGGTACGATCCAATTTTTGCTGTTCTCTATAAAAGAGATGGTGCGCAATTTGATGGGTTTAAAAAGAGAGACTATTTCATTTTAGTCTTGAGTACATTCACTGGATGCTTGTTGTGGTCAGCTGTCCTGGGGCCGTTGGGTTTCTTAATCAAAAAAGCATGGTTTTACTTCTGCATTTAAAAAGTCAAGGTGCATTGTTTTTGAAACAATGCACCTTTTTTGATTTGACGTAATCTAATATGGAAGCACATTGAATTTATATTATAAATAGAGTATAATTTAGTAATGAAAGTTGCTCTCGTTAATCTCTGTAAAATCGAGGATATTTCCCTACTGTCGTCATTTTCTAGTGACATTAGTTTTCTCAATGAGAACCAGATTGAATATGTTGATTATGCCTCAGGAAAGAATACTAGGGAAGATTTATTGAAAGGTTTTCATGATGCACTCAAAGATAAAACAGTGGGACTCGTTTGGTTTGTTCAGGGTGGGAACAGCCTCATAAGTTTTATAGAAAATATTGATTGGGATTTAGTAGTATCATCAGAAAAGAAATTTCTTGGTATATCAGATTTTACGCACTTCTCAATGACTGCTGTTTCAAAAGGAGTAAAATGTTATTACGGATTAGCTTTGAAGAAAATAAAAAAATATTATTCAGAAGATAATCTTGCAAGGATATCAAATTTTCTTAAGTTGATTTCAGGACAAAATATAATTCCTGATGAAAATGAAAATTATTACTCTTTAGATAATATAAAAATTACAGGAGGACATTTAACCTCATTAATTTTTATGATTGAGCATTATCGTATAAACCTAAAAAACACAGTTTTATTTATTGAACATCATTATATTCCTGGAGAAAATTTTGATGACCTTGCTTACTATATAGATCAATTACTTATTACAATAAAAGAAAACAAACCTGAATCAATCATCCTAGGGCACACAATTCTTTTTGATGAAAATAATAATGAAATTAATTTTAATGAAATAAATGATTTTTTTTCCAAAAGATTAGTTGGTACAGGTATACCTGTTTCTAGTGTAGACCACTTTATAAAACCGATACTTTTCGGATAGTTGCCAAATATATTTTTTGTGTTATAGTTACGGAAACTACATTTAAAAACTAAATAATATGAAAAATGTTATCGTAATTATTACTGATTGCTCTGATATTGCATATGCAGAAATCAGGGCTACTATTCTCAAGCATTCTGACTACGATGTTCATATTGAACCAGTGGTTGCAGTAAAACCTTTCTCAATTATTAATGGGAATTTTGTGTTACGTCTTATGGCTGAATCATATCCAGAAGGAACAATATTTTCAGTCATACTTAATCCTATGCAAATAAGGCCTGAACGTCTTATTGGTAGGACCAAGAAAGGAAATTTTTTATTTATGGGTGCAAATACTGGAGTCTTTACTTGGCTATTAAGAGATTTTGGTATCGATGAGTTGTACGAGTATAATGATCCGGGTTTTATACCATTTGGTGGAAAATTTGTTCACGCGCCAGCTATCGCAAAAATAGTGATGGGTTCACAACTTAGTAAACTTGGTCAAGTATTTTTGAAAGAAAAACTACTTCAACTTGATATTGAAGACGGAACTATTGTTCATGTAGATAATTTTGGTCTTGCAAAGTTTGTAGGCAAATTAGATGCAAATGATGGTGATATTTTTCAAATTTGTGTCAATGATAAAATTATTGAAGCTGTTTATACTGAGAGAATGATGAGTAAACCAGACAATACGTGGGTTGTATATTCAGGAAGTTCTTTAGGATTGCCAGAGCTTGGAAGGGTAAGATCAAATGGTGCATATGAGCTTTATCTTAAGGAGGGGGATAAAATAACTTACAAAAAGTTATTTTAATCTTAAAAACAGAAATAAAAAATGCCGAAATTAATTTCGGCATTTACTTTATCACATTTTTCCAGGAATTTTTATCCCAAGTAGCATTAAACATATGCTCAACATCTTTTCAGTACAGTGACTTATAGTGTGTGTATTACAACTATGTTCTACGGTTAATTTATTACCGTAGTGTGCGTTATACAAATAAGCAAGTTCGCTTGCAAAGTTTGCAATATGATGGATACTTAATTCTTTTTGTGAATTTTCAAAATACTTATAACCCTTTTGAAGATGTCTTATGATTTTACGTTCCTCGCTATCAATTAATTCCGGAATACTTTTATTATAAGAAACTTCCTTTATCAAACGTGCTCTATGCAATGTATACTGTAAATAAGGACCTGACCCCTTTCCTACATTCGTAAAGGTATTCATGTTGAATACCACATCGTTAATAGGAGGGTTTTTAAGATCATTAAAACGTATTATTGCTTGTCCAATAATTTCAGCATCATAATCTGAAGTATTTGGAAATTTTGCAAGAATTGTATTTTTAGCAAAATTGAGAACATCTTCCAGATAAATATAATTTCCTTTTTCAGAAACCATCTTCATTCCCTCAAGGTTGTACATTCCGTGGCTAAGATGTATTCTTTGATTATTTTGGAACAATCCCATTTTCATCTCAATTGAAAAAATCTGTTCAAAATACGTATTCTGATCACTACCAACCTCATTAATGATTACAATATTTTGGCCATATTTATATTTTCGTTTAACATCGCATGCAATTTCTCTTGATGCATAAAGTGTGGTGCCATCACCCTTACTCAAAACCAAAGGAGGGAGGTTTTCAAAAAAGACAACAGTCGCGTCTTTACTGATAACTGCTACTTCAGATAAAATTAATTTTTTGACTATACTTCTTGCTTCTTCGACAAATAAACTTTCCCAACTAAATACATCAAATTTTAATTGTAATCTCTCATAAATTTTATTGATACCAGTAATTAGAATTTGCCTCATCCACTGCCAAATGTCCAAACTTGATGTGTCTCCAGATTCAAGCTTCTGATATTCAATCGTAGCTAATTTGGTAAGATTTGAATCTAATTTTTCTTCCTTAACAAATTTGAGGTATAAACTAATAAGTTCAAGATATGGATTTTTTGAAGACTCAATCATTTCTCTACTAGACCAAATGTGTATAGCAGATATAAGTTTTCCAAATTGAACACCCCAATCACCAAGATGATTGTCTCTTATAATTTTTTTACCACAGTAAGCTAGAATATTAGCAACAGACTCACCAACAATTGTTGATCTCAGATATCCGATTGTAAACGGCTTCACCATATTTGGAGAAGAGTATTCAACAATATAGATATTATCATCAGGATCTAAACCCTTAAAAGGAAAAGGTTCTTTTATAATATAACTTAAAGTTTCTAACAGTAAGTAATCATCAACCCAAAAGTTAATAAAACCATTTTCCTCGGCCTTAAGATTGCTGATGTTATTTGAAAGATTTCTACTCCTTAGTAATTTTACAAGGTTTTCAGCAATCCTATAAGAGGATACTCCTATTTGTTTTGCAAGTAATATGGCTACATTAGTCGAATAATCACCAAAATTCTGATTATGATTTACAGTAACAACATATTTTGGTGTTATATAGCCCAACTCGTTAATCACGGAATCAATAAGATCCCTCATATAGTTTTCAATTTTGATAAAAGAAGGTAACTTTTTCATTTTATTTTGTTTTTAAGGTTTCAGAATTTATTTCTATAATAACACTTGTTTATTTAGGTGTCAATATAGCAGGTTTTTTAGCTTAATAAGTAGGTGCGTCTTTCTGATTGTTTGGTATAATGAATATATGAAACAAAACTGGTTTCTCATCTTGATATCAATTATCACCATACTAGCAATAGCATTTTCATTTTATAAATTTTACTTTAATAAAGATTTTACTAAGCTAAATTTCGCTCCCTGTGACACTTCTACAGAAACATGCTTTGTTTCTGAGTGTTCAGAAGGAGATCCTCGTTGTGAACCCTATATGGATTCAGAGAGAAATTACTTT
>Ga0163144_10001691_pt1 | contig 51773 bp, 45 predicted proteins | sample OliLak19BULKMAT1_FD_123175 | JGI IMG/M metagenome (GOLD analysis project Ga0163144, IMG submission 123175) | Freshwater microbial mat bacterial communities from Lake Vanda, McMurdo Dry Valleys, Antarctica - Oligotrophic Lake LV.19.BULKMAT1 | ecosystem: Environmental > Aquatic > Freshwater >... | reverse complement strand
GTTGCCACTCCAGGAGATTGTCATGAGAAAAGGATTTTCACTGCTCGAGGTCATTATTACAATCGCCGTAGTCGGACTGTTGATGAGTCTCTTGATCGTTTCAGTTCAAGCGGTGCGTCGTGCAGCATTTCGAATGCAGAACAAGAATGACTTGCGGCAACGGAACGATTACGTCGATACCCCTGCCGGGACACTCCACCATCAAATTAGGGACGTTGAGAGCAGCCCTCACCCAAAGCGGTATCTCGCGGGACGAGTTTTTAAGGGAGTACCAAAGGACTTGATCGAGCAGACGTAATTCTGTGTAGCGATTTCTCTGGAGTGATTTGCTGCCGGCACCTCAAGAAGAGTTCTGCTAACCTCGTTCTTGTTCGGCTCTCTCACCGTTCCCGGGATACTCCCATGCCGCGATTGCTCTCCGTCATCGCCCTATTGTTTGCCTGCTCCGCCCTTAGAGCTGCGCCGCCGAATGTTGTGCTCATCTTTGCGGACGACCTCGGTTACGCCGATCTCGGCTGCTTCGGTACGACCAAGTGGAAGACGCCGAATCTGGATCGGCTTGCGGCGGAGGGGGTGAAGTTTACGGACTTCCATTCGTCGCAGCCGGTCTGCTCGGCGAGCCGGGCGTCGCTGATGACGGGGTGTTACGCCAACCGCCTCGGCATTCACGGCGCGCTGGGGCCGTTGGCCAAGCAGGGCCTGGCCGCGAGCGAGACGACCATCGCTTCGATGCTCAAGACCAAGGGCTATGCGACGGCGATGGTGGGCAAGTGGCACCTCGGCCGGCCGGAGCAGTTCCTGCCGACCAATCGCGGCTTCGATTCCTACCTCGGCCTGCCCTACTCCAACGACATGTGGCCCAACCGGCCGGACAACACCAAGGCCAACTACCCGACCTTGCCGCTGATCGACGGCCTGAAGATCCTCAACAAGGAAGTCACGGCCGCCGATCAGGCGACACTGACCGAGCAGTACACGAAGCGGGCCGAGACTTTCATCGCCGCCAATCAAGCCAAGCCGTTCTTCCTCTACTTCGCCCACACCTTCCCGCACGTGCCGTTGTTCGTCGGCGACAAGTTCAAGGGAACTTCGGAGGGCGGACTTTTCGGCGACGTGATTCAGGAAATCGACGCCTCCGTCGGCCGGCTGCTGAAGGCGTTGGACGAAGCCGGGGTGGCGAAGAACACGCTGGTGATCTTCACCAGCGACAACGGCCCGTGGCTGAACTACGGCAACCACGCCGGCTCCGCTGGTGCGTTGCGCGAGGGCAAAGGGACCAGCTACGAAGGCGGCCACCGTGTGCCGTTCGTTGCCCGATACCCCGGTGTCATTCCCACAGGCACGGTGCAGCGCGAGACCGCGATGACCATCGACCTGTTGCCGACCATTGCCGGCTGGTGCGGGGCGGAGTTGCCAAAGCTGCCCATCGACGGCATGGACATTGCCCCGCTGCTGACCGCGAAGCCGAACGCGAAGTGCCCGCACGAGTTCTTCGCGCACTATTACCTGACCAACGAACTGCAAGCGATCCGCAGCGGCAAGTGGAAGCTGATGTTGCCGCACACGAGCCGAACCATAAAGGGCCAAGCCCCCGGTGCCGACGGCAAGCCGGGCAAGTACGTGCCGGAGAAAGTGACGCTCGCGCTATACGACCTCGACGCCGACCTCGGCGAGACGACTGACGTCCAGGCGAAGCACCCGGAGATCGTCGCCAAGCTGCAGGGCTATACCGAGGCGGCCCGCGTGGACCTGGGCGACAGTCTCACCAAAAGGGTCGGCAGGAACTTCCGCAAGCCGGATGTGGCAAAATAGTAAAAGTGCTTCACGCAGAGAGTACAGATAAGCCTTGTTCCATCTGTTCTCTCTGGGTGACTATTCTTATTTATGGTAGTTTCATTTTCAACCTTACGAATTTAATGAGCCACGCACGAAGTAAGTGGTCAAAAACAAACCGCAAACCTCAAACCGCTTACTTCGTCCGCGGCTCCTTTTAGGGTCGCATACAGGAAACTGAAACTACTCTAAGATCCGATTTTATGCGGGACGAAGCGGCTCGCGTTGCCGGTGACGATCGACTCGTCCTCGCGAATGCCCACCCCACACGCCCAGCCGTTGACGACCCAACTGCCGAGGATTGGGACGTTGCCGTCGAAGTTCCGAATCGGCACGAACTGCTGGTACACGACCGGGCCGTCGTAAGGGCCGTCGGTCTGCAGCGTCTCGACGCCGTCGCGGACGACTTCGATGTTCGATCCTTCCCGCGAATGCACCGGCTTCTTCACGTGGTCGCCGTCGATCGGGTCGAAGGATGCCGGCACCAGATACGGCGAATCGGGAAACATGTCCCACAGCAGCGGCAGGATGGCTTTGGACGACAGGATCATCTTCCAAGCTGGTTCCAGCCAGACGGTTTGCGCCCGCGGAATGTTGCGGCCGAAGTCGTCTTGGATGAGCCATTCCCACGGATACAGCTTGAAAATCCGGTGAATCGCCGCACCTTCGGGGTCGCGGAATTCACCGCGGCCGGCGTCCCAGGCAATCTCGGCGAGGTCGAGTTGCTGCGTTTTGGCCCCGGCCCTCACGGCCGTGTCCCGCAGGTATTCCAAGGTTGTCACGTCTTCGAGGGAGTCGGTCATCGCGGTGAAGTGGATGGCCGCTTCGTCCCGCGTCAGCACCGCAGGCCATGCCGACTCCACGAGGCGTTCGTCGATGCTGTTGAACTGATCGCCGGCCGGGTCCACGTCCTGCAGCCAGTCCCACTGGATCACCGCCGCCTCCAGGAGTGCCGTCGGCGTGTCCGCATTGTATTCGAGCAGCTTCGGCGGCCCGGAGCCGTCGTAGGCCAGGTCGAACCGGCCGTAGATCGAGGTCTCGTCCTCGTTCCAACTCCGCTCGACCAGTTGGATGAACGCATCGGGAATAAGAAACAGGCCATACATTTTTTCATTGATGACATGCTGAACTAAAAATAAACACATTTCATGGAGTGCATACGTTGCTTGTTCGATCACTTCGATTTCCCGGGACTTGAAGACGTAACACGCCGATTCATCCCAGTAAGGCCGACCGTCGATCTCCACAAAGGTGAACCCGCGCGCCGCCATACGCTGCTTGGCATTCGCTCGAGGCGGGAGGACTTGACGAAGCATCGTAGGCTGCTCTGAAGAGAACGGTTCGTGGTACTCGAATCCCATTTACGCCGGCGGCAACCCGAGGGCCTTGGCGAGTTCCCGATTGGGGGACGCTTCGTTCATCAGATCGGCGATGAGTTCCGGGAAGGCGAGTTTGCCGAGTTTCACGCAGCGCTTCAGCAGATACGGCACGGGGCTGTGTGGCTCGAGTCTCTGAAGAGCATCGGCGATGTCCGCGACCTGGCGATAGAGGGCATCGCGCGAAGCGGCGGTGTTTGTTGTCGCTGCTGCTGATGTGCCGCTGGACTGAGATGCTGCGCCGCCCGCGTCGGCTTGGGTCACCGTGTTGATCTGCTTCAGGTCCGCGATTTCGCGAAGAATGCTTTGGCAGCGGCGGATGGTTTGGCCGAGGTTGCCGGTCGATTCTTCGCTGAGATAGTCGGGCGGATCGGTGGCGATCCTGCTGCGGACCAATTCTTGCAGTTGCACGAGCACGTCCCAACTTTCGTCGAGGTCCGCGGCCGTCAATCGGAAGGCGGCCACTCGGGAGCCGACGAGTTCAGTGAGCACTTCCTCGCAGTGTGGCGGGCGATCCTTGCGGACCCAGTCCTCGGCACTCATCTCCGCCCGGTTGCCCGAGATCAGCGGCGTTCGCATCAGGGCCGAGGGGATTTTGCCGCCGCGACCGGGGTCGTTGAACCAGCGCAGCATCCCTTCCCAGTCGCTCCAGTCCGCTTGCGATTCCAAGAGCGGATGCAGGCGGTCCGGGCATTCGCTCAGGAGCCGGAGCAGCAGTTTCAAGCCGTCGCGCAGCCCGGGGATACCCTTCTGTTTGACGAGCGCTTCGAGTAGCCGCAGGGCCAAGTTCAGATCCTTGGATTGCGTCTGAAGTGCCGTGCCCGCACTCCGGAGAATCTCGGGCCAGTCGGCCGGGCGGTCGTTGGTTCCCTCGTCTCCGGGAACCGGTTCCTTTCGCAGCGCGTCGAGCTTCATCATCAGCGCCGGCGACGGCGGTTCGCCTGCTGGGTTGCCTCCGGAGATCGGTTTGAGGTAGTCGTCGATGTCCAGCACAGCCGGCGTACTCATGGATCAGGGGCCTTTCTTCGTCGAATCGACAATCGTGTATTGCAGCACATAGCGGGAAGCGGTCGCCAGTCGCGCCTCGTCGTCCCAGAGCGATTTTCGGACGAAGAAGTAGCGATAGAAATGCCGTTCGCCGGCGTGCCGGCTGCGGATGATCCGCATCTCCGGCAGCGGATCCTTGGAGGTGAACAGGACGAACGACTCGATCGGCTTGGTCTCGGGATCCTGCATCAGGTAACGCAGGAAGCCGACCTTGTTCGTGTTGTTCGGATAGATTTTCTGCCCGACGCCCGTCACCAAACTCGCCGGGAAGAGCGGCTGTGGGCTGACCGCACCGGCCCGATCGACGAGGATAGCTCTCAACGGTTTCGACTGAACATCGAAATTGTCCGCGACCATGATGAATGCCTCGCCTGAGATGATTCTGCGCGTCGTACTGCCGATGGGCTGCTGCAGACTGATCTTGAAGCGGTCGACCTTGGCGGATGTGCGGTCGCGCGAGCCGAAGAGGCTTTCGAGCGCGGGGACCGGTTGTTCCTCGCGCGGGATCGCTTCGCGGAAGCGGACGGCAGGGGTCGGCAGTTCGGCCGTCGGCTTTCCCGCGAGTTGGGCAACGGTCTGCAGTTCCTGCGTCAACTCCCCGCCTTCGGTGAGCACCTTGGCCAGCCATTCGCCGCGCAACGACGGTAGCGGCCGCAGAAGTTTTTGCGGTTCCAAGACGACCTTCGTCAGGCGGCGCTGCAAATCCTCGTTGACCGCCGGCGGGGCGTCCGGCGCTTCCAGCAGCAGAAGATCGTGGAGTGTGACACCGGCCGTGCCTTCGTAGCTCTCGCGGCCGCGCTGGCCGACGACGACGTTCTCGAACAAGTCGCGGCTATCCCAGCCGAGGCTGCGCAGATCCAACCGAAAGACGATCGCGGCCGGGTCTGCGGCAATGGTGGTCGCGTTCAGCTTGCCCTTTCCGTCGGCAGTCGCCCGCTCCATGGCCGCAATCGTATGTTGCAGTTGAACGGTCAGATCGGACCACGGCACCCCGTCCCGAACCAGGTCCTTGAAGGTGATGTAGCGATCGTTCAGCCGAGACTCGGCATCCCGCGTTTCCGCATCGGCAACGATTGCTTCAGCCACATACGTATCGTCGTAGGTGCTTGGGTACGGCAAGGCTTCAGCGTCGATCCAGGCCCGCACGGCCGCGATTTCTTCAACGGTCGGCCGCGGCCGTTTACCGTCGCGGCCGAGTGGGGGCATGGAGCCGTCCGTCATCCATTCGAGTATCAGCGAGCGATCCTTGGCCGACTTGTTCACAGCGGGCACCGGCCGCTCGGTACTGACGACTTCGCCGTAGTTCATCAGGTTCAACGACGACGGCTGTTCCGGTTTGCCCGAGTGGCATTCGCTGCAATAGGTCTTAAGAATCGAGCGCGCCTTCAGAATCAGGTCGCCGCCGGCGCGCGTCGGCGGCGCGGCCGACAACGACGGCAGGAAGCCGAAAGCGACGAGAAACTGCAATGGAATTCGGAACGAGTTCGGCATGGCGGCTCACTTCGTGCGTTGGAAGTAACTCAGTGTCAGGTCGGCAATCGGTGTCTCGGGTGTCGGCTCGAACCAGGCAACCTTCACGTCGAACTTTTCCGTCGAACCGTCCGCACCGATGAGGCCTCGCGAGCCGGTCTTTGCCTTGGACCGCCCGCGCAGGTCGGCCTGCAAGGCCCGCAAGCCCAGCGGCTTGATGCCGTCCGTCGAGCCAACCAGTCCGCGGGTGCGGGCCACGGCCAACAACCGCAGATCGTCCGACGTCGGCTCGGTCTTCGCCGTCACGGCCGGCTCCGTTTCGCTCATCCGGCCGTGGTAGATCACGAGACGGAAGCTGCCGGCATGTTCGCCGTAGTGGACTGCGTCGTTCTCGGATTGTTCCGGCGTCAGCACTCGGAACGGCGTCACGGTTTCATTGTCCATCTGAAAACCGCGGACGACCACGCTGCTCTTGGGCGAGAGCAGCCACTTCCGCGATTGCGACACAGCCGTCCGCTCCCGGCCCAAGGTGTTCTCGCCGTTGACGAGGAGAACGACTCCGTAGGAAGCGTCCGTCGGGTTCTCCAGGCGAAACTCGACGCGGTCGTTCTCCTTCGGTTCCGGAAGAATATGACCGACGACGTCGGCCGGCTTGCCGTTGTAGCGAACGCTCCACTGCACCGGCGAATCCGTGAACGGCCGATCCGGTTCCTGCGGCTTCGCGGCCGGGGGCTGGACGACGGCTGCGAGGATGTCCCGCTCCTGTTCGGCCTTGGGCGGCAAAGGTTGCCCGGCGATCACCGCCTTGCGGTTCGCCTCGGGCTGAATGTAGCTGAGACCCAGTTCCGGCAGGTACTGCGGCACCATGTTGAACTCCACGACGATGGGCAAGTCGTGCATCGCCCCGTCAGCCCCGAAGCACTGCAGTGTCAGCTTGCCCTGCTTGAGGTCCGCGGGCACGCTCAAAACTCCGGTGAGAAAGGACTCCGGGTGAACCGGTGTCGTGCCCCAGCTCGGCTCGTACTTGCGGACGAAGAAGGCCTTCCGCCCAGCGGCGTCCTTATGGTTTGCGGTCGTCAGTTGGGCTTCGACCACGGTTTCGTTGACGCGGTCGAGCACCAGAAATTTGTCGGCTTCGGGATTCAACGCCAGAATCAGGGCGACCCGCAAGCGGTTGGCGAGGGCCAGGTTCATTTCACCCACATCGTCCCGCGGCGGGCCGTCTTTCATCTGAATCAGAAACTTCAACACGCCGACGTTGCCGTAGCCCTTGGCCTTCAGGGCGTCGACGACGGTGCGGGCCTTTTCCGTCAGTGCGGCGGCCAACGGGTCGGCCTTGGCATCGTCGGCCTTCGCGGTCGTTGCAAGCAACAGGCCGACGGCAAGAGTCAAGATAAGTCGATACGGCATGGCTGGATCTCCGAAAACGTTCCATGAGCAACGAGCGGTTATTACCGGCTGAAGGTCAGCTCCGGCAGGTCGGCCGGGAAGCTGATCGGGTTTTGTTCCTGCGTGAGCTTGAGCTGCTTCAACTTGCTCGGCACCTTGCGTGCGACGAAATTGAACAGCTCGTCGACATCCAGACTTCCGTCCCGATTGCGGTCGGCATCGCCGAAGCCGCGGCGTTTGTCGAGTGCGTCCAGTACGCACCAAGTGAACACCCCATGACCCAACTCGGGGTGTTCGTAGGATTGCTCGCTCTGGTCGCAGGCGGCGATCACGCACGGCCCGAACCCGGCGGGGATGAAGCGGCGGATCGCGTTCTCGTTGGTTGCTTCACCGGCATGGCAGGCATCCAACAACACCGTCTTGCGGCAGTTCACGCCGGCCAGCAACTCGAACAATTGCTCCGCACTGACAGCCGTCGCGGCCGGTTGATTGCGGGAATAATCCGGACAGCAATAGTAGAAGAAGCCGCGACCGGCTCGGACGTCCTTGACGGTGCCGGCGGGCACGAAGTCCCCGTGGCCCGCGAAGAAGATCACCACATGATCGTCCGGCTTCACCGTTTCGCGAAGGCCGGCCAACGCTTCGACGATCTGGTTGCGGGTGGCACTGCGGTTCAGCCGCAGGGCGAACGGGTCTCGTTCGGCTTTCTCGACCAATTTGAAATGCGCCGCCAACGCCTTGGCGTCATCGGCGGCATAGTTCAAATCGCCGAAGGAGCGTGCACCGCCAGGGTTCTTGCGGTGATCCTGATAATCCTGAATACCGACCGAGACGCCGAGGGTCTTCGGTGTGACCAGCGGGATCGACGGACCGGCGACGACGGTGCGCGCCTCAGCCCGTCCCCCCAAGGCGTTGATGCTGACCAGCGTCAACCGATTCTCGCCGACGCGGAAGGCGGCTTCAGGAATCGTCAGGGAGAGTTTCAGCGACTCGGCAGGCTTGGCGTCGAGGCTCCACGTGTGGTAGCGATGGTCGTTGAGCCACAGCTCGAGCACCTTGGCCTGAAAGTCCGGATTGCGGCCGGCCTGTTCGAGGAAGGCGAGCAGTTCCAGCTTACCGTCCCTGATGGCCGAGGTCTTCTTTTCCAGTCGAACCAACGCCGGTTCGGTTCGGCCGAAGCGTTCGGGCAGCGGGTTGTCGTCGCGGGCGAGTTTCAGCACCGCTTCCAGGTCGCGGGTGTTGACGAGTTGGTTCAACAGATCGAATCGTTCGAACTGATTGCGGAAGCGGACCAGCGGATGGAACTCGGGACGGCCATCGATCTCCGGCGGGTTCACAACCCACCCGGCCTGAGCATCGCCGTTGGCGGTGCGGGTGAAGTAGTAGGAGCTGTTCCACATCCAGACGACCCAATCCACGAGTCGTTCATCCGCATCGAACGACGGGAACCACTTCCACAACGGCCGCCGCGTCATCGTCGTCAGGCGGGTTTGTTTCGTCCCGGTTGTCAACAGCAGTTCGCGACCGGCGACGGCATCCTTCAACGCCTTCCGGAAGGCTGCTTCCTCGCCGACGGGTTTGCCGCCGGCACGATCGTAAACCACGTCGCCGTCGTAGTGGAGCGTGGTGATGATCTCTTCGACCGACAGTCCAGCTTCCCAGGCGGGCGAGCCGACGGCGACTTTGGTCACGACCGCTTGACCGTTCCTGAACGCGAAGTCGGCCCCGAGCAGCGGATGATGGGCAAAGTCGTTCAGGCTCCAAGCGGCCACCGTCTGGTCGGCGCCGGAGGATACGAACCACGTCTGATCCGCGGACGCACAGAGCGAATGGACCGCGCCACCGTGGCCGGTGTAGCGGGCCGCACGCCGTACGCTGTTTTCCGAGAGTTCGAAGAGAGTCGCGCCGTAGTAGTGGCCGACGAGCAATCGCGTCGGCTTCCCGGCGAGTGCGGGTAAAAACGTGAAGCAGGACGGCGACGGATTCGCGGCATAGCCGAGGTCAAGCTTCAGCCGGCGAGTACCGTTCACGGCATACCAGACGAAGCGGGACTCCGCGTCCGGCGCCACGGTCCAGCCATCCGCCGATTCCAAGGGTACGAGCCAGTCGTGCTCGACGCCGGGCTTGGGGCGGTTGAGCGTGTCGAGTTGGAACGTCGCCCACGAACCGGTGCCGCGTTGATTCGGGTTCGTCCATTCGGGTTGCTTCAGCGACCGCACGCCGAGGGTTTTGCCGTTTTTGGAAAGGGCGACGCTCCACAGATCGCGACCGTGGCCACGCTGCGTGCTCGGTGGGGCTTTCGGCGTACCGAGCTGGTAAAGCAGCAACTCGCCGTCGCTGCCGGTGGCGACCGCGAGCTTGTCTTCGGTCGGGTGAAACGCCAAAGCATCCGCCGAGCCGCGCTGCTTGAACTCGTGCAGCACGGGGAAATCCTTTCCATCCGCCGAGAGGTCGTAGACGACCGCACGATCGTCCGCTTCCAGATAGAAACGTGCCCCATCAGTTGGTTTCGGCAAGGCCTTGGCAACCGCCACGGCCAATTGCTTGCCGTCCGGAGACAGGGCGACGCTGCGGGCGTATTCGTCTTCGCCCAGCGTCAGTGTCCGCAGGTTTTTGCCGTCCGATGAGTAGACGAGCACCAGCCGGGATCGCGTTGCCGAGGCGAGCGTACCGTTGGCCGCGGCAACGGTACGCGTCAGCCGTGTGGGCAAACGCAGACCATCGTTGAGTTGGAAAAAGGAACGGGCAACCGGCTTCGCGGCGACGGTGATCTCCAAGGCTTCGCCCGATTCGGCGATGGACACGATGCGATCATCACCGCGGGGCAGCAAGAGAGTCGACGGGTTGATCGCCGGGACGGCGCCGTCCCGGCGGTTGGCTTCGTGTTTGCCCAAGAGCGTTGGTGTGGCCCACAATCGGCCATCGGCGTCGCGGGGTTTCTGTTCGCCGGCGTCCCACAACCAGATCGAACCATCGGCCGTGCCGAAGACCGTGCGGCGTTGGTCCGGCAGAAACGCCGAAGCGACGACCTTTCCATAAGTCCCGCCGCCGCCGGGCCAAGTCAAGCCGAGGAAGTTGCCGCGCTGGGGATCGTCCGAGCGCTTCAACAGTGCCGCAGTTGAGGTCCGCATGCCGAAGCCGCCGACGAGAAACGTGGAGCCGTCCGCCGTCATGGCGACGGTTTCGATGGTGCCGCGTTGCTCGCGCCAACCGGGCCAACGAAGAATCTCGATCTTAGACTTATCCTTGCCGAAGCCGGTCGGGCCGACGGGGAAGAGACGCAGGGTTTTATCGTCCCCAGCGACGGCGACGAACTTGCCGTCCGGCGTGAACTGCAACGACGACGCACGGCCGAAGCGGCCACCGGCCTCGACCGCCATCTCGGGGAGATCGGCCGATCGCCGATCCAAGTCGGCGCCGCTCAGCGGCCCCGCAAGGACGGCTGAGCAAACCCAAGCCAAGGTCATACTGCGTCGCATCATCTTCTCCAGTCATCGTGTTCATCAAAGGGATGCGGAAACGCTCGGCCAATCGGACACCAATCACGAGTCGGAGTCGGCATCGAGTCCGTCGGACCGCTCGGCTGTTTCCCGAATGCGTTCGAGAATACGACGGATTTTCCGCTCGTAGGATCCCACGGCAACGGCGATCTCGGCGGTGCCGTGCCCGGCGAGCCGCATCTCCAGCACCTGACGTTCGAGCGGTTCGAGCTTGGACAGAAATCCGTTGAACTCCTCGATCAGCATCACCTCGGCCTCCGCCGTGCGCTCGCGTCCGGCGACCTGTTGCAGTTGCTCGTAGGCTGAATCGGAATGGCCCGTTTCCATCGCCGGGTTTCGCTTGGCCGCGCGATGGTAGGCGATCTGACGCAGCGCCTTGTGCACGGTGATGCGGACGAGAAGTTTGAACAGGTCGCCGCTTTTCTCGAACTGAAACTCGTCGTTCTGCACGTGGACGAAGAAGGTTCGGAACGCGGATTGGATCACGTCCTCCGGATCCATCCGGCCGGACATGCGGGCGCCGATCCGGCGCCGCGCGAGCAACATGAGCCGCTCGCAGTAGCGGTCGAACACCTCGCGCGATGCCGATTCACTTCCGCTTTTCAGCCGCTCCAGAAACTCCGGCAGCATGGCTTCGTCGTGATCTTCCGTCATGGAATCGACTCCCCGGCACCGTGGCGGATGCCTGAATCCGCCGCGGCACTAGACTAGGAAGGGCGATAGGTCTTCAGACGAATGTACGCCGAACGAAGTTCCGCTCAAGCCCCAAGGTGCCGGATGCCTGCCGACGAGCGACCACTGACGGAACGGGAGACGCAATCGCTCGAAGCCGTTGCCGATCGCTTTCACGACGATCTCAAGGCCGGCCGCACCCGCGACTTCTCGTCGTATCTCGAAGGCATCGTGCCGCCGCTGCGCGGTGCGGTGCTGTTGGAACTGTGCATTCAGGAAATGGGCGATCACTGGAGCCGCGGCCTGCGGCCGACCGTCGAGGACTATTGCCGCAGGCACCCGGATCTCGGCGACAGCTCCGAAGTCTCGATGAAGTTGATCGTCGAGGAAGCACTCTGCCGCAAATCGGCGGATGTCCCAACCGACTGGGCAGCCCGCTTCCCGGAACGCGCCAAGGAGATTCTTTCCACCCTCGGCACGAGCCATACCACCGCCGGCCGACGCGATGCCGGGTTGAGCCGCGCCGTCAAGACTTCCGGCGACGGCAACGTCAACAGCCGGATGTCCGTATCCCAGCAGTATGAGCTGATCCGCCGCATCGGCAGTGGAGCCTTCGGCGAAGTCTGGTACGCGAAGAAGACACCAAGCGGCATCGAACGCGCGGTCAAGATCCTCAGCCAGCGCATGGAACAGGCGATGGCGCTGCGGGAACTCGAATCGTTGGAACTCATCAAGAACCTGCAGCACCACACGATCCTGAGCACCGAAGATTTCTGGATCTACGACGACCGCCTCCACATCGTCATGGAACTCGCGGACGGCACCTTGCGCGATCGGCTCAAGGTCTGCCGCAAGGAGGGCAAGCCGGGCATCCCTCTGGAAGAACTGTTTCGACACATCGGCAACGCGGCCGAGGGCTTGGATTACCTCCACTCGAAGAACATCGTCCACCGGGACGTGAAGCCGGACAACATCCTGCTCAAGAACGGCTTCGCCAAACTTGCGGATTTCGGACTGGCCCGCGCTCAGGAGGAACGACTGCAAACCATGAGCTTCGGCGGGTCGTTCCCCTACATCGCCCCGGAAGTATGGGGCGGACGAGGCGGCTGGTCCAGCGATCAGTACAGTTTGGCGATGACTTACGTCGAACTCCGACAGGGACATTTGCCCTTCGCCTTCGGCGCCCCGGCAGAGATGGCCATCATCCACGACGCCGGCTTGTTCACCTTCGACGACGTCATCGGCCCGGAGGAGCGGGAAGTCCTGACCGTGGCCCTGCACCGCAATCCGGATGAACGCTATCCCACTTGCATGGCCTTCGTCGAGGCACTTAAGGACAACCTCGGCCCGGTGGGCAGCTTCCGCCGGCAGAACAGCACGATTTCCAAGGGGAGTGTTTCGCGGCGTCAAGCCGCCGTGGAGTCGGATGAACACCCGGTCTTGTTGCAATCGGTCGTTGCCGCCGAGACGGTCGGTAAGAAGCCGAGCACGATCGTCAAGCCGCTCACCTACGTCAAGCCGTCGCTTCAGGCAAAGGCCACGAAGCCGCCGCGAGGATTGCTCGTGGTTGCGGCCCTGCTTCCGCTGCTTCTGATCGTAAGTATCGCCGCACTGTTTTTGATTCCGCCAAGCGAAACCGCCCCTTCGACCGCGTCGACCGCGTCGACCAGTAACCCGACAACCGGGACGACGATCGCGACTCAGGGAACCACGGACACGACTTCCGCTACCGGCTCTTCCAAGCTGCCGCGCGGATTCCGAGCGTTGAATCCGGCCGAAGCGGAGGTGACGCTGATCGACGGCCGCACGTTCCCGAAATGGATCGTCACGGAGGGAGCTTTGACATTTCGCCTGGTCGTACCGCCGACGCCTCGGAAGCCGTTCTACCTGCTGAAATCGAAAGTCTCCGTGGGTCAAGTGCGTGCCGCCGACGCAGGCGCGGCCGTCGGATCCGAGGATTCACTGCCCGCCTTCAACCTCACGGCCGCGACGGCGGAACGCTTGGCCGGTCTCATCGCCCCCGGCGGTCGACTGCCGAGCGCCGAGCAATGGGATGCCGCGCTCATGACCGATTACCCCAGCGGTGCCGCACCGCTGACGATCGCCGGAGCCGCCCCACATGTGAATGCCGCCGCTCCACGCAGTACGAGCGTCGAAAGTGACAAGTCGCATGCCGGGCTGATCGACATGACCGGCAATGGCCGCGAATGGACGAGTACGTCTTTGGGAATCCCGGATCGCCGTGTTCTTCGCGGACGCGCCTTCAACCTGCCGACGCCCCTGACCTTGAAGACCATTGCCTACGAAGCGACCGAACCCCACTCGCAACTCGCGGACAGACCGAGCTTATTCACCGGATTCCGCATCGTCCTCGAATTGCCGTGAATCGGCTGATGATACACGCGACGGGGTGCCTAAAATACGGCAGGAAGAGACAGCACGGAGAAACGCAAGTGAACGCGACCAGCGGATACGACCTGACCCCACCAACACCGGCCGAACACGAGTTGATGATCGCCGATCTCACGGCGGAGGAACGCCGGGTGATCCTGCACCACGGGACTGAGCCGCCGTTCTGCGGAGGGCTGCTGAAGGAGAAATCGCCGGGCGCTTATGCCTGTCGCGTCTGTCGGCTGCCGCTGTTCCGCTCGGTGACCAAGTTCGAGTCCGGCACCGGTTGGCCCAGCTTCACCGAACCGTTCCACACCAGCCACATCCGCGAGATTGTCGATCGCTCCCACGGGATGAAACGCACCGAAATCCGCTGCGCGAAGTGCGATGGCCACCTCGGCCACGTCTTCGACGACGGTCCGCGGCCGTCCGGCCTGCGTTACTGCCTGAACTCCGCCTCGCTGCAATTCCTGTCGGAGTAGCCCATGGTCGTCAACATCGCCCGGATCGCCTTCGGCTTGGTTTGGATCGCGCTCGGCATCGTGTTTCTGACGAAACAGACTTGGATCGCTCCGGAACTCTTTGCCGGCCGACCGGACTATCAGATCACGATGCTCGGCCTTGCCGCTCTGGGCTTGGGTTTGTTCAACCTCGTGCGGATTCGAGGCCTTGGGGAATTCTTTACCGCAAGAAGCCGCAGGCAAGCCGAATTCCGCGAGCGGATTGCCGCCCGTCGTCGCCCGGTCGATCGGGAAGTCACCGAGTACAATCCCGAACTCGACTTCACGACGCCTCCGTCGGCGGACCGACAACCGTAACTGCGACGCCGTTCGGCGTCGTCAGCTTCGTTCCCGCTTCGACGAACTTCCAGCCGACGTAGCCGACGGAAACGGATCCGAGTCGCGGCGAGATCGCGGACGAAGTGACCAGTCCTGCTTCGGTTTCGCCCGACATCAACTTGGTGCCGCTCGGTACGAGTTCATTCCCTTCCACCGCAAGTCGCAGGAAACTGCGGTTGATGCGACCGGTGCGGTCGCGGGCCATGACGATCGGTTCCTGGCCGGGGAAGCAGCCCTTCTGGTAATACACCGCGCGCGCTGCCCGGCCGATTTCCATGACGAATCGGGCCTCGTCGAAGTCGATGCCGGGCGTCGGCGTGCCCGCTTCGATGCGGCGGATGTCGTAATCCTCCGGTGTCCCGATTGTCGCACCCGCATCGGTCAACATGGCCTGAATACCCTCGGCGTACCCTGTGCGGCAGACGATGTCGTACCCGGTCGTGCCCAGCGGCTCATGCCGGCGAATATTGGCGGTCGCCGTCGCGCCGAAGGTCCGCTCCATGTGGTAAAACTCGGGCAGCGTCGGGATCTTGTCCGCTAAGGCGCGTTCCAGAATCGCGGCCGCATCCGGACCGGCGAGATGAAACTGGGCGTAGTCCGCCGTCGCGTCGTATATTTCGACCTGCTCGGCAATCAGGAATTTATCGAGGTGCTTCTGAAGCCCGGCAACGGCGCTCGGCACGGTCTCCAGCCACATCGCGTTCTTGCCCGCGAAGCGGACGTGGTAAACAACCGCAAAAAACAAAGCCTTAGCGCGGGCATCGCAGAAGAAGGTTTCGCACCCCGCGCCCAACGGCATCGGTTTGATGTCGTTGGTGCTGATGTTGTTCAGGAAGCCCGGCGCATCCGGACCGGTAAGGACCAACTTGCCCAAAGTCGAGCGGTCGTAAAGCAACGCGGTCATGATTCGTCTCCCAGTTCCAGCATGGCCAAGTGAGCATCGGGGACGATCAGCGGTCGCTCAGCGGCGTCGAGCAACCGCTGGACCTCAGCCGCATTGCGGATCGGCACGGCAAAGAATTCCTCGATGGCGTCGTCTCCCCACGCGGCCGCGAAAAAGATCTTCGCCCGGCTCGCCGCCTGCACCCAGAGTTGTGCGAACGGCCAATCGTCCGGCTTGCGTTTCTTCAGTATTGGCGGCACCAGGTCCGGCTCCTCGGCATGGCGAACGATGTCCGCCCCTTCATCCAACACCGGCGCTGCCGTGCTCAAGAGAACGACCTTGCCGCCATGGTCGACGACGCGGGCACCAGCGGCGAGCGCCATGGCCAACTCGCCGAAGGTCGCCTTGCGCGGATCGCCGGAGACGGCACAGATCACCAGATCGGGCTGCACGTCCAGCTTCACCCGACGTAGCGCGGCCAGCCGGTCGACACCGAGATCGAGACTGTCCGGCGGGCCGACCAGCACTTCCTGAATCGTCCCGTGCGGTCCTTCCAGAATCTGAATGAAGAACGGCATGCCCAACATCCAAGCGATGTCTTCGGCGGTTTCCACGACGGCCGCCTGCTTGACACCCGGTGGCCGGGTGCGGAAGCGGCCCACCGCTTCGACCATCGCTTCCGGTTCGCTTAAAATCGGATAGATCGCCGAGGCCCCGCCGGAGACGCCATATGTCGGATCGTAGCGGCGCTTCGTCAGCACGATCACGAAATCGGCTTCCACCAACGTACGGTTGAGATAAATCCTTTTGCCCGCCGGTGTCGTGCCGAGATAGGCCAGCTTGGCCCGGTCTTCGAGGTCGTGCACTTCGACCGTGACATCGGCCAACTCGTCCGGCAGATCGTCGATCCAAGTCCCCTGACCGCCGCCGGGGGCGACGACAATGGTCGTGGAGGAAAGGACAACACCGACCGCCGATAAGTGTTCGAGAACGGCCGTCAACAAAACCGCCGCTTCGGGCAGGCTTTCATCGAGTACGATGGTGATGCGGTCGTCCGGAGTGACCGCACGATGAAGTGGTGCCCCAAGACCCAACGGTCGACGCAGCGATTCTTCCAGCTGATCGCGTGCCGAAAGCGTTTGGATGGGCAACGGCGGCAACATCGCAGCCGGCGGTGCCGACAACGACCACTTTTCCAAGCCGACACCGATGGTGTGAACGACATTCCTCATCGAATCATTATAGGCGATCCGCCCGGGATGGTTTGACGCCCCGTCGCACGCGAAGTAAACACTAGAGTACTGTTTGCAGTTTTGTTTATGCTGGAGGATTACCGGATGACCGTACTGTTGGTGACCGGCGGTTGCGGCTTCATCGGCTCCAACTTCATTCGTCGATTGTTGAAATGCGATTCCGAAGTGAGCATCGTGAATTTCGATGCCCTTACTTACGCCGGCAACCCGGCCAACCTGACGGACGTCGAAAACGATCCTCGGTATCGCTTCGTGAAGGGGGATATCACCGAGCGCGATCAGGTGCGGGCCGCGTTCGCCTACGGCATCACGGATGTCATCCACTTCGCCGCCGAGAGCCACGTCGACCGCAGCATTCAGGACTCGGGTCCGTTCGTGCGGACCAACGTGATCGGCACGCAGATTCTGCTCGATGCCGCACGGGAGTTCGAGGTCCTCAAGTTCGTCCACGTTTCGACGGACGAAGTCTACGGTAGCCTCGGGCCGACGGGCCTGTTCACCGAGCAGACGCCGCTCGACCCGAGTTCGCCGTACAGCGCCAGCAAGGCCGCATCCGACATGTTGGTGAAGGCTTATCAGCACACCTTCGGGATGAACGCGGTCATCACGCGCTGCTCGAACAACTACGGCCCGTATCAGTTTCCCGAGAAGTTGATTCCGCTGTTCGTCACCAACCTGCTCGCGGACCAACAAGTGCCCGTTTACGGCGACGGGCAACAGATCCGGGATTGGATTCACGTGCTCGATCACTCGGCCGGCATCGAAGCGGCGTGGCGTAAAGGCAAGTCCGGCGAGGTCTACAACTTCGGCGGACGATGCGAGAAGGCGAATCTGGAACTCACACTGCTGCTGCTGGAACTGCTCGGCAAGCCGAAGTCGCTGATCAAGTACGTCGCGGACAGGCCTGGCCACGACCGCCGCTACGCCATCGACTGCACCAAGGCGGAGCGCGAACTCGGCTGGACGCCGGAGATCACTTTCGAGCAGGGCTTGGCGGATACCATCGCTTGGTACAAGGCCAACGCAGTGTGGATCGACTCGATCAAGACGAAGGACTATCTGAACCATTACGCCGCACAGTACGGCAACCGCTGACTTCACGATGGGAGCTTCACGATGAGTATTCGCGGCGTCATTTTGGCCGGGGGCAAGGGCACCCGGATGGGCGAGTTGACGAAGGTCACAAACAAGCACCTGCTACCCGTCGGCCCGTATCCGATGGTCTATCACCCGCTCAAGAAATTGACCGGAGCCGGCCTGTCCGAGATTCTGCTGGTCTCCGGCACCGAGCACATGGGAGACTTCGTCGAACTCCTCGGCTCCGGCAAAGACCACGGCTGTCGGCTGACCTACCGCGTGCAGGACGAAGCGGGCGGCATCGCCCAGGCGCTCGGCCTTGCCGAGCACTTCTGCACCGGCAGCCGCTCACTGGTGCTTTTGGGGGACAACATCTTCCGCGATCCGCTGATTTCCTTCGTCGAGAAGGCAAACACCCGCACCGACTGGGCCTGGATCGGGCTGAAGGAAGTCCACGACCCCGGCCGTTACGGCGTCGCGGAACTCGATGGCGACAAAGTCGTCTCAATCGTCGAGAAGCCCAAGGAACCGAAGTCCAACTTCGCGGTGGTCGGCATTTACCTCTATCCGCCGGACGTCTTCAACGTCATCAAGACGCTGAAACCCTCCGGCCGAGGCGAACTCGAAATCACGGACGTCAACAATTACTACCTCAAGCAGGGTCGCATGGGGTACTCCGCGCTCGAAGGCTACTGGACCGACGCCGGCACCTTGGACAGCCTCGACGCGGCCAACGACCTGGTCCGCAAGGAAACGCCCCGATTCTGATTCCTGGAGGGCCTCGGCATGAGCGCGACTGTCGTCGGCATGAGTTGGGAAGTTCTTTATCGAGCGGAGCGGGCCATGAACAAAACCATTGAACGGCTCATTCGGGCGACGACCGCGTTGGATCAGGCCAACATTCCGTATGCGGTCGTCGGCGGTCATGCTGTGGCGGCCTGGGTTGCATCGATCGACGAATCGGCGGTCCGGACGACCCGCGACGTCGATCTTCTCGTGCGTCGGGCGGATCTTGCCGCGATCACGATCGCGTTGGAGCAAGCGGGTTTTCAAGGCGAGGAAGTGCTGGGCCTGTTCGCCTTCCGCGATCTGCCGCAGGGCAAGCTCGGCGAAGGAGTTCATCTGCTGTTCGAGAAGGAAATCATTCGCACGGACTACCCGATCCCTTCGCCCGAGATCGCGATCAGTTCACTTAAGACGGATTACAAGGTCATCGAACTTCCACCACTGGTCACGATGAAGCTGCTGGCGTTCCGCCGCAAGGATCAGGTTCACATCTTGGACATGATGGGAGTCGGGTTGATCGACGTAACCTGGCTCGACCGCGTGCCGCCCATGCTTCGCGATCGGCTTCATACGCTCTTGAACGACCCTGACGGCTGAGCCGCGAATAACGCACCGTTACGCGTCGTAATACATGGCGAACTCGTAGGGGTGCGGGCGGATGCGGACGGCTTCGACTTCCTCTTCGCGCTTGAATCGGATCCACGTTTCGATGACGTCCTCGGTGAAGACTTCTCCCTGCAGCAGAAACTCGTGATCCTTCTCCAAGGCGATGAGGGCTTCGTTGAGCGTCTTGGGCGGCATCGGCACGTTGACCTGCTCCTCGGGGGGAAGGTCGTAGAGGTCCTTGTCGAGAGGTTCGCCGGGGTGCATCTTGTTCGAGATGCCGTCGATCATCGCCATGAGCACAGCGCTGAACGCGAGGTACGGATTGGCGGCCGCGTCCGGCAGTCGGTACTCGATCCGCTTGGACTGCGGCCGCGAACTGTAAATCGGAATGCGGATCGCGGCCGAGCGGTTCCGCTGGGAATACGCCAGTCGCGTTGGAGCTTCAAAGCCGGGGACCAGCCGCTTGTAACTGTTCGTGGTCGGGTTGGTGATGGCACATAACGCCGGGGCATGTTTGAGAATCCCACCGACCGCGTACTCCGCGAGTTCGGACAGACCCGAAGCACTGGTGCCCGCGAACAGATTGGTGCCGTTCTTCCAAAGGGACAAGTGCAGGTTCATGCCCGAACCATACTCGTCGAAAAGCGGCTTCGGCATGAAGGTCGCCGTCTTGCGGTGCTTGTGGGCCACGTTCTTGACGACGTACTTGTACTTCAACACGTTGTCCGCGCAGCTCACGAGGTCCGCATACCGCACGTCGATCGAGCATTGCCCGGCGGTGGCCTTCTCGTGTTGATGGCTCTCGACCGTCAGCCCGCAATCGAGCATCGCCCGCATCATCTCGCTGCGCAGGTCCGCAAGTTGATCGACCGGCGGGCAGGGAAAGTAACCGCGGCGATAGGGAATCTTGTTCCCGAGGTTGGGCTTCTCGTCCCGCCCGCTGTTCCATGCGGCTTCGTTGCTGTCCACGTAGTAGAAGGCCGAATGGCTGGTCTGATCGAACTTGACGTCGTCGAAGACGAAAAATTCCAGGCTCGGCCCGAAGTTCGCCGTATCCGCAAAGCCCTTGTACTTCAGGAAGTTGACCGCCTTGCGGGCGACGTTGCGCGGGTCCTTCGAATAGTCCTGTCGGGTCGCGGGGTCCTGGATGTTGCAGAGCATCGTCACGGTCTTGTCCGCTCGGAACGGATCGACGAAGACCGTATCCGGCTGCGGCACCAGCAGCATGTCCGCCTCGTTGATCTTTTGCCAGCCGCGGATGCTGGAACCGTCGAAGCCGATGCCGTCCTCAAACGCGGTTTCGTCCAGCATCTCGGCGGGAATGGTGACGTGCTTCCATTGGCCGGGGAAATCCATGAAGCGCAGGTCGACCGCCACCGCTTCTTTTTCGCGTAGGAATGCCAAGAGTTCGCGCGGGGTCACAGGGGAGACCTCCGTATGGGAAAGGCGGGATGAATGCCGGGTGCGGAGCGGTACGGACGTTATACGAAGCCGCTTCCGGCACCGTGCGCGGGACTAAACAAAGCCGGAAAATGGGGCGTGGCATTCCCGGCGGAATTTGGTACGGTAACTTTCGTTCGATTCGCTTTCCCACGGATTGCTCAACCGATGCTCGCACTTTCCCTGGCCTTGAGCCTGTTGCCGATGACGCCCGCCGCCACGGCACTTCCGCCCGGCTTCGTTCAGAAGACGTTCACGAACGAGGACGGCACAACGTCGCCCTACGTGGTCTACGTTCCGGAAAGCTACGACGCCAAAAAGCCGCTGCCGGTGATTCTGTTCCTGCACGGGGCGGGTGAGTCGAAGGGCGGTGGTAAGATGCCGATCGAACAGGGCCTGATGAACGGCCACATGCAGAAGCAGACCAAGAAGTTCCCCGCCATCGTCGTGATCCCGCAGGCCGAAGCGATGAAGACTGCCGTGCCCGGCCGATGGAGTGCCGCCAATCCGGACGGCAAACGGGCCATGGCCATGCTGGACGCGACGATTAAGGAATACTCCTGCGACCCGAACCGCCAATACCTCACCGGGCTGTCGATGGGCGGATTCGGCACTTGGTCCCATGCCGCCGCTTACCCCGACCGCTGGGCCTGCATTGTCCCGATCTGCGGCGGCGGAAACCCCGCGGATGCCGAGAAAATCAAGGACATCCCGACATGGGTCTTCCACGGCGATGCCGATGGTGCAGTCAAGGTCGAGCAATCCCGCACGATGATCGAAGCCCTCCGAAAAGCCGGCGCCAAGCCGAAGTACACCGAGATGGCCCATGTCGGCCACAACAGTTGGGACCCCGCGTACGCCGTCGACGAATTGTACCTGTGGATGTTCGCACAGAAGAAGTCGAAGTAACGGAGAATATCATGGGTCAATATACCGCAGTGATCCGTCAGAACGGCAAATTCCGGATCGGCTGGATCGTCGAGATCAGCGGAGTCAGTTCTCAAAGAGAGACTCGTGAAGAGCTGCTGGAAAATCTCCAATCCGGGCTTGAGGAGATGCTGGAATTGAATCGAGAACTTGCCTACTCCGGAATGGAGAACTCTTCCTACGAAACAGTATGTCCAAACAAATGAAACGCCGCGCGTTCCTCAAACATTTGAATCGATGCGGTTGCATCTTGCTGCGTGAAGGTGCAAAGCATTCGATCGATATTAATGCCGATGGATCCAAACCTGATGAAAATCTCAAACTGACGAACAATTCGGACGATGAATCCTATGATGTGATTTGAATCGATTCCCTCAATTTGGAGCAAAGTTCATGCCCACTCCTTCCCGCCGCAGCTTTCTCAAGGCTGGTGCAGTCGCCGGTACGGCGATGACGCTGCCCGCCGCCGGTTACGCCAAGATCTTGGGCGCCAACGGCAAGATCAACATCGGCTTCATCGGCGTCGGCGGTCGTTGCCAGCAGCACATCGACGTCATCCTCAAGATGAAGGCCGAAGGCAAGAACGTTGAGCCGTATGCCGTCTCGGACGTCTGGGACGGCGACCCCACCAAGGGCAAAGGCAAGGGCCAAGGCCTGTACCCCTCGGCCAAGCGCTGCGGCATCCCGGTGGACGACAAGGCCCGCGTCGCCAAGGATTTCCGCGTCATTTTGGACAACAAGGAAGTCGACGTCGCCTGCATCGCCACCCCGGACCACTGGCACGCCCGGCAGACGATCGACGCCATGAACGCCGGCAAGCACGTCTACTGCGAAAAGCCGATGACCAAGACGATCGCCGAAGGCCAAGCCGTCGTCGACGCCTGGAAGAAGACCGGCATGGTCATGTCCGTCGGCGTTCAGTCCATGGCCGACCCGACCTGGGGCCAAGCCCTGAAGATGATTCAGGAAGGCAAGATCGGCCACGTGCTCCAGGCCCAGACTCGCTACTACCGCAACTACGATGGCGGCCAGTGGCGCTACTACAGCCTGACCCGCGACATGAACCCGAGCACGATCGACTGGGACATGTTCCTCGGCCACAAATTCGACGTGAACGGTGAAAAGCTCGGGCCGACCCCCGCCGAACAACCCTTCGACCGTGCCGTTTACGGCCAATGGCGCTGCTACTGGCCCTTCGGCGGCGGCATGTTCACCGATCTCTTCGTTCACCAGGTCACGCACCTCATCGCCGCGATGGGCGTTCGCTACCCGCGTCGCGTCGTCGGTGGCGGCGGCATCTACATGGAGTACGACACCCGGGACGTGCCGGACGTTGCCACGGTGGTCGCGGACTACGAGGAGGGCTGTCAGCTCATCGTCACCGCGACGATGTGCAACGATTACCCCATCGACGAATGCATCCGCGGCAAGGCGGGCACCATCAAGTTCCTGCCGCAGTCGGGCGATCTGATGAAGGGCTTCGAGTTCCTGCCGCAACAGACCGGCACGGCTGCACGAGGTCCCGGCGATGCCGGCAACACCAAGGGCCAACTGTTCACCAACGACGCCGACCCCAAGACGGACCTCACCTACAACCTCTGGGAAAATTTCCTCGATCATGTCAAGGCCAAGAAGCAAGGGACGCTCAGCACCCCGGAACTCGGTGCCGCCGCGTTCACGACGGTCAACATGGGCGTGAAGTCCTACCGTGAAGGCAAGGCGCTCTTCTGGGACAAGGAACAACGCAAGCCGGTCGAAGCCGATGCTTCGTGGGCGGCCCAGTGGGAAAGCCGCTCGAAAGCCCGCGGCAAGCCGAACCAGATCAACGGTTGGACGGGCGGCGACAACGGCAGTACCCTCAAGCCGCCGGCCTACATGAACCTCGGCGGCCCGTGGGTCGACGGCAAGGACCCCGCCCCGCCGGAAGAAAAGAAGGGTTCATAACCGAACGCGAAACCGGCGAGGTAAAGTCCTCGCCGGTTTCGTTTATGCTTCGAGCGGAACACACCATCAGGAGTTCACACCATGCCCATGCTTACGGTTGAAGGAATCGGGACCTTCGAAGTCCCGGCCGAGAAGCGGCTGATTCTGGCACTGACCGACGATGCCAAGACCGACCAGTTGTACGCGTGCGGCGGCAACGCCAAGTGCACGACCTGCCGCGTGGAATTCGTCGCCGGCGAACCGACCGCCATGACTCAGGCCGAGAAAAATGTGCTCGCGGCCAAAGGCGTGACCGGCGTTCGACTCAGTTGCCAAATGCTCTGCGGACAAGACATGACCGTTCGACTCGTCTCCCGTTTGGAAGGCAGCGGCCGTGCGGATGCAGGCAAACGCCCTGCCGAGTCCATCGTACCGGAGCCGGTGTGGGTCTCGTAATGCCTCTGGCATCGGAAACGCAGGCCGCCCGCGCCGCCCAGGTCCCCTGGGCGGCGTTGCCGTTGAAGGAACGCCTGAAGCCGGTCGCCAGGTTGCGGACGCTGCTGGTCGAACGTCGGCACGAACTCACGGCCGCGATGCTCACAGACGTTGAGCGTCCGCCCGCCGAGACTCTGGCGACCGATGTGATGCCCGCCGCGAGTGCGTGCAAGTATCTGCTGACCGATGCCGGGCGCATCTTGAAACCCCGCGCCGCCGGCCGCACGCCGTTATGGCTGATCGGTGCGAGCGATGTCGTGATGCGTCGGCCGCACGGTGTCGTAGGCCTGATCGGCACGTGGAACTATCCTTTGTTTCTCAATCTCGTTCCTCTGGTTCACGCCCTAACCGCCGGCAACGCCGTCCTGTGGAAGCCGAGCGAGAACTCGGTACAACTTGCCGCCGTCCTCACCGGATTGTTCGCCGAGGCAGCCTACCCCGCCGGTTTGCTCCAGACCCTGCCTGCCACCCGCGACGGCGGCCCGCAACTTGCCGAGGCCGACATCGACTTCCTGCACTTCACCGGCTCCGAAGGTGTTGGCCGCAAGCTGGCCGCGCGATTGGGCGAACGCCTGATCCCGAGTGTGCTCGAACTTTCCGGCGTCGACGCCTGCATCATCATGCCGGATGCCGATGTGGAACTCGCCGCGCGGTCGGCGTGGTACGGGCTGACGCTGAACAAGGGTCAGACCTGCCTGGCCGTCCGGCGGATGTTCGTCCACGTCGATGTCGCCGACAAGTTCAGCGACGAGCTGCGGAAGCACGCCGCCAAGTCCGGGCCGCAACGGGTGCTGAAATCCGCTCAGGTCGAACAAGCGCAACGCCTACTCGACGAGGCGACCAAGCTGGAACGGATCGCCGCACCCGGCTTGCCGGGCGAACGCGAATTCAACCCGACGGTGATCCTGAACGCGACGCCGAATCTCGGAGTCTGTAATGAAGCCGTCTTCGCCCCACTCGCAGCACTGATGACCTTCCGCGCCGTCGAAGAACTCATCGCCCTGAACGACCAGTGCCGATTCGGCCTCGGCTGTTCGCTCTTCGCCGGCGGCAACTTCAATGGCCGCGTGTTGATCCCGCGATTGAAAGTCGGCGTCCTGACCGAAGACGACGTCATCGCGGGCACGGCTCACCCCGCCACCCCGCTCGCCGGTCGCGGCCGCGCCGGCTGGGGGGCGACCCAGGGCGACGAAGGTCTGCTCGCCATGACCGTCCCGCAAGTCCTCTCCGTGCGACGCGGCAGCTTCCGCCCCCACATCGACGCCGGCCTGAATCCACACCCCGGCGACGCGGCACTTCTGGAAGGGATGTTGCGGTTCACACATGGCCGCGGTTTGCGGGAACGAGCGAGTGGCTTTGTGCAGATGATCCGCGGCGTGATTGCGACGCGGAAGCGATAGGCGAGACGCCGGCACCAGCAGGAGTCGCAGCGTGGCAAAGACTCGGCGGGTTACCACCCGCCGCTCGCCGAGAAAAATCATCCCACATCGAAGAGCGTCGGCATGATGGCCGGCGGGGTGGGTTGCGATTTCCCGAGGATCGAAAAGGCATCGGCGGTCGCCACGCGGCCGCGCGGGGTGCGGATGATGTACTGCTCGCGCAGCAGGTACGGCTCGATCTCGTCCGCCAAGGTATCGACGGCGATGTTCATGGTTGCGGCCATCGCATCGATGCCGGTGGGGCCGCCGCCGAAGACCTCGACGAGCACTTCCAGGTAGCGGCGGTCGTTCTTGTCCAGCCCGGTACGGTCCACTTCCGATTGATCCAAGGCCCGGCACGTGAGTTCGTGGGTGATGATGCCGTCGGCGGTACCGACCGCGAAAATGCGGACCCAGTGCAGCCGCGAGTTGGCGATGCGGGGCGTGCCGCGGCTGCGGTGGGCGATCTCTTCGCAGGACGCATCGTCGATGGTGGTGTTCAGCTTCTTCGCGTTGGTTTTGACGATCCGAGCCAATTCCTCGACGCTGTAATAATCCAGGTGTTCGCGCATCTTGAAGCGGTCGCGCATCGGCCCGGAGAGCATGCCGCCGCGGGTGGTCGCGCCGATGAGCGTGAATCGCTTCAACTGCATGCTGATGGTGCGGGCGTTGACGCCGTCGCCCAGCACAATGTCGATGCGGAAATCCTCCATCGCGGGATAGATGAACTCCTCCACGACGCGCGGCATGCGATGAATTTCGTCGATGAAAAGGATGCTGCCTTCCTCCAGGTTGGTGAGAAACGGCAGCATGTCCGCGGGCTTGGAGAGCGCGGGGCCGGAGGTCATTTGGATCGTGGTGCCGAGTTCGTTCGGCAACACGGTGGCGAAGGTCGTTTTGCCCAAACCGGGGGGGCCGTCGAAGAGAATGTGGCCCAGCGGTTCCTTCAGAATCTTGGATGCGTTGACGGCGATTTGCAGCCGGTCGGCGACCTTCTTCTGGCCGATGACTTCCTTCAACAATCGCGGTCGCAGCGCGGCATCGCGCTTGCGATCGTCGGATTCGCCGCCGCCCGACGCGGAACCGGTGACAACTGCTTCGCGGGCCATGAATCGTTACCCCTTGGTGCTGAAGATCAGGGTGATGGCGTCCGAATGCGTCGCGAACGGTCTGCCGCTGCGAATGAGGCCGTCGATGCGGTCGCGGGCTTCCATCGAGTTCATGCCCATGACGACCAGTGCTTCGTAGATGTCCTCGATGAGTTTCTCCGCCGGCGCGGGGCCGAGTTTGCTCGGCTCAACGACCTTCGGTTTGCGGGTGCCTTTGGGTTTCTCGACTGTAGGCTCGTCGGCCGGCGTGGCGTCGTCCGTGCGGCTGGTGAGAAAGGGAATGATCTTCTTGCGGAGCGTCGAGATGATCTGCTCGGCCGTAGTCGCGCCGATACCCGGCAGCGTGGTCAGCCATTTGGCGTCCTGCCGGTTGATCGCCTCGGCGATGTCGCGCACGCCCCGGCACATCGCCTTCAACGCCTTCTTGGCGCCGATCTTGTCGACCGTGCAGAACAGGTCGAAGAACTCCAACTCCACTTCCGTCAGGAAGCCGAGCTTGCGCGGGACGAGCCGTGTCCCGGCCTGATTCCCTTCGTAGTACTCGGAAATGTGCAGTGTGATATCGGTACCGATGCGGAACATCAGTGCCCGCCGGTTCGCCTCCGTGATGAGCACCTGGTACTCGAACGGGCCGACGACGACGCGGGCTTCCTCATCGAGTACCCGCACCAGTGTTCCCGTCATCTTCGTGATCATGCGTCGTCGCCCGCCTGCCCCAACATGGCCCGATTGACGCCTTGGAAGCGGACGTTTCGCGACCCGGACACGATTGCGTTCGCCGTCAGGTAGTAGGCGCAAAGTGCGATGCCGAGGGCATCGGCCACATCGTGCGGCTCGGGCAGTTTCGCCAAGCCGAGTTCGCGCATCACGGCCATCTGCATTTGCTCCTTGGTCGCGCGTCCGCTGCCGGTGACGGTCTTCTTCACACGCGTTGCGGCATAGCTCTGGACGTCGATGCCTCGTTGGGCACCGGCGAGAAAGTAGCAGCCCCGAGCATGAGCCATGAGGATCGCCGTCCGCGGGTGGTCGTAATGGGCATAGAGTTGTTCGACGCACATCAGCGTCGGCTTCCACTGGTCCATCACTTCACAAAGTCCATCGTAGAGGGCCTGGAGCCGCGGTGCCATGTCGGCAGCTTCCCCCGAGCGGATGACGCCGGCTTCCAGCACCGCAGGCCCGTGGTCGCTGACTTCGAGGACGGCGTAGCCAGTCGTCACAAGCCCGGGATCGAGACCAAGTATCCGTCGCGGCATTCGGGAACCCTCCGCAACGGTTATCGGCAGGCGAAACGCGGGACTGTACATCCATTCACGACAAGAAGAGAATCCCTCGCTCGTCGTCGTCCATGAAAACCTTCAGTTCCGCTACGTGTGCGCGGAAGATCGATTCGACGGATTTGGCGGAACAGTTTCCGAGTCCGATGTACAGAACTTTGGGCGGAAAGCCTCGAAGCAGGCTCATCTCGGAGAAATCGTCGTCTTTCGTGACGATCGTGAACCCTTCGCGTTCCGCAAAAGCCCAAACAACCCGGTCGTCCGCTTCATCGAGATGAAACTCGAGCACGTGAGCCGAACCGCAGTAGAGGTCTTGCAACCTTCCCGAAAGCTTCGGCGACAAGTTCATGCGCCAATGACTCGCGTGTTTCGCTCGCGATCGGCTTCGTACGCGAAACAGGCTTGGATATCCAGAATTGTGAGATAAGGGTAATCTTCGAGAATCTCCTCCTGCGTCATCCCGCCCGCGAGATTCGAGAGAATGTCGCCGACGGTGATCCGCATGCCGCGGATGCAAGGCTTGCCGAAGCGTTTGCCCGGATCGACGGTGATGATGGTTCGCCAATCGACGGCCATGATCGTCTCCTTCTGTGGAATGATTTCATTCTATCCTACGCGCCAAGTTGTGCCGCCGGGGCGGTCTTCCAGCGTGATGTTCATGGCGGCCAGGCGTTGACGGATCAGGTCGGTTTGGGCGAAGAGTTCCTGCTTGAGCGCGTCCCCCTTGGGCAGCGGCTTGGCTGCGAGCCGAAGGTTCGCGCGTAAATCGAGCAACAGTAGCATGAGGCCGGCGACGGTGTCGTCGTCCCCGCCGAGTTTGCCTGCGGGACGCAGAAAGGTCAGCCCGAGTTGGTCGGCGATGAGTTTCAAGACACCTGCACCTTCCGTGAACTCTTGTCTGGAAGCTTCGTCAGCCGTCGTCGGGTTTTCCAGCTTGGCGGTGTCGACGAGCTTGTTGAGTCTCGCCAGCAGTTCGAAGAGGGCGCCGACGACGCCGCCGGTGTTGAAGTCGTCGTCCATGAAGTCGTCGAAGCGGCGCAGGCTTTCGATGAAGTCCGGGTGTATCGGCTGACTCACCGACGCGAGATCGGAATAGGGCATCTTCAGCACGAGTTGAACGCGCTCCGCGAAGCGGACGAAGTTGTCGTAGGCGCGGTTGTTCGCCGTCAGGTTTTCCGGGATCGGCGTGGCGGGGTTGTCCCAATCCCAGACGCCCAAGTCGATCGGGCTGCGGTAGTGGGTACCGAGCATGAAGAACCTCAGGGCATCGCCGCTCATGTGCTTCAAGGCGCTCGCGACGTTGAGGACGTTGCCGATGCTGCCGGACATCTTGGCTTCGTTGCCTTCCTTGTCGCGCAACTTCAGCAGGCCGTTGTGCATCCAGATTTTGGCGAAGGGCTTGTCCGTCAGGCTTTCGGATTGAGCGAGTTCGTTTTCATGGTGCGGGAAGCGCAGGTCCAAACCGCCGCCGTGGATGTCGATGGTTTCGCCCAACAGGTCGATGGCCATGCACGTACATTCGATGTGCCAGCCGGGGCGGCCGGGGCCGTGGGGTGAGTCGTAAACGACCTCCTTCGGCTCGTCCGGCTTGGCGCCCTTCCAGAGGGCGAAGTCGCCGGGGTTCTTCTTCTTGCCGCCGGTCTCGGCTTTACTCGCGCCGTCGAGTTGGTCCGGATCGAAGCCGCAGAGTTTGCCGTAGTCCGCATCTTTGGACACATCGAAATAGACGTCACCGCCCGCGGCATAGGCGTGCCCTTTGGCAATGAGCTTGTCCATGACGCCGATCATGCCGGCGATGTGCGCGGTAGCTCGCGGAAAATGATCGACGCCGGTGACGTTCAACGCCTTCAGGCAGCCGAAGTAGTCCTGCGTCATTTCCTCCGCCAGGGCGGGCACAGTTTTGCCGACCTTGCCGGCCCGCTCGATCAGCTTGTCGTCCACGTCCGTAATGTTGACGACCCACTGGACCTTGTAGCCCAGCGCGGTGAGCCGGCGTTTCACCACGTCGAAAATGACTGGGCCGACCATGTGACCGATGTGCGACGGCTTGTAAACCGTCGGCCCGCAGACGTACATGGTCACGGTTTCGCCGGGCTGCTTGGGAAACGGCTCCTTCCGTCGGGTGAGCGTGGAGTAGACCTGCAGTCGCGTCGTGGTCATGCCGTTCCTTCGTCTCGCTTGTGAATCAGAATCGTCGCGTGGCAGGCGATCGCCTCGGCCCGGCCGATGTGCCCGACCTTCTCGCCGGTCTTCGCCTTAACGCTCACCGCATCGACCGGTACGTTCGTGAGCATGGCAAGGCTGGCGCGGATCGTGGCCTTGGCTGCGCCGAGTTTCGGTTCCTGGGCGAAGATCGTAACGTCGATGTTGCCGAGCGCGTAGCCCGACTCCGTCAGGCGCGTCAGTGCGGCGTTCAGGAAGAGGACGCTGTCCGCATCCTTGTTCCGCGGATCGGTATCCGGGAACAGGTCGCCGATGTCGCCTTGAGCCAAAGCTCCGAGGATGGCGTCCGTCAGCGCGTGCAGGACGACGTCGGCATCCGAGTGGCCGTCCAAGCCGCGGTCGTGCGGAATGCGGACACCGCCGAGGATCAGCGGCCGGCCCGCCTTCAGGCGATGACTGTCGTGACCCGACCCGACCCGGATGGACATGGCGACCTCACGCAAGGAACATCCGCACATTCTAACAGCCGGACCGGTCGAGTTCTGCGCGGTTCGCGGATCGCAACGCCACGGAAGTGATAAGCTATGCGACAATGCCCGAATGATCGTCCGGGGTGCAGGGAATGAATCGCGGAATCGTGGTCGTAACTGCAGGCTTGTCCGTCAATCTTTGCCTCGGCGTGCTTTACGCCTGGAGCGTCTGGAAGAAGTTTCTCAAGTCGGATGCGACCCATCCGGCCGGGTCGGCGATGGCGGAGCCGAACCTCGGCTGGGAGTTCCTTTCGGATGCCGAGTCGACTTGGGGCTATGCCGTCTGCGGTCTCACGTTCGCACTGACGATGATCCCCGGCGGCAGACTTCAGGATCGACACGGCCCGCGGCCCGGGGCGTTTCTGGCCGGGTTGTTCATTGCGGCGGGCTGCCTCGTCGCAGGCTTCCTGCAAAGCGTATTCGGATTGTTCCTCGGCTTCGGGCTGCTGTGCGGCATCGGCATGGGTCTCGGCTATTCCGCCTCGACTCCGGCCGCCGTGCAGTGGTTCAGCCAAAAGCGGCGCGGGCTCATTGTCGGCATCGTCGTCGGCGGGTACGGAGCCGCATCGATCTACATCGCCCCCCTGGCCTCCAAACTCATTCAACGGCACGGCATCAGCGGCAGCTTTGCCATCCTCGGCATCCTTTTCGGCAGCGTCATTGTGGTGGCCTCGTTGTTTCTTCGGCGGCCACCCGAAGAGGTCACGACGAACCTGAAAAAGTCCGGCACGATGGTGAAGATGAACGCGGACTGGACGACCGCCGAGATGGTCGGCACCCGGCAGTTCTGGTTCCTGCTGTTTCTGTTCCTTGCGGGAGCGCAAGCGGGCTTACTCGTCATCGCCGATGCCGCACCGATTCTGAGCAAGACTGCCGGCGGCGGCTTCCTCGCCACCAACGACTGGCTGCTCCCCGCATACGGCGGCTTCATGAATGCGCTCGGCCGCGTCGTCACGGGCTTCTATTCGGACCGCATCGGTCGGCGTAATGCGTTCGCAGCCAATGGGCTGGTCTGTGCGGTCGGGCTGATCTGGATTCCGACGATCATCGACGATAACGATGTGATGCTGCTGTTCGCCTTGGTCGGCCTGACGCTGTGGCAATACGGCGGCTGTTTGTCACTGTTGCCCGCGATGACGGCGGACTACTTCGGCTCCAAGCACATGGGTCTGAACTACGGCCTCGTCTTCCTCGGTTGGGGTGCGGCGTTCCTCATGCCGCAGGCGGCGGCGATCCTGCGCGACGCAACGCAACAGACCGATCTGCCGTTCTACTTCAGTGCGCTCTTGCTCGCAGCCGGTGTGGTGCTGAGTCGCTTCATTTCCCGGCCCAATAAAAACAAATCATGACCGCTGCCGCGAAACTCCGGGGCTTGCAGGGAGTCGCCGTGCTGGCCGCGATCGCCACGATCGGCCTGAAGTCGGCGGCCTACTCGCTGACCGGATCGGTCGGTCTGCTGTCCGACGCGCTCGAATCCGGCATCAACCTCGTTGCCGCGTTGGCGGCTTATGCATCCTTGAGTTATTCCGCCCGCCCGGCCGATCCGACGCACACCTTCGGCCACGAGAAGATTGAATTCTTCTCCAGCGGCATCGAGGGGGCTTTGGTCTTCTGCGCCGGACTGGGCACGATCGCCTACGCGATCGGCCAGCTCTGGAAGCCGACTCCTTTGGAGCATCTCGGCCAAGGGGCGCTGTTGGCGGCGTTGGCATCGGTCGTGAATCTCGTGGTCGGCTGGATGCTGCTGCAGGTGGGTCGTCGTTCCGGATCGCTGCTGACCGAAGCGAGCGGGCACCATCTGATGTCCGACGTGCTGACGTCGGTCGGCGTGCTGCTCGGATTGGGCATCGTTCGCATGACCGGGATTCAGGAACTCGATGCCGTGGTGGCCATCCTCGTCGGCGGGCACATCCTCGGCACCGGGTTTCATCTCGTCCGCCGCTCCTTTGAAGGCCTGATGGATCACGCATGGTCGCCGAACGAGATCCTCGCCTTTCGATTGCTGGTGAAAGCGGCGCTTCCGCCGCGGACCGACTTCCATCTGTTGAAGACGCGTCGCGCCGGCCGCCGGTCGTTCGCGGAATTTCACCTGGTCGTCGCCGGCGACAAATCGGTACGCGAGTCGCATGCGATCAGCCATGACCTGGAAAAAATGCTGATGCAGGCGATGCCGGAACTGGTGCTGTCGATCCACGTCGAACCGGACGACGAGAGGGATATCTGGGAAGTGGACGAGCTGAAGCGTTTGGGCGAAGAGCTTCCGCCGGAGGCTCGGGCATGATCGGGTTGGATTCCAACATCCTGCCCGTCGCGTTCGGTACCGCAATTCTCGGAGCCGTCAGCGGCGGCGTCGGCTGCTATGCGGTGGTGCGGCGACAGAGCCTGCAGGGAGACGCGATTTCCCATGCGGCCCTGCCGGGCATCGCCCTGGCGTACATGCTCGGCCTGCGCTCCGAAATCTTCCTGTTGTTCGCCGCCGGGCTTTCCGGCGGCTTAAGCCTGGTGTGGGTGCAGGCGGTTGTCCGCAGGCGTGGGGCGACCTTCGATGCCGCACTCGCTTCCGCCATCGTCGTTTTCTTCGGCTTGGGCGTGGTGCTGATGAGCCGCCTGCAGCGGACTGAAGGCGGTGCGGCGGCGGCCCGATTGCCGCAGTTCCTGTTCGGTCAGGAGGCGGCCGTACTGACCTTCGCGGACTTGGTGCCGATGCTGATCCTCGGCGGCCTGGCCCTGGGTGTTGTCGTGCTGTTCTGGAAGGAATTTCTGCTCCTCTCCTTCGATGCGGACTTCGCGATGACGCTGCACCTGCCGGTCCGCGGCATCAGCGTGCTGATGACGATCGTGACCGTGCTCGCGGTGGTGGTCGGCCTGCAGACCGTCGGCGTGGTGCTGATGAGTTCGCTGCTGGTCGCACCGGCGATCGCGGCCCGTCAATGGTCGTCCCGCTTCGGTCATCTCATGCTCTACGCGATGGCCTTCGGTTCGGCGGCCGCTTACGCGGGAACGCTGGCCGCCCATCACCTCGGCGAGCGCGGCAGCGCTGTGCCCACTGGGCCGACCATCGTGCTGTGCGTCACCGCGGTGGCCCTTTTATCCATCGCGTTCGCACCGCACCGCGGACTTGTGCCCGGATACCTGCGACGACGCAAAGCGGGGGCGGCATGACGATCGGCGAAGTCGAACTGCACGCGATGTTGCTCACCGCCTCGGTCGCCGCGGCCTGTGCCGTGCCGGGGGTGTTTCTGGTGCTGCGCCGATTGGCGATGGTCTCGGATGCGATGGGCCACGTGCTGCTCTTCGGCATCGTTGTCGCCTACGGAGTCGTCGGTTCGCTCGATTCGTTGTGGTTGAAGGTCGGCGCCGTGCTGAGTGCCTTGCTCACGGTGATTCTGGTGGAACAACTGCAACGCACGCGACTGCTGCGCGAGGACGCCGCGCTCGGCCTGGTCTTCCCTGCATTGTTCAGCGCGGGTGTGTTGATCTCGTCGCTCTACTTCCGCAACACGCATCTGGACGTCGATCAGGTGCTGCTCGGTCACGTCGAATTCGCGGCCCGGTGGGACGCGCTGCCGATGCTCGGCCTGCTCGCCTTGAACCTGCTGCTGGTCGTCGGCTTTTACAGGACGCTGAAATTGACCACCTTCGACCCGACTTTGGCGACGATGCTCGGCTTCGCCCCGGTGGCCGTGCACTACGGCCTGATGGCGATGGCGTCCGTCACCGTCGTCGCGGCGTTCGACGCCGTCGGACCGATTCTCGTCGGCGCATTTGTCGTGCTGCCGGCAATCACGGCTCGGCTGTTCGTTGATCGCCTGGGGCCGATGATCGCACTCGCCGTGGGCTTCGCGATCTTTGGCGCCGCGCTCGGCGTGCGGTTGGCTTTCTCATTCGCAACGAACACCGCCGGCATGGCGGCGGCAACCTGCGGCTTGGTATACCTGATCGCGTTTCTGCTGAGTCCGAAGCGCGGACTGATTGCGGTCTGGCTCCGTCGACGGCGCCTTCGGCAGGCTTGGCTGCAGGCGTTGGATGCTCACGGATAAAGTAAAAACGTCTCGCGGCGTTCCCGGAATGCCGCTTCGTCCCGTTCCCATGCCGCCGTCGGGCAAGGCTCATCCGCATCGATGAGCCGGCGTTCGCGATCGCTGCCGAAGAGGATATCGATGGCAGGAATCGCGTCGATGAACTCGTACCGCTCGGTTCGCCAGCGGAAGTGCGTGCCGAGCGTGTGGCGGAATGCCCGCAGCAGGTGATAGCCCGTTTGCACGGGTTGGAAGCCGACACCGGGGACCAGGAAGACGCCATCGCACGGCACACCCGCGTGCTTCTGAAACGTCGGCTGAAAGGTCGCGGGCAGCAACTCGACCCCGGGCGGCGCGTCGGTGTGCAGCCGTTGCAGCAACTCCGGCATCGGCGTTCCCGGGAAGCCGATGAACTCGAAGGGCCTGGTCGTGCCGCGACCTTCGCTGAGGTTGGTTCCTTCGATGAGGCACACGCCGGGATAAGCCAGAGCCGTTGCCGCCGTGGGCATGTTGGGGGACGGCGATATCAGCCACGGCTCGGTGCTCGGCGAGCCTTCAAACTTCACGACTTCGAGATTCACCGTCGGCACGCGCTCGGCTTGGTAGAGCCGCGCCAACTCACCCATCGTCAGGCCGTGGCGGATCGGCATCGGGTGCGGACCGACGAAGCTCTCGAAGCCGGGCTGAATCGTTGGCCCCTCCACCGTGCGGCCGAGTGGATTGGGCCGATCGAGGATCATGACCGCCACGCCCGCTGCCGCGCAAGCTTCCAAGCAATGGAGCATGGTCGCATGAAACGTGTAATAGCGGCTGCCGACATCGACGAGATCGATGACGAGCATATCCAAGCCCGCCAGCATCGCCGGTATCGGCTTCAGGCTCGCGACGGTTTCGCCGTAAAGGCTGACGACCGGCACGCCGGCCTGCGGGGCATCGTCGGTCACGGCAATCAGGTCTTGGGCGGTCCCCTTCAAGCCGTGTTCCGGGCCGAAGACGATCCTCAACTCGAAGGATCGTTCGGCGCGCAACAACTGCAAGGCGGACGCGATCGGCCTCGGCGTGCACGACAGTGCGGCCGGGTGGGTCAGCAACGCGACCCGCTTGCCGGCAAGTCGCGCGAAGCCTTCCGCGCGCAGCACGTCCAGTCCGCAGAGCATCATTTGTCGTCCCGCAGTTTGGCGTTCTTCACGTGCTCGTCGAACCAGTCGAGCTGCTCGGCGAGTACGTGCTCGATGCTTTCCTTGGCCGAGTAGCCGTGGTCTTCGTGCGGGAGGAGAACCAGCCTGACGGTGCCGCCGTTGCCGCGGATGGCTTGGTACAGCCGTTCGGACTGCACCGGAAAGGTGCCGGGATTCGAGTCCGCTTGGCCGTGGATGAGCAGAATCGGTTCGTCGATTTTGTTTGCGTTCTGGAAGGGGGACATCTTCGCGTAAATCTCGGGCGCTTCCCAGTACGTCCGGCGTTCGTTCTGGAAGCCGAACGGGGTGAGTGTGCGGTTGTAGGCGCCGCTGCGGGCGATGCCGGCGCGGAAGAGGTTCGAGTGCGCCAGCAGATTCGCCGTCATGAACGCACCGTAGGAATGCCCGCCGACGCCGATGCGGTTGCGGTCCACCGGGCCGTTGTCGCAGGCATAGTCGATCGCGGCCTTCGCGGAGCCGACGAGTTGTTCGACGAAAGTGTCGTTCGCCGTCTCCGGCGGGCCGACGATGGGAATGCTGACTTCATCCATGATGGCGTAGCCCTGCGTCAGGAAGAAGAGGTGCGAATATCCGGCGATGGTGGTGAAGCGGTTCGGCGACCCGGAGACCTGGCCCGCGGTGGAGGCATCGTTGAACTCGCGCGGGTAGGCCCAGAAGATGGTCGGCAGCTTCTCGCCCGGCTTCGCGTTCGCCGGCGTGTAGAGCGTGAAGTTGATGGGTACGCCATCGGCGCGCTTGGTGGTGACGATCTGCTTCTTCACCTGCCGAAGTTCGGGGAAGGGATCGACGTTCTTCGTGAGTTGCGTTTCCTTATCGCCGACCTTCAGGAAGTAGTTGGCCGGTTCGGTCGGCGACTCGCGGCGGATGACCAGCGTCTTCAGGTCATCGGTCACCACCGCGGCCACGGTTTCGTAGTACCCCTCGCGGCAGGCGAAGACTTTTTCATTCGACTTGGTCGCCGGGTCGTACAGGCTCAGGTAGGGGAAGTCGCCCTTGGCTGTAGCGCCTTCGGAGGCGAGTACGAGCTTGCCGCCGAGGGTGCGGAGGACGCGTTCGCCGTTTGCGAGTTGCTTGGTCTGCGGTGCACCGGGGTCGCCGTAGCGATCCTGGACGGAGCGGTCGAAGACGACTGTCGGCGTCGAGTCCGGAGTAGCCAGGTTCACCTGGACCGTGCGGCCCCACCGGCGTTCGCGGTCGTAGTCCGCAATCATCGCTTCGCCGGTTTCCAGGAAGCTCGCGCCGCGAAAGCGGTGCTGGACTTTGAAGACTTCGGCCTTCGCGACATTGAACGGGGCAGCGTGTGTAACGAGCACATCGCGAAATGGCACGGTCTTCTTCGGGTTGCCTTCGTCCAGTGCCTCGGCCCAAAGGAGCGTCGCCGGGTCGGTCGGAATCCAGCGGATGCCGCGCGGGCCGACGGGCACGCCTTCAATGGGAACCTTGTCCTGCAGCGGCGCCTTGTGGACGACGTGGACGAGCTTGCCGGCGGCATCCCAAACCTCGGTGACTTTCGGGAACGACGACACCGGGTAAAGGTAGGAGTAGGGCCGTTCGATCCGCGTCACCAAGAAGTACATTCCGTTCGGCGATGGGTCGATGCCCGCAATCATGCCGGGCTTGCCGAACATCGTCAGTTTGCCGTCGAGCGTGCAGACGACGGCTTGGGCGGTGCCGAGGTGATCGAACAGGGCTTCATCGTGGCTGTTTGCGAGCATGTCCTGATACGTGCGGACCGGGGCGGCCGTACCGGTACTCTGTTGCACGACCGGGCCGCTCGGCGCGAGCGGTGCCGTCGGTGCGGCGCCCGTTCCCTTGGGGACGGTCGTCAGCAGAAGCTTGTCGTTGCCGAGCCATTGCACGTCTTCGCCCAATACCGCGTTGAGTTGTACGCCGTCGATGCGCGTCAGCGTCCCGCGCAGGTCGCCGATCCAAAGCGCGATGCGCTCCCCCACGATGCCGGTGACGGCGAAGTGTTGACCGTCCAAAGCCCACGTCAGCGATGTGATCCGGGCCTCGGCGGGAAGAGCCATCGGCTTGGCGTCACCGCCGCCGATCGGCATCAACTTGATTCCGGTGATCCGCGGCTGACGAGCCGGGCCGAAGGTCTTGGGATTCAGCCGCAAGCCGGCCAAGCGGGCTTGCGGCTCCGCGACTTCGGCGATGGCGGGGTAGCGGGCCGATTCCAGGAGCGCGATGGTTTCGCGATTCGGGCTGATCGACAATCCCGGCGGCGGGGCGGCGTTCAGGATGTCGCTGACTTGTTGCGGCGGCTTGCGATAGGTCGCCTGCCCCAGTGCGTCGTCCGCCGTCATGGCACACATCCCGAGTCCGAGTAGAAACAGGCAATATCGCATCGTGGCACTCCTCGATTCACTTCAGTGGTTTCCCGGTCGAACCGATCGTCAGCCCCAGCCAGATCGGCGTCCCCGCCGCTTCCTTGCCCGCCGGCCGTCGCATCGTCACGCTGCGGATCGCGACACCCGGTCGCGGACTGGTCCAGCGGTAAGCGTACAGCGTCGCCGTGTTGTTGCCGTCCGGAAATTTTCCGACCCACGCCGGCAACGGCAAGTCGACCGCATCGCCGACGCGGACCAGTGCACCGACCTGCCGGCCGGGGACGATCGGCACGACCACGCTTTCACCGTCCGTAAAGCTTACGACGTACTCCCAGGCGACCGCGTCCGCGATCCGGTCCGTGTGGAAGGTATGGAGAAAAAACAGCAGATCGGCCTGTGAGCCGACGGGGATTTCGACCGGTGTCGCCTTCGGCCCGAGCATCACGGCCGCGGGCAACGGCGAGGTTTTGAAGTCCCGAATCTCGAAGGGAACCTCGGCGAAGCGCTGCTCGCCGACGGGGATAAAAGCCAAGTCGGGAACGCCCGCCGGCCGCGTCTTGCCGACCGCTAGGTAGGCGTTGCACTGGTCCCCGAGCGGCACCGGTTTGTACGCGATGTTTGTGGCGTTGCCGCGACCTTCCGAAAGATCGGCACCGAAGCCTGCGAGGACTCGGGCAAGCAGACTCGCCTTGCGGTCCCGGTTCACCGGATTTGCTTCCGCGACATCGACGCGAATCTGGTTCAACAGAATGCCGGCCTGCGGGTAGTCGACCAAACCGCCGACGTTGAAGAACGGCACGACTTTGGCCGAGACGTCAGCCGACCGCTGCACCCGCAGCCGCAGTTCGTCGATGCCGACGATCGGCTTGCTTCCGGCAGTCCATTCGAGCGGTTCCAGCGCGATCGTTCGGATGGGCCGAGTCATCGCGAGTGGGAAAACCTGCACGAGGTCGCGCTCGGGTTTCAAGGTCACCACGAGACTACGTGTGCGGTCGCCATCGAAGACGACGCGGAGCTTGGCGATGATGCGGTAATCGGTGTTGACGACGAGTTCGAGCGACTTGGGAATCTCGGGCTTGGCCAAACGGGCCGACCAACTCGGGAACTCGCCCGCCTGACTCTGATCGTGGTAAAAGACGAACTTCCAGGAATCGGCCGAGGTCAGCCCGTCCGTCATCTGCTTCCAGCCGAAGTCGTACCTGTCGGATGCGGCAAACGGTGCCGCATCGTCGAGATCGACGATGCTGGTGAACGTGTCGTCCGCCGGGTAGCGATCCCCGGCCCAGGGATAAATCTTTTCGGTGCCGACGAGGGCGACATCGCGGACGGACAGCCCCGCGGCCAACGGCGAACGTGCGGCAGCGGGCAGCACCCGCTCGCGTCGGAACGGCCTAAGGACGTGGTTCCACTCGACGAGCTTGTTGAAGGTAGGCAGTGCTTCGGCTGTCAGGTTGCAAACCACGAGCTTGCCGCCGCGGTCGCGGAACGCCTTCCGCTTGTCCACTGCAGCCGACAAGGATTCCAGCACGGCCTTGGTGCCGTCCACGATCACGATGTCTGCCGTTGCCATCGCGGCAATCGGGTCGTCCGCGAGATCGAACTTCAACCCCGTGCGTTGCAGCAACTCCGAGCGCGGATCCTTCGTCGGCAGCGCAACGGCCGTCGACTTCACTTCCCGTCGATAAGTCCAGGCATGGCGAATCAGGTTCGCGGCCAGCCGAAGGGCGACCGGGTCATCCGGCTTCGCGCCCAGCGGAGTCTGGTTGAGCAGCATCAGCCCTTCGCCAACGGGCAACTCCAGGAGTGCCGTCAGCCCGAGTTCCACATCGCAGGCGAGGAGGGAGCGTGCCCCCCGGCCCGGCTTGCGGTAGGCGTTGCGGTAACAGACGTGATCCCCGGACCAACAGAAGAAATCGTCCGACGTCAGGCCGGCGAAGGCCGGATGAGCAGCGTCGTCCGGGAAGGCGATCCGGCCGGCGAGTAACGTTGGTTCGAGATCGACCGGGGCACCTTGAAAGTGCAGCGGGAAGCGTTGATCGAAGACGATCACCCGAACGCCGCGGGCGGCAAGATTCGCCAACGTCGGCTTCATCGCTTCCTCGGCAGTCAAGGCATCCGGGCCGACGAGGAGCAGCCGGATCGATGCGGGAACCTCGGCCGGCGATGCGATGTTGCCGGCAACCACGAGCTTCCTTAACGCCGGCGGCAGCTTGCCTGCGGGATCGAAGATCGCCGCCGTGTCCGCCGTCGGCCCGTCGATCGGCAACGGTGGACCTAGGAGGCGGACCGGCTTCACATCGCGGGTAATCTCCTTCCCTTCCCGCGTCGCAGTCACGACCCAATCGGCCTCAATCGTCGAGTCGGCAGGCACGCTCGGCAGGTCGAGTTCGACCGTAAACGAGACTTTGCCGCCCGGGGCAACCTTATGTTCCTGCTTGCCGCGCAGAGTCGTCACGGTCGGCGAGTTGCGCGTCTGCAGCAGCCAGTGGACCGTCAAGGGCGTGCCGACTCGGGTATCGTTGAGCAGCGTCAGCGTGCGGTTGAATTTGGTTCCCGCCGGCCAAGCGCTGTTCCATTCCCGGGTGAAGACTGCGATCGGCTGCCAGGCTTTGTAATGCTCCGCGTCCGGCCCCTCGGCGAACCAGAAGTGGAAGGCGGCAACGCCGTGCGTGCGATAGCCTTCGGAAAGCATCCGAGCGAACTTGGCAACGCCGCGGGATGCTTCGCGGCGGCCGAGGAACGCCGCATCGCCGATGAGGTCGGCATACGCCGCGGGCGGCGATCCGTTGGCGTAGAAGCTTTCGCCCAGAAAGAGCGGCTTGTCGGTGGGGATGGGCCAAGGATCCCAGGGCCGGGGCAGCGTGTGCCGTGCGTACCCCTTGGCGAGCGTATAGGCTTCATTGGGATAGTCCCGATGGTCCTGCTCCAGGTAGTGGTTGCCCGCGACCGGCAGAGACTGATCGAGCAGTGCATCGCCGCCGTCGATCATGACCGGCCGGGTTGGGTCGAGTTGCCGCACGAGTGCGGCAGCCTTTTTGATCTCCGGCTCGACCTGCTTCAACCAGCCGAAGTTGCGGGCGTTGATGTACGTGATTTCGTTTTCGAGACTCCAGACGAAGATGGACGGATGATTCCGTTCCGCCTTGATCCATGCAGCGAGTTGGTCGCGCCAATGCTCGAAGAGCGGCTCGTTGATCTTGCCGTCGATCACGAGTTGATAGCTTGCGACTTCGCCATCGAAGATTCCGGAGCGACGGACGGCCATACCGCCGCGGTCCAGTGCCGTGAGTGTCTCCCGCTGCGACCGGCCGGTCCAGGGTTCTTCGCCCCAGTACCGCATCATGTTCTGCCCGTGCTTCCGCCACTCGGCGAACACGGCGGGAAGTCGCTCGGTCGAAGTCGGGTCATTGCCGCGGAGGTCGGCGCGGAAGTGCCACGGCACACCATTGAGGGTGAAGTCGCGGCCCGTGATGCCCCATTCCCGGAAACCGAATGGGGTCATCCGTTCGTCGATCGGTTTGCCGTTGCGGATGACCGTGGTGATGACGACGTAACGAAACGGATCGTCCGGCCACCACAATCGCGGCGTTGCCCACGGCTCGGTCGCTTCGACATCGATGGACTTGCCCGCCGGTACGGAGTGCCGTGTCGTCGGCAGTTTTTTGGGTTCGCCGGATGGCGTGCCGTCCTCCTCCATGCCGCGAATGTGATGTTGAAGCTCCACTTCAACCGGCTCGGCCGTCGGATTGGTGACCGATGTTCGCAAGGTGATGGTCTTGTTGGTCACGCTCGACATCGTGAAGACATCGTCCGCGTAAACGATGCCGCCGGCGGTCAGCGTCGGCGTTTCGAGGATGCCGTGGCGACGGACCTTGAAGAGAGTCGGGAAGTCAGCGAACTTGGTCGCCCCCAGCCCGCCGGCTTCGTGGAACTTCGCGGGCGGCAGGTTGAACAGGTAGCGCGGCGATCGACCGTCGGCCGTCTTGGCTACGGCGTAGTGCAGGTCCTTGATGCCGACCACGATCTCGTTGACTTGGCCGGGCTTCACGGCACCCGTGGCATCGCACTCGAACGCGGCACACGGTGTTTTGCTGAACCCGACTTGAAGGCCGTCGACCCAGACCGTCGTCATCAGGGCGTTGTTGGGGAAGCGGAGCACGAACGATCGTCCGGCGAGTTCCTTCGGAACCTCAACCCGAGTGCGATAGAGGGTGCGATGCGAATAAGACCACTCGGGAAGTTCGGCATTGCGGTCGCCCGGCACAGCGATGCCGCGCCAGAAGAGAGCCTCCGGATTCGACGGCAAGTCCGCGATCGGCTTGATGCGGTCGACGACCTCCTGCTCGTCGAACCGGGCAATCTGCCAGACGCCATCCAGGTCCAGCGTGCGGCGCGTCTGCGGCGGGGTTTCCTTCGGCACACTCGGAAAGCGGAACTGCGCCTTCTCCGCTTCGTAGTCGAGCGCGTATTTCCACAGCTTGCCGGGCCGATGCGGGCCGTTCGGGCGGAATTCTCCGCGGGCGAGGTAAACGCAATCAAGGGCGAAGAGCAGCCGTTGCTTCGGTAGAACCAGCGGCTGAAACTCCATCGAGTAACCGCCGGGCGCGAGTTCGACCTCGCCGAGATTCAGCCAGGCGACCTCGGCAAAGTCTTCAATGGCCATCAGGTCGATTGTGAGTTGTTCTGGCGTCACCGTTTGCCAAGGCGTCTCCCCGATCCGCCAGCGGAAGGGCGAGCGGGCGAACTCGAAGCCGATACGTGCCCACAGGATTCGCTTGACCTTGGCTCGACCGGGCTCGGCTTCGATGCGGATGTCGAACGCAACGGTCGTTTCGTCCGCCTTCAGCTTGGCGGCAGCATCGGCATCGAGGTTGACGTGGAGCCAGGATTCGCCCGAGAGATCACGGCGGCGGCCCCAGCCGCCGACTTGGAATGCCGAAGGTTTTTTGGCCGCCGCTTCGCCTTCAATCCACGCGCCCGCAACGGCGCCGCCTTCGGTACCGGCCTGCGGAAGCGGCATCAGTGTCAGGGCGACGATCAGGGCGGGCAACATCGGCGGCTCAGGCGTGCGGGTAGATCCAAGGCTTACGATAGTCCCGGCGGAAGAATTTGTTCGCGTCGTCATCCCCGACAACGATCTGGGTCACGGGATTCCATTGCAGAGTGCGGCCCGTTTTCATGGCAATGTTGCCGAGCAGGCTCACCGCAGTACTGATGTAACCCTCGTCGATGTTCGCCACGGCTTGCTTGCGGGTTCCCACGCATTCGAGGAAGTTCTTCATGTGCCCCAAGCCGCCGGGCACGATGTGGGCGGGTTGGTCCTTGTCGGCCAATTCAGGCATCAAATCCGCCTTCTCGGCGAACGCTTTGCCGCCGCCGTGCGGAATGAACTCCCACTTTTCCACGTCGAGTTTAACGACGCCTTTCTCCCCATAAAAGAAGACGGCCCAAGGATACTTCTCATCGTCCGGCCGGCCGTAGGTGCGGTGTTCCCACGTCACGGTCAGGTCGTCGTAGTGCAGCTGAATCGACTGCGTATCGGGGATGTCCGCCTTGGCGGCTTTCTGGACGAAGATGCCGCCGGTGCTGGAGACGGTCTTGGGGAAACCGAAGCCGAGGATGAAGCGGGCCGTATCCAGCATGTGGACGAACATGTCGCCTACGATGCCGTTGCCGTAAGCCTCGAAAGCGCGCCAGCTTCGCGGGTGGTAAAGCTTGTTGAACTTCACCATCGGGGCCGGGCCGACCCAGAGATCCCAGTTCATGTCCGCAGGCGGCGCGGAATCCGGCGGATTCTCGGTGCTTCGCATGTTGTAGTAACAGCAGGTCTTCACCATGCCGATGCGGCCGAGCTTGCCGCTCTTGATGAAATCCTTGGCCCGGATGACGTGCGGCGTGCTGCGCCGCTGCGTGCCGATCTGCACAATCCTGCTCAGCTTCATCGCCGTCTCGGCCATTGCCTTGCCTTCGTCGATTGTGTGGCAGATCGGCTTTTCGCAATAAACATCCGCCCCGGCGTTCATCGCGGCGATGGCGTGCAGGGCGTGCCAGTGGTCCGGCGAGCCGACGATCACGGCGTCCAGATTTTTCGGCTTGAGCATGTCTCGAAAGTCTTGGTACACCGCAGGCCGCGTCTTCTTCCACACGGTTTCGACTTCGCCGGCGACTTCATCCAGGTGCTTCTTGTGCGGGTCGGCCAAGGCGACGATCTCGACGTTCGCGTTCCCCTTGGTTGCGATCAGCAGGTTGCGAAGATTGACGCGGCCATACCAGCCCGACCCGATCAAGCCGACGCGAAGCAACTTCGTCACGTCGGCCCGCACCGGAGAGCGATCCGCAGCGGCCGCCAACGTCGCAGCCGAGGCCGCACCGAAAAAGTGCCGACGATCCATGACGAGACCTCCGAAGAATCGAGGGGAGAGGAGTGCGGATAGTGTAGGAAAAGCGATCAATCCGGCGGTAGTCCGCCGGATTGCCCGTTGTGCATCCGCTACGAGGCATAGGCAAGTACGGCACCGATGTCGGCCTCTTCAAGGTCGGGATAGGCGGCGAGAATCCGCTCCCGTCTATGACCTGCCGAGAGCATGCCGAGCACCATGCCCGCCGTAATCCGTATCCCGCGGATGCAGGAATTACCGCCCATGATGTGCGGATCGTGGGTGATCCGATCACATGTCATTCCGTAACTCCCGGTTGTTTACGAAAAGAGCATTTTACGGCTAATCGCAACCCGAACCCGCACATTTTCTTCGCCGTTCGTCACAACCCGCCGCAGTCGCGGTAATGGTAGGCGTGACTGATTCCCCACCCGCATCCGAGGATCCTCCGATGAAGATTGCTACCCGTCTTGCCCTGTTGCTGCTTGTTGCCTTTCCCACGGGGGCGTTCGCGCAAAAATCCGCTCCGGGCAAGCCGTCCTACGGACCGTCGTGGTTTGTGGAGGAGATCTGGAGCGCGAAGAAGCGGCCCGAGAAGGTGACCGAAATCTCGATCTCGGCGGACCACGAACCGCAGAAAGTCAAAGACGAAGTACGATTGAAGTTCTGGGCGGACTTCCCAGTCGAGTCCGGCCATACCTACGAACTACGTGTGCAGTATCGGCTGTTCACCACGTTGAAGGAGCCGCAAGCGCTGCTCGGCACTCCCGAGTACAAGTTGGGCATCGGCTACACGGTCGCAACAGCCAAGGCGGACGCGACTTGGAACGGCATCGAAGGCACGTTGACCGTGCATTTGGCCGATTTAGCGAAAATGACCAACCTGCCCGGCTTCAACTCGCTGGACGATTGCTTCCGAATCGCGGCCGAACCACAACTGTACGACGCGACGACCGGTGAATACGTCACGAAGCCGATGCACGGCGGCTTGCTGTTGATGCTGCGCATCCGCAAAGGGATGTTGTTCGAGATCGAGCCGGCTTCGGAATGGCTCGCGCAGCTATCCTGGGGCGACAAGCGACATCAGGATGACGCCGTGCGACTGCTGGCGAACCTCAAAGGCTACGCTCTGAACGAGGTTCAATTTGAATACTCCTTCGAGAACATGCTGGGTAAAATCAAGGACGACGACGCGGCTTTGGCGAAGTTCGTCGCCGCGATCCCGGTTGGCTGGCTGCACATCAAGTCTCCGCTGTTCGCCCGCGTGCAGGAATATGCCGACACCGGTTCACCCGTCCTGAAGGCGGCTGCCGAGAAGCGTCTCAAGGACGGTACGAAGCCGTAATTCCCGTCGATTGCCGTTGCGGACTGCCGCAGCGGCGTCGATATTAAAGGGATGAAACCATTGCAAAGTCGGAGTTGTGTCATGGGCGAGGAACGCGGAGCGAAGCTCGGCAAGGGCGAAAAGAAATTCGAGAAGACGGAGGTCCGCATCGTCGCCGGCAGTCTGAGGGGTCGCAAAATCGCCTGCTTCGTGGACCCGGACATGCGGCCCACGCCGCAACTCGTTCGCGAGTCCCTGTTCAGCATCATGGGCAACGCCATCCCAGGCCGGCTGTTTTACGACGTCTTCGCAGGCACCGGTGTGGTGGGTATGGAAGCGGTCAGCCGCGGGGCGTTGCGGGCGAATCTCATCGAGTTCGACGCCAAACAAGTCACGGAAATTCAAGGCAACATCAACCGCTTCGGCATCGCCCAATCCGCGGTCGTGCTTCGGGCGGACGCCTACAAATGGGCGGAACGATGGATCGTGCCGCCGGACCAGAAGCCGGTCAACCTCTTCCTCAGCCCGCCCTTCCCCGACCTCGCACCCGAACGCATCGCCCCCTTCATGACCATGGTCGTTCAACTCATGGACAAGGCTCCGCTGGAAAGCGTCGTCATTCTCCAGACCGAGGATGGCTTCCCCTTCGACGAACTTCCGCACTTTGAGAAGTGGGACATCCGCAAGTACGGCCGCAACATCCTGGGCTTCTACGTGAAGGAAGCACCGGAAGTGGTCGAGCAAGCCGGGGCTTGACTTCTCCGATTTTCCGGTGGCGTTCGTTCGCGACGCGGGTTAAATTATCTTGGTCGAACCCTGCCTGAAACCATATTGACCAACCTCACTCTCCGGGGCCACGCCCATGCTCATCATTCCTGGCTTCACCAGCCGCGATACCTGCGACGGCGTCAGTCGCCGTGATCTGCTCCGCTTCGGCGGACTGTCGCTGACCGGGCTGTCCCTCGGCAACCTGCTCGCCACGGAAGCCCGCGCGAGCAACAACCCGGCACCGGTGCCGGTCGGCGGCGGTCGCGGCTTCGGTAAAGCCAAAAGCGTGATCCTGATCTACCTTCAAGGCGGCCCCAGCCACTTGGACCTTTGGGACCCCAAGGAAGGCGTGCCCGATTCGGTCCGCAGCATCTTCAAGCCGATCAGCACCAAACTTCCCGGCGAGAAGGTCACCGAACTCCTGCCGAAAATCGCAAACGTGTTGGACAAGACGTCGCTGATCCGCTCGATGAGCTATTCGCCCAACGGCCTGTTCAACCACACGGCCGCGATCTACCAGATGCTCACCGGCTACACGACCGACAAGGTCAGTGCCTCCGGCCAACTCGAGCCGCCGAACGCCAAGGACTTCCCGACGCTCGGTTCCAACGTCGTCAAGTTCAAGCCGCCGGAACAGGCCATGCTTCCGTTCGTGATGATGCCGCGGCCGCTGCAGGAATCCAACGTCGTCGGCAAGGGCGGCACCGCCGGCTTCCTCGGCAAGGCCTACGACCCGTATCTGCTCTACCCGAGCGGGGACGACATGGACATGGCCAAGATGGACCGCATCAAGGTCGACGACCTGATCCTGCGGGACGAACTCTCGCCGGTGCGGATGGAACGCCGGGCTACCCTGCGTGACACGGTCGCCAAGGGGATGCCGGAACTCGATGCCGCCGTGGGCAAGTACGAACTCGACTCCTACTACGGCAAGGCGATGGGTCTGGTCCTCTCCGGCAAAGCCCGAGAAGCGTTTGACCTGACCAAGGAAAAGGACGCACTGCGGACCAAGTATGGCAAGAACACTTTCGGCCAGTGCTGCCTGCTCGGCCGCCGATTGATCGAAGCCGGCACCCGGTTCGTCGAAATCAACTGGCCCAAGGTGGCCAACTCGGACAATCACTCGTGGGACGTCCACGTCGGCCTCTCCAGCCGCATGAAGAACCAGGCCGCTCCGATGCTCGACGCCGGCGTCTCCGCTCTCATCGAAGACCTCGAAGATCGTGGGATGCTTAAGGATACGCTGGTCGTCGTCGTCGGCGAGTTTGGCCGCAGCCCCCGCCGTGGCGTCAGCACCTCCGGCAACTCGAACACCGACGACGGCCGCGACCACTGGCCGTATTGCTACACCGCCATGATCGCCGGTGCCGGCATCAAACGCGGCTACGTCCACGGCAAATCGGACAAGACCGCCTCGGCCCCGACCGACAACCCCGTCCACCCGGCCGAGCTGCTGGCGACGATCTACCACAGCGTCGGCATCAAGCCGGACACGATCGTCCACAACCACCTGAACCAACCCCGCGAACTGGTCAAGGGCGAAGCGGTCTCGGCCCTGTTCAGTTAGCGCCGGCTTTGGTTTCTTGGATCACCGATCCAAAGACGCTACGCATACCCGCCGGAAACGATTGACCGGAAGATGGTTGCACGACGACCAAGCTCACCTGCCCCACCGGATTTGAGGAGGGGTAGGTGCATTGGCTCGTCGGTCCTGATTTGGCTTCAACTTACAGCACGACGTCACCCCTATCGGACCGCTCGCGACTTGGGCGCTTTACCGCGCCTCGCGGATTCGATCCCGGCCGACAGGTTGCAGGAGCCGTCACTTCGAGGCGGGCGGCTGACTCGACAGGTGCTTGAAGAGGATGCCTCCGACGACTTGTTCGCCTCGGATGTTGGCGTGGACCGGGTCTCGCTTGAACCATTTCAACTCGTGCCCGGACTCGCGGATGTAAAGCCCCCAGTATGCTGTCATGTCCAGAAACCCAACCTTCGACTCGACCGCCAGGTCGCGGAGCTTGGCTCGAAAGCCCTTCGACTTGTCGGGGATGTCAAAGGTCCACTGCTTGTCGTCGGTCGGATCGACCGCGCCGAACGCCTCCGACATCAGCAGCACGTCGCACTCCACTTCGTTCCGTACCTGCTTCATCACCTCTCGAACGGCACCGATGTCGTCATTGTGACTGATGCCGCCAATGATGAGCAAATCCGGCTTTTGGGGGACCACATACTTCGCCACACGTCCGTCCTCCTTATACCACCAGCAGCCGGTGCCGCCGCGTACGATCGCCACGACCGAAATCTTACATTCCGGATAGTGTTCCTGAAGTCGATCTCCCCACCGCGACCGGGCAGTATCGTTCACGATGCTGTCGCCGAGCATTACGATGCGGAGTTCGCCACACTTCTTGGCCAGCGCGGTGGCCACACGCGGCAGTTGCTTCCAAGGAGCCATCTTTGGTGCGTACTTGACCGGAGCGATTTCCTTGGCGGCGGCCGCCAACTTCTCCGCCGCGTGTTCCGGCCCGAAGATGACATATACGCCGTTAGCGTCCGGCTGCGCTGTCGCCACACCGCAATATGCCACGAAAACGAGGCAGACAAACGCATAGGACCGAATCATCAGAAAGCATCCTCTGCGAAACACCGTCTTAGGTTGGCCGAACAGGATAACCCGCCGTATCGGCTGAGTGGTTTTACGTCATGTTCGCCGAGCTGTAGACCTCTGTCAACAATGGATCCATTCGGCTGAACGTGAAGATCGTGTTGCTATACTAATCGTCGCTGGTTCCAAACCGGTTCGCCGAGAGTCCAGCCGACCGGCTTACTCCTGGCCGTCCTTCCATTCCTCGTACCACATCATTTGGATGGCTTCGAGGCGCTTTTCGCTGCTGCCTTCGGCTTGGCCGGTGAAGCCTTCGAGATCCATGACCCACTTGTGCAGATCGGTGAAGCGGACCGTCAGCGGGTCGAGGGTGTCGTAGCGCTCGTAGAGCAGTTCACCCAGTTCGCGCGCGTGTTCCCAAGTCAGATTCATTGGAAGTTCCTTAACGTGACGTAGAGCGAGATCATGAAGAGAGCCATTGCCGCGAAGACCAGCAAAGCCGTTTTGCCGAGGCCCGAAGTGAACGGCGAATGGACGACGTCCTGATCGTAGTTGCGGGTGGCATGGGGGTTGTGGCCGTAGCGGTGCGTCAGCGTCGTGGGCACGCCGAGTAGCGGCTCGGGGTCCGTTCCGGGCTGGGCGAGAACGGTGAACTTCACGTCGCCGCCACAGGTTGCGCAGGGCACTTTTTCGTCCTGCACCAGGCGGCAGACTTCGCACAGATACGGCACGATCGCCTCCGGAGTTACAGGGATCCGGCATTCAGTTCGGTTTCGCTTTTCCCGCCGAAGAGTTGCGTGGCCGCCTTGCTCATGACGGCCTCGGCCAGCGGCACGGTCACTTTGTTGAAGGCAATCACCGCCTCCTGCAGTGCGGTCGGATCGGTCCCGGCCATGGCTTCGTGCAAGGTCTTCGTTGCCGCGTCGATGGAATCCCGTTCGTCCTTGCTGAGTGCGTCCCCGGCGGTGGCCAGCGCTTTGGTCGTGTGTCGCAGGTCGGTGTCGGCTTTGTTCCTGTACTCGATGAACTGTCGGGCGGCGAAGTCGGCGTGCGCGGTCTCAACGCTCTCCAGAACCAGCCGTTCGACCTCGTCGTTCGTCAGCCCGTGGGCGGCTTTGACTTCCACCGAGGCGCGAACACCGCTGCGTTGTTCGACCGCCGAGACGGTAAGAATCCCGTCGGCATCGACGAGAAAGGTGACGTCCACCTGCGGCAGTTGCGCCGCCATCGGCGGCAGGCCGGCGAGCTTGAATTCCCCGAGCAGTCGGCAATCTTTCGTGAGTTCCCGTTCGCCCTGATAGATGTTGAAGGCGATCGCGGTCTGGCCGTCCACGAAAGTCGAATAGCGGGACATCTCGCGGCAGGGCACGGTCGTGTTGCGGTGGATGACCTTGTCGACCACACCGCCGAGGGTTTCGATGCCCAGCGACAATGGGACCACATCCAAAAGCAGCAGATCGCGGCGATTGCCCGCAAGAATGTCCGCCTGGATCGCGGCACCGAGGGCGACCACTTCATCCGGGTTCAACTCGGTGTGCGGGACGCGGCCGAAGAATTCGCCGACGAGTCGAAGCACCAACGGCACCCGCGTCGACCCGCCGACCATCACGACCTCGGTGACGGCCGTCGGCTCGATCCCCGCATCGCGGCAGGCGGATTTGCATCGGGACAGCGTGCGCTCGATCAGAGGGCGAATCAGCGCTTCGAAGTCGACGCGCGACAGCGGCAACGGCGGAAGCCCGGCGGGGGACAGATCGACGGTCTCGGCGTGCGACAGTGCCCGCTTAGCCGTCTCGGCGGCATCGCGCAGGTTCTGCACGAGAGCCGGGTTCTTCACCGTCAGGTCCAAGCCGATTTTTTCCGCGTAGGACTGCATCAGGAGATGATCGAAGTCGTCCCCACCCAAACGGGTGTCGCCGTTCGTGCTCAGGACTTTGAACACGCCGTCCTGAAGGGACAGGATCGAACAATCGAAGGTACCGCCGCCGAGATCGTAGACGGCGACGAGGCCGGAATCCTTGCGGTCCAAGCCGTAGGCCAAGGCCGCAGCGGTCGGCTCATTGAGGATGCGAAGCACATCCAGCCCGGCGATGCGGCCGGCATCGCGGGTCGCCTGCCGTTGCGCATCGTCGAAGTAGGCGGGCACGGTGATCACGGCTTTGGTCGGGTTGCCCGCCCGCTTGCGGACTTCCTTGAGGATCACAGCCGAGAGTTCTTCCGGCGTCAGTTCCCGCCCGCCCACGCGGACCCGAAGCACCTTGCGACCGCGATCCAATTCGCGCTCGACGATCGGCTGCGGAATCCACGCCAAATCGGCTTCCAAGTCTTTGAGCGTGCGGCCCATCAGCCGCTTGATGCTGAAGATGGTGGATTCCGGTTCCGCCAACGCCCGCGCTTTGGCTTCAGTGCCGACCAGCACGGTGCCGTCCACGGTGAAGTTCAGACAACTCGGGATCAACGCCGTGCCGGCCGCGTCCGTCACGGCGACCGGCTTGCCGTCGACGACATAGGCCGCAAGGCTGTTGGTGGTTCCCAGGTCGATGCCGACGACGCGCGATGATGCCATGTTGGACGATCACTTGTTCTGTGAACTGAGGCATCAACATGATAGCGGACGACCGCCGAACCGCATGTCGTAACCGGCAAAGTCTCGGACGCTTCACAGACTCGGCGGGTTACCACCCGCCGCTCGCCAAGTCGCGCGCACCCGCCGCTCGCCAAGTCGGGCGCACCCGCCGCTCGCC
>Ga0163144_10001689_pt1 | contig 51784 bp, 50 predicted proteins | sample OliLak19BULKMAT1_FD_123175 | JGI IMG/M metagenome (GOLD analysis project Ga0163144, IMG submission 123175) | Freshwater microbial mat bacterial communities from Lake Vanda, McMurdo Dry Valleys, Antarctica - Oligotrophic Lake LV.19.BULKMAT1 | ecosystem: Environmental > Aquatic > Freshwater >... | reverse complement strand
CTTCAGCTTCTTTCCGGCGAAGGTTTGAACGGCCACCTTCGGCTTTTTGCGGGTCTTATGAAAAGTCGCCAGATCGGCGCAGACACTGGTGATGGGCAGGGCGGTGAGGTGCTGGATCATATCCATCCAATGGGAACCGATGTCGCCCATGGCGCGGAGTTCGCCGTTGCGGTCGGCCTCAATGCGCCAATTGAAATCGGTTTCGTAGAGGAGCCAGTCCTGGGAGTAGGTGCCCTGCACGTGCAGGATTTCACCAAGTTCGCCGGATTCGATGATTCGGCGGACATGTTGAACAACCGGGTAGTAGCGCAGGTTGTGGCAGACCGCGTTCGGCAGGTTCTTCTTGGCGGCGAGGGCGACCATTTTTTTCGCCTCGGCGGAGGTGACCGTGAGCGGCTTTTCGCACAGGACGGCTTTACCGGCTTCGAGGGCGGCCATGGACATAGGGAAGTGGAGCGAGTTCGGGGTAAGGACGTGGACTGCGTCAATCGACGGGTCCGCCAGCAGCGACTTATAATCGCCGGTGGAGCGGTCGACGCCCATCTCGGCGGCGAACTTCCTAGCGGAGGCGTCAGACGAGCCAGCGACAGCCACGACTTCGACGTGGCCCAGACGGCGGATGCCTTCAATATGGACTCGGCCCATGAAGCCGGTCCCGATAATCGCGGTGGTCACTTTTTTCATATGATCACTCTATCTTAACTGGGCTATGCTGTTAGGAGTTTGACATGAAGGTTAAGATTCGCTTGACCCCAGGCCCGCGCGTCAAGCGGGAGGGAACACGAAACCAGCGCCTGGCACTCGGCACTGCTGCCCTGCTAACCCCTTTTTCGCTGATGGCTTTTGTGTTGGGCGTGTGGCGATTGGCAGCCGATTTGAACTGGGCGAAGCCATTTGCCTTCACCGAAGGACCGCTATCCCATTGGCAGCTTTGGATGGCGGTAGGCTTTGTTTTGCAGTTCGCCGCAGTTCTGCTCAATCGCTACGGGAATCCTTCGGCGGAGTAGGAACCGGATCGGCGTTTGCCGCATCTATACGGGGGTATGCCTACTGCTATGCTGAGAGGGTAAATGGGCTCCTTTAATCGCTCTTTTTCCTCGGGTCCGTCGTCGGGGCTAGTAACCTCTGGCGTGAAGTGGTTGTTGATCAGCAACACCGCTATTTTTGTGTTTACGCTACTTGCTCGAGCATTTGCGGGATTGCAGTTTCAACCGCTGAAGCTGATTCCGCAGGACGTGTTTTCCGGAGCGGTGTGGCAACTGGTGACCTACCAGTTCTTGCACGATACCAATGGATTTCAGCACATTTTGTTCAACATGGCGTCGCTGTTCTTCATGGGGCCGATGCTCGAAAGCAGCTGGGGCACTCCGCGATTCTTGAAGTACTACCTGTTGAGCGGGATCGGCGCCGGGGTGGTGGTGTGTTTTGCCAGCGTTCCATTGGGCGCGATGGAATCGGCGACGATTGGCTGCAGCGGCGCAATCTTCGGCCTGATGATCGCCTACGGGGTGCTATTTCCGAACATTTTATTTTTCGGGGCGCTGCCGGCGAAATATTTTGTGATGATTTTTGGAGCCATCAGTCTATTGGGATCGATCGCGATGGACGGTTCGCGGGTGAGCTACGTGGCCCATCTCGGCGGCCTGGCGACCGGTTGGATTCTGATCCGGAGCGGGTTGCTGAAAAAGTTAGGCGGCAAGCCGGGGGCGGCATGGGATCCGATGAGCACGCTCCGCCAGCAGTATAAAGAGTGGAAGTTGCGGCGGGCTCGAAAGAAGTTTCAGGTCTACATGAAACGAAAGAGTGGCCGCGACCCGTTCGACATTCAATAGGAGTAAATTGATCATCATGCGTAATCGGCTATCGCTTCTCGCCTTCGTCTTCTTCGTTTCTTTTTCGGTGGTTTGGAGTCAGCAGGGTCCCGGCTCGACCGGGTCGGAAACCAAAGCCAAGCCGCGTAAGAAGTCTGGCGACGGGACCCCGGTGGAAGAACCAAAGCAGGAGAAGATCCCATCGAAGTTTTCAAGGAAAGAGGGCGATGTGGTCGCGGACGGACTACCGACGTTCAAGAGCGATGTGTCGACTGTGAATGTGGACGTGGCAGTACTCGACAAAAACGGGCGGTTCATTCCGAACATTCCGAAAGGGAACTTCCGCGTGGTCGAGGACGGCGTGCCGCAGAACATCGGAGGCTTCAATATGGGCGAAGCGCCGATGACGGTCTGCCTGGTGATAGAGTTTTCGAATTTGTACCAGCAGTACTGGTCGCAAGGTTGGCTCGAAACACTGCAGGCGTCTTATGGCTTCTTAGAAACATTGAAGCCGGAAGACTACGTTGCCGTGGTCGCCTACGATTTGCGGAGCGAGATTTTGAGCGATTTCTCGACCGATAAGCGCAAGGCGTACGAAGCGATGCAACGATTGCGGATTGCGGCGTTTAGCGAAAGTAATCTTTATGATGCGCTGACCGATACCGCCGACCGGATGTCGACCATTGAAGGCCGCAAGGCCATCGTGGTTATCGCCAGCGGCATCGATACGTTTTCGAAGCTTACGTTCGATAAGACGAGAAAATCGTTGCAGCAGAGCGGAGTGCCGATCTATGCGATCGGGATTATGCAGGCGCTCCGCGAATGGATGGACGCCCGGGGCGGGATGGGGGCGATTCAGCGCCTCGACTTCCTGCAGGCGGATAATCAGATGCGCACGTTCGCTCGCGAGACCGGCGGCCAATCGTACTTCCCGCGTTTCTTTGGAGAGTTCCCCAATATTTACCGGGCGATTCACGAAGCGCTCCGCAGCCAGTACTCGATTACGTACGCTTCGACCAATCAGGCCAAAGACGGCAAATTCCGCAAAATTGCTGTGCAACTCGTCAATCCGGCCACCAACGAACCGCTGCGAGTCGTCGATGAAAAGGGCAAGCCGATGAAGTATACCGTCATCGCCAAGCCCGGCTACAACGCGCCTAAAGAAGTCGAATAGTCAAGCGAAACAACTAGCGCGTTTTGATGTCGATAGAAGGTCGTTGACACCTGTTTACGGGTCTGTTACCTTCGCAAGGTTCCCATTCTGCAATGAAGTCGAAAGTCGAAAAAATGGCTCCGGTGGCAACTCGTTTGCTGCTGGTTGACGATAACCCCTCCGGTTTGGCGGCACGCACGATGGTGCTGAGCGAACTCGGTTACGAGATCACTACTGCGAATAATGCTGAAAGCGCCCTAGCCCTATTTGAAGCGAGTCCGTTCCCGTTGATGGTTACGGATTACAAGATGCCCGGTCAGAACGGCGTCGAATTGATTCGAGCAATCAGAGCAGTAGCCCCGCAAACGCGAATCGTTCTGGTCTCTGGTTTTGTTGATGCGATGGGCATCACCGAAGAGAACAGCGGTGCCGATGCGGTGATCATGAAAAGCGCCAACGAGGTTTCTCAGCTCGTACGGGCGGTGAATCGACTGAGCAAACGGACCGCAGCCAAGCAGCCTGCGCGAGCCGGGATGGAACATCGGAAGTCGTCGTTGAAAATGAAGAAGTCCGCCGGCAACTGATAGCATGGGCAAGTGACGCCTTTTCGGCTACTTGCCCTTCTGCTTTTCATCGAGTTGGCTCGAGCTGCGCCGCCGGCCAAGAAAGCGCCGCCTGCTGCCAATCCGGTGCGGCGGTGGATGACGACCTTGACGCCCCGGGAACGCGTGGCGCAACTCGTGATCATCAAGAGCTTCGGAAACCTGCCGCCAGTGCGCAGCCGGGCCTATCGGCAGTTCTTGAAGTCGGTTCAGATCGATGGCGTCGGCGGGATTATCGTCAACAATCGGGTGGGGCGCACCGGTGCCATCAACGCTGAGCCATTCGAGATGGCCAGCTTTCTCAATCGCATGCAGAAACTGGCGAAGGTGCCCCTGCTGATCGGGGGCGATTTCGAACGGGGCGCATCCATGAGGGTTTCCGGAACGGTTAAGTACCCCCATCAGATGGCGTTTGCCGCGACCGGTTCGGTAGAATACTCGCGTTATCTGGGCTTGGCGACCGCTCGCGAATCGCGGGCACTCGGTGTTCATTGGGTCTATGCGCCGGACGCCGACGTGAACAATAACCCGGAGAATCCGATTATTAATATCCGCTCCTACGGGGAGGATCCAGCGCTGGTGGCGCAGCATGTTCGTGCATACATCGAAGGAGCCAAGAGCGACCCGGCCAACCCGGTGCTGGTGACCCTGAAGCATTTTCCCGGGCACGGAGACACGGCGATCGATTCTCATTACGGTTTGCCCCGGCTCGAGGTGGATCGGGGGCGGCTAGACAAGATTGAACTGGTGCCGTTTCGGGCCGGGATCGCCGCCGGCGTCGATAGCATCATGACCGCGCATATCGCGGTGCCGGCGCTCGACCCGACCGGAGTGCCGTCGACGATTTCGAAGCCGATCATCACGGGGCTGCTGCGGGTTGAGTTGGGGTTTCAAGGTTTGATCTCGACCGACGCGATGGACATGGCCGGCTTGGCTGCTCAATATTCGCCTGCCGAAGCGGCCGTAAGAGCGCTGGAGGCTGGCGTAGACGTGCTCTTGATCCCAAGCAATCCCGACGCCGCCATTAACGGGGTGATGGCCGCTATCCGCAGCGGACGTCTAACCCAGGCTCGCGTGGACGCTAGCGTTCGTAAGGTACTGGCGGCGAAGGTGAAGGTGGGGCTCAACAAAAGCCGCTTCGTGAAGACGGACGAACTAGCCGATGCGCTCGATCCTGAGGGGGCGGCCGAGAAGGCGCAGGAGATCGCCAGCAAGGCCGTAACGCTGATCCGCAATAAGGCGGGGTTGCTGCCGCTGGCTAAAGACGCCAATGCCTGTGTCCTGTTGCTCGCCGAACGGAAAGGAAATAGCAATGGACAGGCGTTTCTGGACGAGATGGCCGTTCGAGCGCCCAAGATCCCTACGCTGCTCGTCGATCCGCAGATGCCGGACATCCAAGCCCCAGCCGGCTGCCAGACCGTCGTGGTGGGAGCCTATGCCCAGATTGGCGGCTACGGGAAGGACAATGCCGCTTTGCCCGGGCTGTATCCGGCGATCGTGAACGATTTGCTGAAAGCGGGAAAGCAGTTGATCCTGATCAGCCTCGGGAATCCGTATCTGGTTCGGGCGTTTCCCGACGTGACCACTTACTTCACTACTTACAGTCCGGCACCGACCAGCGAAGTGGCGGCAGTCCGCGCGCTGTTCGGTACCGTCCCGATGACGGGTCGAAAAGTGGTAACCGTAGAATAGTGCTACAAATCACTTGGCTCGGCCACTCCACTTTTTCCCTTACCCTCGATTCCGGTGAGGTCGTCGTGATCGATCCCTTTATCTCCGGGAACCCGAGTTTCCCGCCAAGCTACGATTTTTCGCGGGTCGACCTCATCCTGGCCACCCACGGCCACGGGGACCACATCAGCGGTATTCCTGAACTGGCCAATCGCTTTTCGCCGAACGTCGTGGCGAACTACGAGGTGGCCAAATGGCTCGATGGCCAGGGCGTGAAGAACACGGTCGGGATGAACATCGGCGGATCGGTTACGGTGGGCAGCTTGAAGGTGACGATGACCCCGGCCGCGCATTCGAGCATGATGGAAGAGCCCGACGGCACGACCGTCTACGGCGGACTCGCCGGTGGGTACGTGCTTCATTTGGCCGATGGACGGAACGCCTACTTCGCCGGGGACACCGATGTGTTCGGCGATATGGCGTTGATCCGAGAGTTGCACGCGCCTGCTCTGGCCGTGCTGCCGATCGGGGACTTCTACACCATGAACCCACGCGGGGCGGCCATTGCGACACGCTTGCTGCAACCGCAGGTAGTGATCCCTTCCCACTACGGGACGTTCCCGGTGTTGACGGGAACGCCCGCGGAGTTACAAGCGTTGGTGGGCTGCCCGGTGTGGACGCTCGAGCCCGGCGTGCCCGTTACTTGGTAGCTTTGATCTCTTTTACGCGGATGTTGCGGAACTCGGCTCTCATGTCCGGGCCCTGGTGGAGTTGAAAGGCGAGGATGCCACTTGCTTTCGAGGTGTCCTTCAATTCGCTGGTGACGGTGCCGTTGATCTTGATCTGGATGTTCTCCCCGATGGCGGAAAGTTCCATGTCGTTCCACTCGCCTTTTTTGTAAACCTTTTCGCCCTTGCCCTTCCAGCCGTTCACGATGACGCCGCGCTTACCTTTTTCGTCGTATATCGAACCGGTCCAGTTGTCGTAAGCGATGTCGGCCTGTAAACCTTGCACGACGAATTCCGGCATTTCGGTGCTGCGGAACTGGATGCCGGAGTTATGGTTGCGCAGCTTGAACTGGGTCCGAAGGACGAAATTGCCGTATTCCCGTTCCGAGATCAGAAAGGTATTCTTGGTAATCTTTACGCCATCGGTGGACCCGACGAGAACACCTTTTTCCACCCTCCAAAGGCGATTATCCCCTTTCCAGCCCTTAAGAGCCTTATTCAGGATCGGCTTGAAGCCATCTTTCTTTTCGGCTTTGTCGAGTTGGCCGAACGCCGCGGTGGCAGCGGCGAGGAGAAGCAGGGTTGCGCATTTCACAGCATAAATCCTATCATCAAGGGAGTTGATCCGTCCTAAAATCTCCCCCTGGGAGATGATCCAGAACCCGCTTCGTTTCTTTGCGCACCTCGCCGATTCTCAGGGGTTGCGTGCGCATCTGAAGCTCGGAAACCGAAATTTCTATCTCATCAACGAGCCCGAGTTGATTCGGGATATGTTGATTACCCAAGGCCCGGCGTTCGAAAAATTCCCGCGCATAGAGCGGACCAAGGGGCTGTTCGGCGAAGGGCTGCTGACGAGCGAGGACCCAACCCACCTGCGCCAGCGGCGGCTGATGCAACCCGCGTTCCAGCGCGAACGGATCGCCGGGTATGGCCGGATGATGACGCGCTGCACCCAGACGTTGATGGCCGATTGGCGGGATGGGCAGGAGATTGAAGCGACCGAGGCGATGAGCCAACTGACGCTCGAAATCGTCGCGCGCAGCCTGTTTACGACCGAAGCCGGTGATAAGGCGGCCACGATCGCGCACGAACTCGAAATCGTCCTGAAAATGCTCAACCAGTTGGTGATGCCCTGGGGGCCGTTGCTCCTGGACCTGCCGCTGCCCGCCAGCCGGCGATATCGCGCCGCGCTCGCCAAACTCGATGAGATCGTCTACGGCGTCATTGACGCTCGGCTCCGCAGCGGCGAGGACGGGGACGACCTGCTCGGGATGCTGCTGAGCGCTCGGGACGCTGACACGGGCGACCGAATGGACCGCCTGCAGATCCGCGACGAGGTGATGACCATCTTCGTCGCCGGACACGAAACGGCGGCCAACGCGCTGGCCTGGACGCTCTACCTGCTAGCGGCGAATCCGGACGCGAGGGCCACGATGGAGGCCGAGATCAGCCGGGTCGTCGGCGACCGTCCGCCAGGACCGGAGGATTTCCCAAACTTATCTTACTGCCAGCGCGTCTTCAGCGAATCGATGCGAATGTTTCCGCCGGTTTGGATTCTGGGACGAAGGGCGCTGGCACCGTATTCGTTCGGAGATTTTTCAGCCCCGGAAGGGTCGATTCTCCTGGTCTGCATGGCGGTCCTCCATCGCAGAGCCGAATTTTTTCCCGACCCGGATCGGTTCTGGCCGGATCGCTGGCTGGAATCTTCGGCCCCAAAATTCGCGTATTTGCCGTTTGGCGGGGGCGGTAGGCTGTGTATCGGTGAGCGTTACGCTTGGATGGAGGGCGTCTTGTGCCTGGCTAATCTTGCGCAACGGTTTCGATTGGACTTGACGCCGGGCAACAAGGTGGTGCCGTTGGGGATGCTGACGCTGCGGCCGAAGCATGGTCTACAGATGCGCCTGAGCGCTCGGGGGAAATAGTACCAAGTGCGCTCTGGTACTTGAGGGCGAGTTCTAGAACAAGAGTCATCTTGTTGCCGCGCCGGTCAGAGAGCTACTCTTAGCCTCAGGAGCAGCGCAGTTGATCCAGCAACTTTATCAATACTCATATCTTCAGGTCCTAGATTTCCTGACCACGATTGCGTTTCTACTCAACGGAGTGGAGGAGGGGAACCCCCTGGTACGGTGGGCGATCCAAGCCGCACCCTCCCCGATCGTTGGTCTACTCGTGGTCAAGATCGTTGCGGTGGGACTAGGCGTTTACTGCTGGCATCGAGGAAAAATCGGGCTCCTGACGAAGATGAATGTTGGCTTTGCCGCGCTGATCGCCTGGAACTTGGTTTCGTTGATACTAAAGTCGGCTTATTCAACCTAGCGCGCCGCGCTGGCGCCTTCTCCGGTTGGCTCCACGACCAACTCGCCGCTACCGCTAAAACTGTAACCAAAGCCCCGCACGCTCCGAATAAATAGCGGATTGGTCGGATCCGTTTCCACCTTTTGACGGAGACGGAGGACGTAAACGTCCACCGTCCGGTCGGTGACCGCGCGGTCGTGTCCCCATACCGAATTCAGAAGTTGCTCGCGGCTGAAGACGACCCCGGGGCGGGTCATGAGAAATTCAAGGAGTCGGAACTCGGTGGCGGTGAGGGTCAATTCCCCGCCCCGCAGGAAGACGCGGCACGCGTTGCGGTCCAGTTCGAGACCTCCGGCTTTCAACGTGCGGACGGGCTGCACCTGCCCGCGAAACTGGATTTTGATGCGGGCGATCAGTTCGCGGACAAAGAACGGTTTAACGATGTAATCGTTCGCACCAAGTTCGAGGCCGACAATCCGGTCGGTTTCGGTAGCGCGAGCCGTGAGAAAAATCACCGGCGTGTTCGCCAGATCAGGATGATTCCGAATCGCTTTGCAGATCTCTAAGCCATCCGAGTCGGGGAGCATAATGTCGAGGATCACCAGGTCTGGCCGCTCCCTCCTGCACAGTTCAAGTGCGCCTTTCCCAGTCTGCGAACCGGCAAAGGCATATCCCTCTTTTTCGAGGTTGTACTTGAGCAGCGCAAACAGGTCGCTATCGTCCTCGATCAAAACAATCTTTTTCATAACCCTTCCAAGCTACTTCGAGTACTGTTACAGACGCATTACGAAATGGTTAACTGTGAGCGAATATCGCTATGTTCGCTCATTCCTAGGTCGTCATGGGGAAGGGTAAACGAAAACTCCGACCCCTGGCCCACTACGCTTTGCACTCTAACTTCCCCGCCCTGGGCTTTTACCAGGTGCTTGACGATAGCCAAGCCGAGTCCGGTCCCACCGAGTTCCCGGGAGCGAGCCTTGTCAACCCGATAGAAACGCTCAAACAACCGGGATAGATCTTCGGGCGGGATGCCGATGCCGGAGTCCTGGACGAAAATTTCGGTAAACGGCAGGGGCGCGAGGTCGCGAACGCCGACCACAATCGCTCCGTTTTCGGGCGAGTACTTTAAGGCGTTATCGATGAGATTCGTCAGTACCTGGTTGACAGCTTCAGAGTCGCAAAACGCTTCCGGGTTTCCCTCCGTGGGTTGGAAGTGCATCGTGAGATTCTTGCGTTGCGCCAGAGGCAGCATGGAATCGAGCGTGTCTTGCACGAGCGCGTGGACGCCGTAGGAAGCAAATTGAAACTTCTGCTGCTTCATTTCGACCCGGGACAGGGTCAGCAGATCGGCCGTGAGGTTGCCGAGGCGTTCGGCGTTCTGGCGAATGATTCCCAGGAAGCGGACGTTGTGTTCCGGTTCATGGATCGCCCCATCGAGTAGTGTTTCGGTGTAGCCCTGGATTGAGGCCAGCGGCGTGCGAAGTTCGTGGGAGACGTTGATGACAAAGTCTTTTCGAATCCGCTCCAGTTTTTCGAGCTCAGCGTGTTCGCGCTCGAGTTCCTGGAACATACCTTCGAGGGTCTCCCCGGTTTCGTTGAGTTTGCGCTCGAGCAAGCCGAGTTCGTCGCCGCCCGGGCGAGCGAGGCGAGCCTGAAAATTACCCTTCGCCAGCTCGGCCGAGTATTCGATGATGCTACCCAGTCGGCGAGAGACCCAGCGCGCAAAGAGCGCGGCCAGCAGAATGGCGGGCAGAAAGGCTAGCGCGGTGGAGCCCAGCATGCGACGGCGAATAGCGTCTACCTGGCTTTGGATTTCCGACAGCGGAACCGCCAGGCGGAGGGCTCCTTCCGGGACAGGTACGGCGACGTACAGAAAGGGGACACCGAGAGTCGGGCTTTGGCGGCGGGTGGAGCCGGTTTTGCCGGCCAGCGCCATCTGCACTTCAGCCCGATTGGCATGATTTTCCATTTTGTCGGCGGCAGCTTCGGAATCGGCGAGCACGAGTCCGTCTCTGGCGATCAGCGTCAGCCGGCCGCGGGCCGCGGTCGCGTAGCGCTTAAACTGCGTAGGGTCGCTGGGCAAGGCAATGGCCAACATGTTGCCCTTATCAATTAATTCGCGCTCCAGAGTTTCGAGGTAAGTGGACTCGGCGACTTTCGACGCGAAAAAATCGACCGCAACGAGGGCGACAACGAGAAGGCCTAATACCGCCCCGATCAGTTTGAAAAATATTTTGCCGGTCAACGGTGAGACTCTCCCGGCTTTTATTGTAGCTAGAGTGCTCAAGCGACTACACTGCAACAAAATCCGTTACGGGGGAATGAACTTATGGTTTGAGGTCGATGACGGTGTAGGTTGGAACGATCGGAAGCGAAAATTCTGTCGTATCGGCGGTGACCAGAAGGTCTTTCGGCTCCACCGTTCCGGCCGAAGAGTAGAGCCGGAGTGTCGGAAAACGTCCGAGGAGTCGGACTCGGAGGCCTTCGACGTTGCGGTTGCCGTAATTGAGCAGGGTAATGCGGCGGCCGGAAGCGTCACCAGACAGGCTCGCAATGATGACATCAGAGCCGTAGATCCGGAGCAGGCGTTTGTCGTCGCCGAGTTTCTGGCGAATCTGGTAGGCGTAGGCGGAAGGATCGCCGGATTGTGGCTTGACGTTCAGGTCGAGCTTCGAGTCGGGTGCGGAGACGACACGGAAAAGCAGGTTGCGTCGAACGAAGAGATTGAGATTCTCTCCAGCGGCGGGGGATCCGTCGTCGACGAAGCCGATATTGGCTAGCCGCGGAAGAGTCGAGGCGGGGATCGTCGCGAGGAGTTTGGCGGCTTCGACGAACTTGGGCCAGTCTTTGGCGGCCACCTTCATGATCACGTCGACGCCGTAGGCATGGGCTTCCGCCGCAGCCAGAACGGGATTGGCCGGCTCCATATAGGCCGGGGCCTTCAGCCCGCGGACATACTGCCAACCGTTCGAGTTCACCCATGGGGCGTTCGACGCCGACGCCATATTCATCCGGTATTGAACTCCCGGGCTGGGTAGCTTGGTGACCATGGGCAAGGGCTTGGCGCAGGCACCCGCCGCTTTCCAGGCGTCGAGCGCTTCGGGCGGGACGTAGACGCAGTCGATGCCCAGGGATTTCAATTGCGGAGCCGTCGAAGGAGGCGCGTCGGTAAACAAACTGATCAGAACGAGAGCTAGCATTTAGAGGGAGATCTGCCGGAGGTCGATTTTCTTCTTGTCGTACTCGCCGAGGCCGAGCGTGGCTGCGTATTCAATGTGGCCGGGTTCGCGAATGAACCGGTTGAAATTCGGCCCGGATTTCCGTTCGCCGGCCTTAATCAGATGTTGCGGAGAACGGTCCCAGACGCTGACCGCACCCTTCAGCTTCCGCTGGTCTTCGATGATGTCGAGCAGGATGCGATCCATCGCGACGGGGTCGGTGCCGAACATCATTTTTCCGGGATAGAAACGAAAGTCTTTGCTGGGCGAGAAAGGCCCGCCGTGCCAAACTCCTTTCAGTCCATCCATCACGTGCAGCACGGTACGGGAGCGAACGGGTTCTACGGTGGCGAGCTTACCGATGAAGGAAAACGTGTTGGTCTTCTCAAACCGATGCGACCGCGCGACGTTATGGAAATTGCCGTAGGCTATGTTTTTCAGGCAGCCGGTAACGCCCGAAGCACCGTGATCCTTCATATTTGGGATGTTGATAAGCTTCGTGAAGTTCTCCGAGACTTGGCGGATGATGTTCGACCGGGTGTCTTCCTCGCCGAAGAAATCGACCTCGACGTAGGTCTTGGCATCGTAGCCGTTTAGTGCGTCGCGGAGCGCCGAAGCGGCCAGGATGTGGACGCCGGCGGGGACGTATTTTTGATACCCAACCGAGTCCATTTGGTCTTGGAAACGCTCGTAGATCCAGATGTTGGAGGCTTTGACGCCGGTCAGGATGAGTTGGCGGACGGTCTCGGCGACGACGACGGGGTGGGAGCAGATGGCCGGCGCGCCCGAACAGTTGACCTTGAGCCCGACAACATCTTGCGGATCGACGAAGCGTCGCCACGCAGAGCGGAGATCCTTTTCCCCGGTGAGGGAGAGCATGCCGCGGCTCATCATTTCCTGGACGGTGGGGACATCGACGGCCTCAGTCGCAACGTCGATGGACTTCGGCGCATGAACGGAAGTAACCCGACCGCGGAAGGCCCCGGGCATGCCGGGTTGAGACCAAGGTTGATATGCGGATTGGACGCGATATTGGGGCAGATCAGCGTTGGTGGCCGCTAAAGCTGCTCCAGCCGCGAGGGGGGAGAGAGTCAAAAAGCGTCGGCGTCGCATACAATGCAACGTAGCATGAACAATCCTTCAAAATCACGACGAAACTTGCTGACCGCCGCTGCCGGCATCGCCGGAGCCGCCGCCGCGCAGGCCCAAACCCCCGGGAAACCGGAAAAGAAAGTTCACTACAAGGGGGCGAAGCCGAAGTCGACTCCGCTGTTCAACGGAGCCGTTTCCTTCGGGAATTTGCTATTTATCGCCGGAAAGGGCGCCCATTTCGAAGGCGACATCAAGGCACATACCAAGCACGTACTCGACGAAGTGGAAAAAGAACTGATCAATGCCGGGTCGAGCATGAACAAAGTGCTGAAGTGCAATGTTTACTTGAATGACCTGAAAGACTACGCCGGAATGAACGAGACGTTCAAAGGCCGGTTCGGCGAGGAGCCGCCGGTACGGACGACGATTGCCGCCGCGGGAGGGATTCCCGGCAACTCGTTAGTGGAAATCGACGTCATTGCCTATATCTAGAAGCCATAGAGGCGTTCGGCGCGAATGTAGTCGGCCACCGCGGGGGGAAGCTCAACCGGCATCTCACCGCGGGCCAGGTCGGCCCGGATGCGGGTGGAAGAAACGTCCAGCTCGAGGGTCTCGAGCGGCAGTACGCGAGCGCCGGGAGGAACGGCATAGGCGCTGCCGGGTCGGGAAACCACAATGAACGTCACGAGGGCGACGACGTCTTGCCAGCGGTGCCAAAGAGTAATCTCAGCGAAAGCATCGGCCCCGATGAGAAAGAACCACTCGTCGCCAGAGGGCAATAAACGTTCAAGGGTCAGGATGGAATAGCTCTTTTCGTTGGCCTGTTCGATATCGGAAACGGCGAAATCCGGCTGACCAGCGCACGCGAGTTGGACCATTCGTAAGCGATGGAGGAATGGGGTACGCCCGGCCTTGTGCGGCGGGACCGCGTTCGGCACGAAAAGAACTTGGTCGAGAGCGAACTGCCGGGCGACTTCGCTGGCGACCACCAAGTGAGCAAAGTGAATCGGATCGAAAGTACCGCCGAAGATCGCTACGCGCATGGGTTAGAAGCGCACAAGCCGCTCCGGCACGGCAGGATGGGCAAGTTCCTCAAAAGCTGAACCCAACAAGGATGTCGACTTGGTTGGTGCCAGTGAGAAATCCGTTGCTCGTCCGGCGCTCGTTGAAGCGGGTGTACCGAAGTTCCGGCCCGATTCTCAGCTTCGGCAGCTTGATTTCAACGCCTCCGCCAGCGACAATCCCCTTCCGGTTGTCGAGTCCCGGAATGTCCGAGAGCCTTTGAAAAACGAACCCGCCGCTAATCGTTGGGCGAACCAGAATCCCAGGGAAACGATACTTACCCAGCAGCGGAAACTCAATGGAGCCGACGTTATTGCCCCGGCGATAGAGAGCGTTAAGCTCGACGCCGAGGCCGGCTGGCAGTAACAGTTCGAACATGGGCCCGACCACAAAATCGCCTTTGCGAATCGACGTCAAATTGCGATCAATGAGTTTGGTCGCATCGATAACTGGAACCCCGCCCTTCAGGCCAACGCCGATGTGCTGAGCAGGAAGAAGGGTCGCCCAAAGGACCAACAGGGGGAGAAGGCGAAGCATAATCCTATTGTAGTGCCTGCGGACAGATCAGGAACTTCCTACGGAACAAACCGGGGAGAGCCCCATCGGTCCTGGGCCACCTCTCTACGTGATTCTGCATCTACTCTGGAGACCGTCACTGGCCGCGGACCCGGCGGCTGAACAGCAGCTCCAACTGGCGCGAATGTTGTCTTACGCCGCGCGGGAAACCCGCTTCTATCGCGACTACGCGTCGGCCAAAGAGCTGAAGGATCTGCCCCGCGTGGAGTTGCTCGACTACCTGCGGCATCCCGAAGGATTCGAAGTCGATTCAGCCCCTTCCCACCCGCGCCAGGAGTTGGCCTATCCCGTCGGTCGCCCCCCTCGGACCGCTGTCTTGGGTCAGGAGATCATCGGCGGACTTCGGGTCAGGCGTTTTCATTCCTACCGCAGCTCTCGACTGGCGGACTTCGCGCCGGAAGCCTTAGCCGCGCCATCGGACACGATTAGAGCACTTGCCCAAAGCATCGAAGAGGACGAAGTGAAATGGAAGCCGTTACGACAGGCGCTGATCGTTTTCAACGACGTCGTGCGAGGGCCGTTGAGCGAAGCAGATCGAGACTACTTCTGGAAAGTGTTTCAAGTCCCAGTCTTTGAGCAGTTCCGAGGCTTTGCCGGCGAGTTACTGGCCCAGGAGTGCGAAGCCCACGAGGGAATGCATTTGCAGCAACCGAACGTGATCGTCGAACAAGAGCCCGACGGGCAATTGCTCTTTAGTTTTCTGCGCAATCCGCGCACACCATTGTTCCGCATGGCCACGAACTTGACCGGGCGGCTAGCCTATGGACACTGTGATTGTGGTGCCAAGACGCCTCGGCTACTCGACGTTCGACGAAGGACGGCAACTCCGGTTTCGCGGCGTCACTTGGCAGTGGTAAACTTGTAGCCGTGACGTGCTTTGCGCGCATGTGGCGGAATTGGCAGACGCCCCGGATTTAGGTTCCGGTACTCGCAAGGGTGTGGAGGTTCAAGTCCTCTCATGCGCACCACTAGAAACTCTCTACGGACTTCGGTACTCTAATGAACATGAAACATTGGTTTTCCCCGCTTGCTGTGCTCGCGCTTATCGCGCTTCCCTTGGCCGCTGAAACTGGACATTTGCGGATTCGCTCTTCGCCTGTCGGCGCCGGGCTATTCGTCGACGGCAAGTATGTAGGACCCGCTGGCCGGTTCTCCGTGCCAGAGAAATGGCCGGTCGAGGCGGGCTCTCACGAAATCATGCTGAAAGATCCGCGCTATGAGGACTTCACCGCGAAAGTCGACGTCAAGAGCGGGAAGACCACCAAGCTGCGTGCTAAGTTGAAGAAGCTGGAAGAACCCAAGGGTCCTTTCGGTCGTTTGCGCCTGAAGGGCGGCGAGCCGGAATCGTTCTGGTCGGTCGCGCAGGGCGACACGGGTCCGTTCTATTTGAACGGCAAATACATGGGCCACGTCGATGAGTTGAACGACATCGGCGGCGGACTGCTCGTTCCTGCCGGAACCTACGAACTGATGGTGGAAAGCCAACTCTTCGGTACCGTCAAAAAGAACGTCACCATCGTAGCCGGCAAGGTCAACGCCATCCCGTACGGCGGGAAGAAAGAACAATAGTTGTTAGCCTCGAAAAAGGGGGGGGCGAGATCGCCCGCCCCCCCGCCTTTTTCATTTACGGGCGAGAGAGATCGACACCGATCTTCTTCATCTCTTCAGCGTAGTAGCGACGCTGCAAAAGATCGAACTCTTCACTGCCTTCTAAGATCTCGCGCTTCTGCTTGCGAACTTTGTCCCGCGCAGCCTTGTCGACCTTGTCCTCGGCCAGCAGCAATTCCATGAATCCCTTCACAATCTCCAAACGGATATCGTTTTCCGGCTTCTTCAGCCTGAATTCGCGGGATTTACGGAAGACCGCAATCAACTTGTGCGAAATGTCCGTGATCTTGTCGCGAGACAGTTTCATGGCGTCGCCAGTGTCGCGGCCTGAGGCCCGAATCACCTTTCGTTCAGCGATCAACTGATTCTTGATCTTGCGGAACATGTCCGAGTAGCTGATCTGGTTCTCGCGCATGTAGTTTGCGTACTGCTCGAGAATGTCGCGGACCTCGTCGTTCAGGCGGTCTTCGGCGGAGAGTTCTGTCACGATCATTTCGCTGATTTCGATCGAACCCTTGGCAGGATCCCCGACCTCGACATAAACCGGGTTGATTCGCTTGATCAGTTGGCGAGAGAGATACTCGATTAGTTCCTTCGGGAGAAGCATTGTAGTGTCAGCGACGAGTGTACCAAACGGCTAGCGAAGCCCGGGCAGATATCGCCAACGGGTCGTGCGGCGATAAGCGTCGTAGGCCGAGGAGGCCAGCGCAGACTCCTCGTGGGCGAGTCGCAGTTCCGAGCCAACCACGTAGAGCGCCAGCGCTGCCACCGTGCGCCAACCAGCCGCGGCGAGGGCAGCGGTGGCACCGAGAAGCAGAAGAAAAGCGAGATACATCGGGTGGCGCACGACCGCGAACGGGCCGCGCGTGATCAACCCGCCGATCCGGCCGGCAGCGATGGTAGCCAGATACAAGAGGGCACCGGACGGGGCCAGGACCAAGGCGACACCGAGTTCGAAAGCGGAAGGAACCAGCGGTCCGGCGGGCAGGAAAGCGGTGATGGCCAAGACACCGGCAATCTGCAGCAGCATCCCCGCCAGGTGATGATGTGCAGGGGCCGGTTGGCGGGTGGGGAAGGCGCTCCAGACGGCCCCGAGGCCGACTAGCGCCCACGAAAGCAGATATGCCGCGAAGGCGACGAGCCGAAGTGAGATCATCCGCCCTCCAGTGTAGTCCGGAGCCCGTATGCTAGGAGCAATGATCTTCGTTGAACTGGCCGTTTTCGCGGCCGGTATTTTTGGCTTCTACCGGCTGCGCCAGTGGCTGGGCCGCTTCCGAGAAGAGAACACCCGAATGGCCGTGCAGCATTCGGATGACTTGAAGCTGGTGCGGGCCAGGGTGAAGGACTTGCAATGGCAGGTCGACCTTTGGGAGCAGAGGATGGCCCGCTGGGATGATCCGCGGCGGCTGATTTGGCCCGAGCCGGTGCACCTCGATCGACGTTTGGAGACATTGGCAGATGTGGCGGCCCGCCCAATGGCCGCCGCGACCGAGGAACTGCAACTGTTCCTCCGATCCATTCAACCACCGGACGCCGCATCGGGGGCCTATCTCGCCGAGCACCGGGAGCGGTTGGCGCTCACCCTCGCCCAAGTGCCGCCGGGGGGCCACCGAGCGCTCGAACTGGGTACCTACGGCGTGATGGCGGCGGCGATTCAGCGCGTGTTCGGATACACAGCCGTCGAAGGCGGCGACCAGTCAACCTCGGGCGAAATGCGCGTCGAAATCGCCGGGCAGGCGCCGTTCCTGTTGCCGATGCAATCGTTCGACGCCGAGCGCGACCGGTTCCCCTACGCCGACGGCTCGTTCGATCTCGTCTTGGCTTGCGAAATCATCGAACACTTTGTGACCGACCCGATGCACTGCCTGCTCGAATGCCGGCGAGTGCTCCGCGAAGGGGGCACGTTGCTGATCACGACTCCCAACATCGCCAGCTGCACCGCCATCGGGCGCGTGCTCCAGGGCTGCGAACATCCGAACCTCTTTCCCCTGTACTCGCGCCAAGCGTCGCACCGCCCCCACGTCCATGAGTACGCTCCGTACGAACTGGCAACGGCCCTGCACGATGCCGGCTTCGAATTGGAACGTATCGCCACCCGGAGGGCTGCAAATTTTAATAGCGTCGAATGGGTAACGGCACTGCTTGAAAAGTTCCACTTCCCTACCCTGCTGCGCGGCGAGCAACTGTTTGCCGTCGCCGTAAAGAGGGCCTCCAACCCAACCGTCCGCTACCCCTCCTACCTGTACGAAGCGGCGGAACCGGGAACGGATTAAGATAATCTCTGCGACTCTATGAAGACTTCAGCGATTCAGAAAACCGACTGGCAAGGCGTATTCGCCGTCCCCCCGCTGGCCCGCCACCGCGACTCGGCCCGCTCGATCAACTGGGACGGCAGCGGCAAAATCGCCGCCCACATTCACAAAGGGGGCGTAACGCGCCTGCTCTATGGCGGCAACGCGTTTCTCTATCACATCACCCTGGCCGAGTACGAAGGGCTCCTCGATTGGCTCTCGTCGCTCGACGACGCTCTGTGGGCGATCCCCTCCGCCGGGCCGAGCTTCGGCCGGCTCATGGACCAGGCACCGCTTCTGCGACGTTATAAGTTCCCTACCGTGATGCACCTTCCCTGCGGCGACCCACGCGACGCCAAAGGCCTCGAAGCGGGGTTGACCGACTTTGCCAACGCCTGCGGACTGCCGCTAATTCTCTACCTGAAGGAAGAAAATAACTTCGGTGCCGATAAACTGGCTGGCCTTGATGCCGTGGCGCGGATGGTGGATAAAGGCCTCTGCACCGGCATCAAGTACGCTGTCGTCCGGCAGGATCCGAGCCACGACGCTTATCTGACCGCGCTGCTCGAACGAGTCGATAAATCGATCGTCGTCAGCGGCATTGGCGAGCGACCGGCGATCGTCCACTTGCAGCAGTTTCAATTGCCCGGATACACGACCGGCAGCGGATGCATCGGGTCCGCGTTTACCCAGCAAATATTCGAACTCTGCCAAGCCGGTAACTGGTCAGCGGCGACAGCGCTGCGAGAACGATTCCTTCCGCTCGAAGACATTCGCGACGCATTGGGACCGGCCAGGGTGCTGCACGCCGCAACGACGGCGGCCGGCATCGCCGAGGCCGGAGCGATCCCTCCGTTTCTCACCGAACTGTCCGCCGAGCAGGAAGCGGAACTGCCCGCGGCTGTGTCCTCCCTATTGGCGTGATACGCTTTGGGGCGATGCGTATTTTCGTACTCGCCCTCATCGCCAGCGCCCTTGCCGCTCAAGACGTGAAACTGTGGCCGAATGGCTCGGCCGAGCCCGAGGTTTCGTTGCCCTCGGATGATCCCCGCTACCCAAAGAAGTTCACGGTCGTCCATCAGCCGTCGATCTATCCGTTCCTGCCGCCTAAGGGCACGGCCACCGGCGTCGGGCTGATCATCGCCCCCGGCGGCGGTCACTCCCAACTCGTCATCGATAAAGAGGGCTGGGACATCGCCAAGTGGGCCAACGCCCACGGCATGGCGGCGTTCGTTTTGAAGTATCGTTTGGCACGCGCGCCGGGCTCGAAGTACACCGTAGAAAACGACGCGCTGGCCGACGCCGTGAAGGCTGTCGCCATCGTTCGCGAGCGCGCCGCCGAGTGGGGCGTAAACCCGGCGCGGATCGGCTTCATGGGGTTCTCCGCTGGCGGAGCCGTCGCAGCCTTGCTCCAATCCCGAGTACCCGCCACGGCAGCCGAGCGGCCCGACTTCAACATCATCGTCTACCCCGGATGGGCCCCGAACCAAGTTCCTGCCCCGCCCAAAGACGCTCCTCCAGCGTTTCTCGTTTGTGCCGACAACGACCCATCGCACGTCGTGACCACGGTGAACTACTATCTCGCTCTGCAAAAAGCAGGCGTTTCGACCGAAATGCACATCTACTCCTCCGGTGCCCACGGCTTCGGCATGAAATCGTCCACGATGCCAGTAGCGACTTGGCCGCAAAGGGTGCTCGAGTGGATGGGCGATCGAAAATTGGACAAATAAGCTTATGTTGCGTAGAACACTTCTCGCGGCGCCCGCCGCCCTCACGGCCCTGGCCGCGCCGGCCGATATCGGCGTCATCGACACCCACATCCATCTGTTCGACCCGCGGCGGCCGCAAGGTATCCCGTGGCCGAAGCCGGAAAATAAAGTCTTATACCAACCGGCGCTGCCGGACCGCTATCGCAAGCTGGCTGAACCGCACGGCATCATCGGCGCCGTGATGGTGGAATGCAGCCCGCTCGTGGAGGATAACCAATGGGTCCTCGACGTAATCGCCAAAGAACCGGTGATGGTGGGGATGATCGGCAATATCGAACCGGGTAAACCAGAGTTCGCCGGACATCTCGACCGGCTCCGGAAGAACCCGCTCTTCCTTGGCATTCGCTACGGGAATCTGTGGGGCCGCGATTTTCACGGTGGCGTGAGCCGTCCGGAAGTGATCGCCGACATCAAGCGGCTCGCCGATGCGGGGTTGACGATGGACAGCGCGAACCCGACGCCGCAACTTGTCGGCGACTTCCTGCGGCTGACCGATGCGGTGCCGAAGCTGCGGCTGGTAGTGGATCACTTGCCGCAGATTGAGCCCCCAGCCGATCTCGCCGAGTTGGCCAAACGCCCGCAGGTGTTCATCAAAATCTCCGAAGTGCTGCGTAAGGTCGACAACAAGGTGCCGATGGACCTCGGCTTCTATAAAGCGCGTCTGGACCACCTGACCGCTCTGTTCGGCCCCGATCGAATCCTGTTCGGCAGCGATTGGCCGAATAGCGATAACTGGGCCCCTTACGATCAGGTCTTCGAGATTGTGAAGCAGTTTTTCGCCGGAAAGACGCCCGAGGCGAGAGCTAAATACTTCGCTCGGAACTCAAAGGCGGCCTACCGCTGGAAACCTCGCACCGCGGCCCAGAAAGCGATCTAAAAATCGTCGGCAACGCGGGGCGAAGAATTTACGTCTTCTCAATGCAGGTAACCCTCTATGCTTCGTCCGGCTTTGCTTTTCTCGCTCGTTCCAGCGCTGCTCTCTGCTCAAACGGAAGAAACAACGCCCGTATTCCGCAGTGAGGTCGCGCTCGTTCGTGTCGACGTCCAGGTGCTCGACCGGAACGCTCGGCCGTTGATGAACTTGCAAAGGGAAGATTTCGTCCTGCGCGATGAAGGAAGGGTGCAACCGATCCTCAACTTTGCCAGCGAGAAGATGCCGATTGACATTCTGTTTCTGCTCGACGTCAGCGGGAGCATGAGGCCTCACGTCGAACGGATTGCGCAAGCGTCTCGGCAGGCGCTCGACATTTTGGGACAGGACGACCGAATCGGCATCATGGTTTTTGATCGGCAGACCCGGATTCGACTTCCCTTCAAGACGGTTGGCGATACGATCTACCGCGAGTTTGACGGAGTCTTGAGCCGAGAGAGCTTTAACGGCGGAACCGATATCACCCGCGGGATGCTGGACGCCGCCGACTATGTCCGGCGGAATGCTCGCAAGGACGCGCGGCACGCGATCATCATTCTGACCGACGACCAGACCGAGTTCGACCGCGATGATGAACGGGTGGAACAGTCGTTGCTGCGCGCCGATGCGGTCATGAGCGCACTAATGGCACCCGATGCAATCGGGCGGCGGAGCGGCGGCTACCCAGGTCCGCAGGGCGGTGGGATTCCGGGCGGTAGGACCGGGCGGCGCGGCGGTTGGGGAGATCTAGGCACGATCATTCTGGGAGGCGGTGGGTACCCGGGTGGCGGGGGCGGCGGATATCCACGAGGTGGCGGGGGAGGCGGTGTCAGCAACGGGCGGACGCGGTCAGCCGGTACGGCGGAAATCGCGCGGGCGTCGGGTGGCGATAGCTATCAGGTCGACGATGCATCGGCGCTGGAGACGACTCTGTCGCGTTTGCGGCAACGGTATGCGTTGTACTTCAACCTGCCGGCCGGAGCCCGTCAGGGGCAGGAGCGCCGGATCAGCATCGCCTTGACCGGTTCGGCGGCGCAACGGTTTTCCGGAGCCGAATTACGTCACCGGCCGACCTATCTTGCCCCGGAGGATAGCCATGGTGACCCGAACATCACCGTGATTTCGGACGCAAAGCCGGAGCCGACTACCAACAGCGAGGATCGCCCTGTCTATCGCCGTCGTCCGGTCGGCGACGGAACGGGCGGAGGCCGGGGGCCGAACCCGCAGGTCGGATCGGCCGAGAAGCCGCAACCACCCGCCGAGCAACCGAGCCCGGAGCGGCCGGCGGGCGGATGGCGAAAGGCAGAGGCCGGGGATAAACCCGCTCCGGTCGAACCGTCACCGAAAGAGGTTACCCCGGCTCCCGAATCACCCGCGCCCACTCCCGCGAAAAAGGGAGGGTGGAGAAAAGTGACCGATCCCGAACCTCAAGCTCCGCCGAAGCCGTAGACACAGGCAGGTTCGAAGCAGCGGCCCGTCGACATCCGCGGCGCAACAAGCGCTCCTTGCCCTGTCTATTCCTTTGAGTTGACCTCGTCAATTTCTCAGGCGTGCCGGGAATCGCCGTAGGGGTGACGGCCACGATGGAAAACTTCAGCGGTGCCATTGGTTTCACTTCTGGCCTGGTTCCGTACGGACCGCAGACCGCGCCTACGTCGCGGCACCTTAAAGAGCCGCGAGACAGGCAGAGTTTTACGCCGCTCCTCCGTGGCGGATAAGGCCGATTCGGGCTCGCTCGTTTCGTCTACCGGGCCTCGGTGCCCAGGAGAAGTTGACCACTTATGCTCGCATAGAGTTCACCCCGGCGAATAAAGGCGTCGCGGTCGGGCACGCCGTTAAGCCTAGAGCAATTCTTGACTTAACCAAGGGCATATCCAGAATGCTCGAAGCACTTTCTCGCCGTCTCCGAGACGATCAAGGCGAGCGCCTGTGGGATAGCGGCGGCCCACCCACGGCTCACCTGAAACGTGGCCGCCAGCTTCTCCAGCCCGATATTCCCCGCCTCGTAGGAGGATAAGATCTTTTCACGCAGATCATCTGAGTACGATCGCGCCATATTGTTTTGCTGCCAAAAATCCAGAGCCCCTACATTAGGTCGGGATTTGCTGTAATACCAGCGTTGGTCCGGTAAGTGCGTAACTTCTTGCTTCCGCAAGCCATTTGACGGCGGGCCCGAAAAAGGGGTTAGATGCGGAGTCCATGAATATGCGAGAGCGCGGCTTCGCAGACACACTGGCCAAACCGCGCTCGAGTTTTCAACCCCACGCATTCTTCTCGGCGTTCAGCTTCTGGGCGTTTGGCGAGGCGAGGAAATCCCCGGATGTCATGCCCCACAACTGAGAACCTTCCTCAACTTCGCATAAGGGTTGAATGCTTTATCGCGACCGCTGAAGCCTGCCTGACGGCTGACGCAAGAGAAGTTGGGTGGACCTCAAGTGTCTGAGTAGGCGATTTGCTGGAGCAGGCTCCCTGCTGAAGTAAGCTAATTAGCAGGTTGCACGGCGATGAACAAGTCCTGGCCGGTCGGCTGGCCGTTGGCAGTGATCTTCAATGCCATGTCACCCACCGCGTCCGCCGGAACCCGCACGTTGAACTGGTAAACACCGACCAATTCTACCGCCAGACCAGCATAAATTACTTCGCCTTTGGTCTCGCCGAAAGTAAACTCCACCGGGTTGGTGACGGTCGCCGCGCTTTCCACCACGCGGCCCGCAATCGGCACCGTGATCGGGGTTACCGGACCAAAGCCGATGCCGTAAAACAACAGAATCTCATTCGGACGGGCCGGCGACTCGGCGCGCACAAACGTCCCATCGGTCGAATGGACGCTGGCGACGAACTGCTTATCGCCCACTTTAAAACTGGCCGGCGCTAGCAACCCGCCCGCCAGCGGACGGAGTTCGAGTTGGTAGGCCGTGCTCACTTGGTTGCGGTGGGTAACGACGATCGGCGCCGCGCTGCCCGTCGGCAGTTCGCCCGGGAGTTGCACGTTCAACTGGGTTTTGCTCACGAAATTCACAAAGGCCGGGCGACCGTTCACCGTGACGCTGACGTTCTCCAGGGTGGTCGGAGCAGCTCCTGCCACGAAGTCCGAGGTGGTCCATCCGCGGCTCACATCACCCGCCAGGTTCGTCCCGTAAATCTCGATAAACGAGCCCGGAGCAGCGTACGGGAAGCCGCCGAAGTTGCCTGCCGAAACGATACCGCCCGCCGAGATCACTGGTAACGGAGTTTCATCAAGGACGGTAATCGAGCGAACGAAAACAACATTGGAATCGGTCACGCTCTGCCCAGAGCGGTAGTTCAAAAGTGGAATATCGGTCAGTTCGTTCGCGTTCAATCGATAAACCGGCACCGCGGCGATGCGGTCCATGTTCGCGATCCCGTTGACCACCCGACCGAATACCGTAAAGCCGCCATTCTGGTTGTTCAGGTTTCCAGAGTTGTCGGCAAGATTGAAGAACCATTGGTTGGTCGCACTGTTTGGGTTGTTGCCCAGCTTGGCCATCGAGATAGTGCCACGAGAGTTTGAAGTTCGAAACTCGTTCCTCACGGGCGGATCGGCGGCCAAGGTCCGAAAACTACCACCACTGAAGCCGAACCCGCCGCCTTGAATAATGAACCCCGGCACAGAACGGTGGAACACCGAGTTGTTGAAAGTGCCCTTGTTGACGTAGTTCAGAAAGTTCTGCACCGTCGCCGGCGCGCTGCCAGACAGAAGCAAAACGTCGATGTCGCCCAACGAAGTGTTGAACCGAACCGTCGGACCAGTCGCTGTCTGAGCGAACAGGCCGACCGTACCGAGAAGGCTACCAACGAGGGTGCAAACCAAACGAGTCTTCATATGGCTCTATTCTACCGTCTCCGGCAGGCCCCGCAGAAATCGTGATTTACTTACATTAACCGCAGTAACCCAGCGCGACCGTGGATCCCAAAAGGAACCGGGCGATTCGAGCCGGCGGGTCCGAGCGGAGAGCACAAGACTGCCGGGCCGAGCGGCCCTCCACCGTCACCCGACCCGCATGCCGATGAATGCGATACACCGCGTCCGCCCCGCTGTCGACCTGCAGCGAATCGAGCGGCCAATCCGAGTTCGCGATCATTCGAATGCCCCCAGGTGCTCCTGTCAGTATCGTCCAGTTCATTCCTTCGGGATTGCTCTCGGCGGTCGCCAGGATGGACTCGGCATTTGTCAGAAAGGCGTTCACAATTTACCTTCTCGACCGGAAGCGAGCGAATTTGAGCGTATAATTGCCCCATGCGGCTGAGCATTTTGGCATTGGCGTTGATTTTGCGCCTGGGCGCGGCGGAGCGAAAGTTCCCGGCTGGCGTCTACGAAGATGACCGGATTCAAATCAAAGCGACCGTCTATCCCGACCCCGCCGACGTCAAACGTCTCCTCGGCAGCGATTTCGACGGTTCGGTCATCGTCGTCGAATTGACCGTCACTCCGTTAGGCGACGAACCGCTCGACATTCAACGCGAGCAGTTTCAACTCTTCTCGACCAAGGATGCCCAGCGATCGCCGCCCTTCCATCCCACCCAGCTCGCCGGCCGCGGGTCCCTCGTTGTCACCGTGCAACAGCCGAGCGTAACCTACGTGGGCAATAATCCCACCGGCCCCCGCATCGGCGGAATAGGAATTCCGCGGAAAAAGGGCGCAGTCGGCGGAGGGGGCGGCGGTGACGCCAAAGTCGCAGAAAACAAAGGGATGACCGACACCAAAGAAGATCCTGTTCTACTCACCCTCCGCGAAAAAGTATTCCCGGAAGGCAAAACAGTAAAGCCGTTCAGCGGTCTGCTCTATTTCGGCTTCGACGGCAAACAGAAAGCAAAAGACTTGGAGTTGTTCTACCGCGGACCCGCGGGAAAGTTCGCCGTACGGTTTAAAAACTAATGCATATTTCGGAACTCGATACCCCCGCTCTCATCATTGACCTCGACATCATGGATCGCAATCTCCGACGAATGTCGGAGTACGCCGCCAACCACGGCCTCCGGCTCCGGCCACATACCAAGACACATAAGATCCCCGCCCTCGGCCGACGCCAATTGGAGCTGGGCGCGGCCGGTCTTACGGTGGCCAAGGTCAGCGAAGCCGAAGTAATGCTCGCTTCCGGAGTCGAGGACCTCCTCATCGCCTACCCCTTATTTGGAGCAAAGAAGTGGCCGCGAGTGGCTGAAGTAGCAAAGAAGACCCGCTTGACGGTCTCCATCGATAGTTATGACGTAGCCGAGCCCCTTATTCCTACCGGTGTAGAATTTCTAGTCGAAATGGATGTCGGCCTCGGCCGCGTTGGCGTCCGACCCGAAGAGGTTATCCCGCTAGCCAAACGACTAGGTAAGCAGGTCCGAGGCTTGGCCTTCTATCCCGGACATCTCAAAGCGAAAGATCCCGCCGGAATACTACAAGTGTCGAAATTAGTTGGACAAGTCACCCGCGAAGCGACCGCGGCTGGCTTAGACCTTCAACTCGTCAGTGGCGGATCGACCCCCACGATGTGGCACTCTCACGAAATCGATGGGATGAACGAGATGCGCCCCGGAACCTACATCTTCAATGACCGCAATACCATCGCCAGTGGGGCATGTGGTCCGGAAGACTGCGCCGCGAACATTCTTTGCACGGTAGTTTCTACGAGCGTAGAAGATCAAATGATCCTGGATGGGGGCTCCAAGACCTTTACCAGCGACCAGACAGCAGCAGGCGGTTACGGAGAAATCGTCGGCTCTCCAGAATCGTCCTTCTTCAAGATGAACGAAGAGCATGGGTACGTGAAGCGGAACGGGGCGAAATTTAAGGTGGGGGATCGAGTCCGGGTTCTGATGAACCACGTTTGCGTAACGGTGAATATGGAGGAGCGAATTTACGGGATACGAGGAGAAGAAGTAGTGGAAACTTGGGAGGTTGAGGGGCGGGGCAAGCTGCTGTAGCAGCCAACCCCACCCCGGGGAAATTACATCTTCACGGAGTCGATGTGGACCGCACCGTCCATCATCTTGCCGGTGATGGTGACCTTGTGGCCGAGATGTGCGGCAACGGAATCGCCATTGTGGATCGGGACAACCTTGCCGTCTTCGGTCACGAACACGGCGGCGGAACCACCCTTAACGCAACTCTTAACGCAAGCCATCGATTTTTCGGAAGCATCGGCATGCTTCGCGCCGCACTTGGCGTCGGAAACAGTACCCTTCCAAGTTTCGGCGAAGGCGGCCACCGAGCAGAGAGCCATACACAGAGTAAACTTTTTCATTGAAATATAATCCTCCCTGGATTGTGGGACCCGGTTTTAGTGCCGATGTACCCAAATTGAGCATACTGCAAATGAAGAGCCCAAGCAAGAGCCCTTACATCTTCTATACGCCAGAACGGAGCAATCGGATTGAACCGTTCGAAGTAGAGATGTCGATAGTCGGCCCACCGTTGCCTATTTTTCCTTCGATGCGCCGTTTCGTAGTCGTGGCACCCTCGCCGGTCAGCGGAAATTCGTTCGTGATCGAGTTGTTCGACGTCGCCGCCGCGACGCGGGCGTTCGTCGCCGGCGGCAGGCGAACCGTCACCCCGCCATTCGAGGTGCTTACCCGAAGATCGCTCAGCAGCCGATTCTTCACCGTCAACTCGATACCCCCATTTGTCGTCGTAAACCGTTGTGTCTTATCGGCCGGCGTCTCGGCCAAAGTCGCGACAATCGAGCCGTTCGAGGTCGCCGCATCCAACGACCCAAAGGCCTCATCGACGCTGATCCGACCGTTCGAGGTCCGCGCCACGACCGGGCCGCTCACCGTCCGAATTTCGATCGATCCATTCGACGTCGACACGTCCAGGCTACCTTTGTGCTGACCAATCCGTATCGCGCCATTCGACGTCTGAATCTTCGCCGGCCCTTCCATTCCGTCCACCCGAGTCGAACCGTTCGATGACGTAATCCGTTCCAGTTGGACCCGGCGCGGGACCCGAATCACGTAGCGAGCGCCCGTGTTCCCGCGCCGAGCCATCGGAGGGATAGTCTTGACGGTTACCGAATCGGCGGTCACCGCGCGGCCATCGATATGAATCTCCTTCAGTTGCTCTTTCGTATTGGCAAACTTGGTCCCACGGATCTCGACGGTCTCCTGATCCCAGGCCGTAATCTCCACCGAGCCATTGTAGTTCTCAACCACCAAACGTCCGCCCGACCGCAGAGGGAAGTTCATCTGGAACTCCTCCTGTTCGCGGGGGCCGGAGGCCATATCTTCAATGTCGCAACCAGCCAGGAAGAGAGCAAAGGGGGCAAGCAAGAACAAGCGCATGCGAACAAATACGCAGCACAACCCAAAAAGTTCCCGGCCTTATGACGTGGCAACGCGGGCGAGCGTTTCGGCCGTCCAACTCGGCTGGTCGGCAACTTCAAGATTGCGAACTTTCTCGTAGGCCTTGCGCACGGTGACGCTATCCAGGCGCCGCCCCGCGCCGTCGATCAGGCCGGCCAGGGTCACTTTTCGCATGCCCAACTGCGCCGTTACTTCCGGCAGATCGGTTGCGTTTAGGATACCGGGCACAAAGTTAGAAAAAGCATGACCGTAGTTCTCCGTCTCTGCAACACTGTGGAAGCTAACCAGGCCGCCGGTCAGGTAGAGGCGGGTGATCTGAGGAGTGAGCGCCGCCGCAAACTGCGCCACCACCGTCATACGCCCTTGCGCGGCGACTACAATAGACCGCGAACCGAGTACCGGATGCTGTTTCAGCCCACGAACCAACGCCAGCACATCGCTTACCCTCTGCCCCAGCAGAGGCTTCCCCAAGATCATTGAGGCCCAGGCATACTCCTCCTCCTCGTTATGGCGTCGAGTATAGCGGGGATTGCCCGGTCCGATTTCCGCCTGCAGGTCGCCCAATCCCCGGAGGTCGGGCACACAGACGGCGAATCCTTGCCGAGCCAGCGTCTGGCAGAGTTCGTCCTCGTGCCATGCCGTATTCCTTCCGCCGGCTTCGAGCAGCAGCACTAGCGGCCGGCTGTCCCGATTCGGACGGGGTGAGAATACCCAGGCAGGAACATACACGGCTGGCGCCGACTGGATTTCAACGGCTTCAATCGTCACGCCACGGCCAGGCAGTGTCTTCAGGACCTGAAGCGGCCCATAGGAGGTTCGCTCCAGTTGCAGCAATCGTTCGAGCGACTCTTGACGCGGCCGAAAGGGGCGCTTCAGTTGCATCGAAAAAGGCGTCTGCGATTGCAAAGATTTGATCACGTTGCCCGAATCGGTGCATTGCAGCGCCTCGGCCGTCTCCAACTTGGTAGGCGGCTCCTCGGTCACCGGGCGAGCGTCGGACTTCATCCAGCGCAAGAACCAGTTGTAGATCTGCAACCGGCTGTCGTACTCCAGCGAATGCGGCAGCGCCGTACCGCCCCATGCCAGATGATCAGCCTTGCCTAAAATGCTATATATCTTTTTGAGCTGCTGGAACTCTTCCCAACCACTGGTTAAATAGTGAGGGCTGTAAGTACCGAAGAAGTCTTTGTCGCTGACGCTGATCAGCAGCGGCTTAGGCGCAAACGGGTAAAGCGTATCCCAGCGATCGAAGCCCAACGGGCCTGCCCCGATCAAGTTCTGTTCAGCGTCATCCGTCGAACCTGGCGCCTCGAAATTGGCGCAGGCGAAGTTCTCGGTGTTCGCACTCGCCAGCGCCGCGCAAGAGAGCCGGTCATCCACCGCCAGTAAAAACATCGAGATCGTACCGCCTCCCGATTGCCCGGTCGTCGCCACGTTGCGCCGGTCCACGTAAGGCAGCGATAGCAGGTAGTCGAGCGAACGAACCGCATCCCACGTCTGCAGCCGAGAGGCGGTGTCGCCGGTCAGCAGCATCTGGCGCCCGGGCGTCGAATGTTCGTCATCCGCGCTCCCTAGCCGGCTGACTTTTCCCGAAGAATCAGGATAATACACCCGCTCACCCTGGCCCTGCGGGTCAAAGCCGAGTACGACAAACCCAAGTTGGACCAAGCCTTGCGCACAGCGCTGATACGTTGTGTAGGCTTTGCCCAGCGGGCTATGGCCCATCTGGAGCAAGACGGCGGGAAATGGCCCTCGGCCTCGACTCGGCACGTACAGATTGGCGGTGACCGGCAGCCCCGGGCGAGCATCGTAGATCACTTTTTCGATGCGATAGGAACCCCGTTGAATCGTTCCAACGGTCCGGCTGTTCAGCGGCGTTCGCTCCGGCTGGCCGCCGATTAATGACCAAAACGATTGCCGGGCCCAACGCTTTCGTTCCGCAACCAATTCCGGCGTCGCCAGCTTTTCAATCTCCGCCCGGCGACGGGTATAAGCTACTTGGGCGAGGCCCTTCAAATAGTCGGGGAGACAGCGCGAATAGTTGCGATAAGCAACGCCAGGATAGACGCGGCTCTCCTGCGCGGGAAGAGCAGCGGCGGTCGATAGGGCGAGCCAAGTCCGGCGGTTCATGATAAGCAGAGTAAAAAAGACGGTAACACAAGCAGCGGGCTTCGGCCAGAGCCACGCGCGGATGCTCTTTGCGAAGCCACCGCCGGAGCGTGTCCGTTGGGCGCGAGGTTCCCCAATTAGGATATAGGATGGTTCCTCACCCCATGAGCGAGATTCGACTCTTAGGCTTAAACGATATTCCCGCTGCCATGCGCCTGGTTGAGGCCGCCGATTGGAACCAGACCCCCGCCGATTGGGAGCGAATCATCAACCTCGCGCCCGAATCCTGTTGGGGAGTTTTCGAGGGCTCCCACCTCGTCGCCACGACCACCGCCGTCCGCCATTCCAACGGGGTCGTCTGGATCGGCATGGTCCTCACCGCGCCCCACTTTCGCGGACGCGGCTTCGCTACCCAACTTCTCGAAGAAGCCCTGCAACTCACCGCCAAATCTTTCCGCCTCGATGCAACCGTCATGGGCGCGCCTCTATACCGAAAACTAGGCTTCATCGACGAACAGCCTATTGAACGCTGGGAGCGCCCTCGCGCCGCCGCTGTTTACGATGCCCGTTTGCTCGCGGCACTGACCGGCGACTGCCAGTCCATCGGCCGTCCCGGCCGCAAAGCATGGTACTTCGGCCCGTGGGTCGGCCCGGGTGTGGAAACAGCACTCCAATTTACGATCGCCCGCCGAGGCGGCGAGGCCATCTATTGGGACCTTTTTCCCGCCGATCGGGAGGCGGTCACCCTCGCCCATCGCTACGGCTTTCGTTGCGTCCGTGAGCTCACCCGCATGCGGCGCGGCGCGGCGGTTCCCGACGTCCCGGCCAGCGCCATCTGCGGCTTCGAATTCGGATGACCCTAAGGTCCCGCGACATGATAGGCTTTGCTGATGCCCCAAGAATCCAGTCGTCGCGCGCTGCTGCAGGCCGCCGGCGTAGCCTACACAACGAACCTGTTTACCGGACAATCGCGAGGAGCCAACGACAAAATCAACGCGGCTTTCATCGGCATGGGACGCATGGGTCGAGGCAATCTCGGCATTGCGCTCAAGCAGGACAATCTTCACGTCAGCGCCGTCTGTGACGTCTACCAGCCGAACCTGGAACTAGCTGGCGCTATGACGAACAAACAGCCCGGCGGCGCCGCCCGGATGATTAAGGATTTTCGCGAAGTCATTGCCGACAAAAGCGTCGACGTCGTCTGTATCGCTACCCCCGATCACTGGCACCCGTACATGACCATCGAAGCGTGTAAGGCGGGCAAGGATGTCTATGTCGAAAAGCCCACCAGCGTCACGATTGAAGAAGGGCAGAAAATGATTCTGGCGGCCCGCAAGTACAAGCGAGTCGTCCAGGGCGGTACGATGCAACGCAGCGGCGATCATTTCATCGCGGCCTGCAATATCGTCAAAAGCGGGGACCTCGGCGACGTCACGGTCGTCAAAACCTGGAACTACGGCAACGCCAAGCCGGAAGGGATCGGCAACCCACCCGATGGCGCGCCGCCCTCTGACCTCGACTGGGATATGTGGCTCGGCCCGGCTCCGAAGCGGCCCTTCAACGCCAACCGGTTCGGCGTCGACCCGAAAAATTTCTCGCATTTCCGCTGGTTCTGGGACTACGCCGGTGGCATGATGACCGACTGGGGCGTCCACGTCCTCGACATCGCTCGCATGGGCATGGGCGAGCCGATGCCGAAGTCCGTCGTCGCCCTGGGTGACAAATTCCAGATCAAGGACAACCGCGAGACCCCCGACACCCTCACCGCCGTCTACGAGTTTCCCGGCTTTCTCGCCCAATACGAAAATCGTATGTTCAACGGCAACTCGATGTTCAAGCAGAGCTACGGCACCATGTTTCACGGAACCAAGGCCACCCTGTTCGTTGACCGTTCCCTCTACCGCATTCATCCCGAGGGCCCCGGCGAAGTGATCGAAGTCAAGAGCGCGAACAACTCCGGCATGGCGCATTGGGCTAACTTCCTGCAGTGCGTGAAGACACGAGAAAGGCCGAACTCCGATATTGAGATCTGCCACAAGTCGACCGCCACCTGCCTGCTTGCCAACATCGCGTTGCGCTCGAAGGTAAAGGTAGATTGGGATGACGCCAAACAGACCGTCTTGCAGCCCGAAGCGAAAAAGTTCTTAAAGCGCGAGGAGCGCGGACCCTGGAAATTGGTAGTTTGAAAATGACGCGCCGTTGGTTCGTCCCCACTCTCGCCAGCCCCCTTTTTGCCCAAAGCGGTCGCGATGTATTCCTGCTGACCGGCCAGTCGAACATGGCTGGTCGAGGCGTCGTCGAAGCGCAGGACAAACTGCCCTTACCCGGAGTCTCGGTCTTCACCAAGGAGAAGACGTGGGCTCCGGCCGTTGACCCGTTGCACTTTGACAAGCCGGCCATCATCGGCGTCGGTCTCGGCCGTTCGTTTGCCTCGACCGTTCAAAAGAAGGATGGCCTTAAAGAAATCGGGCTGGTCCCGGCAGCCTTCGGGGGGTCTAGTCTGCAGGAATGGTCGCCGGGGAGTTCACATTTTACAAATGCGGTGGAACGAACCCAAACCGCGGGCGGTCGGCTCCGCGGTATTTTGTGGCATCAAGGCGAAGCCGATGCGAGCGCGGGCCTCGACAGTACCTACGCCGAACGCTGGCTGGTCGTGATGAAAGCCTTGCGAAAGGAGGTGGGCGACGTGCCGATAGTCGTAGGGGAACTGGGACAGTTCAAGCCGAACTACCAAGCCGTCAGCGAGCAGTTAGCCTCGCTCGTTGTGAGGCTGCCGCGGGTCGCTTTCGTCAGTTCCGGCGGTTTGAAGGCGAAAGAGGACGGAATTCACTTCGATTCCGCCTCATTGCGGGAGTTTGGGCGCCGTTATGCCCACGCGTGGCTAATGCTTCGATGAAATTGGTGCTAGCCTGAAATTAAGGTGGATCAGGTAGCCATACGCACGGAAGGGTTAACGAAGACGTACCAGTCCGGTGCGAATGAGCTGACCGTGTTTGCCGATCTCAATTTTTCGGTGGCTCAGGGGGAGCGGGTAGCGCTTACCGGAGCCAGCGGTGCAGGAAAATCGTCTCTGCTGCACTGTCTGGGTGGTCTGGACCGCCCGTCGAAGGGCAAGATCTTTTGCGGCGACCGCGATCTCCAAACGCTGACCGAAAAAGAGCTGGCCGAGTTCCGAAATCGGGAAGTTGGTTTTGTTTGGCAGATTCACTACCTACTGCCGGAGTTTTCTGCCGAAGAGAATGTAATGATGCCGTTACTCATTCGTGGGGTCCCGCATGCTCAAGCCTCGCGCGAGGCGTTGGAACGGTTGGACGAAGTTGGTTTGCGTGCTCGTGCGCATCATCGGGCCGGCGAATTGTCTGGCGGCGAGCAGCAGCGAGTAGTGTTGGCGCGGGCTTTGGTCGGTCGGCCGAAGTACCTGCTGGCCGATGAGCCAACTGGAAATCTGGACGAACGGACCGGTGAAAAGATCGGAGCTCTACTCCGCGATTTGCACCGGACCCATGGGTTGACCTCGGTCTACGTCACCCACAACCCGAATTTTGCCCGGTCTTGCGACCGGGTGTTGTGTCTGCAGAATGGAGAACTAGCAAATGTTTGAACGATACACAGAGAAAGCGCGCCGGGTGATCTTCTTCGCCCGCTACGAAGCCTCGCAGTTCGGAAGTCCCTACATCGAGACTGAGCATTTGCTGCTGGGATTGCTTCGCGAAGACAAGGCGCTGGCGAATCGTTTTCTGCGTTCGCATGCCGCCATCGAATCGATCCGCAAACAAATTGAAGCGCACACCACCATCCGCGAAAAGGTCTCCACCTCGGTCGACCTGCCGCTGAGCCACGAGTGCAAGCGCGTGCTCGCCTATGGCGCTGAAGAAGCCGAACGGTTGAGCCACAAACACATCGGCACCGAGCACCTGATGCTCGGTTTGCTGCGCGAAGAAAAATGCTTTGCGGCCGAGATCCTGCACGAACGCGGCCTTCGCCTCAGCCAGGTCCGCGAGGAGATTGCCCGGTCCAGTTCCGAGAAAATCACCTCCAGCCGGCCCAAAGAAAGCTCCCTGCTCAGCGAGTTCAGCCGCGATCTAACCCAGTCCGCCATTGATACGCAATTGGATCCGCTGATTGGCCGCGACTTTGAGGTCGAGCGGGTTGTCCAAATCCTTTGCCGGCGCACGAAGAACAATCCGGTTCTGATCGGAGAGCCCGGAGTCGGCAAGACAGCCATCGTGGAAGGACTCGCCCAACGCATCGCCGATGGAGACGTCCCGTCCTTCCTGGCTGATAAACGGATCCTCGCCCTGGATCTTTCGCTGATTGTCGCTGGGACCAAGTATCGCGGCCAGTTCGAAGAGCGACTGAAGACGATCATGAAAGAGTTGATGGAAAATCAAAATGCCATCATCTTCATCGACGAGTTGCACACGCTGGTCGGTGCCGGTTCGGCCGAGGGCTCCTTGGACGCGGCCAATATCTTGAAGCCCGCGCTCAGCCGGGGCGAAATCCAGTGCATCGGTGCCACCACCCCGGCCGAATATCGCAAATCGATTGAAAAAGATCGGTCGCTTGAACGCCGTTTCCAGGCCGTCAAGGTCCCCCCACCCAACGAAAGCGATGCGATCAAAATCATGTACGGCATCAAGGAACGCTACGAAAAGTTCCACGCCGTCGCCTATACCGACGAGGCAATCGAGGCCTCCGTCTATGCTTCCAGCCGCTTCATTCCCGATCGTTTTCTGCCCGACAAGGCCATCGATCTGATCGATGAAGCCGGTGCGCGGGTCAAGCTCAAGCAGACCACGCTGCCCGCCGAGGTCTCCGAAATCCAAAAGCGGATCAAGTTCATCGTCCATCGGATGGAGAACGCCATCGCCAATCACGAGTTCGAAAAGGCTCGTTTCTACTCCGACGAAGAACGCAAGGAACGCGAAAACCTGCGCCAACTCCGCGAGAAGTACAACCTGGACGATGCCTCCACCGGCACCGTAACCAAGGACGACATCGAAGACGTGGTCGCCCGCTGGACCGGTGTCCCGATGACTTCGATTAAAGAAGAAGAGATCCAGAAGCTGCTTCGGATTGAAGAAGAGCTTCACAAGCGCGTGGTCAGTCAGGAGAAAGCGATCAACGCTCTCGCCCGGGCGATCCGCCGCTCCCGCGCCGGCTTAAAATCGCCCAAGCGCCCGGCCGGTTCGTTCCTATTCCTCGGCCCCACCGGTGTTGGCAAAACTGAGGTGGCCCGCGCCCTCGCCGACTTCCTCTTCGGCAGTGAAAAAAGCTTGATTCGCTTCGACATGTCCGAGTACATGGAGAAGCATTCGGTGTCGAAATTGATCGGGTCGCCTCCCGGATATGTCGGCTACGAAGAGGGCGGCCAGCTTACCGAGCGGGTGAAGCGCCAGCCCTATTCCATCATTCTCCTCGACGAAATCGAAAAAGCGCATCCCGACATCTATAACATTCTGTTACAGGTTTTTGAAGATGGCCAGTTGACCGACGGGCTCGGCAACGTGGTCGACTTTAAGAATACGATCATCATTATGACGTCGAATCTCGGTGCCCGCTTCCTCGATAAAAAATCCCAGTTAGGCTTCAGTTCCCCTGGCCAGGGCGTGCCCGCCAAGATCGAGGAGCAGGTGATGAGCGAAGTCAAACGGGCCTTCAACCCCGAATTCCTCAACCGGCTCGACGAGGTGATTCTGTTCATGTCATTGAGCGAGGATGACCTGCTCCAAATCATCACCCTCCTCGTCGCTCAGATCAATGTGAACCTGGCGACCAAGCAGATCAAGATCAATCTGCGAGAAGACGCTGCGAAATACATCCTGGAAAAAACGTGCGGAGACCGCAGCTACGGCGCGCGGCCCCTTCGCCGGGCGCTCCAGAAGTACATTGAGGATCCCCTTTCGGAAGCCCTCATCCAGGGCTCTCTCCCGCGGCCTTCTGAATTCGAAATTTCACTCAGCGATGCTGGCATCATGTGCCGGCAGATCGGCGGGCAAGGGATGGAAGAAGAAGCAACTGTTGGTGCCGGCCCCGGCGCTGAGGCACCGCTCACCACCCTCTACGCCTTCTAAACTAAACCCGGAAGAGAGGCGACCGACCTTGCCTCTCTTCTTCCTACCTAACAGGCTCTTACCGTAAACAGCGGCCAACGCTCTCCCTGCGGCGTAGTGTACGGCTCGCCCGCCTCCTCGAATTCAATCCCCGACCCGGCCACCAAATCCTTCACCACCCGCGACACCAGAATTTGGCGTGCCTGTGCGTGAGCCCAAAGACATCCAGCGACTTCCACCGTAAACCCGGAGGCAAATCCCTGGACGCTCAAATCACAGTCCCCCGTATGCAGCGCCGCACGAAGCGGCAAATCCGCCCGCGAAGTGAACTCTCGCATCGCATAAGCACATCGGATCGCCCGCGCCGGACCGTCAAAAGTCGCCATACCCCATCGGCCCAGCGTCCGCGATACCACTCCACTTCTCGACGAATCTGAGTGTCAATCCGCGCCTCCATCGACCCTGGTCAAGCAGAACGCAGCACCGTAGCTAACGACAACTCTAGGTATCGAGGTTTCTGTAGGGTCCGCAAGAAATGCTCAATCGGCCCGAACAAAGCATCCTGGTCGCCTACAAAAGGCAGGTGGTCGGCTCCCGGCAATTCAGCGTATTGGGACTTCGGAATCAACGAAGCGACGAAGCGGCCTTCCTCCACCAGCAGACACCGATCCTGCGCTCGATGTAGCACCAAAGTCGGCACCCGAATCGACGGCAAGACGCCCCGCACGTCGATCTCCGCGTTCATCCGCGTCAAAGCGGCTGCCCCGCCTGGGCTCACCCCCATCCGCAGGTAGGACGCCCACCAATCCCGGAACATCGGATCGGCCGCCAGCGACGGAGCACGGTCTTCGATCCCCACCGGCCCTCCCCAGTTCTCTCGCAGATAGCGGCAATATTCATCGCGCTCCTCCCGCGTCGACCCCCAAGGATAGGCCGCATCCCGCAACCTTCGGGCGTAACAGCCAAACATTACTAAACCCAACGTCTTCTCGGGATACGTCGCCGCGAACAACGCCGACATCGGCCCCCCCTCACTCACGCCCAGAATCACCGCCCGTTCCGACCGGGCCGCTTGCATCACCGCCCGTACGTCGTCCATCCGTTCCTCCAGCGTCGGCAACAGATTCGCGGGCACCCGGTCCGATAAACCAGTACCTCGCTTGTCGAACAGGATCAGCAGCGCTGACGACGCCAGCCGCCGCAAGAAAGCCGCAAAGTGGGGCTCCCGCCAAAAATACTCCAGATGAGAAACCCATCCCATCACGAACACCAAGTCGACCGGTCCAGAGCCGATTACCTGATAGGCGATGTTGTACTCCCCGCTCTGTGTATAGTGCGTCTCCGGAGCGATCGGAACCGCAGGAAGAACGACGGGGACCAGCGGCGGAGCCAACTGAAGCAGGAACCTATAGCCGCGCCGAGCCCGCGTTTCGATATAGCGAGGCGCCTTCGGATTATCGCCGAGAACCCGGCGCAGTTCCGCAATCTGCACCGACAAGGCATGATCGTCGACGTAAACTCCTGGCCATAGCGCTTCAACTAACTCTTCGCGGCTAAATCGCCGATTGGGGTGCTTGGTCAGAAACACGAGCAGGTCAAGCGTCTTCGGTGCCAGCAGCACCTCCTACCCGTTGGCCCACAACCGGCACTCGATCAAGTCCGGCCGAAACTCCCCGAAGCTAAGTTGCATAGCGCTCATGATATGCTACCGCTGATGAAACTTCTGATCAGCCTATTGTTGTGCTTGAGCGTCCAGGCGGCCGACGACTCCTGGGCGAAGCTCAAGACCCTAGCGAGCGGCGGCGAAGTCCGCATCGTCAAGAAAGGCGCAGTGCAGTCGATCACAGCCACACTGGATGAAGCAACCGATGAAAGCATTATCGTCGTTATAAAGAACCAGCAAGTAGCGCTGCCTAAACAGGACATCTTAAGAATCGACTACCGTCCTCCCGTCAAAGGGCCCAAAATCGTAAAAGAGACCCGCACAAAAACGAACGAAGCGCCCGCCGGATCCAAACCCACTCCCGGACCCGCCGCGCCGAACGGCCCGTCTTCGTCCAGTTCCTCGAGCATCAGCTCTGCACCGAAAGGTGACTTTGAAACCGTCTAACGTTTCGTCCGCCATTAGCGTCATCAAAAACATTTATTGATGGCCCCACAAACTGCATGGTAACCTCGTGCCGATTCACATCAGTCGGGGGGTTCTATGAATCGTTGGCTATTGCTTTCTCTCCTTTGCGGTATTTCCGCCGTTTCCGCTCTGGCTCAAATCCAAAGCGCCCGCATGGAGGGCACCGTCCAGGACTCCTCGGGCGCGAGTGTCCCCGGTGCCAAACTGGCCATCGTGAACACGAGAACACAGGCGCGGATCGCCGCCGAATCCGATGCCGTCGGCTTCTATTCCTTCCCGACGCTCACCCCCGGTTTCTACGACCTCACGGCCGAAGCCAATGGCTTTCGCAAATTCACCGTCGCCAACATCGAAGTAAACATCGGCGTCACCATTCGCCAGAATTTAAAAATGGAGCTCGGCACCGTCACCGACACGATCCTGGTCGAGTCAAGTGGCGTCCGGATTCAAACTAGCGAGGCGACCATCCAGCGCGCCATCACCCTGCGTGACATCGACACGTTGCCCCAACTGGCCCGGAATCCCGTTGCGCTCGCCACCTATCAACCCGGAGTTGCCATCGGGACTAACCCGGGAGATGCCAGCTTCGCCCGCGTCAACGGCATACGGCAAGGCTCAAACAACAACACCCTCGATGGTGTCGACGTCAATGACCCCTCCACCCCGCGCATCGGCCTGACGATGAACGCCAACAATACCGACTCCGTCGAAGAGTTCCGCATCATCACGAACGGTGCCAAGGCCGAATATGGCCGGAACGCCGGCGCCACCATCGAACTCATCACCCGCTCCGGAACCAACAGCTTTCATGGCAATCTGTTCGAGTACCACCGCAACACCGTCCTAAACGCCAATAACTTCTTTAACAAGTCCAGCGGCACCGAACTCGCCCGCCCCAAGTTCATTCAAAATCAGTATGGCGGCTCGATCGGCGGCCCGGTCACCCTCCCCAAAATTTTCAACGGCAAGGACAAGCTCTTCTTCTTTTACAATTTCCAGGGTTCGAAGGTCGCTCAGCAAGTCGTTCGCAATCGCACCGTCCTAACCCCTGAAGCCAAGGCTGGCCTGTTCCGCTGGGTCGTCCCCGCCGGCCAACCCGGTGCCGGGGAAACGCGCAGTTCCAACATCGTCCAAATCGATCCCCGCGGCATCGGAATCGATAAACAGGTCGCCGGCAATCTCGCCCTCCTGCCCCCACCCAATAACCTCGATGTCGGTGATCGATTAAACACCGCTGGCTTCCGCTTCAACGCCCCCGCTAATACTCAGGGCGATCAACACACCTTCAAAACAGACTGGCAGGCCACCAACAAGCTCCGGACCTACTTCCGCTACTCCTGGTTCCGAACCTTAACCCCGGCCGATTCGCTCAACAACGCCGAGGCAACGTTCCCCGGCCAGCCGAACGGCACCCAAGGCGGTATCCGCGCCGGCTACTCGGTCGGCGCAAACTGGACCATCAGCCCGACCGTCATCAATGAATTCGTCCTGGGCTCATCCGGCTCCTCCGTCGAGTTCGGGAGAGTCCGCGGCCTCGTGTATCCCGGTGCCGCCCTCATCGGGGCCAACCTGTTCACCAACCCCATTCCAACGGGCTTCGGCTCTTCTCGCTACTCGCCGGTCAGCCCCTTGATCTCCAACAACATCACCCTCATCCGCGGCAAACATACCTTCAAAGGCGGCATCCGCTTCTCCAACATCCTGCAATACCAGACGAGCGACGCCAATATTTGGCCCAACATCGCGGTCGGCCAGGGGAACGGCAACGCAGCCCCCGGCAACATCGGACCGTCGGGCGCACAAATCGCGACGGCGGACCGGCAGCGCTTCGACAACCTTTACAACGATCTCCTCGGACGCGTCAGCTCCGTACAGACCACCTTCTACAGCGACTTGGCCACGTTTCAAAAGACCGGCACGCCCCGCGTGCGGAACTTCCTCTTCCGCGACTACGGTTTCTACTTCCAGGACGACTGGCGCGTGACCCAAAACCTAACCCTGAACATCGGCCTGCGCTATGAGTTCTACGGCGTACCCTATGAACGCGATCAGCTCCAGGGCAATATTATCCAAGCCGCCGCTGGCTTAGTCAATACCGTAGGTCAGATTCCCGACCTTACCGTTACTCGCGCCAACAAATGGTTCAATAACGACTGGAACAACTTCGCTCCCCGCTTCGGCTTCGCCTGGACACCCGGCAAGAACGGCAAAACATCCATCCGCGGCTCCTGGGGAATGTTTTACGACCGAGTCACAGGCGGTGCGACCATTGATCCGGACGGCACCACCCCCGGCTTTGCACAATCCATCACCATTTTCCCGAATCAAGCCGCCGGCAGCGACATCCGCGCCAGTGACCGCAATCTACTCCTTCCCACGCCGCCCGCCACCCCTACCCTGACCCCCGCCGCCACCCGGACCTTTGGCGCAATCAACCTAACTGACCCAAATTTCCGCCAACCCTACGTGCCGCAGACGAACATCACGATCCAGCGCGAAATTATAAGCAATACGGTGGTTGAGGCCGGTTACGTTTCCAATCGGGGTATCAAGCAGTTACTCGATCAAAACGTAAACCAAACCCGCATCTACGGCAACTCGTTCCTCTCGGACTTCAACGAACTCCGCGCCTTCCAGGCCAACGGTACCGCACCGGGAGCCGCCAATAATCTGGTCCGTATGTTCGGAAACCCCACCGCCGCCATCAACGGAATCGGCGCGACTCCCGTCCGCCAAGGCAGCGTCGGAGCCGCCGCCAACACTATCGATACCAGCAACTACACCCGCTACGCCGGGGCCGGACTCAATCAGTTCTATCTCCGGAACTACCCGCAGTTCACCAACGTATGGCTCGCCACCAACGCCGGACGCACAGCCTATGACTCGCTCCAGCTCAGCCTTCGCCGGCAGGCTGGCGCATTGAAGGGAGCCGTCAACTACACCTGGTCTAAGACGATCGACAACTCCTCCGTCGATGGCGGCGGTAACACCGGCCCGCTCGATAATTACAACCTCGCCTTGATGCGCTCGCGCTCCGACGCTGATCGGCCGCACACCTTCAACTGGTCAGCTAGTTACACCCTGCCCATCGGTCGCGGGAAGTTCGTCGGCGGCAACATGCCCGACTGGGTCGACCGTTTTGTCGGCGGATGGGAAGTCGGCTCGCTCGGCATCATCACCTCGGGTCAGCCGTTTAGCGTCTCCTCCGGCCTCTACACCGGTCCAAACGTCACCGACTTCGGCCCCTTGGGCAGCAACGTCGGTGCCTTAGCCGACTACAACGGCACCAACCGGAACATCGGAAAAGTCGAACGCTTCGGCGGCGGAGTCCGGTTCTTCACCCCGGCGCAAGCGGCTTTGTTCTCGGTTCCCGCCCCCGGCTCCATCGGAAACTCCGGGCGCAACACGTTCCGCGGACCGGGCTTCTTCAGCACGGATCTTTCGGTCGTCAAGCGCTTCCGCCTCCGCGAGAAGATGTTCGTCACTTTCCGCGCCGAAGCCTACAACCTGCTAAACACGGTCAACTTCGTCGCCCCGTCGGTCAACCTGCAAACCCCTCAAACGTTCGGAGTCATCTCGGCCACGCCCGTCGGCGCGTCGAACCAATCCGGCGGTCGCATCCTCCAAGGTGCCCTCCGCTTCGACTTCTAATTTTTGAGCAATCGAACCACGAAGGGGTACCGCTTCCCCGGTCTCGGCCTCGGCCACACCGGAGTAGCGGTACGCCTTTCTATTAAACTGTTCGGCCGCGCCGATCAGTCGCGACCGTAGTAGAAGAGAATGTCAGAGCTCGCCGGGACATAGCCTAGAACCCGAAGTAGCAGCGCCACCTGTCCCCGATGGTGCACGCCATGAATGGCCGCGTGGTAATTCCCGGACAGACGTTTCCACGTTTCGCCACCGTTTGATGAGTGACGCTGCATTCGGGTAATCAGTAGCGACGAGCGCAGGCCCCCGCTTAGCCCCGCCGCAACGGTCGAGCCATCCCCACTCTGCGCTGAGCGTATGCACCAACGTGTTCCGCACGGAACCATAGCTTCCGGCAACTGGCCGCGTGAACTGATCGTTCGTAAGCTGAAGTAGGATTTCAAAGAGCTTCGAGTCCGCCCAGTAGTTAGCCCCTCCCAAGCCGCGCAACCCGAAGTTGGAGCCTCAGGGTATCGGGCGGCTATGCCAAGCCCTCTCTACAGAAATCGATTTAGCACCCATCGCTGACTCAGGTCGACCGCGAACAGAATAGATCATGCCGATCGCCTCGTCGACGGCGTGTTGCTCGTCGTAGCCCTCTCCAAGGGCCATCTGGGTCACGTCAAAGCGTTCATCGCCCTCGGCGTACCGATCGTATGTCTGGACCGCAAATCAGACGAGCTCAAAGTTGACTCGGCCACCGCCGGGATCCCCGCTTGCAGCAAGTTCGCGATCCTATTACTCGAACGCATCACCGGAAAACGAGACCAGCCCACCGATCTCGTACTGCCCACTGTCCTTGAAATCGGCGAATCCACCTAACTCAGCGCACCCCGTAAACCACATAGCCACCGTTCCTGAAAACCGGCTCCCCCTTCGCCCACGCGTGCGCCGCCTGCACCACCACATAGTCCGCTCCCAACGCCGCATACTCGGCCCCACTCGCTTCCCGGTACGGCCTCCCAATCGTCAAATCATAACGCCGCCACCATTCTTTCGCCAACTCGTAGGTGAAGTTCACCTGCCCCCCGCCCTTCCGATCCACCCACACCGCCCGCAACGCCCGCGACCGAAAAATCCCCGGATACAGCGCCAAACCCGCATCCGGAAAGTGAAACACCGCACCCTCAGCCGTGTTCCCGCGCGCCCACGCGCTCAACTCGCCCAACTCCGTTGTGTGCAAGTTCGGATAATTCCGCACCCCGCCAGCGTAGGGATACGCCAGAACCGCAACGGGAATCAACGCCCACGCCCATCGCCTCCGGATACAACTCGCCCCCGCACCCGCCAGCGCCCCCCCGATCCACCAAACACCCAAACCGGGCAAAGCAAACGGGGCCAGCAACCAACTAAATCGCTCCCCCCAACCCACCGCTCGCGCCGCGGCAATCCCCCCGTTCAACACTGCGCCCATCGTCACCCAAAGCAACGCCCGCGCCGGCTGCACCTGCGGCACCACGATCCACTTCCCTAAGTCGAGTAATAGGTAGCTCAGCCCCGAGCTCAGCGCGCCAACCAACGGCAGCCCGAGTAACATCACCCGCATCGCATCGTTCAAGCCGCCCCGAATCCGCCACCACGCCGCGAGCGCCACTGCGAGCAGCACCGCATGGTGAACCCACCATCCCCCCTGCCACATCCCCACCCACACATACGACGCTCGCATCCGCTGCAGCGCCTCTAAATCCGCCGGAATCGTCGCCCAGAATGCCTGCCGTTCGGTTTCACCCACTTGAAACTTCGCCGCCACCCAGAGCACCACCACCCCGCCCACCATCCCCCATACCGCTCCCCTCCCCCGCCATAGCGCGTAACCGCCCAGCACCAACCACACCGGCCACACCGTCGGCGGATGCATCACGAATGCCGCCCCCAACGCGACCCCACTGCCCATCCAACGCCCATGCCCCGCCATCCCCATCGCCAGCAACAACAGTGGCATCGCCATCCCGCGCGGAATCGGCTCATACTCCACCGTCAGCACTGCCGGACCAATGATCAATGCCCCTAGCCCGAACAGCCCCGCCAGAAAAAGCCCCGCACCCGTCTCCAGTCCCGCCGCCGTCGCCAGCAAGTAGACCCCGTACAAACCCACTACGCGGGCTCCCAACTGCAACCCTCCTAGAATCGGCTCAAAGTCTCCCCCCGTTAACTGCTTCAGTCCGCCCGCGATTTCATCATAAACCGTGTACCGTAAATGTGGATGCGTTGCGATGATATCGTTGCCCAACAGCGCCGGATTGCCGATCCGCTCCATCATCGGAAGATAGATATGCGTATCGGACTGTAAGTAAGTGTGCCCGGGGAACACATAAAACCCGAGCAGCGTAAACGCCGCCAACACGGCGAAGCGCAACATCATGTCGTCGGGGTCTTCTCCAGTTGCTGCTTGATCCAGGTCCGTTGCGGATTCAGTACCATCGCCTTCTGTAACGCCGTCCGCGCCGCTCCGTTGCGCCCGGCCTTGCGGTGCGCCAGGCCAATCCACAACCACGCCTCGGCTAACTTCGGCTCTAAACTCGCCGCCTTCTCAAAATCCTTTAACGATAACTCAATGCCCCCACCCAAAAACGGGGGCAAATAGTACTTACCCACCCCACTCGACACCCACGCCAGCGCCGATTTCGAGTCTAACTCCAGCGCCTTTTCGATCTCCTGCTTAGCGCACTTACCGTGCTGCATACCCCCCAACGGATCGGCCGGAATCACTTGGCCGCATAGCGTGCCCAATAGCCGATGATTCTCCGCCTTGTTTGGCTCAGCGTGCACCGCGGCCTGCGCCGCCTTTATCCCCGCCTCCGCAGCCACCCGAGCCTCTCGTTTGTCGCGCAGTTCCAGCGCTACCTCGGACAGGTACGACTGCGCCAAGGCCACTTGATATGGCGTACCCGTGGCCAGCTTCGCTAGTGCGATCCGGTCCTGCCGGTCACGCGCGGATTCCAGGTCCCCAGCCATCCCGACGGCTACGCTAACGATCAATACCAGTAAGAGTCGCATCTGACTCATTATCCAACATCACTGGGTCGCCAGCTTCCGTTGCCAAAGTAAAAACGAGACCCCAATCACCGCCAGCAACGCCCCATTGATCGCCAACGCATTGGGCACGGCCACTAGCGCAATCATCTGCCCCGTCAGCAAACTCCCCATCGGTCGTCCGCCCCGGAAGAAGACGTTGTAAACGCTCATCACCCGGCCACGCATATGATCCTCCGTCCGCATCTGCACCAGGCTCATCACCAGCGCGAAGGACGCAATCAAACACCCACCCGAAACGAAGAAAATCGCCGCGCTCAACCAGAAATTCGTCGAATACGCAAAACCAATATTCAGCACACCCAGCGCAATCAGCAAGCACATCGCCACCCCGCCCTTACGCTTCATGTTCCCCAACGCCGCCACAATCAACGCCCCGCACACCGACCCCACCCCCGAAATCGACATCAGCTGCGAGTAGCCATTCGCACTCAGTTTCAGCGTGTCCCGGGCCACCACGGGTAGAAACGTCATCGCCGAAAGCCCGAAAAATGTCATCAAAAAACCAAGCGCCACCAAGGCCACCATCGACTCCCGGTGCCTGACGAAATTGATCCCCAGCTTCATCGACTCGAACGGACTCTCGCCCTTCGGCACCACCGGCAGCCGCTTCGGAAGCGAGAGTAAGGATGCAATCACCGCAAAGTAACTCAACCCATTCAAGCCGAAGCACCAGATCGGCCCCAAACTCGCCATCGCGATCCCACTCAACGCCGGGCCAATTACGCGCGCCAGATTGAACTGAATCGAGTTCAACGCAATCGCATTCGGCAGGTCCTCCTTGGCCACTAAAGAGGGCACCAGCGCTTGGTATGCCGGACCGCCGAACGCCTGCGCACAGCCCACGATGAAAGAAATCGTCAGAATGTGCCAGATCTGAATCAGGCTAAAGTACAACAGGCCAGTAATCGTGAAAGCACAACTCAGTTGCACGATCTGCGACGCCATTACGATCTTTCTTCGGTCAAAGCGGTCCGCCGTTACCCCGCCCACCAGGGACAACAAAAAAATCGGAATCTCGCCCAGAAAAACGTCCAGGGCGAGAAGCTGCGGCGAATCCGAAAGCTGGTACACCAGCCAACTTTGCGCGACCTGCTGCATCCAGGTCCCGATGGACGAGGTGCACGCCCCCAGCCACATATTGCGGAACTGGGGGTAAGAGAAGGCCTTGAAAACCTTGTCGAGCAAGTCGGCTTCCGTTCTTCGCTACGGAAGCGGCGCCGGGCGGGAAATCAGGTGGAGAATGTTCCCATCGCAATCGGTGAAAAAGACCAGGCGATTGCCCTGATTCGCAAACGGTTCGCCCAGGAAATTGACCTTTAAGCCTTGCAGCACCGCCAAACCGCCGTCGAAGTCTTCGACGTCAATCGCAAGATGGCGAATTCCTTCGTCCTTCATCTTGTTCGATGGCCGCTCGCCCTCGCTCGGAATGATCTCCAACATCGAGCCGTTCGACGCCCGCACGAAGTAATTCCCGGCGTATTCGAAATTGATGCGGAATTCCAAGTGGTCGCGGTACCACTCGGCGAGCCGCTGGGGGTTGGGCGAGGCGATCGCCGTGTGTTCCAGGCCTTTAAACATATTTGACGATTGTACCTTATCCCCTAAAAACTGGGTCACAACGTCCGATATGCATTGTTGTGCGAGTACCGCGTCGTGTTTTCAATACGCTCGAACGTCTAACAGCAGCTTGCCGGGCAAGCGAGTCCGACGGCCGACTCGTCATCCTCGAAGTGCCCCCCGCCGGCTGGCCCGAACTCGACGGCTTGGCTGACGCACTGGAGCGCTCTGCCGCCGCCTCGGCCACCGCCCGCTGGGCCCTCGAACAGACGTGCCTCGAAATTCTCGAAACCCTGGTGGAAGCACTCGAATCCCGCGATCGATACACGGCTGGCCACAGCCGCCGCGTCAGTCAATACTCCCGCGACTTAGCCCGCGAATGCGGACTCTTCGAAGATGAAGTGGAAAGAATTCGCATCGGCGCCCTGCTCCACGATATCGGCAAGGTTGGCATCCCCGACGACATCCTACTCAAAGATGGCGGCCTCTCGGATGCCGAACGAGCCATCATCGAAACCCATCCCGCCATTGGTATCCGCATCCTCGAACGCACCGGCGTTTTCGTCGACTATCTCTCCATCGTCGGCCTCCACCACGAAAACCACGATGGCTCCGGATATCCCAACGGCCTCGCCGGAGACGATATCCCTCTCGACGCGCGCATCGTCCACATCGTCGATTGCTACGACGCCATGACCACCGATCGACCCTACCGCACCCGCATGCCCGAAGACGTCGTTCGCAAGATCTTCACCGATGCCTCCGGTACCCAGTTCCATCCCGAAGTCCCTCAGTCTTTCTTCGCCTCCCGAATCGTCGCCGCAAAGTAATTTTCGGACGTCATTGGATACCCGGCCAGCCGACGCAACATTCCCAGCTGACCCACATGGGTCAACGCATCCGCCACCGGCCCCTGTAACAACCGCTCCGCCGGTGCCAACCGTCCTTCAAATACTTCCACCGCCGCCAAGTTCTCCCAGAATCGCGCCACGTCCGCCTCCCAGCCCAACACCTCTGGCCGCCTCCACCGCCCCGTTCCATTAGCCAACTCCAGCACCCAGGCAAACAGTTCCGCCAAATGCGCCACGAGCTCCCCCGGCGTCTTCACCCCGGCACCAGCCGCGAACGTCCCAAACTCCGGCGGCACCTCCGCCAGCGCTTTCCCTGCCCGATAGCGAACCGCCGCAATCGCGTGCCGCAGCATCCCTTCCGGGCTCCGCTTCTGCATCGCGATCTGCCCCGCGTGATAAAGCGTATGCTGAATCACCCCGTGCAACAAGTGGTAGTTATCGTAAGCCTTCCCCGGCACCGCCGCGTCTAAGTCTGCCTTTTCCACCACCTCCAACAGCCGTTCCGCCGCCAACCGCGCCCGCTCCTTCGCCCCGTCCCAATCCCCGCCGACCGGCCAATCCGCCTCGCCTAAAAGTATCGCCGGGTCGCCCCCGATTCGCCGCTCCGCCGCCTCCAGCCACGCCGCCACATGCAGCGTCACCTCTTCAATCGAATGCCCTACCCCACCCACCCTCACGGTAGCCTCTGCCGCACTTACACCCTGCAGGACCTCAAACAACGCATCCCCATGCCAAGCGTCCCCGTAAACGGCCCGCCGCAACTGATCCATAATTCGATAGTTTTCACGCATAAGTCGAGTTACCATCCTACAATGACCTCCCGCTTGGCGCTTGTCCTGCTCATCGCTGCCCCTCTCGCTGCTCAAACCGTCACCGGCCAGCTCGAAGGCCATGTCGTCGACCCCACCGGCCTCCCCATCGCCGGCGTCAAACTCACCGCCCGTAACGCCGAATCCGGCACCCTCCGCGAGTCCGTCACCAACCAATCCGGCTACTATCTCCTCTCCTTCCTTTCCCTCGGCCTGTGGCAAGTCACCGCCGAAACCACCGGCTTCGGCTCCGTCCAACGCAGCGCCCAGATCGAACTCACCTCCACCCGCGTCGCCGATTTCAAACTCTCTCCCGCCACCGTCGCCACCACCCTCATCGTCGAATCCGACGCCTCCCTCATCGAAATGACCCGCGGAGAACAAAACTCGTCGCTCGACGAAAAGACCATCGAAGACCGCCCCCTCTCCTCCCGCAATTTCCTCTCACTCGTGGAAATGATGCCCGGCTTCCAGTCCTCCGGCTCCTACTCCGGCGTCAACAACCCCACCCTCTCCTCCGGCTCCTACGTCTCTTTCAACGGCACCGGCTCCCGCTCAGCTTCCTTCCAAATCGACGGCGTCAATAACGACGACTCCTCGGAGGGCATGTCCCGCCAAAACGTCAACATCTCCGCTATCAAGGAATTCGTCGTCCTCACGAACGCCTTCTCCGCCGAGTTCGGCCGCGGCGGCACCGCCGTCCTCATCCAAACCAAATCCGGCACCAACCGCATCCACGGCGACGCCTACGAATTCTTCCAGAACCAGGTCCTCAACTCGAACGGCTTCTTTAACAACGCCTCCGGCTCCCGCCCCGATGGCTCCCCCGTCGTCCCCCGCGCCCCCTACCGGCGCAATCAATTCGGCTACACCGTCGGCGCCCCCATCATCAAAAACAAACTCTTCCTCTTCCATTCCTTCGAACGTACCGAAGTCAAAGCCCACTCCACCCAAACCCGCTGGCTCTTCCCCGCCGGCACCCGCATCCAGGTCGGTGACTGCCGCCTCTGCCTCAATCCCGACGATCACCCCAACCTCGCCGCCGACAAAGCGTTTCTCGAATCCCTCCTCGCCCGCTTCCCCAAAGATGCCAACAACCCCAACTTCTGCGCCACCTGCCTCACCCAACAGGTAGCCAGCTCTTTCCCCGATCAAGACTACGCCGGCAAGCTCGACTACGCCGCCAGCCCTCGCCATTTCTACGCCCTCCGCTACCAATACAGCCGCCAACGCCGCAAGCCGGGACAACTCATCGACGGCGAAGCCGCCGTCCAAAATAATCGCCAGCAAAACGTCGGCTTCACCGCCACCCAAATCTTCTCGGCCTCCACCTCCGGAGAATTCCGCTTTGGGCTCGGCCTCCGAACCACCCTCGTCGATATCTCCAGCGGCAACGATACCCCCATCGTCCGCATCACCAACCCGTCCGCTTTCACGACCACCACCCTCGGCTCCGCCGGCGCTTTCCCCATTAACCGCTTCCAAACCGACTACCAGTTCAACTACAACCTCTCCCATATCCACGGCAGACACTCCCTCCGCGCCGGCATCGATTACCGCCGCGCCAAACTCGACGACCTCGCCGACAATAACTCGCGCGGCCTTTTCAACTTCACCGTCACCGGCATCCGTGGTCAGGCCTCGTTCTACGACGGCTGGGAAAACTTCCTCCGGGGCTACATCCCCAGCTATCAGAAAGGGTACGGAAACTTCTTCACGCAAAACCGGATGTCCGAGGCCAACTTATACTTTCAAGATGACTGGAAGCTCCGCCCGAATCTAACGATCAACTTAGGCTACCGCTACGAGTACGTCCGGAAACCGAATGAGATCAATAACCGCGTCAATTACAACTATAACGATTTCACCAACGGGCACGAACCCCGTTTCGGCTTCGCCTGGACTCCCGCCTTTGACCGCGGCCGCCTCTCCGTCCGCGGCGGCTTCGGCATCTTTCACACCCGAATTTTCCAAAGCATCTTCTCCCAGTCCGGGGCCTCCCTCCGTTCCCTTCCCCCCCAAGGCATCCTCCGCAGCTTCGACCCCACCTTCTACGTCGCCGACCCCTCCGGCGGCTACGTCTACTCTCCCACCACCTTCAACCCCTCCGGTCTGGCGATCGCGCGCATCGCCCCCAACCTCGGCATGCCCAACATCCAACAGTTTAATTTCACCCTCGACCGCACCGTCTCGAAGGATATCGTCGTCTCCGTCGGCTACAATCGAACCCGAGGCATCGGGCTTATCCAAAACGCGAGCCTCAATCGCGCACGCTTTCCCTTTCTCGGCTCCGACGGCATCATGTACGACCAAATCGACCCCGACCTCGGCAACCCCCGCCCCGCCCCCGGCTTCATCTCTCTCGCTCAGCCGTGGACCAACCGTCGCCGCCCCGATCCGCAATACTCGACCATCACCTACATCCACAACGGCAGCTGGAGTTACTATAACGCCCTTCGCGTCACCGCCCGCCAGCGCTTCAAGAAAGGGCTTCACTGGATGGTTAACTACGCCTGGAGTAAGTCCATTGATACCGGCAGCGACTACACCGCCGGCGTTACCCTCACTGAGTTCGACAGCGCCAGGAGCCAACGCGGCTTGAGCGATTTCCACCAGGCCCACCGTGTCAATCTCAACTACGGCTACACCCTGCCCTTCTTCAAAAAGAACAAACTCCTCGGCGGCTGGACCCTCAGTGGCAACCATACCTACGCCACCGGCAACCCGTTTACCGTCACCGCCGGCTACGACGTCAACGCCGACGGAGTCGGCAACGATCGCCCCATTCTGCTCAACCAGGCGCTCTATGGAACCAGCGTCGACAACGGCCGCTCTAACCCCGCCACTGGCCAGCCCTACAGCATCCAGCAGTTGCCCCTTAGCGGCTTCTTCCCCACGATTGCTACCCCCGTCGGCCAACGCGTTTTCGATCCCGGCGGCAGCGGTAAGGATTCCCTCGGCCGCAACACTTTCTTCGGCCAGGGCATGGCCAACTGGGACGCGGGCATTTACAGAACTTTCCCCGGCATTCGGGACGGTCACCGTCTCCAATTCCGCGCTGAGTTCTACAACACTCTCAACACGCCCCGCTTCGCCCTACCCACGCGCAGCGCACAAAGCCTGGCCTTCGGTCGCATCACCAGTACTTATAATCCCTTTAACTTCGTCGGCGCCAGTCGCCTCGACGATACCGCGCGAATGCTGCAATTCTCACTCCGCTACACGTTTTAAGGAATAACGGAGAAAGAGAAATTCGAACCCTCGGTGCCCCTTCCAGTACACACGCTTTCCCGTTAACCAGACGCTCTATGGAACCAGGGTCGACACTGGTCGGGCCAACCTCGCCACCGGCCAGCTACCCCTCAGCGGTTTCTTCCCCACAATTGCTACCCCAGTTGGCCAACGCGTTTTCGATCCCGCCGGCGGGTCGACAATACCCTCGGCACGCCCCGTT
>Ga0163144_10001688_pt1 | contig 51792 bp, 49 predicted proteins | sample OliLak19BULKMAT1_FD_123175 | JGI IMG/M metagenome (GOLD analysis project Ga0163144, IMG submission 123175) | Freshwater microbial mat bacterial communities from Lake Vanda, McMurdo Dry Valleys, Antarctica - Oligotrophic Lake LV.19.BULKMAT1 | ecosystem: Environmental > Aquatic > Freshwater >... | reverse complement strand
TCGGCAACGCCGAGATGGCAACCCTCAACATCAAGGGCGACGCATTCCATCCGGAGTGGAATTATACCATCTCTCCCAGAGTGCTAACTTGAAGTCGTAATTGTTGAGCGTTGCCTTAGTCGCGACGAATCCATCGCGACACCGAATTTTCCCCTGCTAGGCTTGCGCCGCATCAGGGGAAAGGACCGATCATGAAGGTAGAGATCCGCCAGCACCGGCTCTGGGTCGACGGCAGATCGGTCGAGCTTCGCCCGACGCCAAACCGCAAGCCGGGCCTCGCGCCGCGCTATCTCGTGATGCACTACACGGCGGGACCGACCGCCAGATCGGCGATCCAGACGCTGATCGATCCGGCCGCGAAAGCTTCGGCGCATCTCGTCATCGACCGTGATGGAACGACGACCCAGCTCGTAGCGTTCAACGAAATCGCCTGGCATGCCGGCGAGAGCCGTTGGGAAGGGCTCTCCGGTCTCAATGCGTTTTCCCTAGGCATCGAGCTCGTGAATGCCGGACCGCTCGATCGTGTTGCGGGAAAATGGCGCGCCTGGTTCGGGTCCAACTATCCGGCGGCCGAGGTCATGGAGGCCGCGCACAAGAACGAGCCCGGCTGCGTCCGCGGCTGGCTCGTCTATCCACCCAAGCAGTTGCAGGCCGCGATCGCCATCGGCCGTGCGCTCGTTGGCGCCTATGCGCTGCGCGATGTGGTCGGCCACGACGATATCGCGCCGGCGCGCAAGCAGGATCCGGGTCCGGCATTTCCGATGGATCTCTATCGCGGTGGCGTGATGGGTCGCGGCGACGATGCGCTCTCGCGCTACGAGGTCGTGAATGTCACATCGGGTCTACGATTCCGATCGGGCCCGAGCTCCGATTCCGCGCTTCTTCGCGAGAGTCCCTTGAAGCGTGGGACGCGCCTCAATCTCGTGCGCCGCGACGGCGCATGGTGCCACGTCGAGGTGCTCAACGCCGCCGGCAAGCCCGCGGCCACCGGCTGGGTGCACGGCGACTACATCGCCCCGCTGGAGTGAATGCCGCGCGTCGCGTGATCAGGCAAAATCGGAGGAGTGCTGGAACTTCGTCACCGGGAATCCCTCGCCGGTGGGAATGCGTCCGATCGGGTTGAGGTGTCGGGTGTCGTCTCCGCGCGCCATGTAGGCTTCGAAGGTCGGCCACACGGCGAGATCGGCCTTTACGTTCGTCGGCGAGAAACGCATCGTGAGGCCGCAGCGCACGCGATCGGATGTGTTCGGGCCCGAGCCGTGCAGCAATCCGTCGTCATGAAGTGACATCTCGCCGGCGCGCAGATCGAGCGTGACGATATCCTGCTGGTGAATGCTCGCCGCATCGACCTCTTGCGCGAGCACGTAGTTTGGATCGTCGTTGCGACGATGCGCGAAGTCGCCGACGCGATGGCTTCCGGCGACCACCTGCATCGCGGCGTTCGCCGCGTCCGCGTCGTAGATCGCCAGCCACACCGTCACCGTGCGTCGCGGTGTGAGGGGCCAGTACTGCGCATCCTGATGCCAGGGCACGATGGAACCGTCGCCGGGAAACTTCACGAAAAACTGGCCGCCCCACTGGAAGAAATCCGGTCCGATCAGATCCTCGACACAATCGAGGATCGCCGGCGTCCGACACAAAGCGTGGAACCAAGCGCTGGCCTTGTGCCACATGTTGACGCGGTTGATGTCGATGGCGGGAGGCAGCCGCGCGGCAAATTCCTGGAACTTCGCCTGCAGTGCCGCGACGGCCGGGGGCGCGAAAACCTGCAGGTTCTTGACATAGCCCTGTTCGATGAATTGCTGCCTCTCTGCCGAGCTCAGGCGACGCGCCCGTGGATCGATCTGCAATGCCAACATGCCTACTCCCCCTTGCCCATCATTCCTGCTGCGCCGATTGATACGGGAGCTTGAAGCTGCGATCCAGCGTTGCTCGATCCGCGTTGGCTTCAGCCATCGGTGCGGCGGCTCTGCGTATTGCGCCGCGATATGGCGAAGATGTCCCAGGCGGCGATGAACATCGCCGCGATCACGGGGCCGATGACAAAACCGTTGAATCCGAACATCGCGATTCCGCCCAGCGTGGAGGTCAGCACGATGTATTCGGACATCTTCGTGTCCTTGCCGACCAGGATCGGACGCAGGAGATTGTCCACGAGTCCGATCACCAATGCGCCGTAGACGATCAGCACGATGCCTTGCCAGACGGCATCGCTCGCGAGGAGATAGATGGCGACGGGCATCCAGACCAACCCGGCGCCGATTGCCGGCAGCAGAGAGAGAAAAGCCATCAGCACGGCCCATAGCAGTGGCGCGCCGATCCCCAGGAACCAGAACATCAGGCCGCCGAGCGCGCCCTGCAGGAGTGCGACGAGCATGTCGCCCTTCACCGTGGCGCGGATGACGATGGTGAATTTGCGGAAGAGCGCGCTCTTCTGCTCGGCCTGCAGCGGGATCGCTTCCTCGATGCGCGCGGCAAGCGTGCGCCCATCGCGCAGCAGGAAGAACAGCAGGTACAGCATGACGCAGAGATCGATGATGAAATCGAGCATGCTCTGGCCGATGGTGAGCGCCTGCGTGGCGAGATATTGGCCGCTCTTCATCATTCCGGCGGAAAGACTCTCCTGCACCGCGCCGATGCTGGTCAGTCCGGAGCGGTTGAGCTGCCGGATGGCCCATGCGGGCAAGGCGTCGCGGAATTGCCGGGCCATACGGGCAAGATCGAGCTCACCCGACTGGATCCTTTCGTAAACGCCGGAGGCTTCCTGCTGCAAAGCCAGGCCGAGCAGCGTCATCGGCAGGATCACGATCGTCACGATGGTCAGCACGCAAATGAGCGCCGCGAGGTTGCGTCGCTGCGGCATTGATCTCAAGACCTGCGCGTGCAGCGGCGCAAACATGATCGCCGTGAGCGTTCCCCAGAGAATCGCACCGTAAAACGGCCACAGGATCCACGCGAAAGCCAGCGACACCGCGACGATGAGCAAGAGGAACGTCGTCTCTTCGAGGCTACGCATGTCGATATCCCATCAATGACCAGGCGGGCCTATGATCAACCTGAGGACAATTCGACCCCGTGTCGATTTATATGTGGAATGATCGGCGCCGAGGCGCCGCAGGGAGATGATGGACATGACGCGATTGATGGACGGATTTCCGCCGACGCCGGCGAGTCAGGTGACCCTCGCGAATTGGCGCACCGCGCCGTTCAATGTCTGGGCGTTCCACCACGTGCGCGAGTTGATCGCGAGTGCGGAGATCGCCAATGCGCCGGCATCGGTGCGCGAGCTCCCGCCGCAGCCAGGGGATCTCGGTCGTGTCCAGGTCGAGGAGTCCGATGGGCGGAAGATCAGTTTCGATGCCTTCCTCGAGCGCAGCCACACCGACGGCATCGTCGTGCTGCACAAGGGCCGGATGATTTTCGAACGCTACGCCAACGGTATGAGCGTCGAGACGCCGCACATCCTGATGTCCGTGAGCAAGTCGATGCTCGGATTGCTCGCCGGGACGCTCGTGCAGCGCGGTGAGGTTGATCTCGACCGGCCGGTCGGCGATCTCGTGCCGGAGGTCGCGCGGACGGCTTACCGAGACGCGAGCTTGCGCCACCTCCTGGACATGCGCAGCGGCATCGCATTCGACGAGGATTACCTCGCCACATCGGGCGCGATCATCGCCTACCGGAAATCGACGGGGTGGAATCCGTTCGGGCCCGGCGAGACGCCATCGGATCTGCGCAGCTTCTACGGCAACCTCGTCGATCGCAGTGGACCGCATGGCGGCGCTTTCAACTACGTCTCGCCCAACACCGATCTATTGGGCTGGGCGATCGAGCGCGCGACTGGACGGCGCTATGCCGATCTGATGAGCGAGCGTCTGTGGCAGCCGATGGGGGCCGGCACCAGCGCCTACATCACCGTCGATCGCCTGGGCGCGCCGCGCTGCGCCGGCGGCATGTGCGCGACGACGCGCGATCTCGCGCGAGTCGGGCAGCTGCTCGTCGAGGATGGCAAGCGTGGCGCGACACAGATCCTGCCACGCCAATGGATCGACGATATCGAGCGCGGCGGTGACGCCAAGGCCTGGGACTCCGGCAATTTCGCGCCGTTCTTTCCCGGGGCCGCCATGCATTACCGCAGCAAATGGTATGTCGACCGCAGCCAGCCGGCGCTGCTCTTCGGGCTCGGCATCAACGGCCAGAACCTGTTCGTCGATCGCGCGCGCCAGCTGGTGATCGCCAAATTCTCCTCGCAGCTCATGCCACTGGACGCCGAGCTGATCGCGCTGACCTCGCGGGCGGTGGCTGCGCTGCGGCGGGCGCTCGGCCCGGATTATGCGGGGTGAGGTCCGCTCCGTCGCCTCGGGAACAGGCGCGGCCTCTCGAACGTTATCTTGCGTGATGAATGCTCGCCGACTTTTCGCGCTTCTGCTGGTCACGCTTGGGCTGGGCGGCTGCGTCGCCCAGATCCCGGCTGAAACGCGCAGCCGGCTTAACAGCATCGCCGTCGTGTCGCTGCTCGGCGCCGATATCCGTCACACCGACCGCGAATGGTGGCAGGAGCCCTATCTCGAGGAGGTCTGCACCTACGACACCTGGAAGAACCGCCGCATCCGGCGCTGCTGGTTGGAGAGCCGCGTGCGCACGGTGTCACGGATCCTCGGTGTGCATGTCGCGCCGCTCTCCGGCCTCGACGTCGATGCCGCCACCGCTGCGCTGTTTCGCGACCGCGTCGCGCAGACCGGCGCGCAAATCAGATTGCTGCCCAGCAGTCTTGGCGCGATTCCCGCAGGTGCACTCGCGACTCCTCAAGCGGGCGAGCCGAACCAGCCCCACGCCGCCCTGGCTGATCGGCTGCGCGGCGTGGCGCAGGCCACCGGCGCCGATGCGGTGCTCGTGCTGCAAGGCGAATGCGCAGGACCGGCAGGCGGATGCTGGGCGGCAAGCGTCGAACGCTCCCGACCAGCCGCGCCCTACGCGCCGTTCTCGCCCTGGGCGCCCAGCGGCAGGTTCCATGCCTGGCTCTTCGACGCGGCCAAGGATGCGATCGTCGCGCGCTGGTCCGCGCCGGAAGTGAAGCTGGTGCGCACCGGCTGGGCGCAACAGCCGGCCCCGCCGGGACTGGCGGGTCAGATCGGTGGCGCGCTGGATCCCGCCGCGGCCCAGATCGCCGCTCAGGCGATCCGATACGGCATCGCCGAGCTCGCCGATGACTTCGCCTGCGCGATGCAAGGAAGCACCGCCTGCGCCGCCGCCAGCCCGCCACCGCGCTGAACGACGACCCGTCGTCCAATCGATTTTCCGCTGGACGGCGTCCAGGATTGCAGGCGCCATGGCTGTGGCAGCGGAGGATCCAGCATGTGCGACACGATGGCGGCGCGCGGCGGCGCGACTACGACCGGCTTCACGCTGTTCGCGAAGAACAGCGACCGCGAGCGCAACGAGGCGCAGTTCCTGGAGATGCGCGGCCGGCAGCGCTACGGCGCCGGCGCGCGTGTGCGCGCCACCTACGTCACGATCCCGCAGGTCGCGCAGACCCATGCCGTGCTGCTCAGCCGACCGTTCTGGATCTGGGGCGCGGAGATGGGCGCCAACGAGCATGGGGTTGTGATCGGCAACGAGGCGGTGCATCCGCGTCTGACGCCGCAGCGCAAGCCCACGCTCATCGGGATGGATCTGCTGCGCCTGGGGCTGGAGCGCGGCGCTTCGGCGGCGGAGGCGCTGGCGGTCATCACAGCGCTGCTGGAGCAATACGGCCAGGGCGGCAATTGCAGCCATCTCAATCGCCGCTACTACGACAACTCCTTCATCATCGCCGATCGCAAGGAATTCTTCGTGCTGGAGACGGTCGGCAGGCATTGGGCAGCCGAGCGCGCCGGCAAATTCCGCGCGATCTCCAACACCTACACGATCGGCAAGACGATCACGCGGGCGAGCGATGGTCTCGCCGCCTTCGCCCGCGCTCAGGGCTGGTGGCGGGGGCGCGGCGATTTCGACTTCGCGGCTGCGGTGACCAACCCGGAGAATCCCGGACTCCCCGGCGCACTCAGCCGCTGCACGCGCGCGACGTCGCTGTTGGCGCAGCACGCCGGCGCGATCGACAGCCTGCGCATGATGGCGAATCTGCGCGACCACGGCGCCGATGCGCCGGCGAGCGCTGCGTTTGATCCGCAGGATCTGGCCGGCCCGACGATCTGCATGCATGCCGGCGACGGCAAGCGCATGGGGCAGAGCGTCGGCTCGCTGGTCAGCGATCTGCGCGACACCGGCGTGGTGCATTGGGTGACGGGTACCTCGGCGCCATGCACGTCGATCTTCAAGCCGGTGTTCATGGATTGCGCGCTGCCCGATCATGGCGCGATTCCCGGTGATCGTTTCGACGCGACCACGCTGTGGTGGCGCCATGAGCGGCTCCATCGCGGCCTGCTCCGGGGCGACTATGCCGGCTTGATGTCCGCGATCGGCCCGGAGCGCGCCGCGCTGGAAGCGCGCTTCCGCGATCGCGTCGAGGCGGTGATCGCCGGCAGCGGCGCACCGGCCACGCGCGCGCGGCAACGCGTCGTCGTCCAGTGCTGGCGCGAAGCCGAGGCCGCCGAAGCGAGCTGGCTGCGCCTTCTGCCGCGCTTCGCCACGGCCAAGATCCGCCCCGCCTGGTCCCGTTTCGACGCACTCGCCGGCATCGCGGCTGCGTGAGAGAGGAAGAAAAGTGGTTCCAGGTTCCGAATTCGGAACCTGGAACCGGTTGCTTTTTTTAGCGCCGAGTTCGCTTGGCAGGCTTCTTCTTCGCCTTTTTTGCGACGGGCTTCTTTGCCGATTTCTTAACAACTTTCTTCTTCACGCTCTTCTTCACCGCCGTCGGCCGGCGCGGCGCCGTCGCTGGCCTGGCGCTCGTGCCGACGCGCCCGGCCACCGCGCCAGTGATCTTCTCGAGGCGGTCGATCTGTTTTTCGGCCTGGGCAACGAAGGCGTCGAAGGTGCCGGTGCGGGCTGTCGCGACGATTTTCTCGAGTTCGGCGCCGGCGGCGGCGGCGATCGATGCGGCTTCGAGAAGGCTGGCCTGGCCGAGTTCCTGGAGCTGCTCGTTGATGATCTCGATGCTGTCGTTGAGCTGTTCCTTCTCAGCGGCATCGCTCGTCGCGTTGCGGCGCCGCATCAGCAGGTTCTGCGCATTGATGAGTTCGAGGCGAGTCTGGTCTTTGGTATTCATGGGCGACCTCCTGCGTTCGGATCTGGCTCGCGTCGCGCGGCACGGCTCAACGCACAGCGCCACCGACCCGGATGATGGCCATCGTGCGGCGCACGGAATCGGCATAGCCCCGGATCTCGCCAGTGCGCCGCGCGATCTGGGCGAGGCGGATCGGATCGGCGGGCCGGTCGACGGAAGCGACGACGACGTCCCACGCCGTCTGCAGCTCGCCGAGCAGGATGACGTAGTTCGACACCGTCGTACGATAGCCCTCGATCGCGCGCAGATCGGGCGCGGCGACATCGGCGTTCGCCGCCGCCTCGCGGGTCAACCGCGTGCGCGGCATCTCGATCAGGGTCACGAAGACCTCGGGTGCCGCATTGCGCAGCGCGCCGATCAGCTTGCTCACCAGCGGCGCGCCTTCGCGGATCAGGCGGCGCTGCTCCGCGGCGCTGGCGGCCTTGCCGATGCCATCGAGGATCGGCTGCAGCGCCTGCAGCGCCGGCCCGATCACGACGGCCGAGGCTTGCAGGCCGGGCACGAGGCTGAGCAGGCCGGCGACATCCGCGCCGATCTCCTCGATCTGGCCTCGGGCCTCGTCGAGATTGCCGCCATCGCCGAGCTGGCCGAGCGCCTCCGCGTAGCGTTCGATCACCGAGAGCGCGCCGCGCATCATTTTCGCCGCTGGCGGATCGCCGAGCTCGCCGAAATAGGGCGCGTCCTCATTGCAGAATCCGTAGATGAATCCGGCGCGGCCGACCTCCTGCCAGGCCGGACGGCAATCGCCGGTTACCGCGCCGCGCCGTGAGCGATTGGTTGCGATCGTGCGGCCGCGCTGGCGCTCGCTCACCGCGACCTCGTCGAGCAGCGGCTGGCCGACCTGGTTCACCGCGACGAAGGCGGAGCGGAAATACTTCACCTCCTCCAACGGCCGCACGGCGCAGGCGGCGACCAGCATCAGCAGGCTGACAGGCAAGACGGAATGCCACCCGCTCCGCGGTGCGCGGCGCATCTTCGGCTGACGATTTCCTAGGCTCATGTTCGGTCTCCCCCGTGCAGGCTCAGCGACGTCCCCCACGATTTGGCACACGCAAATGGCGCGTCCGTCAATGAGTAATCGGCGACATAGGCGGCGCTGCGCGTGCTCGACGCCGCATTACTTGGCGGTGTGCGGATCGTCTATGCCGGCGGCGGCAACGATCGCATCGAGGGTGTCTGGGGCGGCTGAATATGCGAATGACGTTCGGGCTGAGCAGTCATCGGTGGACGCGCTCGGCGGTCAGCGTGCAGCTCATCCCCTCCTGCCGCGCAGCGGAAGGAGGGGTGGCAGCGCGCGAAGCGCGCTGACGGGGAGGTCCCTCGAACTCCCTGCTCGCCGAGTTCAAGAAACCTCCCGGGCTCGCGCGCCTCCGCGCGCAAGCCTGCCCCTCCTATCGCTTCGCGACAGGAGGGGACGAGAGCACGTCCTGTGATCGCGCGCGATGATCCGTGTTGCGCGATGCGGAATCCGACGACACAAAGGGCGTGAAAGCCGGCGCGGCAGGATCGAGTCGGTGTCAAGCGGGAGCAGCATGCAATGGCCAGGAGCAAGCGCAACGCGCGCAGCAATCGCGGCGCCGCACGGCGTGTGATCGAACGACCGCCGTCGCCGCGTGGCTGGCTGTCCGACGACGCGCTCGAGATCGATCGGCGGCGTTGGCGCGGTGAGAGCGAGATCGTCGCGGTCGAACCGATCGACGCGTCGACGTCGCATTTCGGCCGCTTCCGCGTGCGCTCCACGGCGGGCGGCGCTTACGAGGTCGAGCTGCGTTCGCTCGACCAGCGCCTCAACAGCTGCGGCTGCGTCGACTTCGCGGTGAACGGCCTCGGCAGCTGCAAGCACATCGAAGGCGCCCTCGCGACCTTGCGGCGACGCGGCGCCCGACGTTTCACGGCGGCCGCGCGCACAGGCTCGCCGCGAGTCGAGATCTTCCTGTCGCGCGCGGGCGAGAACGCACCGGCGATCCTCTGGCCCGAATCGACCACGGCCACCGTCGCCTTGCGCAAGTCGCTCAACGCGTTCCTGACCCGCGACGGCGCGCTGCGCGATCGATCGCCCGCCACGGTCGAGGCGCTGCTCGTCGCGGTCGCCACCGCCGCGCCCGAGCCGCGCGCGATGGTTGCGATCTCGCCGCATCTCGAGACCTGGCTGGCGGATATGCGCCGCCGCGCCGCGCGCGAGTCGGCGCGGGCGAGCTTTCTCGCCGAGGTCGAGTCCGGGCAAGCGACATTCGACGTCCTGAGCCTGAAGCTGCTGCCCTATCAGCGCGACGGCATGCTCCATCTCGCCTTCGCCGAGCGCGCGCTGCTCGCCGACGAGATGGGCCTCGGCAAGACCGCGCAGGCGATCGCGGCTTGTGAGCTGCTGCGCCGCCGCCGCGGGGTTCGCCGCGTCCTCGTCGTTTGCCCGGCCTCGCTCAAGGGTGAGTGGCACGATCAGATCCAGCGCTTTCTCGGCGCGTCGACGCTGCTGGTGCATGGTGGCCGCGCCGCCCGCCTCGCCGCCTACGCCGCGCCGGAATTCTTCACGGTCGTCAATTACGAACAGGTCGTCCTCGATTTTGCCGATATCAACCGCCTCGTCGCGCCGGACATCGTCGTGCTCGACGAAGCCCAGCGCATCAAGAACTGGCAGACCAAGACCGCGCGCGCGGTCAAGTCGCTGGTGTCGCCCTGCGCCTTCGTGCTCACGGGCACGCCGATCGAGAACCGCATCGACGAGATCTACTCGATCGTGCAGTACCTCGATCCTGGGCTGCTCGGCCCGCTGTTCCGCTTCAATCGCGATTTCTACGAGCTCGACGAGCGCGGCCGGCCGCTCCATCCCAAGAACCTCGCCGAGCTGTCGCGCCGGCTGCGCCCCGTGCTGCTGCGGCGGCGCAAGCGCGACGTCGAGGACGAGTTGCCTGCGCGCCGGGTGAAGAATTTCTTCGTGCCGATGGCGGACGAGCAGCGGCGGCGCTACGACGAATTCAAGGCGCCGGCGGCGCGGCTCATCCAGCTCGCGCAGCGACGGCCATTGACGCCGCAGGAATTCGAGCGGCTGCAGCGCCTGCTCGCCTGCATGCGCATGATCTGCGACACGCCCTACATCCTCGACGCGGATTGCCGCATCAGCCCGAAGCTCGAGGAACTCGAGCGCCTGCTGCCGGATCTGCTCGCCGAGCCGGGGCGCAAGGTGATCCTGTTCTCGGAATGGGAGCGCATGCTCCAACTGGTACGCGAGATGGCGGAGGAGATGGGCCTCGATTTCGCCTGGCACACCGGTTCGGTGCCGCAGCAGAAGCGACGCCTCGAGATCGACCGCTTCAAGCGCGACCCGGATTGCCGGCTGCTGCTGTCGACCGACAGCGGCAGTGTCGGCCTCAATCTCCAGGTCGCGAGCGCTGTGGTGAATCTCGACCTGCCGTGGAATCCGGCCAAGCTCGAGCAGCGCATCGCGCGGGCCTGGCGCAAGAATCAGCGACGCACGGTCGACGTGATCAATCTGGTGACCGAGGACAGCATCGAGCACAACATCCTGCATCTGCTCGATCGCAAGCAGGCGATTGCCGCGAGTGTGCTCGATGGCGGCGAGGCGCCGGGCGATCTCGGCAGCACATCCGGCCGGCGCGCACTCGTCGAGCGCATGGCCGCGATGATCGGGACACGCGCGCCGGGCCAGGCTGCGGCGCCGACGACGGAAGCGGAGGTGCCGACCGCGTCGAGCGCCGATGCGCCGGCAACGCCTGTCATCAGCAATGAAGAGACGATGCCTGCGACCGGCATGACGCCTCCGGCGATTTCCCCGCAGAGCGCCCGGACCACCCACGGCGCCGCGCTCCTCGCCGACGCCGAGCACCAATTGCGCATGGCCATGCTGCTGGCCCGCGGCGGATTCGGCGAGGAAGCCCTGCCGGCTTTGACGCGATGCCTCGAACTCACCACCGCCGGCCGCGCGGCGCTCACCGAGGAAATCCCGGCCACGCAGGCGACGACAGAGCCGTCGCCTGTCTCCACGCCCGCGACGATCGGTAATCTCGCCGCCTCGCTGCAGCGTCTGGTCGCAGAACTGCAGGGGCTGGCGCCGAACGCGTAGGACGCCGCAGCATGAGGCAAATTATCCTGAGGGCAAGGTCGTCGCCACGACCCTTCTACGCGATCACCTCGCGATCATGCTCGACGAAGTCGGGTTCCGGGTTCCGGGTTCCGAGTTCGGAACCCGGAACCGGTTCTTCGGAACCGGTTCTTGGCGGAACCGGCTTTTCGTGCACGGGAAAAACCCGATTGACTCGTCGCCACGCGATCCAGCTACGATGGTCGCTCGGTTCCGGATTTCGCCATGCCATTCTTGGGGGAGAAGTAACATGATCAGCCGAAACGTTTCTCGTGCCGTACTTGCTACCGCGCTCGTCGCCGCTCTCGCCGTCGACACGGCATCGGCGCAGCAGCCGCGCAAGGGCGGTACGCTCACCTACGCCAACGTCTCCGGCCTCGGTACGCAGGATCCGCATGTCGCGGCCGCGGTGGTCGAGCTCGAGCCGATCAACCACATCTTCGAAGGCCTCGTCGCGATGGGCGAGGACTACGAGGCCAAGCCGAGCATCGCCTCGAAATGGGAGGTGTCGCCCGACGCGACGACGTTCACCTTCACGCTGCGCCAGGGCGTCAAGTTCCACAACGGCAAGGTGCTGACCTCCGCCGACGTGCTGGCGTCGTATCAACGCTATCAGCAGGTCAGCCCGAACAAGTCGCAGCTTGCGAGCGTCGAGTCGTTCACGGCGCCCGATCCGCATACTTTCATCATCAAGCTCAAGGAGCCGAACGCGGTCTTCGTCGAAGTGCTGAAGACGCCGACCTACCCATTCTCCATCCTGCCGGCCGAGCAAAAGGACAAGCCGGCGCGCGAGGTCGAGATCATCGGCACCGGGCCGTTCCGCCTCGGCGAATGGGTGCGTGACGGCCATCTCACGATGCGGCGCTTCGACGACTACAGCATCGACACGGCGCGGCCCGGGATCGACGGCCTCGCGGGGCGCAAGACCGTCCATCTCGACGCGGTGCGCTACAATTTCGTGCCCGAGGCCAATGCGCGCGTAGCTGCCCTCCAGTCCGGCGGCGCCGACCACATCTCGAACGTGCCGCCCGACACCGCGAAGCGAATCGCGGGCCAGCCTAACGTCCACATCATGAAGGTCATCCCGTTCTGCCAGCAGACCTTCATCATGCATACGCAGCAGGCGCCGACGAACAATCTGCTCATCCGCCAGGCGATCCAGGCGGTGTTCGACGTCGACGACATGATCGCCGTCTCGATGCCGGACGCCGAGCGCAACCCTGCGATGGTGTTCAAAACCAGCCCCTATTACCAGCCGGAACTCGGTGCCAAATACTACGACATCAAGAGCGTGGCGAAGGCCAAGGCGCTGCTGACCCAAGCCGGCTACAAGGGCGAGAAGGTCGTGCTGATGACCAACGCCAGCTACTCCTACATGCGCGATTCGACGGTCTTCCTGGTCGAGGCGCTCAAGGCGGCGGGGGTGACGACCGAGGTCAGCATGGTCGACTGGCCCACGAACGTCAGCAACATGCAGTCCGGCAATGGCGGCTGGAACATCACGGTCACCGGGTTCTGCTCGGGCCCGTTGCTCGGGCCGCAGCAATGGCGCCCGCTCCTGGTCGGCTTCCCGCAGGTGAAGGGTGACACGGTCATCGACGAGAACTACACGAAGTTCTTCTCCTCGGTGGAACTCGCCAAGCGCAAGGAAGCCTGGCTCGCGATCGAGGAGCGCGTGCTGAGTCAAGCCTACATGGTCAAGGTGTCGGATATGCCGGACCTGCGCGGGCACAACGGCAAGTTCGAGGGGCTCAAGCCCTACTACTTCACCCGGTTCTGGGACGTTTGGCAGAAGTAGGAAACGGGCGCGAGGCGCCGAGCGGCCAATGGCATCGGGTCGACTCGGCGGCCTCGCGAGCCCTCTCATGCGTCAACTGGCGCGGCAGCTCGCGCAGGCCGTGCCGGTCCTGCTCATCGTCGCGGTGCTGACCTTCTTCCTGATGCACCTCCTACCGGGCGATCCCGCGGTGCTGATCGCCGGGCCGGAGGCCTCGCGCGAGGCGGTGGCGCAGATCCGCACCCAGCTCGGGCTCGACCTGCCGCTGCACGAGCAGCTCTTTGTGTGGTTCACCCATCTCGCTCGCGGCGATCTCGGCCGCTCGCTGGTGCTCAACCAGCCCGTCACCGAGGCCGTGCTCGAGCGGCTGCCGGTGACGATGTCGCTCGCACTGATCTCGTTTGCGCTTACGCTGCCGCTGGGCATCGGCGCAGGCGTGCTCGCGGCCTGTTTCCGCAACACCTGGTTCGATGCCTTCGTGATGCTGCTGGCGCTGATCGGCGTCTCGGCGCCGAGCTTCTGGATCGCGATCCTCTCGGTGCTGCTGTTCAGCGTCTCGCTCGGCTGGCTGCCGTCCGCTGGCTACGTGCCCATCGCGCAGGGTATGTGGCCGTGGTTCGCGGCCCTGCTGCAGCCCGCCCTCATCCTGGCGCTGTTCCAGATCGGCTTCCTCGCGCGCATCACGCGCTCGGCGATGCTCGACGTGCTCGACCAGGACTTCATCCGCACCGCGCGCGCAAAGGGCGTGTCGGAGTGGAAGACGATCTCCAAGCACGCTTTCCGCAACACGCTGATCCCCGTCGTCACGGTGTGCGGCATCATCTTCAGTCTGCTGGTCGGCGGCTCGGTCGTCATCGAGCAGGTCTTCGCCCTGCCCGGCATCGGGCGCCTGATCGTGCAGGCGATCATCGGTCGCGACTATCCGGTCGTGCAGGGAACGCTGCTGCTGCTGGGCTTCGTCTTCGTGCTGCTGAACCTGGCGATCGACGTGCTCTACACGTTCATTGATCCGCGAATCCGCTATGGCTGAGTCGTGACGACAGCGTCGATCGCCACCGCCGCCGAGCGCCTCGCGCCGCGCCGCAGGTTCGTGGTGGTGCGCAAATTGGCGCGTCACCGCTCCTTCCGCATCGGCTTTGTAGTTGTCCTGCTCCTCGTGATCGCGGCGCTGGCCGCACCTGTCCTGACCGGCCTCGACCCGACGGCCATGCGCGTGCGCTTCCGCTTCCGGCCGCCGCAATGGGACTTCCCCTTCGGCTCGGACCGCTTCGGCCGCGACATCTTCACCCGCGTTCTCTACGGCGCGCAGATCTCGCTGTGGATCGGGCTTGGCACCACGCTGCTCTCCGGTTTCGTCGGCGCCGCGGTCGGCGTCGTCGCCGCGCAGTTCCGCTATCTCGACGCGCCTTTGATGCGCCTTATGGACGCGCTGATGGCCTTCCCCGCGATCCTGCTCGCGATCGGGCTGGCGGCGACGCTGGGGCCGGGCCTCGGCAATCTGATCATCGCGCTCTCGGTCGCCTACATGCCGCGCACCGCGCGTCTCGTACGCGCCTCGGCGCTGGTCGTGCGCGAACTCGAATTCGTCGACGCGGCGCGCGTCGCCGGCGCCGGGCACCTGCGCATCATGCTGCGCCACCTGCTGCCCAACTGCATGGGCCCGCTGCTGGTGCAGCTCACCTTCGTCTTCGCCTACGCGATCCTCGCCGAGGCGGCGCTGAGCTTCCTCGGCATCGGCGTGCCGCCGCCCGCACCCAGCTGGGGCAACATCGTCGCCGAGGGCCGCGACTTCGCGGTCGAGGCATGGTGGATCATGCTGTTCCCGGGCATCGCGATCAGCCTCGCGGCACTCGGTATGAACCTGCTCGGCGATGGCCTGCGCGACGTGCTCGATCCGCGCCTGAAGATCGAGGGATGAGCGCCGCGCCGCTCCTCTCGGTCCAGGACCTGACGGTGCGCTTCCGCGCCGATTCGGGCTGGATGACCGCGATCGAGGAGGTCGGCTTCGACCTGATGCAAGGCGAGAATTTGGGCATCGTCGGCGAATCGGGCAGCGGCAAGAGCGTGACCGCGCTCTCGATCCTGCGCCTGCATGCGCGCACGACGACGGCGATCCCCAAGGGCCGAATCCTCTACGACGGTCGCGACCTGCTGACGATGCCCGAGCGCGAGCTGCGCGCGGTGCGCGGCGGCGAGATCGCGATGATCTTCCAGGATCCGATGTCGTCGCTGAACCCGGTTCTCACCGTCGCCGACCAGATCACCGAGACGCTGCGGCTGCACCAGAATCTCGACGCCGCCGCTGCGCGCAAGCGCGCGATCGAGCTGCTCGACCTGGTGCGCATCGCCGACGCGCCGCGCCGCGTCGACGAGTATCCCCATCGTCTGTCGGGCGGCATGCGCCAGCGCGTGATGATCGCCATCGCGATCGCCTGCCGGCCCAAGCTGCTGATCGCCGACGAACCGACCACCGCGCTCGACGTCACCATCCAGGCGCAGATTCTCGAGCTGCTGCGCGACCTGCAGGCCGAGCTCGGCATGTCGGTGATCCTGATCTCGCACGATCTCGGCGTCATCGCGGAGTTCGCCCAGCGCGTGCTGGTGATGTATGCGGGGCGCATCGTCGAGCAGGCGAGCGTGCGCCAGCTCTTCCGCAAGCCGTTGCATCCCTATACCGACGGGTTGCTCGCCGCGGTGCCGCGCGTCGACGCCGACGTGCATCGCCTGCCGGCGATTCCCGGCAGCATCCCCGATCCCAACGAGATGATCGCAGGCTGCCGCTTCTCGCCGCGCTGCCTTGAGGCGATCGCATCCTGTCGCGCGCAAGCGCCGGCCCTGCTCGACGCCGGCGAAGGCCGACGCGCGCGCTGCCCGCCGCGTATCGGGAGCCTGACCGCGCCATGAGCGTCATCATCGATGTGCGTGGCCTCACCAAGGAGTTCGCGGTCGGCCAGGGCAAGATCCTGCGCGCGGTCGACGGCGTCGAGTTCGAGATCGGCGCCGGCGAGACGCTCGGCCTGGTCGGCGAGTCCGGTTCGGGCAAGTCGACCACGGGGCGCATCCTGATCGGCCTGATCCCGGCGACGGCCGGCAGCATCACGCTGTTCGGCCGGATGATCACGGGCGGGCGCATGCCGCCCGATATCCGCAGGCGCATGCAATTCGTCTTTCAGGATCCCAGCGGCGCCCTCAATCCACGCATGCGCGTCGGCGATTCGATCGCCGAGCCGCTCGCCATCGCTGGCGAGTCGCGGCGCGCGCGTCAGGACCGGGTTGCCGAGTTGCTCGAGATGGTCGGCCTGCCGCGCGCCTCGGCCGAGCGCTACCCGCACGAGTTCTCGGGCGGCCAGCGTCAGCGCATCGGCATCGCGCGGGCACTCGCGCTACGGCCGGAGTTCATCGTCTGCGACGAGCCGGTCTCGGCGCTCGACGTGTCGATGCAGGCGCAGGTCGTGAACCTGCTGCTCGACCTGCAGGAGAAGTTCGGCCTCAGCTACCTGTTCATCGCGCATGACCTCGCCGTCGTGCGCAGCATCTCGACCCAGGTCGCGGTGATGTATGCCGGACGCCTGGTCGAGATCGCGCCGCGCCGCCAGCTCTACGATTCGCCGCGCCATCCCTATACGCGCGCCCTGCTCGCCGCCGTCCCGCGCCCCGATCCCGATCGGCCGCGCGAGCGCGCGCTCGGCGGCGAGATTCCGAGCGTGCTCGATCCTCCCGCCGGATGCGCCTTCGCCGCGCGCTGCCCGCTCGCCGAGGATCGCTGCCGCGTCGAGCGTCCGGCATTGCGTGAACTCGCCACCGGTCATCGTGCGGCGTGCCATTTCGCGTGAGCGCGGCATCCTCACCATGATCGCCGGGCGCCTCGCCTTCCTGCAGCAGCATCGGCCCTTTGCTCTGCCCCGAACGCAGGCGACGGGCTGAGCGGCTCTCCTGCGCCGCGGCTGTCAGCCCGTGGCGGCGAAGCGGATCAGGCAATCCGCGCCGAGCGGCTGGATGGCCGTGAAATCGCGCGCCGCGAGATAGCCGGGCCGTGCGTAGCTCTCGCCGCGATTGTCGGTGCTGCACACATTCAAGTAGAGGATCACGCGGCGCAGCGGCGTGATGTTGACGGTCGACCCGTGCACGACCTGCATGTTCATGAATACGATCGAACCGGCGGGGCCCGTGATCGATTCGAGTCCATAGCTCTTCACGAGCCGGTCCATCGTCGCGTGGCTGATGTCGTAGCGATACTTGGCGGCGCCGGCATTGTCCTCCGCGGCCGGATTGACCCGCGCATCGGAGACGACGCCCTCGCGATGTGACCCGGGCACGGCCATCAGCGGCGCATTGCAATCGGTCACATCGTCGAGGAAGACGGCGATCATGATGCCCTCCGGACGCGGCACGCCGTCGACGCGGTGGTAGGTGCCGTAATCCTGGTGCCAATCGACGATGGCGCCGCCGGTCTGTTTCACGTTCACGCGCGACTGATGGACATAGATCGGCTTGCCCAGCAGCTGCTCGGCCATGCGCACCAGCGTGGGGTGATGCGAGAGCGCGGCGAAGCGCGGTTCGAGCAGATGCATGCCGTAGACGACATGCGGCTTGCCATCGCGCTCGCGCATCACTTCTGGCCCGTCGCCCCGCGTGACGTCGTTCATCGCGGCCTCGAGCACGTCGAGCTCGGTCCGATTGAGCGCGCGCGGCACCGTGACATAACCCTTCTCGGCATATTCACGGATCTGAGCGTCGACGAGCGGTCCAGTCATGGCGATCTCCTCGCTGTCTTGATAGGGGCTCCTGGGCGAGCCTTGTTCATCTGCCCCGCCGGGGCGGGAATCCGCAATCGGATTCCTGCCCGGCGAGTAAGATCCGTCGCGCAGCGCGACGTCGATGCCGTCTCCGTCAGGGTGCCTGATAGATCAGCTTGCCGTTCAGCATCACGGCCGGCGCGAAATCGGAGGCGGTGCAGGCCGAGCGCGATGTCTTCGTGTAGCGATGCCGGCACAGGACGCCCTGGTAATCGGTTTGTTCGATCGCATCCCGGATCTTCGATGGCTCGGACGAGCCGGCTCGCCGGATCGCATCCGCCAGGATCATCACCGAGTCATAGCCTTGCCCAGGCCCGAAGCCGGTCGCGTCGCGGCCATAGGTCTGAACGAAGGTCTTGATGAATTTCTGCATCGGCGCGTAGCGCGGGTCGCTGGCCGGCAAGGTATCCCAGACCTCCTCCGAGATCGCCGCGACGCGCATGCCCTCGGCGGCCTTCACGCCGGAGATCGCAATGAATTTCTCGTCGCCGTTGGAGAACGCCGTCGGGCCGGTGACCAGCGGAATATTGGTCATGCCGAGCTCGTATTTCTGCCGAACGATGAGCGCCGGCGCCGCGCCACCACCGAGCTGGATGAGCACATCCGGTTTGGCCGTGCGGATCGTCGTCAGTTGCGGCGACATGTCGGTATCGGTCGATTTGTAGCCCTCGACCGCGACGACATTGACGCCTTCGGCCTTCGCGATCGCCAGCAATCCGTCGCGTACGCTGACGCCGTACAAATTCGTATCGTGCAGGATCGCGATCGATTTCGGCGCATAGAGCTTCTTGGCCAGATCGAAATCGGCGCGCGCCTCGTCGTCCGGCGTGTAGTTGATGCCGAAGACATAGGGTAGGGGCGTCTTGGCGATGTCGCCGGCCAGCAGACCGAGTCCGATCATCGGGATCTTCTTGCCTTCAAGGATCGGCGCCGCCGCGGCGGTACCGGTCGTGGTCGTCGGTCCGATGACCGCGACGACGCCTTGCTGCAGGACACGCTGGATCGCGACGACGGCGGCCGTCGGATCGCCCTTGTCGTCCTGAACGATCGGCCGCAGCCGGATGCCGGGGATCAGGCGTTGCTCGTTGATCTCTCTGATGGCCAGCAGCGCCGCGTCACGCTGGTCGAGTCCGAGCGGTGCGACGAAGCCCGAAAGCGACGTCACGATGCCAATCAGGACTTCCTTGTCCTGCGCGAGGCTCGGCGCCGGAGACAGGGCGACGAGTGCGCCCATGACGGCGCCAAGGGTTGCGCCACGCCGTGTGACGGTTCGAAGTGCATGTCCACTGAGCATCATTTCCTCCTTCGGTTTTTGGAAAGTCCAAGCAGCGTTGCGCTGCGGGTCGCTTCATCCGGGCATACGAAGCATGCCGTCAGATTCCTTGATGGGGTTGTCGATCGCCGCCGCCGAAATACAGATCGCGCATCAGATGAGTGCTCTCGGCCTCCTGCTTCGAGCCCTGCCAGACGACGGCGCCCGCGCGCATCACATAGCACCGGTCGGCGACCTTGAGTCCCGCGGCGCCGTCCTGCTCGGCCAGGATGATTCCCGTGCCGGACCCGGCGAGTTGCTTCAGCGATTGCAGCACCGCTTCGACGACCATCGGGCCGAGTCCTTGGGAGGGCTCGTCGAGCAGCAGGAAGGACGGGCCGCTCATCAGCGCGCGCCCGATCGCCAGCATCTGCTGCTGACCGCCCGAGAGCGTCTCGGCGCGCAGCGCCATCTTCTCCGACAGGATCGGGAAGAGCTGCAGGATCTCCGCCAGACGCGCGCTCGAGGCGCCGCGCTCGAGGCGCCCGCCATAGGCGCCAAGCTCGAGATTCTCCGCGACCGTCAGTGGCCCGAAGAGGTCGCGGCCTTGCGGCACCAGGGCGATCCCACGCGCCAGACGCTGGATGATCGTCGTGCGAGAGATGTCCTCGCCATCGAGCAGGATCCGCCCCGACCACGCCCGCATCAGGCCGCTCACGCAGGACAGCAGCGTGCTCTTGCCGGCGCCGTTGGGCCCGAGCAAAGCGGTCACCGTGCCGCTCTCGACGCTCATCGAGGTATGATCGAGCACGCGCAGATCGCCGTAGCCGGTGACCAGATTCTGGATCTCAAGCCTGGGCATGTCGATCCCAACCGACGCCCAGATAGGCCTCGACCACTTGCGGATTGCGCGTGATCTCGGCTGGCTCGCCTTCCGCGAGCTTCGTGCCCAAGGCGAGGACGACGATGCGCTCGCAGATGTCGAGAACGAACTGGATGTCGTGCGCCACCACCAGCACCGCGACATTCTTCGCGGCGATCGCGCGGATGACCGATTTCATCACGCTCTTTTCGTCATCCACCAGGCCGGTCGAAGGCTCGTCGAGCAGCACCGCCTTGACGGTGCCGGTGCAGGCCCGAGCCAACTCGACCAGACGGCGCCCGGCCATCGGCAGGCTCGACGCGGGCAGGTCGATCACCGCATCGCCACCGAGCGCGGCCAGCACCGGCGCGTTGTATTCCGTGCCGCGGCCGGTGCCGATCTCCGCCAGCGTGATGTTGTCGCGCACGCTCAATCGCTTGAACACGCGCGGCGTCTGGAAGGTGCGGCGCAAGCCGAGCTGCGAGAGCGCATGAGACGCCTTGCCGTTGATGCGCTTGCCGTCGAGCCGGATCTCGCCCGTATCGGGAGTCTCGTAGCCGGTGATCAGGTTGATGACCGTCGACTTTCCCGCTCCGTTGGGGCCGATCAGGCCCAGGACCTGGCCGGCGAAGAGCTCGAAGCTCAGCCGGCTCACGGCCTGCAACCCGCCGAAGCGTTTGGAGATCCCATCGACCGTCAGAATCGCGTCGTTGCGTTCGGCGCTCATTCCGGTTTTGAGCCGGCGCTCGCCGCCGCCCCTCTTCGCCTGAAGCTGCGGATGCCGGCCCGGATCTGTTGGCCGATGCCGAGCATGCCGTTCGGGAAGAACAGCAGCACGGCGATGATGGCGATCCCGTAGAACAGCGCACTGTAGGAGGAGTAGTCGCTGAGCATCGCCGGGATCGCGCCGATCACGATCGCGCCGATCAATCCTGCCCAGATGCGCCCGGTCCCGCCGATGATCATCATGGTGACGAACAGGACGCTCGCATTCACGTCGAAGGATTCGGGGCTGATGTAGGTGAGGTAGTGGGCGTAGATGCTGCCAGACACGCTCGCCAGCACGGCGGAGACGACGAACACGCCGGTCTTGACGATCACAGGCGAGATGCCGCAGGAGGCCATCGCGATTTCATCGTCGCCGAGGGCGCGCAGAATCGTGCCGACGCGGCCGTGATCGATGATCGCGGCGATCACATAGGTCACGGTCGCAATGCCCAGGGTGATGACGAAGGCGACATCGGTGTCGCCGAGCGAGGGGATCCGGCCGATGCCCGCGACGCCGTTGGTGAGCCAGGTGAGATTTTCGAGCAGCCCCTGCACGATGATCGCGAACGCCAGGGTGGCGATGGCGAGATAGTGGCCGCGCACGCGCAGCAAGGGCAGGCCGACGATGAAGGCCGAGATGGCGGAGACCGCGACTCCCAGCCCTGCGCCGGCCAGAGATGGCCAGCCCAGCTTCGTCGTCGCGAGCGCGCTTGCGTAGGCGCCGAGCCCGAAGAACGCGGCATGTCCGAAGGAAGGCTGCCCGGCATAGCCGAGCAGCAGCAGCAGCCCGAGCGCCGGCAGCGAATACATCGCCATGATCGTCGCGACCGTCAGCCAATAGGGCGGGAAGAAGAACCACCCGATCGCGATGACGGTCACGCCGGCGAAGGCGATGGCCAGCGGATCGACATGCACGCCGCGTCGCGTCGCGGGAGTTTTCCTTTCCGCCATCACACGCGCTCGCGCTCTTCGACGAGGCTGTGCAGGAGTCCTCTCGGGAGCGCCACCAGCAGCACGAGGATGAACAGGAATGTGACGACGTCCTTGAAATGGGAGGAGATCAGCCCCGCGGTCAGGGATTCGACGACGCCGATGACGCAACCCCCGAGCACCGCACCGCGGAAATTCCCGAGCCCGCCGAGGATGGCGGCGGCGAAAGCCTTGAGCGTCAACGACAGTCCGATCGCGTAATGGGTCGTGGTGATCGGCGTCAGGAAGACGCCGACCAGCGCGGAGATCGCGCCGGACATCACGAAGGCGACCATCGAGAGCTTGGCCGTGTCGATGCCGACGATCATCGCGCCGCGCTCGTTGACTGCGGCAGCGCGCATCGCCTTGCCGATGCGCACGCGCGCGAAGAACAGGACAAGGGCTGAGACCAGGAGGATGCAGAGCGGGATGACCAGCGCGTATTGCGAGGGCACGCTGAGCCCGGCGAAGCGGATCGGCTCCCAGCCCAGGAACGGATCGAGCGCCATCGGGTTCTTGCCGAACAGGAGCAGCGCGAGGTTGCTCAGCACGATGCTGACGCCGAAAGTCAGGAAGACGTAGGTGAACATCGGCGGCCGGAAGCGCCGCGCCAGGTTGATCACGCCGCGTTCGATGATGATCGCCAGCACCGCGCCCGCAGCGACGGCGATCAGCGTGGCCGCCCAGATCGGCATCTTCCACCAGTTCACGGCGACCCATGCCGCCACGCCGCCGATCATGATGTATTCGCCCTGCGCGAAGTTCACGATCTGCGTGGCGTTGTAGATCACGCCGATGCAGATCGCGACGACGCCGTAGATGAGGCCGATCATCAGGCCGGCCAGCAGCAATTGTCCGATCGTCGTCAACAAATCCGTCACGCCTCTGCAGTCGATGTCATGGGGGATCCGGTCTGGCGGTCACGCCGGCGTGGCGATCGTCGGCCCGTCGCCGGCGATCGTCGTGCGGCGCATGTCGCGCGGCTCCTTGGTGTCGTCGAAGCGGCAGACACGATGCATCGTCTGCCTGTTGTCCCAGATCACCAGATCGTTCGCGCGCCAGACATGGGCATACACGAATTGCCGCTGGGTCGCATGCTCGGTGAGGTGGCGCAGCAGATCGCGCGCTTCCGGGATCTCCCAACCGACGATCGCTCCGCCATGTGCGGAGAGGAAGAGTGATTTCCGCCCGGTCCTGGGATGGGTCCGCACGAGAAGCTGGCGCGCGGATCCGAACATGCGGCGCTCGTCCTCCGAGATATCGGCAAACCCGATCTGCGTGCGCGAATGGCCCAGGGAATGCTCGCAGACGAGACCCTCGATCTCCGCCTTCATCGCGGCATCGAGCGAGTCGTACGCCGCGCGCATGTCCGCGAACTCGGTATTGCCCCCGGCGGAGGGAAGCACCCGCGCGGACAGCAGCGAGTATTTTGCCGGGATCGGCCGGAATGAGCTGTCGGAATGCCAGAGCCGGTTGCCGAGCGCGTACATGCGGTTGCGATCCGTGCGCCCGAACAAGTTGTTGTCGCGATCGAGATTGGACGCATCCGCGAGTTCCAGCTTGAGCCGCTTCTCTTCGGGCTTCTGCAGCGTCCCGCCGACCGCGAGTTCGAGTTCACCGAGGTGCCGGCTGAAGGCGATCTGCTCGTCATCCGTGAGTCTCTGGTCATGGAAGACGAGCACGGCGTAGCGATCCATGCCGTCATGGATCGCCGCGATTTCGTCCTTGCTTGGTGGCTGGCGCAGATCGATGCCGGTGACTTCGCCAGCGAAGACAGGATGGATCTGATGTATCGCAATGCTCATGTCGCGATACTCATGTCGCAATGCTCATGCCATCCCCTCCCCAAGGACGCCGAACGGTGCCGGAAGCTAGCGATTGTTCGGCGCAGTGAGAACCCCTCGCGTGTTGGTCCGCCCGAATCTTGTTCCGCTGGGCCACCTAACCGAGAACACACGCGAAGTAGCTCGGCCCAAGCTGGTCGATGCGCCGCTCGATGGTGCGGGCGCGAGCCTGGATGAACGGGGTCGGCTTGGCCGGATCCCAGCGTCGCGGGCTCGGCAGCACGATTGCGAGACGCAGGGCTTCGCTGCGCGTGAGGTCGTGCGCGCTGCGCTGGAAATGATGCGTGGCGCCGGCCTCGGCGCCGAACACGCCAGGGCCCCATTCGGCGATATTGAGATAGAGCTCGATGATCCGGCGCTTGGGCCAGACCAGATCGATCGCCAGGGCGATCGGAATCTCCAGCGCCTTGCGGAAGAATCCGCCGCCCGGCCACAGGAACAGATTGCGCGCGAGCTGCATCGTGATCGTGCTGGCGCCGCGCTGGCGTCCGGTCTCCTCGGTTTCGTCGATCGCATCCTTGACGGCGGCGAGATCGATGCCGGCATGCGTGCAGAAGCGATTGTCCTCGGCCGCGATCACGCCGCGCGCCAGGAGCGGCGAAATGCGCTCGATCCGGACGGGGAAGTACCGGATCCGTGCGCCCTCGACCCAGCGTATCGCCATCAACGGCGTGCCCGGTGGATCGAGCCAGCGATAGGCGATCATCAGCGCGACCCAGAGCAGCGCGACCGCCACCACGCCGCGGATCAGCCAGCGCAAGATCCAAGCCAGCAAGGCGATCACGTCCCGCAATAGGCTCCGTCCCGGGCGACCAGCTTGCCGCCGTGGAAGACCAGGCGGCGCGGCGCATGGGCGCCGACCGCCTCGGGAATGCCGCTCGCCGGCGATGTGACGAGATCGGCCGCGCAGCCGATTGCCAGGCCGTAGTCCCCGCGGCCGAGCGCGCGCGCGCCGGCGCTCGACCCGAGCTCGAACACCTCGTGGATCAGCGGATCATGGCGCAGATCGGCGCGCCAGCCGATGAACGAAAGCCGCTCGAGCATGTCGCCATTGCCATAGGGCGACCAGGTGTCGCGCACATCGTCATTGCCGGCGAAGACGGTCACGCCGGCGCGGCGCAGCAGCATGATCGGCGGAAACGTCGCGCTGCCCGCGCCATGCGTGACCAGCATCACGCCGGCCCTGGCCATCAGCTCGGCGGTCGCCTGCTGCTTCGACTCCGCGATACCGCCGAGGCAGAAACCGTGGCTGATCGTGACCTTGCCCTGGAGCCCGAGCGCGAGGCTCCGCGCGCAGATCTCCTGGACATTGAACAGGCCCATCTCGCCGGGTTCGTGCAGATGGATGTCTAGGCCGCGACCGTGTTTCTCCGCCAGCGCAAAGATGCCGTCGAGCTGGCCCTTGGGATCGCGATCGATCTCCAGCGGATCGATGCCGCCGACGAGGTCGGCGCCGCTGCGCATCGCCGCATCGAGCAGGTCGAGCACGCCTGGGCAGCGCATCACGCCGCTCTGCGGGAAGGCGACGATCTGGATCGTCACGCTGCCGGCCAGTTTCTCGCGCGCCGCGAGCACGCCCTCGAGCTTGGTGAGCTTGCCTTCGAGATCGATGTCGACATGGGTGCGGATATGCGCGGTGCCATGCGCGACGCATTGGCGGGCCAGGTTGACGGCGCGCGCCTCGGTGGAGAGCGGCAGGCCGGGTAGGACTCGCTTGTCGGCCTCGATCCGGCTCATGCGAAACGGCGCCGCCGGATGCGGCAGCCAGGGCAGGCCGACCAGCGTCTTGTCGAGATGCATGTGCCCGTCGACGAGACCTGGCAGCACGAGATCGCCGTGGAGATCGAAGCTTTCCCTGGCGACGGCGTCCGCGGGAACGCCGATCGCCGCGATGCGGCCGCCGGCGAGCGCGATATCGGTGCGCCGTCCATCGGGCAGCACACCATTGGTGAGCAGGGTATCGAAGCCGGTCATGGATCCTCCGTGCAAGCCTCGCGATCTTGTATGATCATCGGCCCTTCACCCAAGAGGAGATCCAGCTGTGATCACGCGTCTGCCCGATCATCCCACCCGCTGCGAAGGTGTCGCCTCCGGCACATTCGTTTCCACGGTCGCCGTCTGCGACGACAATTCCGGCGGAATGTACCAGCAAGCCAAGGAGACCCTGGCGACGATCGAAAGGAACCTCGTCAAGCTCGGCTCGGACAAGTCCAAGATCCTCACGGCGGTGGTCTACATCACCGACATCAAGCAGAAGCCGGAGCTGAACCGCGCCTGGGACGAATGGGCGGATCGCGCCAATCCCCCGATGCGCGCCTGCCTGGGCGTCACGCTCGAGGGCAAGGACCTCGTCGAGATCATCGTCACCGCGACGCGGTGAACGACACCAAGCTTGTCTTCGATGGCGCCTCTCCCGCAACATCGTCCCTCACCCTGGAGTCCGCGATGTCCCCCAAGATCGATCCGATCACCTTCGAGCTGTTCAAGAACGCGATCTTCTCGATCGCGGACGAGATGGCGCTCACCGTGGTGCGCACGACCTATTCGGGCGTGCTCAAGGACAACATGGATTTCAGCACGGGCTTCGCGGATGCGCAGGGCAAGCTGGTCGCGCAAGGCCTGACCCTGCCGGGTCATCTCGGCTCGGTGCCGACCGCGATGGACTCGATCATGCGCCACTACGGCAACGACATGGCCGAGGGCGATGTCTTCATCATGAACGACCCGTTCGATGGCGGCATGCATCTGCCGGACATCTTCATCTTCAAGCCGCTCTATCATCGCGGCGAGCGGCTCGCCTTCGCCTGCACCGTCTGCCACCACACCGATGTCGGCGGCCGCGTCGCCGGATCGAACGCCTCGGACTCGACGGAGATCTATGCCGAAGGCTTGCGCATCGCGCCGCTCAAGCTCTACGAGGCCGGCCGGATCAACAAGACGATCATGATTTTCATCGAGAAGAACGTCCGCGTGCCGGTGAAAGTATTCGGCGATCTGCGCGCCCAGCTCGCGGCCTGCCATATCGCGGAGAAGCAGTTCGCCGAACTGGTCGCCAAGCATGGCGCCGATCAGGTGAAGCTGCTGATGCGCGAGACGGTCGACTACGCGGAGCGCATGACGCGCGCCGCGCTCGAGAAGCTTCCCGACGGCGAGTGGAGCTTCGAGGATTGGATCGACGATGACGGCGTCGACTACGGCAAGCCGATCCGGCTCTTCGTCACGATCCGCAAGAACGGCGGCCACATGGTCGTCGACTGGACCGGCACCAACAAGCAGGTGAAGGGTGCGATCAACAACACGCTCTCCTTCACCAAGGCGGCGAGCTACACCGGCGTGCGCTCCGTGCTGCCGCCGGGAATCCCCAACAATGAGGGCGTCTTCCGCGCGATCGAAGTCATCTGCCCGCCCGGCACGGTGGGCAACGGCGTGCTGCCGGCGGCATGCGCCGCGCGCGGCCTCACCGGGTTTCGCATGACCGACTGCATGTTCGGCGCGCTCGCGATGATGCTGCCGGATCGCGTCAAGGCGGCGGGCGATGGCGGCAATACCGGCATCTCGATCGGCGGCTATTACGCCGACCGCTCGCCGTTCATCTACGTCGATTTTACCTGCGGCGCCTGGGGCGCGAGGCCCTGGGCCGACGGGCTCGACGGCAATTCGCACATGTTCGCGAACATGGCGTCGCATTCGATCGAGGTCACCGAAGCCGAACAGCCGATCTCGCTGCTCGCCTATGAATTCGTCGCCGACCGCGCGGGGGCGGGCAAGTTCCGTGGCGGCGTGCCGTTCAAGCGCGATTATCGCTTCAACGAGGCGGAGGGCATGATGCAGGTCCGCAGCGATCGTCGTGACCATCGCCCCTTCGGCCTCTACGGCGGTTCACCCGGCGCGCCGAGCGAGAATTTCCTCAACCCCGACGGCGAGAACCGCGTGCTTCAAAGCAAGTTCACGATGACGGTGCATCGCGGCGACATCATGCGCCATGTGCTCGCCGGCGCCGGCGGCTGGGGCGATCCGCTGGAGCGCGATCCCATCGCTGTTCTCAAGGACATTCGCAACGAATTGCTGTCGCCGGCCAAAGCGTTGGCCGATTACGGCGTCGTCGTGGACACCAAGACCTGGCGCGTGGACGCGGCCGCGACGACCCGCGCGCGCAGCGACATCCGGACGCGGCGTGGCTGGCGCGAGACGCCGAAAGTCCAGTGGCATGACCCGGAACTGATCGCGCGCGCGGCGGAATAAGGCCGCGTTCCGGTGAAGCGGCTCCGCATCGGCGTCATCGGCGCCGGCCTGATCGCGCAGGTCGAGCATATTCCGAACCTGGTCAGGCTCGCCGAGCGTTTCGCGCTGATCGGGGTCTGCGATCCGTCGCCAAGCGCGCGCGACTTCATCACGGCGCGCTATGGCGTGGCGGCTTGCCCGAAGCTCGGCGAGCTGATCGCGCTCGGCCTCGATGCGGTCGTGGTCGCCAGCCCGGACGCGCTGCATGTCGAGCATGTCCTCGCCGCTCTCGAGGCGGGTCTGCACGTCTTCTGCGAGAAGCCGCTCTGTTACGACCCGGCCGATGCCGCGCGCATCGGCGCGGCGCGCGACCGTGCGGGGCGCATCGTGCAGCTCGGTTACATGAAGCGTTTCGATCCGAGCTACGAGGCGCTCCTGGAAATGCTGCCGGCGCATGCGCAGGGCCTGCGCTATGTGTCGGTCGAAGTCAGCGATCCGGATGCTTGGCCTTTCGTCGGCCATCATCCCTATCGGCGCTTCGACGACGTGCCGATGGCAGCGATCGAAGCGACGCGCGCGGCGCAGCGCGCCCAGGTATTCGCCGCGGTCGGGATGACGCTCGACGCCACGCATTTTCGCGGCACGACGGGCCCGTATTGTTCGAGCCTCGTCCACGACGTGAATGCCGTGCATGGCCTGCTCGATCGCCTCGGCATCGCCGATTGCGAGATCGCAGGCGCGCAGGTTTTCGCCGGCGGCAGCGGCGGCGCCGCGCAGATCCGGCTGCTCCAGGGCGAGGTCGTCTGGAACATGGTGCATCTCGCGGTTCCCGCACTCGCGGATTATCGCGAACGCATCGCGCTGTATTTCGAGGATCGCGTCTTCGAGCTGATTTTTCCCTCCCCCTATCTCAATCACCAGGCGACGGAACTCTGGATCCACCGCTCGACGGGCGATCGCTTCGAGAAGACCATGATTCGGGCGAGCTACCAGGAGGCCTTCCTGCGCGAGCTCGAGGCGTTCTGGTCCGCGATCGTCGAGTCTGGTCCGGTACGCAACACCGTCGAACATGCGGCGCGCGACCTGACCCTGCTGATTCGCATCGCCGCACATGCGCAGCGCAATTCACCTCCATCGAGAGTTTCCTCATGACCAGCTATCACGTCGGCGTCGATATCGGCGGCACCTTCACGGACATCGTGCTGCTCGGCTCCGACGGCACGCTCCACACCAAGAAGATCAGTTCCAGCGTCGACGACTATGCGCGCGCGATCGTCGAAGGCCTCGTCGAGGTGTTCCGCGAGCAGGGGCTGTCGGGCAAGGACATCGAGGAGATCCGCCACGGCACGACGGTCGCCTCCAATGCGATCCTCGAGCACAAGGGCGCGCGAACCGGTCTGATCACGACCAAGGGATTCCGCGACGTGCTGGAGATCCGCACGCTGCGCATGCCGCGGCTCTACGACATGACGTGGAACAAGCCGGTGCCGCTGGTCGAACGCTATCTGCGCCAGGTGGTCGATGAGCGCGTCGACGCGTTCGGCAAGATCGAGCGCGCCCTGGATCGTGGCGATGCCGAGCGCGCGGTCGATGCGCTGCTGGCCGAAAAGGTCGAGGCGATCGCCGTCTGCCTGCTCAACTCCTTCACCAACCCCGCGCATGAGCTGATGATCCGAGACGTGATCAAGGCGCGTGCGCCCGGCTTGCCGTATTCGATCAGCTACGAAGTGCTGCCGGAGATCAAGGAATACGAACGCACCTCGACGACCGTCGTGAACGCGTATGTGAAGCCCGTGGTGGCGACCTATCTGCGCGCGCTGCGCAAGGGGCTCGACGCGGCCGGCATCGATGCGCGGCTGCTGTTGATGCAATCGAATGGCGGGTTGACGACCGATGGCGCGGCGGCGGAGCGGCCGATGAACATCATCGAATCCGGCCCGGCCGGTGGCGTTGTCGGCGCACAGGCGCTGGCGCGCGCCAAGAACCTGCCCAGGATCATCACCTTCGACATGGGCGGCACGACCGCGAAGGCCTCGATGGTCGAGGACGGCGAGGTGACGCGCGCGGCCGAATACTCGGTCGGCGCCGGCATCATGATCGGCTCGCGGCTGCTGACAGGCGCGGGCTACACGCTCAAGGTTCCCGCGATCGATCTCGCGGAAGTCGGCGCGGGCGGCGGTTCGCATGTCTGGATCGATGGCGGCGGCAGCCTGCAGATCGGCCCCGAGAGCGCGGGCTCGACCCCCGGACCGGTGTGTTACGGCAAGGGGGGCGAGATCCCGACGGTCACCGACGCCAATGTGCTGCTCGGCTACATCAACCCGCAGCATCTCGTCGGCGGGGCGGTGAAGCTCGATGCCGCAAGGGCGCGCGCGTCGTTTCAGGCGAAAGTCGCGACGCCGCTCGCCATGAGTCTCGAGCAGGCGGCCTATGGCGCGCACCAGATCGCGGCATCGAACATGATCCGCGCGATCAAGTCGGTCTCGACCGAGCGCGGCCGCGATCCGCGCGGCTTCGCGCTGTTCGCCTTCGGCGGCAACGGGCCGCTCTTCGCGTGCGGCATGGCGCGCGAGCTCGGCATCACGCGCGTGATCGTGCCGCCGAGTGCGGGGCTGTTCTCGTCCTTCGGCCTGCTCTACGCGGATGTCGAGCATCACTACGCGCGCAGCTTCCGGCGCCTGGTGCGCAAGGCCGATCTCGCGGAGATCGATCGCGCGTGGAGCGAACTCGTCGAGCAGGCGCGCGCCCAGCTGGCGGTGGAAGGCTTCACTGGCGCGCGTGCAAGGCTCAAGCGCTCCGCCGCACTTCACTATCAAGGCCAGAGCTACGAACTCGTGGTGCCCGTGCCCGACGGCAAGCTCGACGCGGCGATGGTCGCGCAGCTCGAAGAGGCCTATGGCCAGGAGCATGAGAAGACCTATGGCCACCGCGCCGGCCCCGAAGAGCCGGTCGAGCTCGTGGCGATCCAGGTCATCGGTCAGGGCCTGCGCGACGGACCGGGCGTGCCCGAGCGCGTTCGCCCGACGCGTGCCGAGCCGTCACCACCACCGCCGCGCGACGCCTATTTCGGCGCGGAAGCGGGCTGGATGAAAACGCCGATCCTGCGCCGCAGCGATCTAGCCCAACCACGCAGCGGGCCGCTCATCATCGAAGAATACGACGCCACCTGCGTCGTCCCGCCCGGCGCCCGCGCCAGCGTCGACACCAGCGGCAACATCGCGATCGAGCTGACGTAAAATCGGGGACGTACCCCCGGGTACGTCCCCGATTTTCGCTCAGGCGCCGTCAGAACTTCCCACCGCGGATGAAGCGCGCGATGCCGGTCGCGACTTCGCTTTCCTGATCGATGAAGCCATGCGGTGACCGGGCTTCGCAGGCGTCGACGCTCGTCGCAGGCGGTCCGCCCGGACCTCCGGTGACCTTCACCACCTGCTCGCGCAGGCCATTGGTGCGTGCTGCGACCCTGTCCATCAGCACCGCCGGCGATCGTATGCAGGTGTCGGCAGCGTGCCCGACGATGAGCACGGGGATGCGGATCGTCTCGAGCGGATGATCGAATACGCTCTGTGCGGCCCACGCCTTGCGTGCGACGTTTTGCCCGGACATCAGCGCGGAGGTGAGGACGAGGCCATCAGGTCCCGTCGGACGCGCGAGGCTGGACGCGACATTCACCGCGGAGATCGCGCCGCGACTGGTGCCGACGACCCATATCTGCGCCTTGGTGCGCGCGCGCAGATCGGCGAGGACATGGCCGAGATCCTGGGCGTGCTCGCTCGATCCGCGAAATCCGCCGAGGCCATCGTCGCCCTGATGATCGGATGGCGCGTCCACCAGGGCCGTGATGAAGCCGAGCGCGTTGAAGAGCGGGATCGATCGCACCAGCGAATTGCCGCGCAGCGCCTGCGCGCAACCCTTGTCATCGAGACCGACATGGCCGTGGCCACCCGCGAGCAGCACCAGCGCGACACGCTCGCCCGTCGGTGACGGCGTCTTCGGTTGTGCGATCGCATATCGGGTTTTCGTATTGCGATGCGTATCGATCGTCACGATCTCGCCGCAGCGCCGATCGGGCGGCGAGGATTGAGCGTCCGCGCGCATCGCCCACGCGCCCATGGAAATCAGAATCGCAGCGAATGCGAGGCCACGCATGCAAGCGCCTCATGGTCCAGGACGCTGATGACTGTGAGCCACGCGCCCCGTCATCGTCACGAGATAAAGCGATCGTCGGAACTAGGGACCGAGTGCTCTCTCGATCCGGCGATCCGGGATGAACCACATGATCGCCACGAACACATAGATCGCGAAGGCGAGCGCGACGCTGAACCAGGTCAGCGCGATGGCGAGGCCATAGCACAGCAACGATGCGATGCCCTTGCGATCCCGGCCGAGGGCGCCCGCCAGTGCCGACTCGCGGCCGTGATGTGCGATCAGCATTTGTCCGAGGATGTAGTACGCGACGGCGCACATCATCAGCACGGCGCCGTAGAGTGCGACGGGCAGCATCTCGAAATGATTTTCACCCATCCAGCCTGAGCAAAATGGGATCAGCGACAGCCAGAACAGCAAGTGAAGATTGGCCCACAGGATCCGCCCGTCGATCGTCTTGGCGGCATGCAGCAGGTGATGATGATTGTTCCAATAGATGCCCAATTAGACGAAACTCAACACATAGCTGCCGAATACCGGCGCCAGCGTCCACAGCGCCGCCGCCCCGGTGCCGTGCGGGACCTTCATCTCCAGCACCATGATCGTGATGATGATGGCGATGACGCCGTCGCTGAAGGCCTCCAGTCGTCCCTTACCCATGACGCCGCGTCTCCAGCAAACTGACCGCTACCATGCTCATGCCGTTCTTCTCGACGGCTGCCCTCCGCACGCACCATGACGGGACGGTCGAGTTCGTCAAGTGGATCGCACTGGCGGCGATGCTCGTCGACCATGTCGGATTGCTGGTCTTCGGTCAGGGCAAGTTCTCGCTCAGCGATGATGTCGGCCGGATCGCCTTCCCGCTCTTCGCCTTCGTGCTCGGTTTCAAGCTCGCCGCCGGCTCGGGTAGCGTGTCGCCGACGAGTCTGCGAACGGTCAAGCGCCTCTTCCTCTGGGCGCTGATCTCGTTCGTGCCGTTCTATCTGGCGACGGGACGTCTGTGGCCGCCGGACATCTTCTTCACGCTGGGTCTCGGCGCCCTCGCATGCTGGGTCGAGAGTTCCGCACTTCCCGACCGGCAACGATGGCTCGCCTATCTCGGAATCTTCATCGCGAGTTTCGGCTGCGACTACTTCGCGCCGGGCGTATTCCTGATCCTGAGCGTGTGCGTCCTGTATCGCCGGTCGAGCGCGTCGGCCGCCGCCGCGACGCTCCTGTGTTGCGCATTGCTCGCCTTGATGAGCTGGAATCCATGGACCCTGTTGGCGCTCCCCATCGCATCATCCATCCATTGGCTCCGCCTGAGCGTGCCGCGTCTGAAATGGCTCTTCTACGCCATCTATCCTTTGCACTTGCTGGCCATCGCCGTTCTCGTGGCTTTTCGGCCATTCAAATAGCCGGCGTCCGTGTCATCGACGCATGCCGAGCGTTGCACGCGCCCCGGTTGCAGGCCTAGTTTCGCGCAACGAATCCAGGGGCGATCATGGTTGCGCAGCTCGGTCTGAAACTCATCGCGGACATTCCGGCCCAGCGCCTGGATGCGCTTTCCCGCGATATGGCGCGCGATCTGACACGCGGCGGCCTGGTGCGCGCCAAGCCCGTCGAGGCGCCGACCGGACCAGGCGAGCGCGGCGTCGCCGCCAAGATCGGCGAACTCCTGCTCGACGCCATTGGCGGCGCCGGGCTCAAGACCGCGGCCGAAATCGGCAAGGGGCTCACTGAAGTGCTCAAGGCCTATCTCGTCCGCGAGAAGAGTCTGAAGATCGAGTTGGTGCTGCCCGATGGCACCAGGCTTTCGCTCGACGCCAAGAACATCAAGCCGGAGACCATCGAGGCGGCGATCAACGCATTGCGTAAGGCTGGCTGAGCGCCATGGCGCGACGCATTGCGATCCTCGTCGGCAATGGAAGCTTCCAGCCGAACTCGGGCCTGGAAAATTTGCGCGGACCCGCCAACGACGTCGCGCATCTGGCGAGCGTTCTGCAGGACCCCGAGCGCGGCGGCTTCGAGGTGCAGGTTCTCGTCGATCGCAGCAAGAGCGACGTTTTGCCGGCGGTCGAGGAAGCGATCAACGGCGCCTCCATCGAGGATCTCGTCCTGGTCTTCTACGCCGGCCATGGCAAGCCGGATCCGAGCGGTCGGCTTTGCCTCGCGACCGCGGAAACACGCGAGAGCGCGCTGCGCGCGACGTCGATCCCGGCATCGGAGCTGACTGCGCTGCTCGGTCAGCCGGGTCCGGGAAGCGTCGTGCTGCTGCTCGATTGCTGCTTCAGCGGCGCGATCGGCAAGGAGTTCTTTCGCGGCTCCACGACCGACGAGCTGCGCATGCTCGTTCAGGACACCAGCGGCCTCCACATCATCACCGCGACCACGGGCACGCAGACCGCGCGCGAGCGGGAGAGCGAGGACGGCGGGCTGGTGATGGGCGCTTTCACCCGTCAGCTCGTCGACGGCTTGCGCTCCGGCGCCGCGGATCGCAATGGCGACGGCCTGGTCACGCTCTCGGATCTCGAGCAGCATCTGGTCGCGACTGTGCGCGGCCAGTCGCCGCGGCGCACCACACACGACGCGAGCGGCGATCCGTTGATCGCCAGGGCGCGTCCGCTGCGCTCACCCGAGGAGAAGCGGCTCGAACGTCTCGGCTCGTGGCTCGCCAAGGGCAAGCTCACGACCGAGCTCTATCACGAGCTGGTCGGCACGATCGAAACGCGCGAGCGGCCGGAATTGGCGACGATGGTGGAGCGTCTGCTCGACGATCCCAAGACCTCGGCGAAGTCGCTCACGGGGGCGTGGAACGGTGCGAGGACGCCCGAGACCCTGCCGTCTGCGCCTTATGCGCCACCGATCGTCAGCCGGACCCGCGGGACGACCGCCACGTCGTTTGCCGCGATCGACCCGAAACCGGCAACCGCCACGCCGAGCGGCGGCACGCTGTGGACAGCGCTGCGCTTTCCGCTCGCGCTCGCCATCGTCAGCGCCGCGTCCGTGTTCGGCGGGATCGGCGTCATGTTCGTCGACACCGAGGAGAAGGGCCAAATGATCGGCATCCTCGGCTTCGTCGGACTCTTCGCGGCCGCCGGTTGGGCCGCGATCGCGCTGCTCCGTTTCGTTGCCAGCAAGATCAAGGCCGGGTGAATGCAGGCCTGAGCCGGGCGCTTCGCTGGCGGCCGAAGCGACGGATTGCCGCACCGGATTGCCTGCACCGGGCGGGGCTTGCATGGTCTGTGCATGAGCCTCGATCGACTTGCACTCGCCGGGTCCCGGGTCCCGCGCTATACGAGCTATCCGACCGCGGCGCAGTTCACCGCCGAGATCGGCCCCGCCGAAGCACGGTGCTGGCTCGCGGGCATCGATGCGACCAAACATGTCTCGCTCTATCTTCACGTTCCGTTCTGCCGGCAGCTCTGCTGGTATTGCGGCTGCAACACCAGCGTCACGTCGCGCGATCTTCCGATCGACCGCTATCTCGACACGCTGGATCGCGAGCTGGCTCTCATCGCCGCCGAATTGCCGGCTCGACTGAGCGTCTCGCATCTTCATTTCGGGGGCGGCACGCCGACGATCGTCTCGGCCGCCGCGTTCATCCGCCTGATGACTGCGCTGCGCGCGCGGTTTGATCTGCTCGCCGATGCCGAGATCGCCGTCGAGATCGATCCGCGCGGCTTCGACGATGCGCGCGCCGATGCGCTCGTCGCGTCGGGCGTCAATCGGGTGAGCCTGGGTATCCAGGATCTCGATGCGCAGGTCCAGTCGGCGATCAATCGTGTGCAGCCGTTCGAGCTGGTCGCGCAGACGGTCGCCCGATTGCGCCCCCGCGGCGTGGATCGGATCTCGATGGATCTCATCTACGGCTTGCCGCATCAGACGGTCGCGACGATCACGCGGACCGTCGCCGATGTCGCGCGGCTCGGTCCCGATCGCATCTCGCTGTTCGGCTACGCGCATGTGCCGTGGATGAAGTCCCATCAACGCCTGCTGGAGCCCGCGGGGCTGCCCGATGCGGCCGCTCGGCTCGCGCTCTCCGATGCCGCGACCGCGGCGCTGAACGAGGCAGGCTACGTCTCGATCGGCATCGATCACTTCGCGCGCGCCGAGGACAGCTTGGCGCAGGCGGCGAGATCCGGCCGGATGCATCGCAACTTCCAGGGCTACACGACCGATGATGCGACGGTGCTGATCGCGCTCGGCGCGTCTGCGATCAGCAGCTTCGCGGACGGCTTCACGCAGAACGCGACGCGCATCGACGATTGGCATGAAGCGATCGCGCACGGTGAGCTCGCCACCGCGCGCGGGGTGCGCATCCTTGCCGACGATCGCCGGCGCGGCCGCATCATCGAGCGGCTGATGTGCAGCTTTGCCGCCGATCTCTCCAACGACGTGGCCGCCGATCCCGCGCTGGCCGCCGATCTCGATCGCCTCGATGCGCTCGTCGCGGCCGGGCTCGTCGAGCGCGAAGGCGCGAAGCTCTCGATCCCGGAGGCCGCACGCCCCTTCGCGCGAATCGTGGCGGCGAATTTCGACGCCTATCTCAAGCCTGCATCGGCGCGTCACGCCGCTGCGGTGTGACCGCAGGATTCCTTGGGATCATCGCGGCGTCGTGCCCGGATTCTGACTCCGCTGTGATACATGCCAGGGCAGGGCGAGGCGCTCGGCAGCCTCGACCGCATAGAACAGAAGCGTGCCGATCATGCCGAGGACGACGAGCGCGGCGAAGACACGCGACGTGTCGAACTGGCCCTGCGCGACCAGGATGACGTAGCCGAGGCCGGCCGAGCCGCCGACGAATTCACCGACGATCGCGCCGACCAGTGCAAAGCTGATTGCAACCTTCATGCCCACGAACAACGCGGGCAGCGCGTTGGGAAAGCGGATTTTCCAAAGGATTCGCCACGCCGTCGCCTGATGCACTCGCGCCAAGGCGATCGCGTCGGGATCGACCGAGCGCAAACCCAGCGCCACATCGGCGACGATCGAGAAGATCGCGAGCATGACCGCGATGGCGATCTTGGGCTCGGCGCCGGTGCCCATCCAGATCACGAAGAGCGGCGCCAGCGCGACCTTGGGCAGCGAGTTGAGCACGACGAGCACCGTGGTGATGAGGCGGTCCGCCCAACGCGACGCGACGATCGCGACGGCCAGCGCCACGCCCAGCACGACCGAAAGCACGAAGCCGGCGAGCGTCGTCCAGAGCGTGAACCCGGCATGGCGCAGGAAATAGCGCGGCGCGGCGGCGAGCTCGATCGCGATGACGCTCGGCGCGGGCAGGATGATCGGCGGCGGCGCCAGCACACGCACGGCGATTTCCCACAGCACCAGCAACGCCAACAGCACGCCGAGCGTGGCGAGAAGACCCTGGCCATGTCCGGCGCCGCTGCTGCCCTTGGCCATGGCGCCTAGTCCTTCACGATGCCGAGCCGCGAGAACAGCCCGCGGATGGTGCTGACGTAAGCCGAGAAGGACGGCGTCTCGCGAATGCTGAGAGGACGCGGGCGCGGCAGATCGATGTCGAAGATCTCGACGACACGGCCGGGTCCTGTCGACATCACCGCGACGCGATCGGCGAGGTAGACCGCCTCGGCGATCGAGTGGGTGACGAAAATCACGGTGCGCTTGCCGTCCTGCTGGATGCGCTGGAGTTCCAGATTGAGGTCGTCGCGCGTCATCGCATCGAGCGCGCCGAATGGCTCGTCCATCAGCAGGATCTCCGGCTCGCAGAGCAGCGCGCGGCAGATCGCGGCGCGCTGGCGCATGCCGCCGGAGAGTTCCCAGGGATGGCGATGCGCGAAATCGCCCAGACCGAAGCGCTCGAGCAGCGCCTGCGCGCGCGCGGTGAAGTCGCGCCGCGACAATCCCTGGAACTCGGCGGCGAGCAGCACGTTGTCGCGGATGCTGCGCCAATCGAGCAGCACATCGCGCTGGAACACCATGCCCAGACGATCCGGCGGTCGCGCGACGACCGTGCCGCGCACGCGAATCTCGCCCTGCGTCGCATCGTCGAGCCCGGCGATGCAGCGCAGCAGGGTGGACTTGCCGCAACCTGAAGGGCCGAGCAGCGAGAGGAACTCGCCCTCACGCACCTCGATGTCGACGCCGGTCAGCGCCGTGACGGGGCCGCGCTTCGAAGTGTAGGTCTTGCCCGCGCCGCGGATCTCGACGCAGGCGGTCATGTGAGCGCCGGATTTTGAAGCACCACCGCTGCTCGCGCTGCGCGCCAGCATCCCCGCGTCATTCGAGCAGGGGCGACGCGATACTCTCGTCGCCCCTCCGCGAAAGAGTTTGGCGATTCACACATCGTAGAGACCATGTCCCGGCGCCCGGAGTCGATCGCCGAATGCGCCCATCCCCTCCTGGCGCGCCGCGCGCTAGGAGGGGATGAATTGCGGGCTGCGTTCCGGGTTTCGAGTCTTGATCGACGTGATGCCGGCCCTATCGTACCCACGGCAACTCGCCGTGCAATTTTGTGTGCCTCCCCCAGCTCCAATGAGGAGGTGCAGCGCGGCGAAGCCGCGCCGGGTGGTGCTGGACGGCGCAATGAACTCAGCCGATGAATTCGTTGGTGAAGTAGTCGCCGGCCTTCCAGCCCGGCTTGATGGCGCCGGCCGCTTCGAGTGCGCGCAGCGCCGCTGTCCAATCCTCCTCGGATTGCCAGCCGATCGCCTTGCCCTTGGTCGCCGGCGTGTCGAAGAACTCGATGGTCAGCTTGATCTGCTCGCGCAGCACGGCCGCATCGAGCTTGGCATCCGGGCGCTGCTTGATCATCGCCTCGATACCCTCGTCGAGATTGGCCTTGAGCTGCGCCCAGGCGCGCTGCTGCGTCTCGACCAGCCGCTTCAGCGCAGGTCCGCGAGTCCGGATCGTCGCCTCCGTGGCGATCAGGCCGTAGCTTGGGAACACCACGCCCGCATCGTCGGCCTGGATCGCGCGGCTCGGGCGCGGTTTCTCGGCGACCGGAATCGCCGAGGGCGTCGTCGACATCAACCCATCGGCGCGCTTGGCCGTGTAGGTGCCCCACAGCGCGGCCGGGTCGACGAACATCACATTGACGCTGTTGCGATCGAGCCCGCCTGCCTTCAGCCAGGCGTCGATGAACGGCGCCCAGGGGCTTGCGGCGAAGACGACGATGCTCTTGCCGCGAAAATCCTGAACCTTCTGCATAGGACTGTCGCGATCGACGAGCACTGCGAGATCGGTGCGGCGGCCGAACCCGGCGAAGGCGCGCACCGTCGCGCCCTGTTCGCGCGCCTGCGCGATCAGGCCGACCTGGATCTGGCCGACATCGGCCTGGCCCGCATTGATCAGCTGCAGCGTGTTGCCGCTGCCGCGTCCGTCCTGCACATCGACGGCGAGGCCGGCGTCGCGGAACCAACCCTTGGTCTCGGCGAGATGCATCGCCGCCTGCACGCCCCAGGGCGAGAAATCAAGCCGGACCGTCAGCTTCTCCTGCTGCGCACGCGCGACATGGGGCGCCGCGATGGCGCCGGATGCGCCGACGAGCGCCGCGCGACGTGTGAGTTTCATGTTCCCAGTCATCCCCTGATCTCCCTCGAGATTGATGTTCTAGTTGCGATTGGCGCGCAGACGAGCGGTCTCCGCCGCGTCGACACGCCCCGATGCCGCGTCGACAGCGACGCCGTATTGCGTGCGCGCCGCCGCCGCCGTGACCTTCTCGTTCCAGACATCGCGCGCGACCGATTGAGGATCGCGCGTGAACGGATCGCCGTGGCCGCCACCGCCGGCCTGGTGATGCGCAAGCAGCTCGCCCTGACGCATCGTCATCGTGACCTTGCCGGGAATGCTGTGCTTCTCGTCGCCTTCGCCGAGCCAGTTCGCGCTCGTACCGCCGGTCGCGCCGCCATCGAGCCCATAGGGCGCGAAGCGCAGCCGATCCGCGCGCAGCTGCAGCACGGCTTCGGCCGCGAGCAGGCGATAGCTGCGCGAAAGTCCGAGCCCGCCGCGGAATCGCCCCGCGCCGCCGCTGTCGGGCACCAGCGCATATTCCTCGATGCGCACGGGATGCTGACGTTCGAGCACTTCGACCGGCGTGTTGGAGAGATTCTGCGAGGGATTGGTGATCGCCTCGATGCCGTCCTTGTCCGGCCTGCCGCCCCAGCAGCCGCTGATCATGTCGACGATGATGAAGGGGCGATTGTCCGGATGCCGGCCGCCGAGACAGACCACAGTGTTCCCGCCTTCGCCGGCCGCGGGCATGATATGCGGCACGATCTGCGCGAGTGCGCCGAACATCGTGTCCATCACGCGATAACCGGTCAGCGCGCGCGCGGCGACCGGGGCAGGTGAGACGGGGTTGAGGACGCTGCCTGCCGGCGCCGTCACCTCGATGCAGCGGAACACCCCGGCATTGTTGGGGATGTCGCCGAGCAGGGCGCAGCGCACGCTGAGGAATGCATTGGACTTCGTGAAGGAGAGCGTGGAATTGATCGCCGCGCGGACCTGCCTGGATGTGCCCGCCCAATCGACCAGCAAGGTGCCGTTCTCGCGCACCGTGATCGCGACCGAGAGCGGCACGGGATCGTCGGAAAGCCCGTCGCTGTCGATGTGATCGGTGAAGCGATAGGTGCCCTTGGGCCAGGTCGTGATCTCCGCGCGCGTCATGCGCTCGGCATAGTCGAGCAGGGCGGCGAGATAACCCCGCAAGCCATCGGCGCCGTAGCGCGCGACCAGCCGGCCGAGTTCACGTGCGCCGACCTGGCAGGCCGCGTATTGCGCGCGCATGTCGCCGAGCACGAGCGCCGGCACGCGCACATTGAGCCCGATCATCGCCTCCAAGGTCTCGTCCATCACGCCCGCATGGAAGAGCTTGAGCGGCGGGATGCGCAGGCCCTCCTGGAAGATCTCCGTGCTGTCGGCGGCGTTGGAGCCGGGGACGCGTCCACCCATGTCGGTGTGGTGGCAGATGACGACGGTCCAGGCGAGGATCTCCGCGCCGGCGAACACCGGATAGAACATGAACACGTCGGGCAGATGCATGCCGCCGCAATAGGGATCGTTCATGATCACCGCATCGCCGGGCGAGAGGCGGCCCTTCCATTTCGCCTGCACGGCGCCCATCGCCTCGGGGATCGCGCCGAGATGCTGCGCGATCGTCTTGGCCTGGGCGACCATCTCGCCCTTGGCGTCACAGATCGCGGCGGAGTAATCCATCACGTCCTTGACGATCTCCGAACGCGCGGTGCGGATGACGGTGTAGGCGACCTCGTCGACGATCGCGTCCATCGCATTCTTGACCACCGCGAAGGTGATCGGATCGCCCGGCGGCGTTGCGGCATCAGGCATGCTCGTCTCCCAGCTCGATCGCAAGACAGCCGGCGCCGATGCTGCGTGCGATGCAGCCCGGCGGCACGACGATGGTCGTGTCGTAGCTTTCGATGATCGCCGGCCCGGCCACCGGTTCCTGCCCGACGCTGGCGCGCGACATCAGGCGGGCCGCGATCGGCGTCGCGCCGCGCGCAAAGGATACCATTCGCTCGCCGCTGGCGCCGGCCATCGCGCGCGCATCGAGCACGATCTTGGTGAAGTCGATGCGGCTCGCCGCGGTGCCGATCGCCGACAGGCGTAGATTGACGAACTCGACGGCCTCGCCCGTCGCCGCGTAGCCGAAGGTATCGCGATAGAGCCGCTCGAACCGGGCATGCAGCTGCGCCGCGTCGAAGGGCGCATCGGGCATCGGCACAGTGAGCTGCGAGGACTGCCCGGCGTAGCGCAGATCCGCCGCGAAGCGCAGCCGGATGGTCGACGCCGCGTAGCCTTCTCCGGCCAAGGCCGCGTGGCCATCCGCCGCCATCGCTTCCCGCGTGGCGTGGATCGTCGCTTCCGGGACTTGGCCGAGCGGCAGCAGGAGTGGGCGGACGAATTCATGCGCGGCCTCGGCCGCCAGCATGCCGGCGGCGGAGAATACGCCGGAGACCGGCGAAATGATCACGCGCCGGATGTCGAGCATGCGCGCGACGTCGACGGCGTGCAGCGGGCCACCACCGCCGAACGCCATCAGCGCGAGGTCGCGGGGATCCTTGCCGCGCTCCACCGTCACCGCACGGATGGCGCGCGCCATGTTGACGTTCGCGACCTGACGGATGCCATGCGCGGCGTCCGCGAGCGAGAGGCCGAGCGGCCGTGCGACATGCGCCTCGACTGCGCGGCGCGACAACTCGGCATCGACGCGCAGCGAGCCGCCGGCGAGCGATTGCGGATTGAGATAGCCGAGCACCATGTTGGCGTCGGTCACCGTCGGGCGCTCGGTGCCGCGGCCGTAGCAGGCCGGCCCCGGGTCGCCGCCGGCGCTCTCGGGCCCGACGACCAGCAGGCCGCCGGCGTCGATGTGCGCGATCGATCCACCGCCCGAGCCGACTTCGGCGATGTCGATGGCTGGGACCTTGAGCATGTAGCCGGCGCCCTTCACGAAGCGCGACGGCGTGCTGATGCCATCGCGGAATTCGTATTCGGTGACCAGCGAAGGCCGACCGCCCTCGATGATCGCCGCCTTGGCCGTCGTGCCGCCCATGTCGAAGACGATGACGTCGGACACGCCGATGCCGGGCCCGAGCTTGGCCGCGCCCGCGACGCCGCCCGCCGGGCCGGAGCCGACCGCGAAGACCGGCCGCTCGCGCGCCGTGGCGAGTCCGATCATGCCGCCGTTCGACGCCATGACTTGCACCGGCGCTTCGAGGCCGATCGCCGCGAGACGCTGCTGCAATCGCGAGAGATAGCCGCGCATCGCCGGCAGGATGTAGGCGTTCACGACCGCAGTGCTCGTGCGCTCGTATTCCTGGATCTCCGACAACACCTCGCAAGACGCGGTGACGAGCAGCGCCGGCGCGATCTCGCGCAGCAGCGCAGCTGCACGCCGCTCATGCGCCGGATTGACGTAGGAATTGAGGAAGCAGATGGCGACCGCCTCGACAGCTTCGGCCTGGAAGAACGCGGCTGCCGCGCGCACGCTCTCCTCGTCGAGCGGCGTCACCACGCTGCCATCCGCAGCCATGCGCTCGCCCGCCTCGCGCCGCCAGCGCCGCGGCACCAGCGGATCGGGTTTGCGCCATGTCAGATCGAACATGCCGGGCGTGCGGATGCGCCCGATCTCGAGCACGTCGCGAAAGCCGCGCGTCGTGATCAGCCCGGTGCGCGCGCCGATCTTCTGCAGGATCGTGTTGGACCCCACGGTCGTGCCATGCACGATCTCCGTGATCGCCGAGGGCGAGAGGCCGGATTCCGCGAGCACCGCACGCACGCCAATGGCGACGCCTTCGCCGGGGTCGCGCGGCGTGGTCGTCGTCTTGTTGACGAACAGCCGGCCGTTCGGCAGGGCGAGCACGATGTCGGTGAACGTGCCGCCGACATCGACGCCGATGCGGGCCGCCATGGTCGCGGCGCTCCTCGTCATTGCTGATCCATGCTGAAAATCCGCACCCCTTATTGACCAGCTGGTCAATAGAGGGAACTATGCGCCGGACATGCCGCCCCGTCAACGCCGCGCCCGCGGTACCCGCGACTCTGCGACCGCCCAGGCCGCGATCCTCGAAGCGGCGATACGCGCCTTCACCGCCAAGGGACTCGCCGGGGCGCGGATGGATGCGATCGCGCGCGATGCCGGAGTCGCCAAGGGGCTGGTGTTTCATCACTACGGCTCCAAGCAGGCGCTCTGGGCCGCGGCGCTGGAGCGGATCTACGCCATGCTGCGCGCCGGCCAGGACGACGCCGCCATCGAAGCGCTCGGTCCCATCGAGGGGATGCGCCAGCTCGCGCGCAACACATTCCGATTGTTTCGCGATCATCCCGAGATCGTCGCGCTGATGAACGAGGAGAATCTTCATCGCGCGCGCCACCTGCGCGCCTCGGCGACGATCCGCGCGCTCTACAATCCGCTTTTCGCGACGATCGAGAGGCTGCTCGCGGCCGGTCGCGCGCAACGCCTGTTCCGCAGCGGCGTCGACGTCACCGCGCTCTACGTCGCGCTCTCCGGCCTGAGCTACTTCTACTGCGCCAATCGCTGGACGCTGTCCTCCGCGTTCGCCGGCGATCTCTTCCGCGCCGACCGCATCGAGACCTACGAGACGCTGATCGCCGACATGGTCGTCGCCTACCTGCAGCAAGGCGCCGGTTCCGAACCCCCGGCACGCACGCGAAGGGCGATCGCAAGGTAACGATCGAGGGCCGCTCAGCTCACGGCCGCACGCCCGGCGTTTCCATCGACATGCCGCCGGCGCGGGACATCAGAAACAGCTCGAGGGCGGTGAATTCCGGCGCGCCATAGGCGTAGGATTCGGCGCGCACGCCGATCATGCAGTTGCGCATGCGACGCTGCAGCGAACCGAGGCTCTGCCATTCCAGGCGATAGATCGGATAGCCGGTCGGATGCGCCTGCGGGATCGGCGCGCTGCCGAGCTTCTGGCCCCAATTGTCGTCGTGGCAATTGGCGCAGGATAGATTGAGCTGGCCGATGCGGCGCCCATAGAGCGCGCGGCCCGTGTCGAGCGTGGCGGCGAGACGCGGATCGTCACCCGCCGTGATCGGCATGCCACGGGACTGATGCGCGACGAAGGCGGCGAGGGCGAGCGCGTCGCGTCCCTCGCGCGCCAGCGGCGGCGCATCCTGTCTCGTCGTGCGGCATTGCTCGATGCGGCCGGCGAGATCGATGGCCGTGGCTTGCGCGGCGTCGAAGCCTGGATAGCGCGCGGCGACGCCCGCCATCGTGACCGCGGCGTCGCCGTGGCAATCGGCGCAGCTCTTGCCGGCCTTGCCGATTCTGGTGCGCCACAGCTCGGCGCCTTCCAGCACGGAGAGCATGCCGGGATTGGACATGTCGTCGCGCTGCATCGCCTGGGTCTCGCGGCTCATGAAGTCGAAGCCGGAGCGCCGCTCGGCGAGCGGGATCGTCTCGGCGAGCACGGCGGCGAGGCCGAGCGCCAGTGCCGCGGCGATGCCGGCCGTCAGAAGGCGCCGTGCGCTCATGTCACCGTGATCGTCGCGCGCTCCTCGCGCACTTCGCCGGTGTCCTCGGTCCAGCGAAAGAGCAGCTCGCCGCTGCGCGTTGCGATGGTCTTGAACGCGATGAAGGGATTGGCGGCGATCGCGGGGTGCAGCTCGGCTGCGAAGATCGTCGCGCCGTCGTAGATGCACTCGAATCTGTTGATGATGTGCCGTGGCACGAGGCTGCCATTGGGCAGCGGCCGGAAACCGGTCTCCATCGGATGCTGCACGAGCGTGCGGATCTCGATGATGTCGCCGCGCTTGGCCGTTGCGGGCAGATTGATCAGGGCGCGCGCCATGGCTCAGCTCTCGATGCAGGCGGGCAGGGTGACGATGAGTTCGGCGCTGGTCGACCACAGCGTGCCGTCCTTCATCCGCGCCACCGCCACGATGGTCTGCGAATCACCGAGCCGGATGCGGGTCGAGACCCAAGCCTTGCCCGCGCGCGGGCCGAGCTGGAACAGCGCGATCTCGGGCAGCGGGTTGCGCTGATTGAACAGCGCGATCGTCGTGACGTGATCCGCTTCCGTCATTGGCGAGTCGACGCTCACGACCAGCGGCACGGAATTGCCGTTCTCGACCAGCACGGGCATGTCGAGCGTCACGCGACCGCGCGTGATCGGGCTGCCGCCGGCGAATTGCCTGATCGCGGCCTCCATGCCCTCGGGCGTGGCGGCGGCCGGTCGTACGATCAAGATCGACGCCAGCCCAAATCCACCTCCGAGCAATGCGCGGCGTGACGGAGTCATCGCTCAGCGCAGCGTGGCGAGGAAGGCGACCACATCTTCGATCTCCATGGCGTTGAGGATGGGCTTGGCGCGCAGCCCGGGCGCCACGCGCGTCAACCCATCGACGCGATGATACCCCGGCATGATCGTCGCCGGGTTGAGTCGCGACGGGTCGACGAGGCGCAGGCGAAGCTGCGCCGGCGTGGCGCGCGCGCCAGCCCCGGCGAGATCCGGCGCCAGGCTGCCCTGGAAGCGCTGCTCCGGAAACGGCCCGGTATGGCAGAGCAGGCATAGACCCTTCTGGCGATCCGCGACGATGGCGCGCCCGCGCGCCGTATCGCCCGGCGCGTCGATGAGCGGCGTGGGAATCCCTTCGTCGACGATCGCGAAGGACGCAGCCTCGCCGTGGGCGGCGCCGGCGAGTCCGACGATGGCAGCGGCGACCAGCATCGCCGAGCGCATCATGTCAGCCGAAGACTTCATGTGTGACCGTGGTGAACCAGGCATTGGCGTAACCGGCTTCCAGCGCGCGATCGGCCCGCGGCGCATCGAGCCGGCTGGCGCCGCCGGCGCCCTCGATATCCGTGAGCAATCCATTCGCGGCGGGACGATAGACGCCGGCGACGGAGATCGCGTAGTCGGGCGCGACCAGGCTGTAGCAGGTGTTGATCAGCTTGGGTGTCGCTGGAGTCCGTCCGGCGAGGAGCGCGGCGATTGCGGCGGCGCAGGTCTTGGCCTGGGCGTTCGCGGCGAAGGCGGATTTCGGCATGCCGCCCATCACGGCCGCGTCCCCGATCACATGGATGTTCGGCTGCAGCCGGGATTCGAAGCTCACGGGATCGACGGGGCACCAGCCGGAGCGATCGGCCGCGCCGCTGTCGCGGGCGATCGCGGCGGCGCGCTGCGGCGGGATGATGTTCGCGACATCGGCGCGATGACGATCGAACTCCGTCACCACGATGCGCGCGCCCACATCGACCTCGATGACGCGTCCGCCCGTGGAGAGCGAGACCCACTCCACGATCCCCGGATAGAGGTCGCGCCACGCCGCCTCGAACAGACGCTGCTTGGAGAAATTGTCCTTCGCGTCGAGGATGAGCAGCTTGGCGCGCGGCTTATGGGTCTTCAGGAAATGCGCGATCAGGCTGGCGCGTTCATAGGGGCCGGGCGGACAGCGATAGGGGTTGGCCGGCACCGCCATGACCACGACGCCGCCGTCGGGCAGCGTTTCGAGCTGGCGGCGCAGCAACAAGGTCTGCGGCCCGGCTTTCCAGGCATGCGGCATGATCTCGGCCGCCGCTTCGTCGTAACCAGGCAGCGCGTCGAAGCGCAGATCGATGCCCGGCGCCATCACCAGCCGGTCGTAGTCGAGGGTCGCGCCATCGGTGAGCGTCACCCGGCGCGCGGCGGGATCGATCCGCGCCGCCGCTTGCGCGACCAGCGCGACGCCGGCCGCGCGCACCGCCTCATAGGTGAAGCGCTGGCGCTCGATCTCCCGCAAGCCCGCCACCACGAGATTGCTGAATGGGCAGGCGGTGTAGACGGCGGCGGGCTCGACCAGACTCGTCGCGAGTCCGGCGCGCGCGAGTTCACGCGCGCAGGTCGCGCCCGCAAAGCCGCCGCCGATCACGACGACACGCGCGGCGCTTTGCGCGCGTACGGGGCGCGCGACCATCGCCGCCGCGGCAGCGCTCAGGGTCGCGCGGCGGCTGATCGCGCTCATTGCCGTGGCGCCGCGACATGGGCCGCGATCGCGGCGATTTCATCCTCGGTGAAGCCCTTGGCGATGCGGTCCATCAGCGTGGCGGGGCGACGGCCGGCGCGGAAATCGTGCATCGCCGCGATGATGTCCGACGGCGCGCGTCCTTCGAGTGCAGGGATCGCAGTGGGATTGCTGGCCGGCGCATGACAACCGGAGCAGCTCGCGGCGCCGGCAGGCGCCGCCGCCTGCTGCGCGTCACTCGCCATCGGCGTGATGATGAGCAACGCGGCAAGCGACGAGAGAGCGAATCCGTCTCGGCTCCCCGATGGGAGAATGCGGCGGTGACGCCGCATTCCCATCGTCAGGCCTTGCGCAGATCGTGGTTCTTGAGCGGCATGTCGCGGATGCGCTTGCCCGTCGCGGCGAAGATCGCATTCAGGACCGCGGGCGCGGCGACGAAGATCGTCGGCTCGCCCACGCCGCCCCAGAAATCGCCGGAGGGCATCACGATCGATTCCACCGCCGGCATCTCGTCGAGAAGCAAGCACGGATAGGAGTCGAAATTCTCCTGTTCGACCTTGCCACCCGCGATCGTGATCTCCTGGTGCATCATCGCCGACAGCCCATAGGCGAAGGAGCCCTCGATCTGCGCCGCGATCTGTTGCGGGTTGACGGCGTGGCCGCAATCCGTCGCCGCGACGATGCGGTGGATCTTCACCTGGCCCTTGTCGCTGACCGATACTTCGGCGCAAGCCGCGACATAGCTGCCATAGCCCATGTGCTGCGCCAGTCCGCGGAAGATTCCAGGCTTGGTCGGCGTGCCCCAACCAGCCTTTTCCGCCACCGCGTTCAGCACCGCGAGATGCTTGGGCGAACCGCCGAGCATCTTGCGCCGGAAGGCGAGGGGATCCTGCCCCGCCGCATGGGCGAGTTCGTCCATGAAGCATTCGAGATAGATGGCGTTCTGGTTGTTGTTCACGCCGCGCCAGAAGCCGGCCGGCACGGCGGTGTTGCGCATCGCGTGGTCGATCAACAGGTTCGGGATCGCATAGCCGAATCTGCCTTCCGCGCCAGTCGGGTTGAGGCCCTGGAACGTGATCGGGTCACGGCCGTTCTGCAGGCCGTTGGGATTCACGGTGGCGAGGATCGACTGGCCGGAGATGCGCATCTTCAGGCCGGTGAGGTTGCCGCTGGCATCCAATGCGCCGGTGAGCTTGCACATGGTGATCGGGTGGTACCAACCGTGCAACATGTCCTCCTCGCGCGACCAGATCAGCTTGATCGGCGTGCCTGGAATCTCCTTGGCGATCAGCACCGCTTGGCGCACGTAATCATGGCTGGTGGCGCGCCGTCCGAAACCGCCGCCGAGATTGATGCGATAGGCATCGCATTGCCCCGGCTGCAGACCCGACGCCGCGACGGCGGTCGCGAAAGCCGCCTCACCGTTTTGCGTCGGACACCAGACTTCGCATTTGTCGCCCGTCCAGCGCGCCGTCGCGTTCATCGGCTCCATGGTCGCGTGGTTCTGGTAGGGCACGCTGTAGACGGCCTCCACCTTCTTCGCCGCGCCAGCAATCGCCGCATCGACATCGCCGGCTTGATTGCCGAGGAAGGCCTCTTTGGCGTCGAGACCTTCCTTGAGCATCGCCGCGATGCCCTGGCTCGAGAGGCCGGCATTGGGGCCCTCGTCCCAGACGATCTCGAGCGCGTCGAGCGCGGTCTTCGCGCGCCACCACGTGTCGGCGACGACGGCGACCGCATTGTCGCCCACCGCGACCACCTTCTTGACGCCTGGCATCTTCTCGATCGCCGCGGCGTTGAAGCTCTTCACCTTGCCGCCGAAGATCGGGCAGGCGCGGATCGCGGCATTGAGCATGTCCGGCAGTTTCAGATCGAGTCCGTAGACCTGCTTGCCATTGACCTTGTCCACGGTGTCGAGACGCGGCAGCGGCTTGCCCGCGATCGTCCAGGTCTTCGGATCCTTCAGCGGCGGATCCTTCGGCGCCTCCAGCTTCGCGGCGGCCTCGGCCATCCTGCCGTAGGTCGTGCTGCGGCCCGAGGCGGCATGGGTGATCACGCCCTTCGCGACGCTGCATTCGCTGGGCTGCACGTTCCAGCTCTGGGCGGCGGCCTGGATCAGCATGATGCGCGCGGCAGCGCCGCCCTTGCGGACATATTCATGCGACTCGCGGATGCCCCGGCTGCCCGCGGTCTGGAAATTTCCCCAGACGCGGTTGCGCGCCAGGTTCTGGCCCGGCGTCGGATATTCGGTGCTGACTTTCGACCAATCGCATTCCAGCTCCTCGGCGACCAGCTGCGCGAGGCCGGTGATCGTGCCCTGGCCCATCTCGGTGCGAGCGACGCGGATGACGACGCTGTCGTCGGGCTTCACGACGACCCAGGCGTTGATCTCCGGGGTTCCCGTCTGGGCGGCAGCTTCGCCACCGGGAATATGGATGCCGATGGTCAGGCCGACGAAGGCGGCGGCGGACCCGGCGAGGAAGTCGCGGCGTGTCGGTGCGAGCGCGAGTGTCATGATCTCTCCCCTTTCTCGTGCCCGGCGTCAGCCGGTGATCCCGGCGGCTTGCTTGATCGCCGCCTTGATCCGGTTGTAGGTGCCGCAGCGGCAGATATTGGTCATCTGCTCGGCGATCTGATCGTCGCTCGGCTTCGGCGTCTTCGCGAGCAAGGCGGCGGCCGCCATGATCTGGCCGGACTGGCAGTAGCCGCATTGCGGCACGTCGAGCGCCACCCAGGCCTTCTGCAGCGCATGTGTCGAGTCGGGCGCGAGGCCCTCGATCGTCACGATCTTCTGACCCGGCGTCAGCGCCGAGATCGGCAGCGAGCAGGAGCGCGTCGGTTCGCCATCGATATGCACCGTGCAGGCGCCGCATTGCGCCACGCCGCAGCCGTACTTGGTGCCGGTCAGGCCGACCTGTTCGCGAATCACCCAGAGCAAAGGTGTATCCGGCTCGACATCGACATCATGCGTCGTTCCGTTGATCGTCAGTCGAACCATTATCCCCTCCAGAAGAATGTCGTTTAGCGTGGGCCACGACGGCGACCCGCGACGCCAGCTTTGAACGCACACAGTAATCAGCAACGATAACATTCGCTACGAGGCTGCATGCATGATCTTCATGCGCCTCACTGAGTTGTGAGTTGAGCGGTGTGTAGCCCCAACCGGGCTGTGGCCTTCGGCGGTAAGGGCGGTGCGACGACGAGCCCCGATTTCGTGTCCGGCGCAAAACCGAAGCTCACCGGCAGCTCTCGCCGCGCGATGCGTCGGAGATCGTCGACGATCGCGTGCAAGCGGTTTGTCAGCAGGTGCCCGTCGCGCACGAAGAGATGTCGACGGCGAATGCCGGCATCGCCCTCGGAGTCGAAGATGGTCAGGGCTTCTCGCCACGCCGCACGGATCGCCTCGGGCTCGGCCGCGCTGAAACGCACGATGCCGAGCTCGCGCTGCTTCTCGATCGGCAGCAGGCGGTCGAGATCGGGCATCTCCTTGGGGACGATCACCGTTTGTCCGGCGAGCAGTCCGTCGAAGAAGCGCAATGGCAGATCATGATGGACGGGCAGCACGAGCGAGACCTTGTGTTCCATCCAGCTGCGCAGGCGCGCCTCCGGATCCTGATCGAAATAATCACGCTGCCGATCGCGCGGCAGGATGCGCAAGGCGGCATCAGGCATCTCCAGGACGAGGCGATCGAGAATGGCCTGACGCGGGCTGAAATCGTAGTGCACGAAATTTCCCGACAGCGCGTCGCCGCGCGGCGTCGCCTTCAGCTTGGCGAAGAGGCGGGTGGCATCGGCGCGCGACCATTGTCCGCAGCCCAGCGGGATCGAGGGCGCGCGGATCGACAGCGGATTGTTGAGCTCGTTGCGAAACGCGTCATGGGCCGGGACCGCGACATCGGCGGCGAGGGCCGTGCGCAGATTCAGCACCTTGGCGTGATGATTGTCCCAGAACCAGACGACCAGAATCGCATCGCGAAAATGCCGGCGCATGTCCCAGAGCGTGCTGGCCATGTCGTCGCCATGGCAGGTCAGGATCGTGACGTCCCCGAGATCGCTCTTGCTGGCGAGCGCCAGCTCGAGCTGCGGCGTCGACGCCTCGCGGATCGCCTCGGCGAGATCGACCGAGAAATAGGAATCGCGCTTGCGCGGCGTCGGCGCGAAGTGGATGCGTGGCCGCGGCTTCGACAGCGCGGCCGCCAATGCGCCGACGATCTCGGCACCCCGGCGCATCGGGGCAAAGGCCGGCTTCGACATCGATCGCCTCAGGGCAGGAAACGTGCCCGGCTGAACTGGTCCCCGTTTCGTGGACGCCACGAGGGGTGAGGAGCGTTATCCACGGACGGCCGGTTCGGTCGCTTGCGACGAACCGAACTGGCCGTCGGTGGGTAACGCGGTGGTCGCTCGTTT
>Ga0163144_10001685_pt1 | contig 51893 bp, 43 predicted proteins | sample OliLak19BULKMAT1_FD_123175 | JGI IMG/M metagenome (GOLD analysis project Ga0163144, IMG submission 123175) | Freshwater microbial mat bacterial communities from Lake Vanda, McMurdo Dry Valleys, Antarctica - Oligotrophic Lake LV.19.BULKMAT1 | ecosystem: Environmental > Aquatic > Freshwater >... | reverse complement strand
TTCCAGCGTTTCTTTCTGCGAGAGGATGTCGCCGGTCAGGCGGTCATTTGCCGGATCATTGGCCGGGGCTTGCTTGCCATCCGGGGCGAGGCCTTCAAAGAAATAGTTGATGTTGACGTTCAGCGCGGTGCCAAGGGCAAACAGCCGGCTCGCGGTGATGCGGTTTGCGCCGCACTCGTATTTCTGGATTTGCTGGAAACGCACGCCGACCTGACCGGCCAGGTCCTGCTGGGTGAGGCCCAGCAGACGGCGACGGCGGCGGAGCCGCTTGCCGACATAGATATCCACATCCGTGGCCATGACTCATACTCCCACACGCCGGCCCGTAACATTCCGGGACCGTCAAGCGGTTGAGCAGCAAGGCGCTTGCCACACTCATTAAGTGAAATTTGTGCAACGCAACAAAGAATGCCTGATCAATCGTCAGACAGTGGCGCCCTGGAACGCGTCAAAACTGTCATATTCAAAGCAAACTGCGGAATTCGGACGCAGCTGCGAGATTTCGCCTTCAGGTTTTTGCGGTGCAGCGTAAACCCAAGACGTGGCTCTTCGGAGCCGCTGCCCTTATGGGCGTTTCCTCCCTAAACTTTTGGCCGCGCTGGCATCCAGCGCGGCCATTTTCTTTGTGGCGTCCGCCTCGAGGCCCACATTCCTGCGTGCGAAAGCGCAGATTTCCTGAGCAATTTCGCCCATATGCTGGCGCACCGTCAGGAAACCGTCGTGCGGTTCGACGCTGGCCTCATCCAGGTAAAGCCGCCGCCGGACCTCGATCTGCAGGGCATGGCGGCCAAGCGGGGGCTGGCCGTGGACCAGAGTTGCAAAACCACCTGCATAGGGAGTGTTCCGGGCCGTCGTGTATCCTCGGGCGTGAAACAGGCACTCGACAAGGTCGGCCAGGCCGGGGCCGCAGGATGCGCCGAAACGATCACCGATCACGATGTCGGGGGAGCGCGACGAGGGCTCGGTTTCGGCCGGCATGGAGTGGCAGTCGATCAGCCAGGCCTGCCCAAACATGGCCTGTGCCCGCCGCAGCAGGGCTTCGAGGGCGCGGTGGTAGGGACGGTAGACCTGGTCCAGCCTGCGTTCGGCTTCCTCCCGCCGCAGCTTGTGGCGGTAGATCGGCGCGCCGTTGAAGGCTACGCGGGGGATGCAGCCGAGGCCCGCATCGACCCTGGGCGAACGCTGTGAAAACCAGCCCGGAGAAGGGTTGTCGAACATGTGCGGGTCGATTTCGGACTCAGCACGGTTCAGATCGACGAATCCCCGCGCCACCAGGCCGCAGATCACCGGCGCTCCAGACAGGTGGACCTCCGCCAGGAGCCGGTCGACATAGGCGTCCTCGATCCGCCGAAGGTCGATCATCGCGGCCGCGCAGGCCTCCAGAAACCCCTTCGGATAGAGCCTTCCGGAGTGGGGGGAGGCGAAAACCACCGGGGATACGACCGAAACCGGTTCGTCGATGGAAAAGGCAAAGCCTGCCCGGTCGCCTGCGGGAGCCCCCTCGGCGGACCGGGATTCAGGGTCGGAGGACCCGGGATTCGAGAAGATCGTCAGTCCGGGAAACATTCCGCCCATATTTTAGGAGCTCTGCGCTCGGTCAAGCTCAACCGTTCATACTGGCTTTACCACGTGCGCCGACAAATCGTAGCCTGTTGCTCAGGGTCGCCTGAAGCTCAGGCTCGGAAGTCCAGGACACCATGGCCAAGATTCTCCTCGCTGAAGACGATGACAGCCTTCGCGGTTTTCTCGTGAACGCGCTCAAGCGCGCCGGCCACGCCGTGAAGGATTTCGACGAGGGGCGTTCGGCGCTGAAGGCGCTCGAGCGGGAAGTGTTCGATCTGCTGCTCACCGACATCGTCATGCCCGGGCTCGACGGCATCGAACTGGCCCGCCGCGGGGCGGAACTCGACCCTGCCATGAAGATCGTGTTCATCACCGGCTTTGCCGGCGTCGCCCTGTCCGCCGGGGGCCCCCAGCCGGCCGGCGCCAAGGTGCTGTCAAAGCCGTTCCACCTGCGCGAACTGGTGGATGAGGTCGAGCGCGTGATGGCGGCCTGAGCCCGGCCGGACGCCGCAATGCCCCGGCATTGACGCCCGCCCCCTCCCGATGCATTACACGCGCCTCGCCCGGCAGGGCGGGCATCCGAAAGGATCAATTGCAGGCTGGTTTGGGCGGTTAGCTCAGCGGTAGAGCACTACCTTGACATGGTAGGGGTCACAGGTTCGATCCCTGTACCGCCCACCAGCCTTTTTCTAACCAGCCCAACAACCTGCAGTGCCCGTATCACCTTCGACCGCAAGGGCGCAGCAGCGTCGACGAACCCGCCGTCATGAGCGTCTCAGAAAAGGTCGAAGCTGCCTTCGGCGAGGCCGAGATCAAAGTTTTCTCGCAGGCTGACTTGTATCCAGGCCAACGGATCGCGGCGCTCGATCGCCAGCGTCTACGCGATTTTTTCGACGTGCGCGACCTTCTGGCAAACGAAGGCATAAGCGCCGCGCCGCGCCCTCAGCGTCTATCTCATCAGCCATGATCGACCCATCTGTGAAGTTCCCATCTCTGAAGTTCCCATCTCTGAAGTTCCCATGTCTGAAGGTCCAAAGGCCAAGCCGATCGACCTTGTCGAGGCGTATGAGCGCGGTTTTGTCGGCATGACGGAAAGGGATGCGCCTCTCGACGTGCTGCTTGCTAACTGAAAGCCGATGGTCAGCACTATCGCTGGCGGGATGCCCGCTGATCACCGCGCTTTCCTGATCTCCTTCAAGAAGGGAGGACCTGACTGGAAGCGACCTGGTGTCCCTGCCGCCAGGGACCTTCCAGCGGCCAGATGGCGGCAGACAAATCCCGACAAACTGCCGAAGGAAAAACGTGTTGCACTGGTTGCAGATCCTGAAGAAGTTCTGAGGAGCCGGGGGTGGGAAGGATGACGCAGAACGTGCAAGAGAGTATCCTCGCGCTTCTTGCGGCGCGTCCCGATCAAAAGGCGGATGAAATCGCAAAGGCGCTGGGAGCTGCGCGCACTGAAGTCAATCAGGCGCTCCATGGGCCGCTAAAACAGCGCGTCCGGCAGGATAGATCTTACCGCTGGGCGCTCGCGGCGGGGGGGGATCAACGGCTGCTCGATGCCGATGAGGCTTTTCCCGATACCGATCTTGCGCGGCTTTGCCGCTACTATCTTTCCTGCCTGGGTTACGACGATGCCGGCGTATCAACGCTTCTTGCCCCGGAATCCGGCGAGCCTGACTATCTGGAAGTAAAGGCCTTGCCGCGCTCCGCCCGCGATCTGACGGAGGAAGAAGCGGGGCGGCGCATGCTCGCGCGCAAACGAACCGAACGCGGTCGATACGAACTCTATTTTGGCTATCCCACCCATATCGCTCATCTGCCAGGCAGAAACGGTTGGGAGGGTTACATGGTCGAGCCTCTCCTGCTGTTCCCGATTGAGCAGGAGAGCGGCACCGGACGCCTGGTCATCGATCTCGCTTTTCCGATCATGAACCAGAAAGCCTTTCAGCGGTTCACATCCGCAGAGCGCGACGCGCGCATGCATGAACTGGTCCAGTTGGAGCAGGAGCTTGGGCTCGGCGCAGGAGAAGATCGTCCCGAGCTCGATGAACTTGCCATGCGCTTGCAAGCGATCCGCCCGGAGTGGTTATGGCAGGAAGACATCGATGCATCCCGGTTGTCGCGCGACCGCCCGCCGATGGCGCAGCTGAACAGCGCCGGCATCTACAACCGCGCCGTCATCATCATGGCGGAGCGATCACCCTTCACACAAGGTTTGGAAAAGGAACTGCGTGACCTGGCGCGCGTGCCCGAAGACAAGCTGGCTGGGACAGCCCTTGGTCAATGGCTGAAAGGCGCTGAAACCAGCACGAAGGGAACGCCAGGCAAGTTGGCGTCCTCGCCCATTCTCGAAGTCCTGCCGATGAATACCGAGCAAAGCCAAGCCGTTGCGAGAGCGCTCAAAACGCCCATGACGGTCATAACCGGACCACCAGGAACCGGAAAATCTCAGGTTGTTACCAATCTTCTCGTGAACGCCGCCTGGTCCGGCAAAAGAGTTCTCTTCGCGAGCAAAAACAACAAGGCGGTCGACGTCGTCGAAACACGGATCAATGCTCTTGGTCCGCGTCCCATCGTGCTGCGGGTGGGTGCGTCCCAATCCTTCCAGGCGCGTCTTGCCGAGTATGTGCTGGCGCTGACATCTGCGACCACCTCTATTGCAGACCGAACCGAGTTTGATGAAGCCACGGCGCTGTATCAGCGCCTGCATGCCGATCAGGTACGACTTGCGGAAGAGGCTGAAGCCTTGATCCGCCTTCGCAATGAGGTGGATCAGGCCGAACAAGCGGCAGAAGAATCCAGGCGCAGATTGGGTAACACGCTTTTTGCAGAGTCTGATGAGGTTGACCGAGCTGGCGCTGCGGCAGCGTTGAAGCGGGTTCAAAGCGCTGCCATCCGCGCCGACCGAACGACAGCCTCCGCTTTCGTGAAGCTGCTTTGGCCCTTGATGGAAGGCGGCCGTCTCAAGTCGCTGACGAAAAGCATTGAGCAGAGCCGATCGGTGTTTGCAAGGATCGGAGAGCTGCCTGCCGTTGAGCAGCGTCCGAGCCTGAAGCGTATCGCGGCGGCGATGAGCGAGACCAGAATGCGTCTCGCGGACCTTGATACTGCTGCCACCTATCTGTCCGCGCTCAAACGCCTGCGCGCTGCGCGCTCGCTTGAAGCGATTGGCCGGGAAGAAGCCAGCATCACGGAGAAGATCGCCAAGCACTCGTTGGCGTTGTGGGAGCTGTGGCTACGCCTGCAGCCCTCACGCCTCACCGCCGAGGAGCGCAAGAAACTCGCTCAGTACACCTCGCTCTTGAAAATGGTCAGTGAAGCGGGCGATGACGGGCAATTGTCCAGGCAGGTGCAGACGCATTACGCGGCGATGCTTCGCCAGATCTCCCATCTTCTCCCTTGCTGGGCCGTGACGTCGCTTTCAGCACGTGGTCGAATTCCCTTCGAGCCAGGGCTTTTTGACATCGTAGTCTTTGATGAAGCCAGTCAGTGCGACATAGCTTCGGCGCTTCCGCTTCTCTACCGCGCCAGGTCGGTTGTCGTGATCGGGGACCCCAGGCAGCTTGGACACATAAGCGGGCTCAGGAAAGGGCAGGACCAGGCTTTGCTTGCCAGGCACGATCTGCTGGCGGGTTACGCCCAATGGGCCTACTCGCACCAATCGCTGTTCGGGCTGGCGGCATCGCAAGTCTCAGGCGACGATATCGTGCACCTTGTCGATCACCATCGATGCCATGGCGACATTATCGGTTTCTCCAACAAGGAATTCTACGAAGAGCGCCTGCGCGTTGCCACAAGCCATAATCGCCTGCGCAGCCCCGATCGCTCGGAACCAGGTATTCGCTGGGTCGATGTGCGCGGTCGCGTTTCCCGCCCTGTGACAGGCGGGGCAATCAATGCAGCTGAGGCCGATGCGGTCGTCGCGACGTTGCGCGATCTTGTTCTTGGTAAGGGTTATGCTGGCACGCTCGGCGTCGTGACCCCGTTTCGGGCCCAGGCGAATGCCATCACCCAGCTGGTCAATCGTGATGCCGCCCTTTCGGCAGCTCTTGCCCAGCGAGAGTTTCTTGCGGACACGGTGCATAAGTTCCAGGGCGATGAGCGCGACGTCATGGTCTTCTCGCCCGTTGTCTCGGAAGGTGTGCCGTCCGGCGCGCTTGGATTCCTTCGCTCGAACGGCAATCTCTTCAACGTTGCCATTACGCGCGCACGCGCCCAAATGCTTGTCGTCGGAGACATCGGCGCCTGCGGCGCATCTGAAGTCAGCTACCTATCGCGCTTTGCAGGCTATGCGACCTCCCTGCGCAAGACTCAGGAGGCAGTTGAAACCGAACACGCCGTTGATCTTGGGCCGCACTATCCGGTGGTTGCGCGTCCGGAATCCGTGTCGGACTGGGAGCGGGAGTTTTACGCCGCCGCCTTCGCCGATGGCATTCGCCTGATACCGCAATATCCGATCGAGAAATACATCGCCGACTTCCTCCTTGTTGCAGGGGAGCGCCGTTTGGTCGTGGAGATCGACGTGGAGCGTTATCACCGCAATTGGACCGGCGAACTCTGCAGGCGCGAACAGATCAGAAATCAGCGCCTGTTCGAGCTCGGATACGATGTCATGCGCTTTTGGGTGTATGAGGTACGCGACGACCTCACCGGCTGTCTCGAACGCTTGAGGCAATGGGAATCACAGGCACAGGCCTGATCTGTTGCAACAAGCGTTTGGGGGTGGCGCCTCGGGCCCGCCGGACCTTCATCCGCCAGAGAAAGGCATTCAGGCTGGCAAGCACGAACTGCTCGTTCGCTGGCAGCGAGGCAGCAGAGCTCAGCTCAGCCAGCGCAGGAACCGAGGTGATTTCTGTCAGCTTTCTGGACCTCTTGTCGCAATGGTGTTCGACGCCAGGAATTTCACCGGGCGATGTCGGAGCGCAGGGCTGCGTGAAGTATCTCGGCAGATCGGAATGATCGAGAATGATCTCCAGATCGCTGGAGTCCGACAGTACCTCGCCCATGGCCTGTGAGCTGCGAGGTTCAGTTTACGTGACCCCGATGGAGCAGCGGCATCCGTAAGCTGTTTGCTTCACAGTTGCGGGTGACGGCTTGCAGCCGAACCGATCCGGCTTCAGGCGACCAAAGCCTTGCGTGCAGATTCGATGTCCATCAGGACATCGCCGAGGTCGACAACCTCGGATACGGTGCCTGGACGTTCCGGCGTGACGATCGTTGCAGGCGTGGCCCCCAGCACCGCCTCCACCATCCGGAGCAGGGCGTCGCGGTTGATCGGCTTGGACAGGTAATCCGTCATCCCCATGGCGATGAACCGTTCACGGTCGCCCGCCATCGCTTCGGCAGTAAACGCAATCACAGGAATGTCGCGCCATGGGGCTGCGCTATTGCGGATATGCGAGATGCACTCGGGCCCATCCATCACGGGCATGTTCGCATCCAGCAGCACCAGGGTGAAGGAGGTTCGATCGAGGGCGGCAAGGGCGTCGCGCCCGTTGACGGCCTCTTCGATCTAAATTCCCAGAGGCGCGAGGAACAACCGCGCGACCAGGCGGTTTGTGGGATTGTCGTCGACGACGAGAATGCGCTCGTTCGGACGCCGCGGCCGCACCGCTGGAGCTTCGTCATGGGACTTGCTTGGCAGCGCGGGCGGTTCGGCCGCCGATGCGGCGACAGTCAGGGTGAAGATCGAGCCGCGGTCGACTTCGCTTTCGACCGTGATGTCTCCACCCATGAGACGGGCGAGCCGGCGCACGATCGCGAGCCCGAGCCCGGTCCCGCCGAATTCCCGCGTCGTGGACGAATCCGCTTGCTGGAACTCTTCGAAGAGGAGGTTCTTTGCGGCCGCGTTCAGCCCGATGCCGGTATCCCGGACGTCGATCGTGACCCGATACATGCCCGGTGCGGTTTCGATTGCCGAAGCCCCAAGGTCGACACGGCCCGAGCGTGTGAACTTGATCGCATTGGACACGACGTTCGTCACGCATTGTGTGAACCGGACGCTGTCCAGAGAGACCCACTCCGGCAGAGAGCGATCGATCTCCAAATTGAAGGCCAGCCCCTTCGCTTCGGCAGCTGGACGGAACAGCTTCTGGATGCCTTGCAGCGCCGCATGGATGCCGGTGGGAACAGGCGACAGCTCCAGCTTGCCGGCTTCGATCTTGGACAGATCGAGAATGTCGTTGAGGATCGCCATCAGGGCGTCGCCCGAGGCGCGGATGACGTCGACCTTTTTAATGTCCTCTGTTCGCTCCATGCTGTCGGCCAGCGCCTGCGTCATGCCGAGCATGCCGTTGAGCGGCGTGCGGATCTCGTGACTCATGGTTGCGAGAAAGCGCGACTTGGCGATGTTGGCCGCCTCGGCCGCGTGTTTGGCTTCGGTCAGCTGCACGATGGTGCGGTCGAGATCGCCCTGCTTGGCGGCGAGACCTTCTGTCATGACCAGGGTGCGACTGTAGAGCATGATGGCGAGGAAGCCGATCACGACGAGACAGATGATGGCGGGCAGGGCAACCTGCGCCAGGACCAGGCTTCCGGGCGTCTGTGGCGTCCACGACAGGTGGGCGATCGGCCGCCCGTCACGACCTAAGATGCGATAGTTCGCGCGCTTGTCCGCGACGCGGGTCGCGTCCACGTCCAGCCTTGGGGTGCCTAGGAGATATCGCTCGCCGAAGCTCGCCACGAATGTGTCGTCCAGCGCCATCGCGGCAAACACGATTGGCGCCCTGGCAGTCGTCAGCGTCGCTGTCCCGAAATCGGGTTGAACAAGCGTCGCCACGACGACGGAGGGCTTGCCGTCAATCAGCTGAGTCGCATGAACCTGAATCGACTCGGCGAGGTTCGCCTGGCGATTTTCACTCAGCCTGCCAGCTTCAAGCGCGCGGATCTCGGAGATCATGGCTGCGGCGCCATCGCCGAGGTCTGCGACACGCGCGGGATCGACGGTCTCTTCTCCCTCCGACACGAAGACAGGGTTGTCATTGCGATCGAAGACATAGGTGGTCGAGAAGCCGCCAACCGAGGAGAGGAAGATCCCGATATTGTCCCGCGCCCAATCCTTGCTGAACGTGTTGTCGAGATAGCGAACAGCGTCGTCCCACACGACCTGGGGGACGACGGCCTGGCGAATCTCATCCTCGCGGCCGGCGAAGCCGTTCTCGACCAGCGTCTCTTCGCGGACCCGGGCAGCTTGATCGAACTCGCGGGCCAGGCCTAGCAGCGCGACGACAATGATCGCGAGGGCTGCGGCGAACCCAAGCGCCATGTTCCGGCGCATGCGCGCGTAATTGCCATGCGTTGCGGCATCGCCCTTGCCGCGCACGAGGTTGATTGTCATTGCGTTCCGCATGGCCAGCTCAATGGCCACCCTCTGATGATGGCGTATCGCAACGAGATTGAGCTGGAGTTTATTTGGCCCCGACCGGTGGGCCAAGGTGACCCATTATGGGTCACGAGGGGATCCCGCAGCGCCGTCGCCGAGCGCTTGAAACAGAAAAGGCCGGAGCGGGGCTCCGGCCTTTTCATTTCCAGCGGGTGGTGGGACCCGGCTAGAGATCGATGTCGTCACGGGCTGGCATCATGCGGCCGCCCATGCCGGACGCCGCCATCTCTTTCGCGTCGAGCGCGCCGGAGCTGTCGACGTCGAGCGCTTTGAAGCGCGGCTTGAGCGACGCCATCATGCCTTTCAGTTCGGTCTCCTGGATCAGGCCGTCGACGTTGTCGTCGATCATGCCGATCGACATGGACGACATCAGCTGTGACTGGAGGTCGTTGCGGATGTTGTCGACGGTTTCGTCAGCCCAGCGATAGTTGACGCGGAAATACATCATTTCCTCGTTGGTCTGCTCGCCCCAGGTGATGTCGCGTTTCGGATCGGGGTTAGCGCGGTTGTTGGTCGAGTTGTCGTAGATCCACTTGGCGACCAGCTTGGTGCCCTTCTTGACGAGGATCGGCTCCTTCGGGTCGTAGTCACGCTGCCAGTTGAAGTCGTACTTCGGCAGGCTGAGCAGCATCTCTTCCTTGCCATCCGGCGTTACTGCCTTCAGCTCGACGCTGAAGCCACGATAGTGGGAGTGCGGGTAGAGCGTGTAGATGTACGCGTCGGCCGGGAAGGTCTGGTAGGACACTTCCTGATGGCGCGCGACGCCGGCCGGGATCTTCAGGCCGAAGTCGCCGATGACGGTCGAGCGCTTGATGAATTTCGGCGGGGCCTTCAGCGTGTAGAAGCCGACCTGCGTGCGGTCGGTCGCGGCCTTGCCGGTGGTGGTGTAGTGCATCTGGAAGTTGAGCTTGCCGCCGCCCGGAACCGGCGCGCCGGCATCCTTGGCGATGATCTGTGCTTCGGCACCGGGCGTGTAGGAGCCGACCGAGCCGCCGGGGATTTTCGACTTCGGCAGTTTCGGGTCGGCGACGTGGTTCGACACGACGTGGTGCAGGACCGAGCGGTCACCCGGCTTGATCGAGATGGCGCGAAGCCAGGCGTCTTCCTTGAACGGATTGTCGACGCGCATGTTCTGGTACTCGATGAGGCCCTTCGAGGCGACGTCGAAGGCGGGCAGTTCAACGATCACGTCAGGCTTGCCGAGGTAGGTGGGCCATTCCGGGGCTTCCGACGCGTCTTCCTTGAGGGCATCACGGCCTGTGCCGCGCGGGGCGCCAGCTTCGAGCCAGTAGATCAGCTTCTTGGTCTGGTCGGCCGTCATGCCCTGGTCGTTCTGGAACGAGCCGATGTGCGGATCGGCGAAGTAGGGAGGCATGCGCTCAGAGCGGACCGACTCGCGGATCATCGGCGCCATGGCCTTCACGATCTCGAAGCTGTCCATCGCGAAGGGGGCGATGCCGCCCTTCTGGTGGCAGGTGACGCACTTGGCCTGCAGGATCGGCGCGATCTCGTCGGAGTAGGAGATGGCGGCGTGCTCTGCGGCCTTGCCGCGCCCCGCGAACGTGATCGCGGCGCCTGACTTCACTTCGATGCGCGACTTGGCCGGGGCCACGCCGGCGACGACGGCGTCGATCGCCTTGGCGGTTTCGGCGACGGGCCCATGATAGGCGATCTTGAAGCCGCTCTTCGGGTCGATCACGAAGACTTCGCCTTCGCGCTGGACGCCGAGCGATTCACCGACAAGCTGCAGTTCATCGACGAGGACCGGGATGTCGAAGCCTTGGGATTTTGCTTCCGCCGCGGCGGCGTCGCGTGAGTCCTTCGAGTTCAGCATGTAGAAGAGGACGCCCTGCGCCTTGTACTTGGCCTGCAGCTTTTCGAGGTCGGCGGCGGCTTTCCTGGAAACCGTCGTGCCATTGACCTGGCTCATCAGCACGATGGCCTTGGCGTCCCTGAAATAGTGCAGCTCGTGCGCAAGGCGGGTGTGGTCGGTGAGCTGGAAGTTGTCGGCGCGCTCCGGGACAGAGGTGGTGACGGTCGGCGCGGCGACGGCCGAGACGCCAAGGACGGCGGCACCGAGGATGGCGGCGGCCATCGTCGAGGCAAGCAGGGTGCGTTTCATGAAGGCTCCTTGGGGAGGGACGGGCGTGGAGGCGCCGCGCGCGAACGCGAGCCGCCAGCGTAATTCAAGTTACGAGCTTCGCGTAGATGCAGAAAAACGTCAATGCTGAGAAGGTCTTTGCGCGGTCAAGCCAAGGCCGTTCGCGATAACGTTCTCGCTAGTTGACGCTGGGGAAGAGCGGCCATGGCGCGGTCTCGGGCCCCGGAGTGTGCGGAGGTCCGAGATGTGCGGTGTTTGAAGAGGCGTCTGGGTGGAGCGCACGCATGCCACTCTCCCGCCTGCGTGACGCCATGGAGGGCGCGGGCGTTGGCCCGCCGGCGGCGCAGCAATTCAGTGTCGTGCGCAGACGCGCGCGGTGGCGTCGACCGGGAGGTCTGCGAGTTCGAACTTTGCCAGCCGCGGATGGTCGCCGAGGCGGCGGTGGGCCTCGCGCCACAACGGGAAAGCGGGTGTGGCTTCGGCGGCGAGGAGCTGGTCTGCGAGCGCGGCGGACTTCTGCTGGTCCGGTTTGCCGCCGCGGATGAGGCGGTAGCCTTCGGCGACCAGCGGGCGATCAGCGGGCGATCAGCGGGATGACGAACAGCCAGAAGCACGCGAACATTCCAGCGAGGGCGGACATCTCACGCTGGGCGCGGAGGGCAGTCACGGATCAGATGCGCGACCAGCTGTGGTCGGCGGCTGGCTTGATGCGGTAGATGCGGGCGAGGTTTTCCGGCGTCAGCACGTCGGCGGGTTTGCCTTCGGCGGCGATGCTTCCCTCGTGCATCAGGACGATGCGGTCCATGAAGCGTGACGCCAGGGCGAGGTCGTGGATCACGACGAGAACGGCGCCGCCGGCGTGGGCGCGGTCGCGGAGGATCTCCATGACGTGGAGCTGGTGGTAGGGGTCCAGCGCGGCGATGGGTTCGTCGGCGAGGAGGATGGGCGCTTCGACGGCGAGGGCGCGGGCAAGGAGGACGCGGGTGCGTTCGCCGCCGGAGAGGACAGTGACGGGGCGGTCGATGAAGCTGTGGCCGTCGACGGCGTCGAGGGCGCGGGCGACGGCCGCGCGGTCATCGGGCGAGGGTGCGCCAAAGCGCGCGCGGTGGGGATAGCGGCCGAGCATGACGATGTGACGTGCGGGCAGGCGCCACTCGACGTGGCGATCCTGAGGCAGGAAGGCGACGGCGCGGGCGCGTTGGCTTGCTGGCATGGCGAGAAAATCCTGACCGTCCAGCAGTATTTCGCCGGCGTCTTTCGCGCGGAGGCCGAGCATGGCCTTCAGCAGCGTGGATTTGCCTGCGCCGTTCGGACCGATGAGGCCGACGAGTTCGCCGGAGGCGACGCGGAGGCTTGCGGCGTTGACGATGGGCTTGCCGGCGGCAAGCGCCGTGATGTTGCAGGCTTCGAGGTTCATCACTCGATCTCCGTGCGCGCGCGGAAGATCAGCCAGAGGAAAAATGGCGCTCCGACGAGGGCGGTGACGACGCCTAGCTTGAGCTCCATGCCGGTGGGCAGCGCGCGGACAAGAATGTCGGCGGAGAGCAGGAGGGCGGCGCCGCCAAGCGCGGACGCGAGAAGGAGGCGGCTGGGGCTGTGGCCGACGAGCGGTCTGAGGAGGTGCGGAACAACGAGTCCGATGAAGCCGATGCCGCCGCTGACAGATGTGGCGGCGCCGACGCTGATCGCCGTGCCGCCGATGACCAGGTTGCGGGTGGTGATCAGGTTCACGCCCAGGCTGGCGGCGGATTCCTCGCCAAGGCTGAGGGCGTCGAGGGCGCGCGCTGAAAGCGCGAGCACGACCCAACCGATGAGGATGAGCGGCGCGGCGAAGGCGACATGGTCCATCGAGCGATCTGTGACGGAGCCCATCAGCCAGAACATGATCTCGGCGGCGGCGTAGGGGTTGGGCGAGAGATTGAGCGCGAGCGACATCAGCGCGGCGCAAAGGCTGGACACGGCAACGCCTGCGAGGACGAGGGAGAGCACGCCGCCCTTTCCGGCGAGGCCCTGCAGCAGCAGCGCGCAGAGCAGCGCGCCTGCGATGCCCATCATCGGCAGGGCGAGCGGAAAGGCCATCGAGATGCCGGTATAGAGGGCGAGGACGGCGCCGAGCGAGGCTGCCGAGGTGACGCCGACGACGCCGGGATCGGCGAGCGGGTTGCGCAGATAACCCTGCAGCGCTGCGCCCGCGAGGCCAAGCGTTGCGCCGATCATCAGGGCTAGCACTGTGCGCGGCAGGCGGACTTCCATCATGATCATGGTGGCGGTGTCAGCATTGCCGCTGGCGATCATGGCGAGGAGTTCGCTGAGGCCGCCGCTGGCGCCGATCAACATGGAGAGCGCGGCGAGTGCGAGCGACAGCAGGACAAGAGCAGCGATCAGGAGCGGATAGGGGATGGGCGGCTTCATCGTGTTCGGCCCGTTGTTTCGCGGGCTTCGACAAGGATTTCGATTGCGCCGAGCAGGCTGGGTGCGCCGCAGGTCGTGTAGCGCTCGGGGATCTCGACTTGCGGCGTCCGGGCGGTCATGGCGCGCAGCGCCGGATGGCCGAGCGCCATGGTGGAGAGCGAGGGCGGCCTGGTCCACGGCGTGGCGGTGGACATCAGGGCGGGGCGGACGGAGAGGATCTGCTCGAGCGCCACGGTGCGATAGCCCGAGAAGCCAAGCGCCTGCCCGAGCGTGCGGTAGCCGGCGGCGTTGACGACTTCTGCGTAGAGCGTGTTGTCGCCGGTGATGTAGTTGTTGACGCCGATGTCGGCGAAGATCGGGCGCTGGTCGTCTGGGATGCGAGACTGCAGGGCGAGGAGGCGCGCGTCGAAATCGGTGATGATCTGCTCGGCTTTCGCGGTGTCGCCGGTGGCGGCGGCGAGCTTGCGAATGTTGGCGCGCATGTCCTGGAACGAGTTCTCGGGCTCGAAGACAAGGACCGTGTAACCAAGGCGGCGGAGCAGCGCGGTTGCTGTCGAGGTGGTGAAGCTGCCGGCGAGGATGAGGTCCGGCTTCAGGGCGATGACTTCCTCGGCGAGGCCGTGATTGACCGCAAGCTTCGAGGCGATGGCGTCGAGGCCCAGTGGCGCGTTGATCGGCTGCTGGGAGAGATGGGTGATCGCGGCAATGCGGGCGGGATCGACGATGCGCATGAGCAGTTCGTCGGTGCACAGGTTCATCGAGACGATGCGCCGGGGCTGGGCGTGGGCGGGGAGAATCGCGGCGCAGAGAGCCAGCGTCAGGACGAGCGCCCCGGTGGTCAATGCCGCTCTGCGCCGCTGAGTGCTCACTTGCTTGCCTCGTCGCGGAAGCGCAGGCCGATATGGAGGGCCTGCGGGGCGGCGTTGTAACCGAAGACTTCCTGGTAGTCCTCGTCGGTCAGATTCTCGACGCGTGCGTAGAGTTCGAATTCATCGTTGACCTGCCAGGACGCGCCGAGGCGGATGAGGGTGTAGGGGGCCAGCTCGGCGCGCAGGAAGGTCGCGAAGTCGGTGTCGATGTTCTCGCCGACATGGGTGACGCCGAGATTGATCTGGAAAGGACTGCCGAGGATGTCCCAGCTTGCGTCGAGCGACGCTTGCTCCTTCGGCCGGCGGATCTCGATGCCGGCGGGCTCGGTGGCGTCGAGCTGGCTGTAGGCGCCATGGAGTGAGAGCCCGTCCATCGGCATTGCGGAGACGGATAGTTCCCAGCCTGAGCGGTCCGAGTCGCTGGTGCTGTTACGAGGGGTGGTCTGGAAGTTGGGAAGGAAGTCGGTGAAAATCTCGTTCTCGAGGCCCGCCTCGAAATAGGTGAGATCGACGATCAGCGTGTCCCCGAAGAAGGCTTGCTCGACGCCGAAGTCCCATCCGACGGATTCTTCCGGCACGAGGTCCGGGTTGCCGAAGAAGGTGGAGGGTATGAAGCCGAACTGTTCGATGAAGGTCGGCGCAGTGACGCCTGTGCCATAGGACGCGTGGAGCCGCGTGCCTGTGCCTGGGATCTGCCAGGCGGCGGCGAGGCTGTAGGTGTCGGCGTCCTGGAATTGATCATTCGCGTCGTGGCGGATGGTGGCCGAGAGATAGAGCTGCTGGGCAATCTCGTTGCGGTATTGCAGACCCATGGCGCCGAGCTTGCGGGATTCATCGCGGCTGATCAGCGGGTCAACATAGGTCTCTTCTTCATGCTCGGCGAAGCCGGTGATGAAGTGAGCGAGGTTGTCGTCGCCCAAGCGTATGGTCGAGACAACGCCGAGACGAAAGCGGGTCGAGTCAGAGCCGGTCTGGTAGAGTGGGGTCGCCACAAGGTCGGCGGGCGAAGGGACGGGCGGGCCCAGGAGGAAAGGGAAGTCGCTGAGGCGGCTGCGGCGGCTTTCGTCGACATGGCTGGTGGAGAGGGTGGTCTCCCACGCGCCCTCCCAAGGGTCCAGGACGGCGGAGGCGCCGAAGGTGAGCTGTTCGTGACTTGTCTCGCTGGCGTCGTCGTAGGTCTGGCCGGAGATGGGGAAGCCAAACGCCTGGCCGTCGACGTCGGAGTCCTTCGTGACGTAGCGCGCGACGCCGGCAATGCGCACAGTCTCGTCGAGACGAAGGCCGCCGCGCGCGTTGATCGCGGTGATGGTGTTGCCCTCTCTGTCTCCGGGTTCCCCCCCAATCCCGACAGCGGGCACGCCACTGGCGGTCTGGTCGGGCGAGATGTCGTAGCCTTCGGATGTGAGATGGTTCACCGAGACGGCGGCGTAGTCATCGCCATTGCCGATGCCTGCGCTGGCCTCGATATCGAACGTGTCGAAGGAGCCCGCCTCGATGGAGCCTGCCGCGTAGCCCTGGCCGATGTCGGTGCGCGAGACGAGGTTCACAACGCCGGCAAGGGCGTTGGAGCCGTAGAGGCCGCTTTGCGGGCCGCGCAGGACTTCAATCCGTGCGATGTCGCTGGTGAGCAGTGTCGAAAAGTCCGTCTCGCCCTGGTCGGGGCTGGAGATGTCGATGCCGTCGATGAGCACAAGCGTGTGGTTGGCTTCGGCGCCGCGGATGCGGACCTGGGTGAGGGCGCCAGGGGCGCCGGGCTGACTGACCGCGACGCTGGGGACCCGGCGCAGCACGTCGGGCACGTAGGTGTAGCCCTGGTCCTCGATGAGGTCGCCCGAGATGACGGTGATGGTCTGGCCGAGTTTCCTGGCGGGGAGCGGTGTGAACGTTCCGGTGACGACGATGGTGTCATCGGTCGGTCCGCTCTGCGCGAGAGCAGGCGCGGCGGCGAGCGCGAAGCTCGCGGCGATTGCGATGCGGGAGGGGTTCAGATGCAGTTTCACGTTGACGTCTCCAATGTTGGAGACCGTCCACACGCGCGGCGTCATCGCCGCACGGGTGCACGGTCCAGGACGTCGCCAGGCGGAAAACCTTCCGTTCGGTCGGCCCATCCCCGGACCGCTCGAAAGCGACTGCGGCAGGCAGGTCTCCTGACTTGCGGGTCAACACCGTTGCGCATCGCCTTCCCGGATCGGCTCAGAAGAGCGTCTCCAGTGGCCGTTGATGCGCGGCTCGCCGCTCACAGTTGCGGGGGCAGTCCGGGCTCGATGGTTCCCGGTTCCCTTTTGAGCCCCTCTCGGGGCACCTGTCGCGGGGTGAGGAATAGCCCAGCGGCGGGCGGGGGCAAGTGCCATCGCGACACAGGCGCGCCGCGATGGCCCGGCGCATGCACATTCTTCGCCTGATGAGCGATTCACCAACCAGCAGCCGCGATGCCGGCGCGCCTTCGCGCGAGCGTTTCCTGCTGCTCGACGGCCTGCGGGGCATCGCCGCGTTTGCGGTGATCCTGGACCATGTGCCGGGCGGGTGGCTGGGCGAGGTGATTCCGGGACGATATCTCGCGGTCGATTTCTTCTTTGTGCTGAGCGGTTTTGTACTGGCGCATGCCTATGGGCGTGAGCTGGAGGCGGGGGGATCGGCGCTGGCCTTCATGAAGGCGCGGGTGATCCGGCTTTATCCGATGTACCTGCTGGGGCTTGCGATTGCGCTGTCGCTGGCAGGGCTGGGCGCGGCGCGCGAATGGATCGGGCCGGGGTGGGGGGACATTCTCACCGTGGCTGTGTTCGGGATGTTGTTCCTGCCGGCGCCGGTGATGGCCGGGTATGGCGATGGCGCGCTTTACCCGGCGAACGCCCCGGCGTGGTCGCTGTTCTTCGAGCTGATTGCAAACCTGGTCTATGCGGTGATTGCGCGCGTGCTGTCGCTGCGCGTTCTGCTGGCGATCCTTGGCGTGGGCGCTGTGGCTGTGACGTTTACCATCGCGCGACATGGCGAGGTGCGCGGTCCGGGATGGATGTGGGCGCATTTTGACGCGGGACTGGCGCGCGTGTTGTTCGACTTCTTCGCGGGTGTCGCGATCTATCGGCTGCGCGAGCGGGTGAAGTTGCCGGCCTTGCCGTGGTGGGCCGCGATCGGTGCGTTCATCGCCGTGATTGCCGCAACGCCTGCGGATGGCTGGCGTGTGGTTTACGACATTGCGGCGGCGCTGGTGCTGATGCCGGTGCTGGCTGCGCTGGCGAGTGGCGGCGTGGTGACGGGCGTGGTTGCGCGGCTGTGCGCCATATCCGGACTTCTCTCTTATGGCGTCTATGTCCTGCACGTTCCGCTGCTGAGTGTGATCAGGACGGCGGCTGCGGTGACGGGCGTGCAGCTGGGCGAGGGGCCTTTCCTGGCGCTGGCTGTTGCTGTGTCGGCGGGCATCGCGGCATGGGTCGCCAACAGCGTCTATGACGGGCCGGCGCGACTCTGGCTCTCGGGGCGCGCGGACCGCTCCAAGCCATTCACGACTGTGCGCGAACAGGGTTGATCGCCAGACTCCCAGTGGCACGACGTTTGCTCACTTCTGGGTAAACGGGATCCGGTCCGCGCCCCCTTCCCGGCGGGCCAGGTGAAGCGCGTCGTGAAAAAAGCTCTGAGCAGGATTGCCGGCACGGTCGGCATCGACCGCAAGCGGTTCGCATCCGCGCGGATGTGCTGCGAGCGCCATGTGCTGGCGCGCGTGGGGCGTGCGCGTCGCCGCTATATCGGGCGTATCCTCTGCTATCATACGGTCGGTCAGGAAGAGTGGGGGACGAACGACGTCACGCCCGCGCAGCTGCGCCGACATATCGAGCTCGCGCTGAATGCGGGCTACCGCTTCGTGCCTGCCTCGGAGATTGCGCGTAGCGGGGGCGGGGCGAAGGATCTCGCCATTACATTCGATGACGGGCTGAAGAGCGTGGCGACGAATGCTGCGCCGATCATGAAGGAGTATGGCCTGCCGTGGACCTTCTTCCCGGTGTCGGAGTGGACCGAGGGGAATGTCGCGTGGGCCAACCCGCTGGTGATGGGCTGGCGTGATGTCGAGGCGATGCTGGCGGCGGGGGCAGAAATGGGCAGCCATTCGGCAACGCATCCGGACTTCGGCCAGATCGGCGGGCAGCAGATGCTCGATGAGATGGCGGGCTCGCGCGACCTGTTCGAGCGGCGGCTGGGGCATGCGCCGAAGACGTTTGCGATACCGTTTGGCCAGTCGTTGAACTGGAAAGCCGAGGCGATGAAGGCGGCAAATGATGCAGGCTATGAAGTCGTTTATGCGCAGGCCGAGGCGACGCGGCCCGAGGGTACGGTGGCGCGCACGTTTGTGACGAAATTCGACGGGGACCGGATCTTCAATGCGCTGCTGAAAGGCAAGCTTGATCGCTGGGAGGAATGGGTGTGAGCAGTACGCCAACCCCAATTCTGGTATCGGTGATCGTGCCGACGCGTGACCGGCCTGCGCTGCTGCGGCAGGCGCTGGCCAGCATTCGCGCGATCGCTTCGGAGACGATGCGTTTCGAGATCCTGATTGGCGACAACGGGATGGATCCGGCAAACAAGCTGGCGGCCATGGACTTCGGCGCGTTCTACATGACGGTCTCGAAGGCGGGCGCAGGAGCTGCGCGCAATGCCGGGCTGAAGATGGCGAAGGGCGAGTTCATCGCCTTCCTTGACGATGACGATGTATGGTTGCCTGCGAACATTGCAGAGCAGGTTGAGATGCTGCGTGCGCAGCCCGAACTGGATGCAGTATTCGGGCAGGTGATCTCGACGGATCAGAATTTGCGGCCCGAGAGCGATCCGTGGCCGGACAATCCGGGCAGCGGCGACGCGCTCGTGAAGGCGATGCTGTCATCCTACTATCCGCAGCTGGGGGCGACGGTGGTGCGCGCGCGCGTGGTGCGCGAGGTCGGCCTGTTCGACGAGGCGTTGCTGGGAGATCAGGACTGGGACTGGCAGCTGCGGATCGCGCGTCGACGTAAGGTGGGCTTCACGCCGACGCCGGGCGTACTGTTCCGGCAGCGCGCGCCGGGGTCGTTCGACAAGCTCCGCATGCGGCGGCTCGGCTTTGCGCGGAAAGTGTTCCTGCGCCACGCGCTGCCGAACTGGCGGGTGTTCGGGCATCCGCTGGGTATCATGAAGGGCTATACGCTCTCGATCCGCCAGTACTTCGACTATTTTGTCGACGCCGCGGTTGTGCGTGCGGGCGAGGGCGACCGCGGGCGGGCGCTGGCGGCGATCGGCGGGGCGTTCCGCGTGTTTCCAGCGCGCACGCTGTTTCATCTGGTGATGAAGCCGCGGCTGCGTGGGGCGGCGCTGCAGGTCATCCTGCCAAGCAAGCGTCAGGCGAGCAGTGTTCGATGAGCGGACGCGTCGACATCGCGATGGGGTTTGATGCACGCTATGCGCCGCACGCGGCCAATGTGATGGCGTCGATCATGCGCCATGCGCCGGGCGCCAGGCTGCGGTTCATCCTGCTGCAGACGGGCGTGGGCGAGGATGTGAAGCGCCGGACGGAGCGCGCGGCCAAGGGCACGGATTTCGTCTGGATCGAGGTTCGCGACGAGCACCTGCCGGCGCGTGAAATAAAAGGCCATCTCAACCGCACGATGTTGTTCCGCCTGGGGTTGGAGGCGCTGGCACCGCAGGATTGCCGGCGCGTAATCTATGTCGATTCGGACACGGTCGTGTTGGGCGATATCCGCGAGCTGGCTGAGACGGACCTCAAGGGGCGCGCGCTGGGGGCGGTTACGGATTGCTACCAGGAGGCCGATGCGTTCGCCGATTTGTGGTCGCTCCCCAGGGGCGGGCGGTATTTCAATTCGGGGGTGCTGGTGATCGACCTGCCGCAGGTGAGGGCGGACAAGTTGTTCTCCCGCGCGATCGACTTCGTGGTCGCGCACGATCAGGCGCTGCTGTTTGCGGACCAGGATGCGCTGAATCATGTGTTCTGGAACGCCTCAGTGGTGATCGAGCCGACATGGAATGTGCAGCGCTTTCTCAAGCCGCGTGAGATCGCATCCGAGACGGCGCCGGACAGACGATGGGGTCACAGGCGGCCGCAGCTGATCCACTATATCGGCGTGGAGAAGCCGTGGATGCGCAATGTGTGGCATCCATGGGCATGGGCGTACTGGGAGAACCTGAAGCGGACGCCGTTCGTGAGCGAGGTGGCGCGGGCCTATCGCATGGATTTCGTCCAGATGTTGCGGCTGAGGCTGCGATGGATGCTGCGCCGGCCAGCCTGAGCGGCATCCGGCCGCAAGTCCTGTCAGCGCGGAATTTCTTCCGACTGGTAGACAGAGAAGATGTGGCCGTCAGGGTCGGCAAGGTCGGCGGACCATCCGCCTGGCGCCTCGCTGAGAGGCGTGACGATGGTGACGCCCGTTTTTGCAAGCCCTTCAACGATCCCGTCGATGCCTCCTTCAGCCAGGGTGAAGACGATGATGGGCGACTGGCCCGGTTTTGCCTCGGGGTTGGCGAAGAAGATGAGGTCGATCCCGCCGGAGGTGTGGGCGACAAGAAAGTCGCCCCCGTGTTCGGGGCCATCGCCCGGCACGCGATCGACGGCGAGGCCGAGCGTGTCGCGGTAGAAGGCTTCGGTGCGGTCAATGTCCGAGACGTAGTAGACGATGTTTCCGATCGCGTATTTGCCGAGCATTGGGGGTCTCCTTTGTCCTTACCCGGCTGATTGTTGCCGCGGGGTGGGGATTTGTGAGCGGCTGACCACGAAAAGATGTCCGTCGGGGTCGTGGCTGGCGAGGAAGGCGTTGTTGCGCCGGGCCGGGGCGAGGAGCGCGCGGCGTATGCGGCCGAAGGCGAGGGGGCCGGTGGGATTTGCCGCTGGCGTTGGCGCGGTGGCGAGGGCGCGCCTGAGCTGGGAGATGCGTTGGCGGAGTGCCGTATCGGAGAGGTTCAGCAGCCAGCCGATTTCCCGGCGGGTGTGGCCGGAGAGGGCGAGGAGGGCGGTGAGGCGGAGGCTGGGAGAAAGATCGCGGAGCGTTGCGACAGCCCCATCCGTCTCATTGCCAAGACGCGGCGAGCCCCCTCCCTCACGCTCCTCCTGAGGGAGGACATTTTCGCTCCACGCGCTCTCGCGCCGTTTGCGGCGAACGCCGGTGCGGACGTCGAAGGCGGCGCGATTGCGGATGACGCCAGACATCCAGCGGCGGGTTTCGGGCGCAGCCAGATCGGTGCGGCCGGACTCCAGCGCGGCGAGGAGCGCTGATTGCAGGAGATCGTCGGCTTCGTGCGGCCGGCGCGCATGGCGGCGCGCCTGGGCGTGGAGGTCTGCGAAGGCGCGGGGCACAGGCATCGGAAGACGCTAGCGCACCGGCGCGATTGCGGGAATGTCTCGGCAGGTCAGCTGGCGGGCGTGACTTCGATTGTCGTCGCCTGTCCGTCCGGGAGGGCTACGATCAGATACTCGTCTGCCGTTTTCACGTCGCCCGACCCTTCCTCGATCCACGAACGGCTCACCCTGAGCGTCACACGCTCGGCGGACTCCTCCACGACCTCCCACGCGTTGAAGTCCCCGATCTGGAAGACACGCGTCCATCCTTCGGCCGCGGTGAAGAGCGCGAGATATGTGTAGAGGCCGTTGATTGCCGGATCGCCGCCGGCGGTGGAGAAGATCTTGGCGCCGTCTGCGCCCTCGACCATGCGAACATCGGTGACATAGGCGGCCTCCATGGGCTCGGCTTCGGCCAGGAGGGTACGAGGCGGGCCGGAGGGTTTCAGAGCGAGCGGCGCGGGAGCAGGGCTTGCGGCGGCGGGCGCAGCCGGCGCTGCCGCTTGTAGCGCAACGGGTTGGCAGGCGGCGAGTGTCAGGACGGCCAGGGTCAGGGCGGCCAATACGATCAGTCTCATTTTCGTACCTTTGGTTGGGGCCTGTCTAGCCGACGCCGTCGTGCTTCGCCACCCGGCTGGTTTGATCCGGTACCCATTCGGGGCTATATCCCGCGCATGGCTCAGGCTCCCTCATACAAGCCGGTGATCGGCGCCCTGCTGAAGGGCTACAAGGCAACGCTTTCGCCCGCGTTTGTCGCGCTGGGCGTGCGGTGCCGGCATGAGCCGTCCTGCTCGGAATACTGCGCCGAGTGCGTCTCGAAGCATGGCGTCTGGGCGGGGGCGTGGATGGGGCTGGCGAGGTTTGCGCGTTGTCGGCCCGGAGGATCGCACGGGTGGGACCCGGCGCCGACCCTCACTAGCACCGGCGCGCGGTGGTTCACCCCCTGGCGCTATGGCGTCTGGAGCGTGGACCGGTCCGAACCGGCGCGCCCTTAAGGATCTGGACCAGTACGAACGATAGCTGCGGCGATCGCGAAGACGCTGCGGGTTCAAACCCGCGGCAAACTCGCATAGACCTCAGTCGACACGACGAAAGACGAGACAATGATCAACGTATCCTTCCCCGATGGCTCGGTGCGCGAATACCCGGACGCGTCGACACCGATGACGATTGCGGAGGCCATCTCCAAGTCGCTGGCCAAGCGGTCAGTGGTTGCCAAGGTGAATGGCGAGCTGTTCGACATGAAGCGGCCGCTGCCGGGCGACGTGAAGCTCGAGCTGCTGGACATCAATGCCAGGGAGTCGCTGGAGCTGCTGCGCCACGATGCGTCGCACGTGATGGCGCAGGCGGTGCAGGAACTGTTCCCCGGAACGCAGGTGACGATCGGTCCGGTGGTCGAGGACGGGTTCTACTACGACTTCGCGCGCAAGGAGCCCTTCTCGACGGAGGACTTTGCCAGGATCGAAGCGAAGATGAGGGAGATCATTGATCGCGATCTGCCTATCAATCGCGAGGTCTGGTCGAAGGACAATGCGATCGCGCACTTCAAGGGCCTCGGCGAAGACTACAAGGCGCAGATCATCGACGACATCATTCCGCCGGGCGAGGCCATCACGCTTTATGCGCATGGAGACCAGTGGAGTGATTTGTGCCGCGGCCCTCACTTGCCGAGCACGGGCAAGCTGCCGAAGGCGTTCAAGCTGATGAAGCTCGCCGGCGCTTACTGGCGCGGCGATCATCGCAACGAGATGCTGCAGCGGATGTACGGCACGGCGTGGGCGAACGAGAAGGATCTCGCCGCACACCTTGTGCGTCTTGAGGAAGCCGAGAAGCGCGACCATCGCAAGCTGGGTCGCGAGCTCGACCTCTTCCACATGCAGGAAGAGGGCAAGGGGATGGTGTTCTGGCATCCCAGGGGCCTGACGCTGTGGCGTACGGTTGAGAGCTATGTGCGCCGTCGTCTGGACGAAGCGGACTATATCGAGGTGCGGACGCCGCAGGTTCTGGATCGCAAGTTCTGGGAACAGTCGGGGCACTGGGAGAAATATCGCGACAACATGTTCGTCGCGGAGACGGCGGAGGACGAGGTGCTCTCGCTGAAGCCGATGAACTGTCCGGGCCATGTGCAGATCTTCAAGCAGGGGCAAAAAAGCTATCGTGACCTGCCGATGCGGATGGCGGAGTTTGGCGCGTGCCATCGCTATGAGCCGTCGGGTGCGCTGCACGGGCTGATGCGTGTGCGGGCGTTCACGCAGGACGACGCGCACATCTTCTGCCGCGAGGACCAGATCGAGGACGAGACGGCGCGCTTCATCACGCTGGCAAAGTCGATCCATGCGGACTTCGGCCTTGAGACGGATCACATCAATCTGGCGACGCGGCCGGAACAGCGCGCCGGGTCGGATGAATTCTGGGACAAGGCCGAGACGCAGATGCTGTCGGCGGCGCGGGCGGCCGGTGTCGAGCCAATCATCGCGGAAGGCGATGGCGCCTTCTATGCGCCGAAGCTGGACTTCGTGATCAAGGACGCGATTGGGCGCGAATGGACGATCGGGACGATCCAGCTGGACTATGTGCTGCCGGACCGGCTTGATGCGGAGTATGTTGGCGAGGATGGCGGCAAGCACCGCCCGGTGATGCTGCACCGCGCGATTCTCGGGTCGCTTGAACGCTTCATCGGCGTGCTGATCGAGAACTATGCCGGTGCCTTCCCGATGTGGCTGTCGCCGGTGCAGGTCGTTGTCGCCTCGATCTCCGAGGGCGCGCATGCCTATGCAGAAGAGGCTGCGGCGGAGCTGCGCAAGGCGGGGCTGCGCGTGGCGGTCGATACGCGGGGCGAGAAGATCAACTACAAGATCCGCGAGCATTCGCTGCAGAAAATCCCGGTAATTGCGGTTGTCGGCGCCAAGGAAGCGGAGGAGCGCAAGCTGGCGCTGCGCCGCTTCGGGTCGCAGGCCAACGAGGTCGTGCTGCTGAGTGATGCGAAGGAGTTCCTTGCCGAGGAGGCGCTGCCGCCTGATCTCAAGCGCGCCAGGGCGTGACGACGAAGGCGCTCTTCGCGCACGCCCGCGTTCTTGGCCTGCGGCTGAGGCTGGGGCTGGCTGACCTCAGCTCGGTTGAGACGTGGGCGGACGAAGCCATTCTGCAGCCGGGACCGCACGCAGAACTGGCTGACCTGTGCCTGGCGACGCGGGCGGGCGAACGGATCACATCGCGCATCCTCACCGAGCTGGGCGGGCCACCGAGCGCGATGGATGTGATGCGTGCGATTGCGGTCGTGCAAGTGGATGACTCGGATCAGGATGCGCTGCGGCGGCTGGCAGACAATCTTGAGCCCGTCGCGCGGGAGATCGAGGCGCGCGAGGCGCTTCCGCCCCTGATGAAGCCGCTGTTGACGTTGGCGCGGGATTTCTGGCAGGCGCGGATGATCTCGTCGGAGGCGATGGGTGTCGTGCAGGAGAGGATGCGCGACGTTCTGCATGCGATGAAGGAGCATGCAGCGGAGCTGCCGGAGGAAAAAGCGGCAGAGCCTGCGCCGGTTGTCCACCGGGTCTCGGCCATCGTGGTGAGCTATCACACGGGTGAAGCGCTGCTGACCTGTCTTGCGGCGCTCGAGAGCGACCCGGCAGTCGACGAGGTCGTCGTCGTCAACAATGGCAATCCGGTGAAGATGCTGGAGCGGGTCGAGGATGCGCACGGGACGTCGCGCAAGCTGAAGATCACGGGTGGCGGGGTCAATCGCGGGTTCGCCGCGGGCGTGAATCTTGGCGTGGCGGCGGCTTCGGGTGATCGCCTGCTGATCATCAATCCTGATGCTGTCCTGCAACCTGGCGCAGTGGCGGCGCTTGAGATTGCTATGGCAGGCGCAGCCGAGCCGGCCATTGTTGGCGGCAAGATCTACGGGACTGATGGCAAGGAGCAGCGAGGCGCACGGCGGCGCAGGCTGACCATCCGGTCGGCGGCGGCAACTTTTCTCGGGCTGGGCTGGCTGCGGGCGGTGAACCCGGCTTTCGTCAACATCAACCGCAACAACGAGCCGGAGCCTGACGGCCCTGTGCTGATGGACGCGGTCAGCGGCGCGCTGGTCTACATGTCGACGTCGAGCTTCCGCAGGCTTGGCGGGTTCGACGAGGGATACTTCATGCATGTCGAGGACCTTGACCTGTGCCGGCGGGCCGAGGCGGATGGCGGGTCGGTGATCTACACGCCGCACGCCTCTGCGCTGCATTTCGGCGCGACGAGCGATGCGCCCTCGCTCTTCGTGGAGAAGCACAAGGGGGCGGGGTTCAACCGCTATTTTCTGAAGTTCGCGGAGACGCCGGGGGAAAAGGCGGCGGCGCGCGTGCTGGGGCCGTTGATCGCGTTCATGCTCGCAATGCGGGCGCGGGTGCGGGGGAGTAGAGTCAGGTAGCGGCGCTGCGTCCGCACGGCTTCTGGGGCGGCCCAGCTTACGAAGCCCGTGCCAGCGGGTGCGCGGCTTCGAGAAGGTCTCGCAGCTCATCGGTGACGACGTGGGTGTAGATCTGCGTGGTCGAGATGTCGGCGTGGCCGAGCAGGAGCTGCACGGCGCGGAGATCGGCGCCGCCTGAGAGCAGGTGCGTCGCGAAGGCGTGGCGCATGGCGTGGGGCGTCACGCGGTCGATGGCGACGCCGGCCTTTATCGCGAGATCTTCGAGAATCTGGCCGAGGCGGCGGCGGGTAAGGCGCCCGGTCGAGCCGCGCGACGGGAAGACAAAGCGTTGGGCAGTGGAGCGCGTGGCCGATTTCGGCAGGAAGGTTTCGCGTACGGCCATGTAGTTCTTGAGGGCGGTCAGGGCCGGTCGCCCTAGCGGCGTGATTCGCTCCTTGTCGCCCTTGCCGCGCACGATCAGCACTGTGGCGCCGGGCGCGGGGAGAGCCGACAGGGGCAGGTCGCAACATTCGGAGGCGCGAAGGCCTGCGCCGTACAGAAGCTCCACGAGGCACATCGTCCGGAGGTCTGCCGGTTCCGTTCCCTGCGCGGCCTCGATGATGCGGCTGACCTCATCGCGTGACAGAACATCTGGCGGATCGCGGCGGGTGGCGGGGCCGTCGAGGCGGGAGGTCGGGTTGTCCTGACGCTCATTGTCGCCGAGCTGGAAGCGGAAGAAGCGGCGCAGGGCCGACAGGCGACGCGATACGGTGGCTGCGGACATGCCGCGCGCATGCAGGTCGCGCACGAAGTCCGAAAGGTCGCGCTCGCCAGCCTCGATGAGCGACGACTTGTTGGCGCGAAGATAGCTCGAAGCGTCCTCGAGGTCCCGGCGATAGGCCTCGATGGTGTTGTCGGCGGCGCCGCGTTCGGCCCGGAGGGTGTCGAGAAAGGCTTCGATGCGGCGGTTGTCCAACATCAGGGGACAGTGGCGCGGACGGGTTTAGGAGAGGTTAGCTGCCGGCCGTGACGCGGCTAGAGCGCCTTCCACACCTGCAGCGCCTCCAGCGCGATCGCGTTGGCGTCGTCGGTCATGCCGATCTCGCGGAGCTGGGTGAGGAGGTCGGCCAGGCCCGCGAAGGACAGGGCCGACACGTCCGGGCCGAGCTGGCTGACGATGGCGAGGGCGGCTTCGGCGTCGGCGTTCTGGCGCGCGGCCGAGGCAATGCGGGCGAGGGCGGCGTCTGAGACGCCGCGTCCCGCCGTGCGCTGGACGGCCAGCGTTGCACGCTGCGCAGCGGTTAGATCGCGGCCAGTTCCGACAAGCATGAACAGGGCGCGCGTGTTCTCAATGCGTCGCAACGCGAGCTGCTGTTCGACGGAGGCGGGCGTCCTGGCCGTGGAGACGGCGTTTGCGGTCGTCACAGGATAGGGCGCAGCCTCCAGCATGCGGTCGAGAATGGCTGAGGGCGTCTCGGTGGTGGCGCCGGCGAAGGCGAGCATGAGGTCGATGCGGGCGGCGGCCCACGCATCCTGCCTGTCTTTCGGTGCAGCGCCGAGTTGCTTAAGCCAGTCGCCCGCGAGCTTTGCATCACCAGCAACGAGTGCTGCGCGGGCGAAGGGTTCGGCGAAGGCCAGCGTCGTCTCGTTGCGCGGCAGGGCCTTGATCTCGGCACCGAGCGCGATCGCCGCGAGGCGGCCGTCGGTCAGGTTCTCGGCGGCGCGAAGCGCGGCGGCGTAGGCGGCGGCCTTTGCTTCGGGCTTGGCCTCCTTGTTTGCAGCCGCTGCGATGGCGAGGGCCAGATAGTCTGGCTTGGCGGGCGCGCCGCGCGTCGTCGGTTTGGATGCTTCGGCGGCCTTCAGCGCGAGGATGGCGGCGATGTCAGCTGGCTTCAGCTTGCCGCTATTGAGCGCCGGGCGAAGGGCGGCCTGGCGCTGTTCGGGCGTCGCGTTCCTGTCGAGCGCAATGGCGGTGGCGATATCGGGTGCTATGGCGGCGAAGGCGTTGGCCGGTACGGGGAGTTTTGCGGCGACCGAGATGGCGGCTTCAAGCGGTGCCGCATAGCGGCCATCGGGCTTGGCGATGTCGGGCGAGTTGATCGCGGGCAGTGCGCCGACCAGCCAGACGCCGAGGCTCTCGTTGGTGCGGGCGATCTGCTCGGCGATGAGGTTGGCGCCGGCGTCCTTCTTGAGCGCGGCGCAGGCGCCGCGAAGCGGCAGCCAGTCTGCATCGGTTCCCGGTTTTCCGCTGGCGGCGGCGCAGGCGGCTTCGCGATTGCCGAGCAGCAGGTCGATTTCGGCGCCCTGGCGCTCGCCGGACTTGCCCCAGTCAAGGGCGGGATAGCGCTTGCGCAGATCTGTCGCGTAGCCGGACTCGCCGATGGCTTCGATGAGGCGGAGGCGTTCGGGCGTTAGCTTGTCGCCTTCATCCGGGCCCTTGCTGCGCGAGAGCAGCACGCGGCGCAGGGCCGCGCGGGCGGACGGCGCAAGATCCTTGGGCTGGAGAGCGGTCATCAGGGGCGCGAGGGGCGTGGCGCTGGTATTGTCCCAGAAGGTTGCGGGGAGGGCGCCTTCATTGGTCCCGATCCAGCCGACGCCCCAGGCTTCAACCTGTGCCAGCGGACGCGTCGCGACCTGCGCCCATGCAACTGAGGTTGTCGCAAGGGCGAGCGCAAGCGTGCCGGTGAAAAGCCTATTGCGCGGGTGCATTGCCGCCTCCGGCAGGCTCCGGCTGGACGCCGACATTCTGCGCGGGGACGCGGACTTCCTGCTGTACGGGGCGGCGCGATTCGGCCTGACCTGAAAACCAGAACAATGCGCCCACGACGATGACGAGGGCTATGCCTCCGAGGATCGCATAGAGCCTGATCGGCGTCGGGCTGCGCCGACGTGAAAACCCTCCGCGCGCCATTGCGTGCCTCCCGTCAAACCACGTGTTGCCAAGTCAATCAGACCGGGCGGCGGGGGTCCAGCACGCACAGCTGTGCGCCTTGCCCTCGCGGCCCGAACATTGCCCCGGTAGCCTCGGGCGGTATAAGCCTCGGTTTCGGGAAACAGGGCAAGCGCCATGTCTGCGCATCAGGGCGAACCGGAGGACGAGGCCGTGCAGGCGGCGGCCCCAACCGGCGAACGCCGGCTGGAGCGCACAATCGCGCTCGTCGGGATGATGGGCGTTGGAAAGTCCACGGTGGGGCGGAGGCTGGCGGAAAGCCTGACGGCGGCTTTTGTGGACAGTGACGAGGAAATCGAGAAAGCGGCGGGGCTCAGCGTGCAGGAAATCTTCGCCATGCATGGCGAACCAGAGTTCCGGCGCGGCGAGCGGCGGGTGATCGAGCGACTGCTGAACGGGCCGCCGATTGTGCTGGCGACGGGCGGCGGGGCGTACATGGATGCGACGACCCGCGCACTGCTGAAGGAGAAGGCCGTGACGGTCTGGCTGCGCGCCGATCTCGACCTGATCTGGAAGCGCGTGAACCGGCGCGACACAAGGCCGCTGCTAAAGCGTGACAATCCGCGGCAGGTGCTCGCCGACCTGCTGGCCGCGCGCGCGCCGGTCTATGCCGAGGCCGACCTTACAATCGATTCCGGTGAGGGTCCCTCGAACGACGCCGTGAAGACGATCTGCGAGGCGCTTGGCTATGAATGAGGATTTCACATGAGCGCCAGTGTGAAGACCGTCCGGGTGGACCTTGGCCAGCGGGGCTATGACATTCTCATTGGGGAGGGGGTTCTCGCGCGTGCGGGCGAGCTCATACGGCCCTTGATGAAGGCGGGACGCAGCCGCGTGTTCATCGTGGCAGATGCAAATGTCGCGGAGCTGCATGGCGCAACGCTGATGGGCGCGCTCGAGGCTGCCGGGTATGGTGGTCACCTGATCTGCATACCGCCGGGTGAGGACTCGAAATCGTTCGCGTATCTGGCCACCGTGCTCGACGAGCTGATAGAGCTGGGGGCGGAGCGAGACGATCTGATCGTTGCGTTCGGCGGCGGTGTGGTGGGCGATCTCACCGGGCTGGCGGCGGGCCTGCTGAAGCGCGGCGCGCGGTTCGTGCAGTTTCCGACAACGCTTCTTGCTCAGGTGGACTCCTCCGTTGGCGGCAAGACGGCGATCAACAGCCGCGCGGGAAAGAACATGGTGGGCCTGTTCCATCAGCCCGTCTTGGTGCTGGCTGACCTTGGCGTGCTCGACACGCTGCCGGCGCGTGAGCGGAGTGCGGGGCTGGCGGAGATCGCGAAGTACGCGCTGATCGACGATCCTGCGTTCTTCGACTTTCTCGAGGCGAATGCTGCAGCGCTGCGGGCAGGTGACAAGGCTGCTCTGGCGGAGGCGGTGCGGGTGTCTTGCGCATCGAAGGCGCGGATCGTCGCGATCGACGAGACCGAGCAGGCGGAGCGGGCGCTGCTCAATCTCGGCCACACATTCGGGCATGCGCTGGAGCGGGCGAACAATTTTCAGCCGAGCCTGCTTCATGGCGAGGGCGTCGCTGCAGGCATGGCGATGGCGCTGCGCTATTCGGTGCAGCTCGGCGTCTGCCCGGGGCAGGATGCGGTGCGCACCGAGCGGCTGCTGAATGCGCTTGGGCTGAAGACGCGCGTGGCGCATCTGGCGGGGGGGCCATATGTTGCGGAGGATCTGCTCGCGCACATGTCGCACGACAAGAAGGCCAGAAATGGCCGCCTGACGCTGATTCTGTCGCGGGGAATCGGCCAGGCTTACATACAGCGAGACGCCGATACCGGGCCGTTGCTGGACTTCCTCCGGTCTGAAACTGCTTCCTGAACCGATTTTGGCATGCAAGGCTCCCCCTTGCTGCGCAGGTGCCTGATGTCCAGATCCGGAAGCAACCCGGCGCGAGCCTGATGCCTGTGCCGGCAGAGGCGGGTGCCCGGAGCCTCGCATGCCTCCATATGCGCCGCCAGGATGTCGAGGTGGTCATCACCGGTCGCCGGGTTGGGGATTGGCGGCTCCGCTGTCGCAATGCCGTCTTTCTTTTCGGCCGGCACGTCAGCAGTTTCGGTCAGACGCGGTCAGGCCGCCTCAGGCGGCGTCGATGTGCAGTGCGTGCAAGCCAGCACCGAACTCTGCCTTCAAAACATCATTCACGGCCCGGTGCTTCGCCAGCCGGGACAGGCCCGTGAAGGCCGCCGATCGGACCTTTACGGCGTAATGTGTCTCGCCCCCCGGTGCTGCGCCCGCATGACCGTGGTGAAGATGCGACTCGTCCACTATATCCAGCTCGGTCGGGGAAAATGCTGCAATAAGTGAGGCTCGCATACGCTCTATGCGCGTTGTCAATTCTTGCGGCATTAACGATCGCATCCCAAGATTAGAACCATGTCCGCTGCGGAAGACTACATGCGGGGCTACCGCGTCAAGTTCGTCGATGTCCGCGTCAACCCTCCGGGTGGACGCCGGAAGGGCGGCGCATACGTCAAACGCTGTGAGCACAAAGGTTGTGACGAACTGGGTCTGTGCAAGGCGCCCAAGCCTTTTTCCGCGCGCGTGGTTCAGATTCCCGGACAGGAAGCCGCCGCCGACGACCATCACTGGTTCTGCCAGCGACATGCCTCGGAATACAACGAGAACTTCGATTTCTTCGAGGGCATGACCGAGGACGAGATCACGGCTTTCCAGGCGTCGGCAGGCCACGGTCACAAGCCGACCTGGCGCTTTGGCGGCGGGCCAGTGGGCGCTGAGGGGCGCGCGGCGCGGATGAGCAACCCGCGTGGCTGGAAGGGCGCCAAGGACTGGCTCTACAATGGCCACACCGGCAAAGGCGAGGCGGCCGTGGCGCGCGGGCGCACCCGGCTGCAGATCCGGGCGCTGGACGAGATGGGCCTGCCGCATGATGCGCCGGCGGCAACAGTGCGCGAACGCTATGGCGCGCTGGTGAAACAGTACCACCCGGATTCAAACGGCGGCGATCGCTCAATGGAGCACAGGCTGCATGTGGTCATCCGGGCCTTCAAGGCCCTGAAGGCGAGCGGGCTGGCGTAGCCGAACGTGTCGCGCGTCGAGATGCACGACTTTCGGCAGGGCGCGTGCGCTTCGGTCGGACGCCGAGATTGACCGGAATGGTCCGCCGCACCGTCATTCGTGCGGGTTCTTTCTGGCGACCGCAACTGCCAAAATCCGCCCTCGGCTCGCGGCCAGCGACTGCCTTGCCCAGCGACTGCCTTGCCCAGCGACTGCCTTGCAAGGGTTGGCTTGTCGGCGTTCGGGCGTCAGCCCATCGGCTTCGGTTCCCACAACTCGATCCGCGTGCCTTCCGGGTCGCTGATGTGGGCGAACCTGCCGTTGGGCTCCGGGGGCAGGACCTTGGCTTCGACGCCATGTTCTGCGCAGCTGGCAAGGATGCCATCGAGGTCATCGACCGCGAGGTTGATCATGAAGTCCTTGGTCGAAGGCTCGAAATACTTGGTGTCCTGTTTGAAGGGGGCAAAGACCGTGGCCGCGCCGGGAAGGGCTGCCATCGTCTCGGGCAACAGGATTATCCCGCCCCAGTCCTGCATGGGCAGGCCAAGCACATCGGCATACCATTTTGTCAGCGCGGCAGGGTCCTTCGACTTGAAGAAGATGCCGCCGACCCCGATCACCTTGGCCATGTCCGGTCTTTCCCGCACGATGTCGATGGCCGCATGAAGGACCCTCCAGAGCGCCTTTGCAATCGTCCGAAAATGTGACTTTCGGGAAATGCAGGCGGATTCGGCGGGCTTTAGCGCGAAACGCCGCTTACGTGCTGCGTTGCAATGTGTCCGCCGGAGCGACTATATCCGAAGTCTGGATACGAGAGATTTTCCTCCCATGGCCGTGACTGACGCTTCCGACGCCCTGATCCCGCTCGCGCCCACGAAAGAGGTGGACGCCAGGAAGACCTTTGGGATCGAACTCGACTGGAAGGTTCCCGCCTTCGCCGAGAAGTCGCCTTACGTGCCGGATTTCGACCCGGCCTATCAGTTCGACGGCCAGACGACGCGGGCAATCCTCGCGGGCTTCAAGTATAATCGCCGCGTGATGATCCAGGGCTATCATGGCACCGGAAAGTCGACCCATATCGAGCAGGTCGCGGCGCGGCTGAACTGGCCGCTGATCCGCATCAACCTCGATAGTCACGTGTCGCGCATCGATCTCGTCGGGAAGGACGCGATCGTCCTGAAGGACGGCAAGCAGATCACCGAGTTCCGGGAGGGGATCCTGCCGTGGGCGCTGCAGCGGCCTATCGCGCTGGTGTTCGACGAATACGATGCCGGCCGTCCGGACGTGATGTTCGTCATCCAGCGCATTCTTGAAGCATCCGGCCAGCTGACGCTGCTCGACCAGAACCGCGTGATGAAACCACACCCCTGGTTCCGGCTCTTTTCCACCACCAACACGGTTGGCCTCGGCGACACGACGGGCCTCTATCACGGCACGCAACAGCTCAACCAGGGTCAGCTCGACCGCTGGTCGGTCGTCACGACGCTGAACTATCTCGAGCACGATGCGGAGGTCGAGATTGTCTCGGCCAAGGTTCCCGACCTGGACAAGGCCACTGTCTCCAAGATGGTGCGCGTGGCGGACATGACGCGGAACGCCTTCATCGCCGGCGACATCTCCACCGTGATGAGTCCGCGGACCGTGATCACCTGGGGGGAGAACACGCTTATCTTCGGTGACATCGGCCTCGCCTTCCGCATGACGTTCGTGAACAAGTGCGATGAACTTGAGCGTCCCGCGATCGCCGAGTTCTACCAACGCGCCTTCGCGAAGGAACTGCCCGAGAGCGCAGCGATGGTGAAGGTGGCGTGAGCGCGTTCTCGATCACACGCGCGACCGAGGCGGATGCGCCGGACCTGGGCGTCATCGGTCCAGCCGCCTACGCAGCCGCTTACCATGACGACTGGGATGATGCGGTAGGGTTCTTCCATCAGCTCAGGACCTTCGGTGAACACGCGATGGTGGCGACGCTGGCGCAGCCAGACGCGCGCGTTTGGATCGCCCGTCAGGACGGCGCCGGTATCGGCTTTCTGACCATGTTCGTGGGTTCGCTCGAACCAATCGACAAGCAGCAGGGCGGGGCCGAGATACCACGCATCTACTTGCTGCCTGGCGCGCGTCGGGGCGGGATAGGGAAGAAGCTGCTCGAAGCGGCGGAAGCGCAGGCAAAGGCCGAGGGCTGCACCTACGTCTGGCTCGACGTAATGGAGCATGCGGAATGGGCGCGCGCCGCCTATGAACGCTGGGGCTTCGCCGATATTGGGAGCAAGATCTTCTCGGGCGGCCTGCGACGGGACCGCAGCCGCGCCATGCGTGTGATGGTCAAGCAACTCGGCTAGCTTTAGCCTCGGCGCGGAACCACACCTGGTGCAGGGAGTGCGAGATGGACTGGAAGCTGCTGTTGATCAGCGCGGCCATGCTGGTCGCAGGCGGACTTCTCGCATGGCGGTATCGCGGGTCGAAGTTCGGTACCGAGCCTGGGCCCGGTTGCGCCATGGCGGTTGCGCTGCTCATGTTGCTGACGGGCGTACTGACCCTGTTCGTCACGCTGCTGTTTCGGGTGACGGTCTGACGCCCCGATTTCCCGAGCGGGCTTTCCCGCCTGTGTTTCTCCACATGCAATCAGGAGGCCGCGATGGCTGGAGCCATGGTCCGTGTGACGAGCCGCGACGGATTCGAGCTGGACGCCTGGCATGTGAAGCCTGCAGGCGCGCGCAAGGGCGGCGTCATCGTGATCCAGGAAATTTTCGGGTTGTCCGATCACATCAAGGAAATGGCTGAGCGATTTGGCGCTGCGGGGTTCGAGGCGATTGCGCCTTCGATGTATGATCGTGCGGAGGCGGGCTTCATCGTGCAGCCGCAGGATGTGACTGCGGGCATGGCGCGCGGGGTCGCCCTCGCGACGAGCAACGGCCCGGAGAATGCGCTCAACGACATGGGCGGCACCTTCGACATTCTGGCGAAGTCCGGCAAGGTCTGCATCACCGGCTATTGCTATGGCGGGACGATGAGCTGGCTGGCCGCGGCGCGTCTGGACGGGCTGGCGGCGGCGTCCTGCTATTATGGCGGCAACATTCCGCAGATGGTTCAGCTGAAGCCGCAATGCCCGACGATCTGCCATTTCGGCGCGAAGGATGCGCACATTCCACTGGTCGGCGCCGTCGACAAGATCGAGGCGGCGCATCCGGATGTTCCGATCTACCTCTACGACGCAGGGCATGGCTTTGCGCGGAAGAACTCGGCGGATTATGACGCAGCATCGGACCAGCTGGCGTTCGAGCGGACGATCGAGTTGTTCGGTCGATCTCGATGAAGCTGATCTTTATCTGGGGACCGCCCGCTTCGGGCAAGCTGACCATCGCGCGGGAGCTCTCGGCGCAGACCGGGATCGTGCTGTTTCACAATCACCTCGTGGTCGATGCCTTGCTGGAGAAATTTCCGTTCGGCGATCCGGAGTTCGTGCGGCTTCGAGAGGCGATGTGGATGACGGTGTTCGATACTGCCGCCAAGTCAGGACAGTCGCTGGTCTTCACTTTCCAGCCGGAGCCGACGGTAGCTGCGGGGTTCGCCGATCGGGTGCGGTCGGTAATGGATGACGCCGGCGGGGAGGTGAGGTTTGTTCAGCTCAACGTCTCGCGGGCTGAACAGGAGAAGCGGCTCGTGCAGGAAAGCCGGCGCGAATTTCGCAAGCTGATGTCGCTGGACTTGCTGTACGCCCTGCGCGAGGACTTCGAGGGCAGCGAGGCGGCAATGCCCACGGCCGACCTTGTGATCGATACGGAGAAATCATCTCCTGTAGCGGCTGCGCGCCGAATAGCAGTCGCGTTTAACCTGCCCGCCGCATCCGCCGCGCATTAGCAATTGCCCGGAGCGCTGGCTGTTGCCTTCGGCAGCCCCCGCGTTGCTTTTGACTACCGGTCGTCGTCAGCGACCGTCCCGGCGATGGCTCCCGCGGCCGCGCCGATGGCTGCGCCCCGTTCCGCATCCCCGTCACCGGTGTTGTTGCCGATCGCGGCGCCGGCTGCACCGCCAAGTGCCGCGCCGCCAAGTGTAGAGCAGGCGCTCATGGAAGCGGCAGCGATCGCTGCGGCGAAAAGTGCTTTCAATCCAGACATTTCATTCTCCATGTCGATGGCGTTCCAAACGCGCGTCCGATTGCCGCGTTCCTGATTTGGGTTGGTCAGGCTCCCAAACGATCCGTAGTCTGGGCGGGATCAGGCAGGGGACGCCGTGAACGTTCGGTCAATCGCGATTGCAGGCGGCGGGATAGCAGGGCTCGCGTGCGCAGCGCTGATGGCGCGAGCGGGCGCCAGGGTGGTCGTTCATGATCGCATGGATGCGCCTGCGCCGGTCGGCTCGGGCCTCATTCTCCAGCCTGTTGGTCTCGCCGTGCTCGATGAGATTGGCGTGGGGGATCGGCTGCGCGCGCTCGGCGCGCCGATCAAGCGGCTGTTCGGACGCGTGCAGTCATCGGGTCGTGTGGTGCTTGATGTGCGCTATCGCGCACTGGGCGGCAGCGCCGGCGACGGGCTGGCGGTGCACCGCGGCGCGCTGTTCGAAGCGTTGCTGGATGCCGCCCGGCAGGCGGGGGTCATCATTGAGGGTGGATGCGAGATTGCAGGTGCCGGTGACGGCAGGCTCGTGCTGCGAGGGGGTGCGACGACTGCGAAGTTCGATCTCGTCGTCGATGCACTGGGCGTCAGGTCCCCGCTGTCGCGTGCTCAGCCACTGCCGCCGCTTCCGTTCGGAGCGCTGTGGAGCAATCTCGACTGGCCCGCCGGGAGCGGGTTCGACGCGATGGCGCTTGAGCAGCGCTATGAGGCGGCGCGCAGGATGGTGGGCGTGCTTCCGATCGGGAGCGTAAGACCGGGCGCGCCGCGGCAGGCGGCGTTCTTCTGGAGCCTCAGGCATGCGGACCTCGCCGCATGGCAGGCAGGCGGGCTTGAGGCGTGGAAGGCGGACGTGATGCGCCTGTGGCCGCAGTGTGCGCCATTCCTGGAACAGGTCGCGCATCGCGAGCAGCTGATCTTTGCAAGCTATTGCCATGGCACGCAGCGCTCGCCGCTGAAGGACGGGGTCGTGCACATCGGCGACAGCTGGCATTCGGCGAGCCCGCAGCTTGGACAGGGCGCCAACATGGCGTTGCTGGATGCGCTTGCTCTGGCGCGCGCGATGGCGACACATGCGGATACTGCTGCGGCGGTGGAGGCCTACGCCCACGCGCGCCTGGGCCATATCCGCATTTACCAGCTGGCATCGTGGATGTTCACACCCGCCTATCAGAGCGATGGCACCGCCGTGGCATGGATCCGCGACTGGTTGCTGGCACCCGTCTCGAAGCTCTGGCCGGCGCCGAAAATCCTTGCCGCGCTTGTGGCCGGCGCGATCGGCTCGCCGCTGGCCGCAATCGAGGCTATCCGGGACGGCTGACGGGCCTTCCCAGCGGCGCAGGCGGGCCGTAAAGGTCGGAGCATGAGCAAGGCCATAGACCGTGCAGACGTCTTCAAGTCAGCCCTGAGCGCCGCGACCCGCGCGATTGCCGGGCAGGACGAGCTTGGCGTCGATTTTTCCGTCGATGGCGGCCGGATCACCGAGGGCCAGATCACGCTGACCACGCCGCCCAAGGACCTGACCGTTGCTGCGGCGGCGCGCGCGCGCGGGCAAGCCGATGCGCTGGCGTTGCGTGTCGCGCACCATGATGCGCGCGCCCACGCCCGGGGCATGCCCCAGCGCGAGGATGCAAGGCGCCTGTTCGAGGCGGCCGAGCGCGCGCGCATCGAGTCTATCGGCGCATCTGCGATGGACGGCGTGGCGGAAAATCTCGAAGCCGTCTTGCAGCAGCGTTGCGAGCGGGCGGGGTATTCGCGCGTGACGGACAAAGGCCGCGCACCGATGGATGATGCGCTTGAGTTCGTGCTGCGTGAGGTTTTGACGGGGCGCAAGCTGCCGGCGGCTGCAGAAACGGTGGCGGCTGTCTGGCGGGAAGAGCTCTTGGAGAAAGCGGCGGGCCCGCTGGCGCAGGCGCGCGCCCGCATGAACGACCAGAAGGCGTTTTCCGCGCTGATGCGCGACTTGCTGCGCGACCTTGGTCTTGGCGATGAAGCCTCACGCCAGACCGACGACGAGGACGAGAAGGGCGAGGACGACGAAGAGGGCGAGGCGAAGTCCGAGGCACCTGACGAGAGCGAGGGTGACGGGGAGGGTGAAGGCGAATCGCAGGAGCAGGACTCCAGCGACGCCGGCGAAGGCGAGCCCGGCGACCAGATTGAGGCAACCGCCGCCGACGACGCCGACAGCGACATGGAGGCCGCCGACACCGACGACGAGGAGGACGCGACGCCGTTGCGTCCCAACTGGCGCGACAGCGACGCTTTCAAGTCGGAGTACAAGGCGTTCACAACGCTCCATGACGAGGTGAAGAGCGCGGACGAGCTCTGCGATCCAGAAGAGCTGACACGCCTGCGCGCCTATCTCGATGCGCAGCTGCAGGGACTGCAGGGCGCAGTGTCGCGCCTGGCGAACCGCCTGCAGCGCCGGCTGATGGCGCAGCAGAACCGCTCGTGGATGTTCGATCTGGAAGAGGGCGTGCTGGATACCTCGCGCCTGACGCGCGTGATCGTCGATCCGACGGCGCCGCTGTCGTTCAAGATGGAAGACGAGAGCAAATTCCGCGACACGGTAGTCACGCTCTTGCTCGACAATTCCGGCTCGATGCGCGGGCGGCCGATCATGGTGGCGGCGCTGTGCGCTGACATCCTTGCGCGCACGTTGGAGCGTTGCGGCGTAAAGGTGGAAATTCTTGGCTTTACGACACAGGCCTGGAAAGGCGGACTGTCGCGCGAGGACTGGATCAAGGCCGGCAAGCCGGCCTCGCCGGGACGCCTGAACGACCTGCGCCACATCATCTACAAGAGTGCGGATGCGCCATGGCGGCGCGCCCGGCGCAATCTCGGCCTGATGATGCGCGAGGGCCTGCTGAAGGAGAATATCGACGGCGAGGCGCTGCTCTGGGCGCATGATCGGCTGATGGGCCGCGCCGAACAGCGCAAGATCCTGATGGTCATCTCCGATGGCGCGCCGGTTGACGATTCGACACTGTCCGTGAACGTCGGCAATCCCCTCGAGAAACACCTGCGCGAAGTGATCGCGCATATCGAAGGTGCGTCTCCGATCGAGCTGATCGCGATTGGCATCGGCCACGACGTGACGCGCTGGTATCGCCGCGCCGTCACGATCGTCGAGGCCGAACAGCTGGGCGGCGTGATGACCGACAAGCTGGCTGAACTGTTCGGCGAGGAGGAGGCGAAGAAGGCGAAGTCTCCTGGCCAGGGATCCGACCAGCGCGACAGGCGCGGCGCGCGGGGGCAGGTGACATCGGGGCGGCCGGTGAAGCGGACAGCGTTCAGCGAAGTGGCCAGGGGGCGAGGTTCGGCGCGGTGAGAGCTTGGGCGCTGTCTCTTTTTGCCGTCGTGCTCTCGGGGTGCGCGAGTGTTGCCGGGAGCATGGATGTGAGCATTGACGTCCTGGCGCGCGACTATGTGCGGCTTGCGCTCGAGATTGACGCGCATGAGAGCGGGTACGTCGATGCCTACTACGGGCCTGACGAATGGCGTGAGGCGGCGCGCAAGAATCCGCGCGAGCGCAAAGCCCTGAAGGCGGAGGCCGACCGGATCGTGGCGGCGCTTGGGCTGTATGCGGGCGATCCGGGCGAACAGGGCCAGCGTGCGCGTCTGATGATGGCCAACACGTCGAGCGCGCGTTTCAGGCTCGACATGATCGACGGGAAGCGCGCGCCATTCGTGGAGGAAGCGGAGGCGCTGTTCGCACTGCGTCCCAATCTTCGCCCGCTGTCCGACTTCGACGGCGTGCTGGCGCGGATCGAGGCGCTGCTTCCGGGACCTGGCCCGCTGTCGGAGCGTGTGGGCGCGTTTCGGGCGCAGTATTCGGTGCCCGGTGATCGCCTCGCTGACGTGATGCAGGCGGCGATCGCCGAGTGTCGCAAGCGCACTGCTGCGTTCATCCCGCTGCCGGCCGGCGAGAACTTCTCCATGACGCTGGTCAACGACAAGAGCTGGGGCGCATACAATTATTACAAGGGCGAGAACCAGAGTCTCATCGAGATCAATACAGACCTGCCGGTGTCGATCGGCCATGTTCTCGTGCTCGGATGTCATGAAGGATATCCCGGACATCACGTGCAGGGTATTTTCAATGAGCGGAATTATCGCGAGCGCGGCTGGGCGGAGTATTCCGTCATGCCGCTTTATGCCCCGGCCGCGCCCTTGAACGAGGGTGGAGCAGATTTCGGGGTCGATCTCGCCTTTCCCGGAGATGAGCGGCGGACGTTCGAGGCAGAGGTGCTCTATCCGCTGGCTGGGCTGGACCCGAAAATGGCGCCGGCGTTCGAAAGGCTGAGACGCGCTACAAGCGAACTGGACGGCGCTCTGCTGCGGATTTCACAGATGCATCTCGATGGCGAGATCGACCGGGAGCAGGCGATCACGCTGGCGCAGAAATACCGGCTGGCCTCGCGCGATGTGGCGGAGCAGTCGCTGAGATTCGATGCAGACTATCGATCCTACGTGATCAACTATTCTGTGGGCGAGGATCTGGTCCGCGCCTATGTCGACCGGCATGGCAGCGACCAGAAAGCGCGCTGGGCCGCCTATGTGCGGATCATGTCGACGCCGACGCTGCCTGCGGATCTGGCACAGTAAATGCGACACCCGCGCTGTTGGCATCGACCCGCGCGTTCTGGCACCCACGTCTGATACTGGCGGCGTCGGTATCGGCGCAGATGCGCGGGGGCAAGAGCTGCGCCCTTGGCTGAAGCTTCGCAAAAATGGCGGCGGCTCAACGCCGCCGCCCGAAAGCGCAAGCCTAGCTCGCCGCTCTGACCGAGCTTACCGTCTCGGTGCCGCGATCAACCGTGCACAGCAACTTGGCAGACGAATCGTCGGCATTCTTGACCTTGAACATGAAGACGAACGCAGCGCCCGTGGCCTTGGTCGAATCCTTGTCGACCTTCACCGATTTCGGCGCCGGGTCCTGCTTGGCGATTTCCGACTTGCAGAGGTTCTCGCCGGACTGCACCGAAATTTTTGCAAAGGCCGGGGCGGCAAGGGCGAGGGAGGCGGCAGACAGAAGAATGAGGGAGGAAACGCGGGTCATTTTGATCTCCGTAGTGACCGTCAGGGAGAGCGGCCTTGCGTTATCCAGACAGCGTCAGGTTGACGGCGTCAAGTGACGTAGCGGTAAATTGCGGTCGGCTCCTGCTAACACCTTCGTCAACTTGAGCTAATCAGTGATCTCGGCGATGGCCGGTTGCCGTTGCCGCGTCTAGCCTCGCTGCCAGGCCAGTCAGCGCGTCGCGGAGGACAACATGGCGGTAACCGAAGTGGTCAGGGAGCCGGGCATACCGGTCGCGCCAAGCCAGGAGATGTTCGACCTCTACGACCAGTATTGCCACAACGACATTGACCGCCGGACATTCATGGACCGGCTTGGCAAGTTCGCGGTTGGAGGCGTGAGCGTGGCGATGCTGGCTGAGGCGCTGCTGCCCCGGTACGCCAGCGCCCTGCAGATGGCAGAGGCCGACAGCCGGATCCGGGGCGAGCGGATCACCTACGACTCGCCCAGCGGCGCGGGCAAACAGGGCAAGCAGATGGGCGGCTATCTCGTGCGCCCCGCCAGACCTTCCGCGCAGAAACTGCCGGCGATCGTGGTCGTGCACGAGAACCGCGGCCTTAATCCGCATATTGCCGATGTGGCGCGCCGGACGGCGGCGGCAGGCTTCATCGCGTTTGCGCCGGACGCACTTTATCCGCTCGGCGGCTATCCCGGCACGGATGACGAAGGCCGCACGATGCAGGCAAGCCGCAATGGGGCGGAGATGCTGGAAGACTTCATCGCCGCCGTGCAGTTGATGCAGGCGCATCCCGAATGCACGGGCAAGGTCGGCATTGTCGGCTTCTGCTTTGGCGGCGGCATTTGCAACAACGTAGCGGTGCGCGTGCCTACGCTTGCAGCGTCTGCGCCCTACTATGGCGGAGCGGCGGCGCTGACGGACGTGCCGAAAATCCAGGCGCCGTTGCTGGTGACGCTGGCCGGCGTCGACGAGCGAATAAACGCCGCCTACCCGGCCTATGAGGCGGAGCTGAAGAAGGCCGGCAAGATCGTCACCGTGCATACCTATGACGGGTGCCAGCATGGCTTTCACAATGACACCACCCCGCGCTTCGACCCGGAGAATGCGCGCGTGGCGTGGAACCGCACGCTCGACTTCTTCCGCCAGCATCTGACTTGAGGATACCGATGATTCACCGCGTCAGCGCTACCATCGCGGCGGCTCTTCTTCTCGGTGCCTGCGGAGGCGGCGAACCCCCTCCAGCCGCAGCGGTGCCCGAGAGGCAAACACCCGTAGCCGAGAACGAGCAGCCGGCCGCCCTGCCGCCGGCGGTGAACGGCTGGCGCGAGTATCCGCTGCCAGAGCATGTCACCTCGATTCGTCCGGGCAAGTGGCGCACTGACGTGATTGACGTACCCGTGCCTGCAGGCAAGGGGCTGGAATACAAGCTGGCAATGAAAAAGGGCGACGGGCTGGTCTATACGATCACCTATGGCGCACTCGCGCATGCCGGGCTGATGGAGGTGGAGTTCCACGGCCACACAGAGCAGGTCGATGGCGTCGGCGACCTGATGTTCTATTCCAAGGGCGGCGGGTCCGAGCAAAGCGGCGTCTTCACCGCGCCCTGGGATGGCATCCACGGGTGGTATCTCAAGAATGACGGCGACAGGGATGTCGTGGTCAAGCTTGAGCTGGCTGGCTTCTACGAGCCGGGCGCGAAGTAGACTCCCGCCAGCCATGTCCCGGTTTACGTCGGTTTGACGCTTACCTGTCAAGCTCGCCTCGTGCGAAGCGTGGTCAGGCTGGCTGCGCGCCAGTCTTCCCGCCGCGCTTGAGTTTGGTTGACAGGGCAGGCGTGCGGCGACTTTGCTTGACGCTGTGGGGTCGCACGAAAACGAGGGGGTGCTCATGACGTTCTGGCGGGCGGCGGCGGCTATGTGCGGCGCCATGGGGATTTCCGGCTGCGTCATGGTTAGCGACCTCGGCGCGACCGGCCTGGCCGAGAACATCGAGGACAGCGCGGCCACGCTGAACGAGGCCCATACGCGCGCCATGACGGCGATCATCGCCATCAACGTGCTTCGCGCGCGTGACCGGTGGCCGACCAACTACACGACGCTGTCCGGCATCAAGTCAAACCCGACACTGTCACTGAACGGCTCGGCCAGCCTCGGCCCGCTTGGGCTCGGCAACGCGCCGTTGCCGTTCGCCGGTTCGTCGGCGAGCCTGGGACGCAACGAGACGGCGAACGCCGAATACTCGGTCAATCCGTTCTCCAACAACGACAAGACCCAGGGCCTGCTCAAGCCGATCCATCCTGAGATGCTGCAGAGCTACTGGCTCGCCGGCTGGCCGCGTGAGACGCTGATGTGGCTGTTCGTCGATGCGGTGACGTTCGCAGGCGATGCCCAGCCCTGGTATATCGATGGCGATGAATTCTCGGCGGTGCCTTCGCCGGGCGATGTGGAAAACATCCGCCGCTATTCGCAGATCATCGACCGGGCCAAGCGCAACGAGATCGACTTCGGACCGCTGCCGGCACCGAGCCTGGATCAGCGCCGCTGCACGCCTTATGATCCTGTCTATCTGCGCGAGACGCTGGGCGCCGGCGATGTCGGACAGACCGGCGGGAATATGAGCGACGCGGTCGAGATCGTGGAACAGCTGACGGGCCGCCAGATGGTGCTGGCCGACGATACCCGCGCGCGCAGGAGCGGCGAGCCGCAGATCGCGCCGGATCGCTTCAACCGCCGGCTGCTGCTGTGTGACGCGATTGCACCGACCTGGGGCTTCATCGATGCCCGAACGGGCGAACCGCTTGCCGGTGTGCGCACGCGCTCATTCGACGACATGATCTATTTCCTCGGCGAGACGCTGCGCAGCGGCACGCAGGAGGAGCCGACGGTGGCAGGAGGGGTGATCCTGTTCCAGACCTATCCCGACCGCGCGGATAAGGCCTTTGCCGTGCGCGTCGAGCATGCAGGCCGCGTCTACTTCATTGCGCCGCAGGCGCCGATCGACGAAATCGAAGGGCCCAGGGACGTGACTGGAAATGTGTTGTCGCTGCTCAACCAGCTCTACCTGCTGGCGCAATCCGACGAGTTCCTGCGCGCGCCGGATGCGAGGATCCGCTAGGGTCGACGGCAATCAGGTCGTGTGCTGTTCCTGCAGCCAACGCGTCATCACGCCGCCGCGTACGCATTGTTCCCACGCCTGTTCCGGCGTCTCGGCGTAGGTGAACAGCGTCTCGTCCACTTTCGAGATGACGCCGTGCTTCACAAGCGCCTGGAAGTTGACGACCTCCTCCCAGAACTTCTGGTCGTAGAGGACAATCGGGATCGGTGGCGACTTGCCGGTCTGGCGCAGGGCCAGGATTTCGAACAGTTCGTCTAACGTGCCGACGCCGCCGGGGAACACGACCAGCGCGTTGGCGCGCATGGCGAAGTGCATCTTGCGCATCGCAAAATAGTGGAAGCGCAGCGTGAGGTCGGGCGTCGAGAAGGCGTTTGGTTCCTGCTCCATCGGGAGGGTGATGTTGTAGCCGATGGAGGGCGCGTCGACATCGTGGGCACCGCGGTTGGCAGCTTCCATGATGCCCGGACCACCGCCCGTGGCGATGACGTTGTCGCGCACCTTGTTGCCGGAGAGTTTTGCGCCGCCATTCTCCGACACGATGCGCCCAAAAGTGCGGGCGTCGTTGTACCAGCGGCGATGATCGGGCGGTCCCTTCTCGCTGAAGCGCGCCGAGCCGAATACAACGATGGTGGAGCGCACACCCCAGCGGTCGAGCGCCTCTTCAGCCTTGTTGTACTCCAGCATGAAGCGCACGCCGCGCATCGAGTCGCTGAGGAGATACTCCTGATCCAGCGCGGCAAGGCGATAGGTAGGCGAGGCCATCTGGGGCTTGTTGGCGCCCTTGCCGCCGGCAAGCTGGGGGATGTCCGCCTTCGTCAACGTGCCTGCGATCTGTGCGGGCTTCGGCTTGATTGCGGTTCTCGGTGCAGGTTTGCGTGCCATCGGCGTCTCTTCTGAGGGGCCGCCTGTTTAGCCAGAACTGGTGAAGGAAGCGACCGCAAAAGAAGCGGCAATTGCCGCTATTCCATGATGTCCTCGTTCCACAAGGCAGGATTTGCGGCGATGAAATCCCGCATCTGGCGAATGGAGGGTTCGTGGGCTGCGTCGATCACCTCGACGCCACGCTCTCGCAGGAAGGCCTCGTTGCCGCCGAAATTGATGGTGTCGTTGATGACCAGGCGCGGGATCCTGAACTGCACGAGCGTGCCCGAACACATCATGCACGGCGACAGGGAGGTGTAGAGCGTGGTGTCGCGATAGGTGAGCTGCCGCCCCGCCTTGCGCAGGCAATCCATCTCGCCATGCGCGATCGGATCACCTTGCTGGACGCGTTGATTGTGGCCGGATGCGATCAGCTGCTCGCCACGTGCGAGAGCGGAGCCGATGGGCAGGCCGCCCTGGTCGAGCGAGCGGCGGGCTTCGTCGAAGGCGAGGGTGATGAAGGGAAGGTCGGCCGACGTGAGCAACACCTAGTGCGCCTCTGCCCACGAGCGGGCGTGCTTGGCCTCGACCACAAGCGGGACGTTAAGCTGAACCAAAGGCAGCGGCGCGTTCGACATGGTCTTCATCGCAACCTCTGCGAGCATATTCGCCTCACTCGAAGGGCACTCGAACACCAGTTCGTCATGCACCTGCAGCAGCATCCTCGCCTTGAGGCCCGCATCCGTGAGCGCTTTCGGCATGCGGATCATGGCGCGCTTGATGATGTCGGCGGCCGAGCCCTGCAGCGGGGCGTTGATGGCCTGGCGTTCGCCGAAGGAACGTTCAGCGCCGTTGGGCGACTTGATCTGTGGCAGCCAGACTTTCCGGCCGAAGATCGTCTCGACATAGCCGTGTTCGCGGCCGAAGGCGCGGTACTGTTCCATGTAGTCCTGGATGCCCGGGAATTTCTGGAAATACTTCTTGATGTAGGCGGAGGCTTCCTCGCGCGGGATCGACAGCTGACGTGCGAGGCCGAAACCGGAGATGCCGTAGATGATGCCGAAATTGATCGCCTTCGCCTGGCGGCGGATCATCGGATCCATACCCTTCACGGGCACGTTGAACATTTCGCTGGCCGTCATCGCGTGGATGTCGACGCCATCGTTGAAAGCCTGGCGCAGGCTTGGGATGTCGGCGACGTGCGCGAGCAGGCGAAGTTCGATCTGGGAGTAGTCCGCCGATAGCAGGACATTGCCGGGCGCAGCGATGAACGCCTCGCGAATCTTGCGGCCCTCCTCTGTGCGGATCGGGATGTTCTGAAGATTTGGATCGGTGGAGGCGAGGCGTCCGGTCTGGGCGCCGGCGAGCGAATAGGAGGTGTGAACCCGGCCGGTGTCCTTGTTGATCGCCTCGCTCAGCGTCTCCGTGTAGGTCGAGCGCAGCTTTGACAGCATGCGCCAGTCGAGCAGCACTTTCGGCAGTTCGTGACCGTAGGCGGCGAGGTCTTCCAGCGCGTCGGCGCCGGTGGCCCATGCGCCGGTCTTGGTGCGCTTGGCCCCGACGACATCGGCGAGCTTCATTTCGTCGAACAGGATTTCGCCGAGCTGCTTCGGGCTGCCGAGATTGAAGGGCCGACCGGCGAGCTTGTGGGCTTCATCCTCCAGCCCGGCCATTCGCTGGGCGAATTCGCCTGAGAGCTGGGAGAGCCGGTTGCGATCGACGAGGACGCCGGCGCGCTCCATCGCGGAGACGACAGGGACGAGCGGGCGGTCCATCGTTTCATAAACGGTCGTGACGCTCTCGCGCGTCAGGCGTGGCTTGAGCCGCTCCCACAGCCGGAAAGTGACATCGGCGTCTTCGGCGGCGTAGCGGGTGGCCTTGTCGACAGGCGTCTGGTCGAAGGTGATCTGCGACTTGCCCGAGCCGATCAGCTCCTTGATCGGGATCGGCGTGTGGCCAAGGTGGAGTTCGGACAACTCGTCCATACCGTGATTGTGCTGGCCGGCTTCCAGCACGAAGGACAGCAGCATGGTGTCATCGATCGGCCCGACATCGATACCGAGACCGCAGAAGATCGAGATGTCGTACTTGATGTTCTGCCCGATCTTGAGGACGGCGCGGTCTTGCAGGAGCGGCTTCAGCAACTCCAGCGCGGTGGACAGGTCGATCTGCTTCGGCTTGTCGCCTGAGAGCAGGTCCGTCTTGTTGGCGCCGTGGCCGAGCGGGATGTAGCAGGCCTTGCCCGGGGCGAGCGCCATCGAGACGCCGGCGAGCCGCGCCGTCATCGGATCGAGACCGTCGGTTTCGGTGTCGACCGCGAGGAAGCCTTGCTCCTTCGCGGTGACGATCCACCACATCAGCCGCTCGATCTCGGTGACCGTCTCGTAGGCGTCGAGATTGAACGGATGAGCTTCGGGCGGCTGTGGTTCGAAGCTCTCGCCGGGCACGCCGTTGGCTGCAGCCGTCGCTGGTTTCACGGCCGCGCCGCCATTGGCGGCCAGCGCCTTCGACAGCGCCTGTCCGCCAGCGGAAGACGACACCGGCGGTGCACCTTCGACGCCGAGCGTCTGCGCTATCCGCGTTGTGAGCGTGCGGAATTCCATCTCCTGCAGGAACACGAGCAGGGGGCCTGGCGCAGGGTCCGAGACGCCGAGCTCTTCGAGCGGCACTTCGACGGCCACATCATCCTTCAACGTAACCAGCACTTTCGAGAGCCGCGCCTTGTCTGCGTGCTCGATCAGCGACTCGCGGCGCTTGGGTTGTTTGATTTCGCCGGCGCGGGCCAGCAGGGTTTCGAGGTCGCCATACTCCTGGATCAGCAGGGCAGCGGTCTTGATGCCGATGCCGGGCACGCCCGGCACGTTGTCGACGCTGTCGCCGCACAGTGCCTGCACGTCGATCACCTTGTCTGGCGTTACGCCGAACTTCTCGAACACTTCCGGCGCGCAGATCCTGCGATCCTTGACCGTGTCGAGCATGCAGATCTGGTCGTTGACCAACTGCATCAGATCCTTGTCCGCGGATACGATCGACACGCGCGCGCCCTTTGCGGCAGCCTGCCGTGCATAGGTGGCAATGAGGTCGTCGGCCTCGAAACCCTTCATCTCGAGTGCGGGTTGGCCGAAGGCGATGGCGGCCCGGCGGACCAGCGGGAATTGCGGGATCAGGTCTTCCGGCGGATCGGGACGTTGCGCCTTGTACTGGTCGTACAGGTCATTGCGGAAAGTGTGCTGCCCTGCGTCGAAGATGCAGGCGAAGTGCGTCGGCTGGTCACCCGCCTTGAGGTCTTCCAGCACCTTCCACAGCATGTTGCAGAAGCCCGAAATCGCGCCGACAGGCAGGCCGTCCGACTTGCGCGTCAGCTGCGGCAGGGCGTGATAGGCGCGAAAAATGAACCCGGACGCATCGATCAGGTAGACGTGGCTTGTCGCGTCAACAGGGCGGTGCACGGGCATGAGAAACCTCTTCTGGCCCTTCACCTAACAGCCTGCGCCCGTGAGGGCCAGATTACCGAGGGGATGCCCGGTCAGGTTTGCCTCAGCCTTCGATCAGGCTGCGAATGCGCTGGCCAAGCGTGGCGACGGGGAAGGGCTTGGTGAGCACCTCCATGCCCGGATCGAGATGGCCGTTGCCGACGACAGCGTTCTCCGCATAGCCGGTCACGAACAGCACTTTCAGGTCAGGCCGCAGAACGCGCGCGGCGTCGGCGACCTGCCTGCCGTTCATGCCGCCGGGCAGGCCGACATCGGTGATCAGCAGGTCGATGCGTGTCTCGGACTCGAGGATTTTCAGCCCGCTTGGCCCGTCGATGGCTTCGAGCGCGCGATAACCGTTCTCCTCCAGCACGTCGATGATCAGCATGCGCAGGATCGGCTCGTCGTCGATCACCAGCACCGTCTCTCCATCGCCCCGGTCGATCGTCTCGTCGCCCGCAGGCGCTTCGGCTTCCTCGACCTTCCCGAAATAACGGGGGAGGTAGAGGCACATCGTCGTGCCCTTGCCCACCTCGGAATAGATGCGCACCTGACCGTTGGACTGGCGCACGAAGCCGTAGACCATCGACAGGCCAAGGCCGGTCCCCTGGCCGATCGGCTTGGTGGTGAAGAAGGGATCGAAGGCGCGGGCGATCACGTCGGGCGTCATTCCTGTGCCGCTATCCGTCACGCAGATCGAAATGTACTGGCCGGGCGGCAGTTCGCGCTCGCGGGCGGCGCGCTCGTCCAGCCATTTGTTGGCGGTCTCGATGGTCAGCCGCCCGCCCTCCGGTGCCATGGCGTCTCGCGCGTTGATGCAGAGGTTCAGCAGAGAGTTTTCGAGCTGCGAGGCATCGACGCGCGTCGGCCAGAATCCGCCTGCGCCGACCACTTCCACAGTGATCGTGGGTCCGACCGTGCGACGGATCAGATCCTCGATACCCCCGATCAGCTTGTTGACGTCGACGGGCTTGGGATCAAGCGTCTGGCGTCGCGAGAAGGCGAGCAGACGCTGTGTCAGCGACGCCGCGCGTCGCGAAGCCTCCTGCGCCGAGCTGATGTAGCGCTGCACGCCTTCGAGACGTCCTTCGCTGATGCGTTTCTCGAGCAGTTCAAGACTGCCGCCGATGCCGCCGAGCAGGTTGTTGAAATCGTGCGCGATTCCGCCCGTCAGCTGACCCACCGCTTCCATCTTCTGCGACTGGCGCAGCGCTTCTTCCGCCTGCATCAGCTGGCTGGTGCGCTCCTTGACGTGCTGTTCAAGCGTCTCGGTGATTTCCTTCTGGTGGTGGATGTCGGTGTTGGTGCCGATCCAGCGCGTCACCGTGCCGGCGCTGTCTGTGATTGCGACGGCGCGTCCAATGTGCCAGCGCCACGCCCCGTCAGCGCGACACAGCCTGAATTCGGCCTCGTAGGTCTGGCCCGAGCGCACCGCCTCCGCCCAGCTTGCGGCGGCGCGCGGCCGGTCTTCGGGGTGGACAAGGCTGGCCCAGCCCTCGCCGTCAAGCGAGCCGGGCTCAGCGCCGCTGAAGTCGTAGACGCGCTCATTGAACCAGTCGAGCAAACCGTTGGGCCCGGCGGTCCACGCCTGGTTCGGCATGACGCGCGACAGGGTGCGGAAATTGTTCTCGCTGTTGCGCAGGGCTACCTCCGCCCGCTTGCGTTCGGTCAGGTCCTTGAACAGGACTGCGACCTGGTTGCGGCTCCCTGGTTCGACACGGAATGCAGCAAGTTCGAGCCATCGTCCGGTCGCCTCGAGTTCCTTCTCGAACCGGATCGGCTGGCCGGTATCAAGAACATTCCTGTAGAGTTCGATCCATCTATCTGCTTCCGCCGGCACCATCTCGCGGACCTTCTGTCCGACCACGTCAGGTATGCCGGCGTTCTTTGCGTAGGCGGCGTTGGCTTCGATGTGGACAAAGTCACTCAGCGGACCATGGGGGCCATCGATGAACTCGATGATACAGAAGCCTTCATCCATGGCTTCAAACAGTGTGCGATATCGCTCCTCGCCCGCCCGGACCTCCGCCTCCACCCGTCGGCGCTCGGTGATGTCGATGAAGGAAGCGACAGCCCCCCTCGGCTCCCCGCGCGCGTCGAACAATGGCCGGGCGTTGCCGACAAGCACGGGGAGCGAGCCGTCGTCGAAGACGATCGTCTCCTCGTAATTGGTGACCTCTTCGCCACGCGCGGCCCGCTGTACCGGAAGGTTGTGGGGCGGCGTCTCTGCTCCGGTGACGTCATAGACGCGGAAATGGCTCGGCCCTTCCGCGCCGGTGCCCGGCGTCTTGGACTGGTTGGCACCCTCCGGCGTGCGCAACAGGCCACGGGCAAACGCATTGCCGTCAATTTGCGTTGCCATGGCGTCGCGCGCCACCCAGATGGCTGCAGGCACGGCATCAAAGATTGCCTCAAGCTCGCTGGCCTGGTCTTTCAGCCGCGCTGTTGTTGCGGCAAGTTCGCGTTCAGCCTGGCGTCTGGCCATCTCGGCGCGGGTGCGCTCGGCCACTTCGCGCACGAACTCGGCTTCGTCGCTGCGCCATTTACGAGGCGTCGCGGAGTGAACGAGAATCTGCGCCACGGCGCGGCCCTGGCTCGTGACCGGTACATCCAGAAGGGCGGCAACGCCGAAGGCTTTCAGCGGGCCAGGGTCGGCCACGCGCGGATCGGCGCAGACATCCTCGATGGCAACGGGTTCACCGGACATGAGGGGGTCTGCATAACAGCCGTAGTCCGGGTAGCGATGCTCTCCCTCGACCGTGGGCAATCCGCCACGCGTCCAGCCCCCCGCGACGCGGATCATGCGCGTGCTGGCGTCAACGACGCCATATCCGACCCGATCGGCCTCAAGCGCCCGACCGACGGCCTCGGCTGTGCGATAGGGCAGCGCGTCGGGATCAGCCTCGTCACGGCACGCATCATTGATGTCGATCAGCGCCTGTCTGCGGCGCTCGGTGCTGCGGCGCTCGGTGATATCGTTGAACAGGATCGCGACGCGTCTCTGTCCGGGCTCGCCGACGCGCGACGCGTAGACGTCGTACCAGCGGCCCAGCGCCTCCGCCCGGTTCTCGAAGCGTGTCGGTTCCCCCGTCACGGCGACGCGGCCATAGATATCGAACCAGTGCTTTTCCATTCCGGGCGCGAAATCCAGCATCGTCCGGCCGACGGCGTCGGTCAGCCCTGTCTGGCGCTCGAAGGCCGGATTGATTTCGACGAAGCGATAGTCGTACGGCCGCTCGTTCATGTCGAACAGCACATCGATGACACAGAAGCCTGCGTCGATCGAGTCGAACAATGT